>Ga0307486_1000591_pt1 | contig 32127 bp, 26 predicted proteins | sample CBIW02metaG_FD_203663 | JGI IMG/M metagenome (GOLD analysis project Ga0307486, IMG submission 203663) | Sea-ice brine microbial communities from Beaufort Sea near Barrow, Alaska, United States - CBIW 0.2 | ecosystem: Environmental > Aquatic > Marine > Coastal | place: USA: Alaska | collected... | reverse complement strand
CAACACAATGCCAGAGAAGACTCTCGAAGCAACGTTCGACCACGGAGTCATCACTGGAGAGTTGGTCACCTCCAACTACGGCGAAGCGAACATCACTCTTGATGCTCTTGCCGCACTGGGAATCTCCCACGACGAAGTAACGGCACTCCTTGAAAAAGAGGGTGTAGAGAAGTTCATCGTGTCGTGGAACGAATTGCTCGACACCGTGTCCGCAGCCCTAGAGGCCGCAAAATGAGTGTCAAAATCGCGGTCTCAGGCGCCGCAGCTCACGCAGTAGATCGGATCATGCCGCAACTCGTTAACGATCTGGTGGCCAGTCGAATCACCGGTGGAGACGCCAGTCTCTGGGGTCCCGAGGCCGAAGAGGAGTCGTCGAAACGACTGGGATGGGTTGAAGCTGTCTCGGTCGGCCGACCACTCGTAAACGACATCTACGCGCTGCGCGACAAGTTGCGCGCCGATGGTGTCAATCACTTCGTCTTGGGCGGAATGGGCGGTTCTTCGCTCGCTCCCGAAGTCATCACGCGCACGTACGGCGTCGAACTCACAGTTCTTGACTCCACTGATCCTGCACAGGTTCTTGGTGCTCTTGGTGACCGACTGAAGACCACCGCGGTCGTTATTTCGTCGAAGTCCGGTTCCACGTTGGAAACGGACTCTCAGAAGCGCATCTATGAGAAGTATTTCGCTGATGCAGGAATTGACCCGCGGGAACGCATCATTATCGTCACTGATCCCGGCTCGCCGATGGACGTCGCGACCCGTGAAGCGGGCTACCGAGTATTCAACGCCGACCCCAACGTTGGCGGTCGCTACTCAGCGTTGACTGCTTTTGGTCTCGTACCTTCTGGACTCGCCGGCGTTGACCTCAATGAGCTTCTTGACGAGGCAGAAGCCGTCATGGTTGAGCTGGCCGTTGACGATCCGCACAACCCGGGACTGATCCTCGGTGCAGCCATCGCTGGCGCCGACCCGCTCAAGGATAAACTCGCCATCGTTTCTGACGGAACCCACATTTTGGGCTTCGGGGACTGGGCTGAACAGCTCATTGCCGAATCAACGGGCAAGCAGGGCACAGGAATTCTTCCGGTTGTTTTGCGAACAGACTCTCCCGAACTTCGTGAAGACCTCGACGATCTGCAAGTGGTCCGTCTCGTCGGCGACTGGGATGACACCAAGGAACTACTCGAGGGTGAGATCGAGATCGCCGGTTCGCTTGGCGGCCAGCTGCTCCTCTGGGAGTACGCGACCGTAGTTGCGGGACGCATCCTCGGAATCAACCCCTTTGACCAGCCCGATGTTGAAGCAGCGAAAATAGCTGCGCGCGAACTCATCGATAACCCTGCTCCAGCTCAGGATCCGGCATTCACGGTCGGAGACATCGAGGTTCGCGGTACCGATGACGTCGTGTCAGGGAGTAGCGATCTTGCCGGAGTAGTTTCCGCGCTCCTTTCGTACCTCGAAGATGACGGTTACGTCGCGATTCAGGCTTACGCCGATCGTGTTGCATACCCAGAGTTGGCGAAACTCCGTGAGCGTGCGGCAGCGCGCACCAAGCGCCCGGTCACGTTTGGATGGGGCCCTCGGTTCCTGCACTCCACCGGGCAGTTCCACAAAGGCGGGCCGGCTATTGGCGTGTTCCTTCAGATCATCACCGTTGAGGACACTGATCTGCAGATCCCTGACCGCCCGTTCACCTTCGGGCAGTTCATCCGCGCACAAGCCGCGGGAGACGCCAGCGTACTCGCAGAACACGGCCGTCCGGTTCTGAGTTTGACAGTAGCGAACCCTAAGGTTTCGCTGCCACTCTTGCTTGACGCGATCGGATAGCGGCAGAACGTTCGTGCAGCACACAGAGGAGAACCATGTCCCCCGTTGAGATCAGTGCCGACGTTAATCCGTTGCGATTGAGCTCTGACCGCAGGCTCAATCGAATTGCGGGTCCGAGTGGGCTAGTGATTTTCGGTGTCACTGGCGACCTATCGCGCAAGAAACTGATGCCTGCTGTCTACGACCTCGCCAATCGAGGCTTACTTCCCCCAGGATTCGCTCTCGTGGGATTTGCGCGACGCGAATGGGAGGATGAAGATTTCGAGAAGGTGGTTCACGATGCGGTTAAGCAGTACGCACGGACTCCCTTTCATGAGGATGTTTGGAAGCAACTAGCGCAGGGCATCCGCTTCGTCCAAGGTGAATTTGATGACGCCGAAGCATTTGAACGCTTGAAGTCAACACTCGATGAACTTGATCGTGAACGCGGCACCATGGGCAATCATGCCTTCTATCTCTCCATTCCGCCGAAGTCCTTTCCCCAGGTCACAGAGCAGCTTCGTAGCTCCGGGCTGGCTGAACAGGTCAATGGACAGTGGCGCCGGGTTGTTATCGAGAAGCCATTCGGCAGCGACCTCGAGACAGCTCGTGAGCTCAACGATGTCGTCGAATCGGTGTTCCCGCCCGACAGCGTCTTCCGGATCGACCACTACCTCGGCAAAGAGACAGTGCAGAACATCCTTGCGCTGCGCTTTGCAAATCAGCTCTACGAGCCCCTGTGGAATTCCAACCACGTTGACCACGTGCAAATCACGATGGCAGAGGACATTGGTGTTGGCGGCCGTGCTGGCTACTACGACGGTATTGGCGCGGCACGCGACGTCATCCAGAACCATCTTTTGCAGCTACTGGCGCTTACCGCGATGGAGGAGCCGGTCTCGTTTAACGCAGCGGATCTTCGCGCGGAGAAAGAGAAAGTTCTGTCGGCCGTGAGGTTGCCAGCAGACCTTTCCGAGCACACAGCCCGCGGCCAATACGCCGGTGGCTGGCAGGGCGGTGAGAAGGTTGCAGGATTCTTGGACGAAGACGGAATGAATCCAGAGTCGACCACTGAGACGTACGCAGCAATCCGTCTCGACATTGGTACCCGCCGTTGGGCGGGTGTCCCCTTCTACTTGCGCGCGGGAAAGCGATTGGGCCGCCGGGTTACCGAGATCGCGGTTGTGTTTAAGCGCGCGCCTCAATACCTCTTCGAAGAGAGTCGTACATCTGCTCTCGGTCAGAATGCGCTCGTTATTCGAGTGCAACCTGACGAGGGTGTAACGATTCGTTTCGGGTCAAAGGTTCCCGGTGCAGAGATGCACGTGCGGGACGTAACCATGGACTTCGGCTATGGTCACGCCTTCACCGAAGCGAGTCCAGAAGCATACGAGCGGCTAATCCTTGACGTTCTCCTTGGGGACCCTCCGTTGTTTCCGCGACACGAAGAAGTTGAGTTGAGCTGGAAGATTCTTGACCCCATCGAAAAATTCTGGGCATCGCAGGGCGCACCAGAACAGTATCGTCCGGGAACCTGGGGTCCAGAGTCAGCTGATGGTCTCATGGAACGCGATGGACGAGTTTGGAGACGACCATGATCGTTGATCTACCTGATACCACTTCGGCCAAGATCTCAAAGGCCCTGGTTCGCATTCGCGAAGATGGCGGCGCCGTTGCTCTCGGACGTGTCCTAACCCTGGTCATTGCGACCGAACTTGGTGATGAGGAAGAAGCGATTGCGGCAGCAAACGACGCGTCGCGCGAGCATCCCATGCGCGTACTTGTCGTTTCGAGAGATACCACCGAGCATGCTCGCAATCAGGAATCACGAGTCAATGCGCAAATCCGCGTCGGTGGCGATGCAGGCGCAAGCGAGGTCATTGTTGTCATCGCGCATGGCGATGCCGCTCTCGACCAGGAAAGCCTCGTAACGGGCCTACTGCTGCCTGACGCTCCAGTCGTCGCCTGGTGGCCGGGCGAGGCGCCAGCAAACGCCTCAGAGTCGGCGCTCGGCCGAATTGCGCAGCGCCGCATTACCGATGCTGCCGCCAGCGCTAACCCGCTCGACGCGATGTACCGGATGTGTAAGACCTACGTTCCTGGAGACACAGACTTTGCTTGGACGCGACTGACCCTCTGGCGAGCACAGCTTGCAGCGGTGCTCGACCAACCGCCATATGAGCCGATCACCGCGGTCACCGTCAGTGGTGCGGCAGACTCCCCCTCGACTCTGTTGCTCGCCGCATGGCTGCAAATGCAGCTAGAGGTCGAAGTTTCCCTCAACGTCGCTGAAGGTTCCCCCGTTCCGACGGGAATTCACTCTGTGGTTCTGGAACGGGAGTCTGGAACGATCAGTCTTGAACGAAACATGGCGAGCATCGCAACGCTGACCCAACCGAATCAACCCGTTCACGACATCTCTTTGCCGCGCCGCAGCTTGCGCGATTGTCTTGCTGAAGAACTTCGACGCCTCGATCCCGATAGTCTCTTTGGGCAGGTCGTAAGTCGCGGTGTCAGCGAGATAACAGCATCGCGTACTGCCAATTCTACGAAAGCGAAGATCTAGTGAGTAACGAGCGCCGCGCAATTGTTCATCCGACGAAGCCAGCGCTCGCTCAAGCAGTAGCGGATCGCTTCCTTTCGAAAGTTCCGCAGATCATCGCCGAGTTTGACGAAGCGACGATTGTCCTGACGGGCGGAACAATGGGGCAAGCAGTGCTCGAGGCGATCAACCATTCTCCCAAGCGCGACGCGGTTGACTGGTCGCGTGTCAACTTCTGGTGGGGCGACGAACGGTGGCTTCCCGCGGGTGACTCCGAACGCAACGATGTTCAAGCGCGGGCAGCGCTTCTTGATCACGTACCGATCGACCCGTCTCGGGTGCATCCCTTCGCCGCTTCTGACTCTCCCCTGAGTTTGGATGATGCGGCATCAGCCTATTCAGAAGAGTTGGCCGCGCATGCAGCACGCTCAGGCAAGTACCCCAACTTTGACATCGTCTTTCTCGGAGTCGGCCCTGACGGTCATATCGCATCCCTCTTTCCTGAACGAGAAGGCATCCGCGAGACCGTACCAACGGCGATTGCTGTCCTCAACTCCCCCAAGCCACCGAGCGAACGGTTGAGTCTCACTCTGCCCGTAATTAATTCTTCGGCGCGTATCTGGGCAGTGGTCGCTGGCGCTGACAAGGCATCAGCGCTTGGCCTAACTCTTGCGGGAGCAAGCTACAACGAGGTTCCCGCAGCAGGACTTGAAGGTCGCCGTAAGACACTATTCTTTGTCGACTCTGATGCGGCAGCCCAGGTGCCGGACTCTCTGATCGATCCTGGGGAATTTTGGACTAGCGCAGACTCTACAGACGAACACTAAGACTGGTTAACCGCGTGATGGGGCCCCAACCGATTCGGTTGGGGCCCCATCACGTTAACTGTGGAAAGTTTTGCATTAGGACAATCGCCGCGATGCGAAATCCGGTGAAACTAAGCCGCTAGGAAGTAACTGTTCCCCGACGAGTTCGGAGTTGCATGAGCGCCTCTTCGAGCAACTCAGTAGCTTCTTCGTCGCTCCGACGCTCCTTCACATAGGCGAGGTGAGTCTTGTATGGCTCAAGCTTCGCCACTGAAGGTGGGTTCTCTTTGTCGCGCCCGGCCGGCAGTCCAGTTGACGGCGAGTCGATCGTCTCAGGAATCTCGTCTTCAGGAAGAGTCGCCGCGAAAGAACGCACCGTCTCATTGCCGTGCGCATCCCAGTACGAAACCTGAATGCGTTCCGCTTGGAAGCCACGATCTTGTTCACCCATGGGACCTGCGCCAACGCGCGATCCGCGAATTGCACTACCGCCTGATGCCACTGTGTTCCTTTGTTTGCTGAGGCTGGAGGTTCTTACGCGCCGTCAAACTTGGTGATGAGCCCAAGAACTACGATGCAACTGATCCACACGACACCGAGTATCACCGTAATGCGGTTCAAGTTGCGTTCCGCAACTCCCGACGCACCGAGGTTTGATGTCACTCCCCCGCCGAACATATCGGAGAGACCTCCACCGCGACCGCGGTGGAGCAGGATAAGAAGTGTGAGCAGCAAGCTCGTAATACCGAGCAAGATCTGCAACACAACTTGGAGAATTTCCACAAAGAACCTTTCGAACAGGCCGTACAGGCCTCGAACAGTATAACGTCTAGGTGCCGACGTGCTTGGAGAAGCGCGAAATGGCTGCAAACTCTGCAACGTCGAGACTCGCGCCGCCGACAAGAGCACCATCAATATTGGGCTCTCGCATCAAACTAGCAATGTTGGCGGACTTTACCGAACCGCCGTAGAGAATGCGTGTCGCCGCTGCAGAGTCTTCGCCGAGAACCTCTGCGAGCGTCTCGCGAAGTCGGCCCGCGACTTGTTCCGCTTGCTCGGGCGTTGCCGCCTTTCCGGAACCAATCGCCCAGACTGGCTCGTAGGCAACCACAATTTCCGCTGCGCCAGAAATCCCCGCTAATCCTGCAATGAGTTGAGCAACAGGAACGGCGCTCGGACCGTGTTGTTCGAGGTCTTCTGCTGTTTCTCCGACGCACAGAACAGGAACAAGACCGTGCTTGATTGCGGCAGCAACCTTGCGCGACAGCTGCTCATCGGTCTCACCATGCATGGTGCGGCGCTCGGAATGCCCTACGAGGACATAGCGGCAGTCGAGAGCAGAGAGGAAGGCGCCAGAGATTTCGCCGGTGTACGCCCCGGACTCGTGCTCTGAAAGGTCCTGGCCACCGAATCGAACGTCAAGCTTGTCCGCTGCGATCAGCGTCTGCACTGAACGAAGGTCGGTGAATGGCGGGAACACAACTACTTCGGCACCATCGGCACCGAAATCGTGGTTGGCATCCTTCAACGTCCAGGCGAGCTTTTGTACGAATGCAATCGACTGAAGATGGTCAAGATTCATTTTCCAATTGCCCGCAATGAGCGGGACGCGCTTTAGCTGTGCCATCCAAGTACCTCCAGTCCGGGCAGCGGCTTGCCTTCGAGAAATTCGAGGCTCGCTCCACCACCCGTAGAAATGTGACCAAACTGATCGTCATCGAAACCCAATGCACGAACCGCTGCTGCGGAGTCGCCTCCGCCAACTACCCCAAAACCATCAGTCTCAGTTAAGGCCTGAGCGATCGCTTTCGTCCCGGCAGCGAATGCGGGGAATTCGAAGACCCCCATGGGACCGTTCCAGAACACCGTATTCGATGCACGGATCACGTCCGCGAACCGAGCCGCTGTTTCGGGGCCAATGTCAAGCCCGATCCCCGAGGAAGCGAATTCTGTATTCTCAATCGAGTCAGCAGCCGTCACCGTGTGCGCGGCGTCAGCCCCGAATGACTCCGCCACTACGACATCGGTAGGGAGAATTATTTCGACGCCGAGCTCTGTGGCTTGAGCGAGGTATCGCTTGACCGTTTCGAGTTGATCAACTTCGAGAAGGCTCGCACCGACCGAGTGCCCTTGAGCCGCAAGGAAAGTGAACAGCATTCCTCCGCCAACGAGTAGCGAATCTACGCGAGGCAGAAGCGACCCGATGACGTCGAGCTTGTCTGAGACCTTTGAACCACCGAGAACGACCGTGTATGGCCGCTCTGGAGTGACCGTTAGGCGCTCGAGAACGTCGAGCTCAGTCTCGATGAGGAGTCCAGCAGCGCTTGGCAAGATCTTTGCCAGCTCGAACACACTGGCTTGCTTGCGATGCACGACACCGAAACCGTCAGAGATGAACGCGTCGCCGAAGCGAGCAAGCTTGCCCGCGAAGTCTTCGCGCTCAGTCTCTGACTTGGATGTTTCGCCCGAATTGAATCTCAGATTCTCCAGCAGCGCTACGTCACAGTCCTCGAGTTCCGCTACAGCCTCCTCAGCCGCATGGCCGACGGTGTCCTTGGCAAAGACGACAGCTTTACCAAGAAGCTCCGAAAGCCGGTGTGCGACAGGTTCAAGGCTGTACTGCGCATCGGGCTCACCGTCGGGGCGTCCGAGATGCGACACGATGACGACTCGTGCACCCTCGTTGATGAGCCTGTTGAGGGTGGGAAGCGACGCGCGAATCCGGCCATCGTCCGTGATCTCGCCGTCCTTGAGGGGGACGTTGAGGTCACAGCGGACAATGACGCGTTTTCCGCGGAGATCCGCAAGTGCAGAAAGAGTTCTAAGGCTCATATTCGTCGGGGTTCTGTTTATCGCGGCTTAGAGGCGTTCGCCGACGTACTCTGCAATGTCAACGAGACGGTTGGAGTAGCCCCACTCGTTGTCGTACCACGAGGCAACCTTCACCTGATTGCCGATGACCTTGGTGAGACCGGCGTCGAAGATTGACGAATGGGGGTCACCGACGATGTCGCTCGATACGATGTCGTCTTCCGTGTACTTGAGGATGCCCTTGAGGGGACCTTCAGCTGCGGCCTTGTACGCGGCGTTGACTGTCTCGACCGTTACCTCAGATGAGGTAGTAATCGTGAGGTCAGTGATCGAACCAGTGATCACTGGAACGCGCAGTGCGTAACCGTCAAGCTTGCCTACGAGCTCAGGGATAACCACGCCAAGAGCCTTTGCTGCACCGGTCGACGTCGGAATGACGTTTTGCGCTGCAGCGCGAGCGCGGCGCAGGTCTCCGTGCGGACCATCCTGAAGATTCTGGTCCGCGGTGTAGGCGTGAACCGTCGTCATGAACCCGGTGTCGATGCCGAAGTTGTCCATGAATACCTTCGCCAATGGCGCGAGGCAGTTGGTAGTGCACGAGGCGTTCGAAATGATGTCGTGAATAGCGGGGTCGTAGCTGGACTCGTTGACGCCGAGTACAACAGTTGCAACACCGTCGCCGGAGGCGGGAGCTGAGACAATGACCTTCTTGGCTCCAGCAGCGATGTGCTTGGCCGCGTCGGCCGCCTTCGTGAAGTGACCGGTTGACTCAATCACGATGTCGACACCCAAGTCGCCCCACGGGAGGTTGGATGGGTCGCGCTCTGCGAATACCTTGATCGCGGTTCCGTTGACGACGATCTGCTCGTTGTCGAACGTCACTTCGGCATCGAGACGCCCAGTGATCGTGTCGTACTTGAGGAGATGAGCGAGAGTTTTGTTGTCTGTGAGGTCATTGACCGCGACGATTTCCATGTTGCTGTCTTTGGCCAAAGCCGCTCGAAAGAAGTTGCGACCAATGCGACCGAAACCATTAATACCGATTTTTACGCTCACTGTTGCTCCAGAAAATCAGGCGTCTAGGACGCGTCGTGCTGTAGTGGTGGGGGTGTTTCTTCTAGCGGAGACAGGTCAAAAGCCGGGGCCTAACCCAGCAAACTTGTCGCTACGAGAGTAGCAGCAGACCCTTTGTCTTCGAGCGCGCTGCGCTGAAGCGGTCCTGGACGTTAGCCCAGTCAACGATGTTCCAGAACGCCTTGACGTAGTCAGCACGCACGTTCTTGTAGTCGAGGTAGTACGCGTGCTCCCAGACATCGAGCATCAAGAGAGGCACGATACCGGCGGGCAGGTTTCCCTGCTGGTCGAAGAACTGAACGATAATCAACCGTTCTCCGATTGAATCCCAAGCCAGTACTGCCCACCCGGAACCTTGCACGCCCATGGCGGTCGCAGTGAAGTGCGCAGTGAACTTGTCGAACGATCCAAAGTGATCGTTGATTGCGCTCTCGAGGTCACCAGTCGGCTTGTCTCCACCGTTCGGGGACATGTTCGTCCAGAAGATCGAGTGGTTGACGTGTCCGCCCAGATTGAACGCGAGGTCCTTTTCGAGTTTGTTGACGTTCGAAAGGTTTCCAGAGTCACGCGCTTCAGCGAGACCTGTGATTGCAGCGTTCGCGCCAGTGACATACGCCTGGTGGTGCTTGCTGTGGTGCAGCTCCATGATCATCGCGCTGATGCTTGGCTCGAGTGCCGAGTAGTCATATGAAAGTTCGGGAAGGGTGTATTCAGCCATCGGAAGTCCTCCTAGAATCTTGAGACCTGCGCGGCTGGCAAGCACGAGCAGGCGAGATACTACAGTCTAACCACGTCCATCAGACACTCGTGCCGCATGGATTGAACGCTAAGCTTCCTCCAACTCAGCAGGCAGGTTTGCCTCAGTTCCAGCAATGCCAAGGTCACTGGCACGCTTGTCTGCCATCGCCAACAGGCGACGAATGCGACCAGCGACAGCATCCTTAGTCATTGGCGGGTCAGCATGATGTCCCAGTTCGTCAAGGCTCGAATCGCGGTGGCTCAAGCGCAGTTCACCCGCGTATCGCAAATGCTTCGGGACATCGTCGCCCAAAATTTCAAGAGCTCGCTCAACACGTGAACAGGCGGCAACAGCGGCCTGTGCGGAACGGCGCAAGTTTGCATCGTCGAAATTGACCAGACGGTTGGCCGTAGCCCGCACTTCGCGTCGCTGGCGCAACTCGTTCCAACTCACGACCGTGGTCTCGGCACCCATGATCGTGAGCATTGCGCTAATTGCTTCGCCATCGCGTACGACCACGCGGTGCACTCCGCGAACTTCACGCGCCTTAGCAGCAACGCGAAGACGCCCGGCAGCCCCAACGAGCGCCATTGCGGCCTCGTTGCCTGGACAGGTCACCTCAAGCGCGGCAGATCGGCCGGGATCGGTAAGTGAACCAGCGGCCAAGAAAGCACCGCGCCACACGGCAGCAAGCTCACCGCGTCCACCCGTCGTAACTCGGTTGGGCAGGCCACGAATTGGCCTGCGACGAGCATCCAGAAGCCCCGTCTGACGGGCGAGGGTCTCTCCCCCATCGAGAACGCGAACAAGGAGGTTGTTTGACCGGCGGCCGCCCGATGAAGCAACGCGGGAAACCTCCGAGCGCACTCCGTACAGTTCCGCAATATCGCGGCGTACTCGCCGAGCAAGTAACTCAGTTTCGAGTTCAGACTCGACAGCGATACGTCCCGAAATCAGATGCAGTCCGCCCGAGAATCGCAAAATTGTCGCTAGTTCAGCAGCGCGCTCGGTTGTCTTGCCTAGCTGAATTCGTGCCAGTTCGTCTTTGACTTCAGCAGTTAATGCCACTAACTGGCCTTCCTTCGTCGATAGCGGTCCTCATGGATGAGCAATCTACTCTCGTCCGCGATCCCGATGTTTGATACTTACGGCAACTCCGGGCAGTCCGCTGAGAATAGCCGACAACTCTTCGGCGATGGCAACCGACCGGTGTTTGCCACCGGTGCAGCCGATCGCAATCGTTGCGTGTCGTTTATTCTCGCGTTGGTATCCGGCGAAAACAGGTTCAAGAGCTCGAGCGTAGTCCGCGATGAACTCCTGTGCTCCGGGCGCCCCGACCACATACGCGCGTACTCGGTCATCAAGTCCGTCAAGCGCTTTGAGCTCGGGGATCCAAAAAGGATTGGGCAGGAACCTGCAGTCAGCAACCATATCGGCGTCTGCTGGAAGGCCATACTTAAATCCGAAGCTCTCAATAGTAATACGCAAACCGGCATCGGTCTCCTCAGAGAACTTTTCGATGATCGTCGTTGCTAGCTGATGGATGTTGAGGTCGCTGGTATCGATGATGATGTCGCTACTCGCGCGAATTTCTGCCATGAGCGATCGCTCGGCAGCAATGCCGTCGAGGGGTGTGCCCTCATCTTGCAACGGGTGCGGGCGTCGCACCTGCTCGAAGCGTCGAACCAGTGCTGCATCTTCCGCATCGAGATAGAGGACCCTCAGCGAGGTGGAGGCACGCAGTGACTGGATGGCCTCTTGTGCTGCCGAAAAGAGCTTTCCTCCGCGGACATCTACAACTGCAGCGACGCGCGGAAGCGATTCACCTGCGCGCTGAGCGAGATCTGAGAGTGGCAGAAGCATCTGAGGCGGCAGATTATCGACGACGTACCAGCCAAGGTCTTCGAGCGCGTTACCGACAGTCGAACGACCCGCGCCAGACATGCCGGTCACAATGAGCATTTCTTGCTGTTCGCTTGCGGAATTCATGGTCTTCCCAGACTACCCGAGCCTGCGCTGGCCAAGCTTCAGAATGATTGCTTCAGCAGTGGATGCCCCAATCCCTGGTACTTCAAGAATCGCTTCCACCGAGGCATTCTTCAAACGGGCAACGGAACCAAAGTGTTGGAGAAGCGCCTTGATTCTGGTCGGTCCGAGTCCCGGAACCGTCGCGAGAATCGACGAAACATCTTTGGAGCGACGTTGGCGCTGATGTGTGATCGCGAACCGATGGGCTTCGTCTCGAAGTCGCTGAATGAGGAACAGTGCATCGCTATTGCGCGGAAGAATAACCGGGAAGTCTGAGTTTGGAAGCCAGATTTCCTCAAGTCGTTTTGCGATGCCGGCCAACTGGATTCCCGAAATGCCGGACTCTTCGAGCGCTCGCTGCGCAGCTGAGACCTGAGGTTGACCGCCGTCGACAATGAGCAACTGGGGTGGATAAGCAAACTTGCTTGACTGAGGCTTCGCATCGCTCGCTTGAGACTCCTCGTCGGCTCCGTCAACAGGGGCCGAGCTCTCTGGCACAACCGAACCCGAGGCGAGATAGGCAAGTCTCCGCGTGAGAACCTGGTAGATCGAATCAGTATCGTCTGTTGTTTCGGGAATGTTGAATCGACGGTAGTGCTGCTTCTTAGGCAGACCGTCTTCGAACACGACCATCGACGCAACAACGTTTGTTCCCGACAGATGCGAAACATCGAAGCACTCCATACGCAACGGAGCCTCCGACATTCCGAGTGCTTCCTGGATGTCGGTCAATGCTTGAGAGCGGGCAACAAAGTCCACACTGCGCTTCGACTTATAGAGCATGAGGGCGTTTTTGGCGTTTGTCTCGACGGTGAGCGCGAGTGCGGCTTTCTCACCCCGTTGAGCGATACGCAATCGAGCCTTGGCACCAGACTCTCGGCGTTGCGATAGCCACTCTTCGAGCACCGTGCTGTCTTCGGGCAGTGCAGGCACCACGATGTCGCGTGGAGGGGCGGAGGTGTCGTACGCATACTGAAGCACGGACTCCACAAGCCCGCCGAGATCGACATCGAGCTCTTTGTCTACGACCCAGCCGCGCACGCCTCGAATTCGGCCGCCTCGCACGACAAACTGTTGAACAGCAGCGGCGAGTTCGTCGTGGGCAATGCCAAAGAAGTCAGCATCAACGTCTTCAGAAAGCACGATCTGGTTCTTCGCAAGAGCGGTCTCCATCGCACCGATCTGGTCCCGATATCGAGCCGCGGATTCATAATCTTGAGCCGATGCAGCCTGCGACATCCGCTCGCGGATAGATTTCAACATCCGCGAGTCGTTTCCCGCCATGAATGAGGCGAAATCGATGGCGATGGACTTGTGTTCCTCGAGCGATACACGGCCAACGCACGGTGCTGCGCACTTGCCGATATCGCCAAGCAGACATGGCCTGCCGGTCTGCTGAGCTCGCTTGTACACCGACGGTGAGCAACTGCGCATCGGGAAAGCTTTGAGCATCACGTCAACGGTGTCGCGAATCGCCCAAGCCCGAGAATACGGACCAAAATAGCGCGCATTGGGGAGATTGCGATTGCGAGTTACGAGCACGCGCGGCACATCATCGCCCATGGTGATCGCGAGATAGGGGTACGACTTGTCGTCCTTGTATTGGACATTGAACGGCGGATCAAATTCTTTAATCCAGGTGTACTCCAGTTGCAGGGCTTCGAAATCGTTACCTACAATCGTCCACTCAACGTTGCTGGCGGACAGCACCATACGGCGAGTTCGTTCGTGAAGGGTCGACAGCGGCGCGAAGTAATTGCTGAGCCGAGACCGCAAATTCTTCGCTTTACCGACATAGAGCACTCGTTTTCGCTCGTCAATAAACCGGTAAACGCCCGGCTGATTCGGAATATCGCCCGCGCGAGGACGCCAACTGACTGTCTCAGCCATGGTGTCCCTTCTCGCTATTAGACACGGGTGCCGCTGAGCACTTCGGCGAGGAATTGCCCAGTGTGACTTCCTTTGACCTTTGCCAGCTTCTCAGGTGTTGCCGTCGACAACAGTTCACCACCGCCGGCACCGCCCTCGGGGCCCAGGTCAATGAGCCAATCTGCCGACTTGATTACATCGAGGTTGTGCTCGATGACGATGACCGTGTTTCCTTTGTCTACCAGACTATTGAGAACCAAGAGCAACTTGCGTACATCCTCAAAGTGGAGTCCGGTCGTTGGCTCGTCAAGCACATAAACGCTCCGACCCATCGAGCGGCGCTGAAGCTCGGTGGCAAGCTTTACGCGCTGCGCCTCTCCCCCTGACAATGTTGTTGCACTCTGGCCGAGGCGCACGTAACCAAGACCGACTTCTTCAAGGGTCTTGAGATATCGGTGAATGCTCGAAATGGCTTCAAAGAATTCGGCTGCCTCACTGATGGACATGTCGAGAACTTCGGCAATGTTCTTCGACTTGTACTTCACGGCGAGTGTGTCTCGGTTGTACCGAGCTCCCCCACACACCTCGCAAGCAACGTAGACATCCGGTAGAAAGTTCATCTCAATCTTGATGGTGCCGTCTCCGGAACAATTCTCGCAACGGCCACCCTTCACGTTGAAGCTGAAGCGACCGGGAAGGTACCCGCGCGCTTTCGCGTCCCCGGTTTCAGAGAAAAGCGTACGGATTTTGTCGAATACGCCGGTGTAGGTCGCCGGGTTCGATCGTGGTGTGCGCCCGATCGGGTTCTGGTCGACGTGTACGACCTTGTCGAGGTTATCGAGTCCGGTAACGCGCGTGTGCTTCCCGGGGATCTGTCGAGCGCCGTTGAGCTCGTTTGCGAGCACTTTGTAGAGGATGTCGTTGACCAGACTCGATTTGCCAGACCCACTGACCCCGGTCACAGCGGTGAAAGTGCCGAGCGGAAATTTCACCGTAACGTTTTTGAGGTTGTTGGCCTTGGCACCCTCGACGACGATTTGACGATCACGATCGATCGGGCGACGTTTCTTCGGAGTCTCGATGGCTTTGCGACCTGCAAGATAGTCGGCAGTGATCGATCGCTCGTTCGTGAGTAGGTCTTCATACGAGCCGGAGTGCACTACCTCGCCACCGTGTTCACCAGCACCAGGACCGATGTCGACAATCCAGTCCGCCGTTCGGATGGTGTCTTCGTCATGCTCGACAACGATGAGAGTGTTCCCGAGATTCTTTAGTTTGACGAGAGTCTCGATGAGCCGCCGATTGTCTCGCTGGTGGAGGCCGATGCTTGGTTCGTCGAGCACGTAGAGCACACCGGTGAGGCCCGAACCGATCTGTGTCGCCAACCGGATGCGCTGCGCTTCACCGCCGCTCAGTGTCGCCGCTGCCCGCGCAAGGTTGAGATAGCTCAACCCAACTTCAACCAAGAACTCAAGTCGAAGTCGAATCTCTCGAAGAACTTGGGCTGCAATTCGAGCGTCGCGCTCTGACAACGTGAGTTCATTCATGAACCCGTAGGCGTCGATGAGGCTGAGTTCGCAAATGTCGGAAATGTTGCGGTCGGCAACGGTTACCGCGAGAACTTCAGGCTTGAGTCGCTTACCGTCACATACCGGGCACGGAATCTCGCGCAAATAGGCTGCGTGCCGCTGACGTTGGACATCGGTTTCAGCTTCAAGATATTTGCGCTCGATGTACGGAATTACGCCCTCAAAGCCTGTCGAGTACTTCATTTCACGGCCGTAGCGGTTTTTCCATTTGACGGAAACCTTGAAATTGTTGCCGGTGAGAATCGCATCTCGAACATCCTCTGGCAGTTCGCCCCACGGAGTATCCAAGGAGAAATCCAGATCTTGCGCTAGACCGCCAAGCAGTTTTTCAAAGTAGTTGTAGAGGCCTTTGCCCGAGTTTGTCCACGGCAGGATCGCCCCCTCAGACAGACTGACGGAATCGTCAGCGATCAGGAGGTCTGCATCGATCGACATTCGGGTGCCGAGACCAGAACACTCGGGGCACGCACCGAACGGAGCGTTGAAAGAAAACGTTCGCGGCTCGATTTCCGTCAACTGGATCGGGTGATTGTTGGGACACGAGAGTTTCTCTGAGAATGAGCGCCAGGCAGCATCGCCCTCTTCGTCAACGAAGTTAATCGCAACGGTGCCGTCGGTGAGGCGGAGCGCTGTCTCGAGAGAGTCAGTGAGTCGAGTGAGGATGTCATCGTTCGCAACGAGCCGGTCAACGACGACAGAAATGTCGTGTTTGATCTGCTTCTTAAGTTTGGGCGGGTCGCTCAATTGGATGACATTGCCATCAACAATCGCCCGCGAGTATCCGCCAGACGCTAGTTCAGCGAAAAGATCGACGAACTCACCCTTTTTTTGAGAAATGACCGGGCTCACGATTTGATAGCGGGTGCCGCTCTCGAGCTTCATCAGTTGGTCAGCGATTTGCTGAACTGACTGGCTTTCAATTTTCTCGCCACAGATGGCACAGTGCGGAACACCGATGCGCGCCCACAGCAGACGCATGTAGTCGTAAATTTCCGTAATCGTGCCAACGGTCGAGCGCGGGTTGCGGTTGGTCGACTTCTGATCGATGGACACCGCAGGGCTGAGTCCCTCAATGAAGTCGACATCCGGCCGGTCAACTTGACCCAGGAACTGTCGCGCGTAGGCTGAAAGCGATTCAACGTAGCGTCGCTGGCCCTCAGCAAAGATGGTGTCAAAAGCGAGACTCGACTTGCCTGATCCGGATAGCCCAGTAAAGACGACGAGTGAGTCCCTCGGTATTTCGACATCCACATTTTTGAGATTGTGAACTCGAGCGCCGCTGACGCTGAGGTGAGAATTGGGGATCGGCTGTGCAGTAGTCACTCTAACTATTCTACGGAGACCACTGACATTGCCAGACCGCCTACGTAATGCGCGCGATAATGAACAGATGCACATCGCGCACGTCACCAGTTTCTATTCAGTATCTGCGCTCTCGCCCTCAAGTGCAGTCCGGGCGCGGGGCATCGCCTACCGGGCTGCAGGTCACGAATTCTCAGTAATTGTGCCCGGCACCGCGGTGTCAGTGACGTGGACGGAGTACGGAACCGTCATTACCGTTCCCGCACGTGGTGCGGCATTGCGGCGCGGTTTTGTTGCGATACCGCGCGCCATCAGCCGTGCTCTCGATCGTCTAGTGCCCGATCGACTCGAGGTTGCCGACCGACTCAGCTTTCGACAGCTAGGAGTATGGGCTCGTGAGAATCGTGTACCTGCAGTGCTGTTCGCCGATGATGTGTCTGCTGGTGTGGTCGCTGACAATTCCCTGAAGAATTACGATCGAGTGGTCCGCAGCTCGTCATCCGCTGACGCCACCGCCGTCCAGTCGCCCATGCCGGAGCACGTCACCATTCATCCCGGCGTCGATTTAGAGATATTCACCCCTCTTCGCCACAATTCTCCTCTTCGAGACACCAGCGATGCGGACCTCATTGTTATCTGCGCCGCCCCGCTGACAGCGACAGGATCCGTGGCCGTGGCGATCGAAGTCGTGCGCCGGCTTACTGAGCGCGGCCAGGATGCGCATCTGGTGGTTCTAGGCGATGGACCACTGCGTGGCCGGCTTGAGCGAAGCGCTCGTGGCCTCCCCGTTCAGTTTCTGAGCGCGCACTCCCTGACGCTTTCCGAACGCTCTGAAGTGTTCGCCACCGCAGATATCGCGCTGGTGACGGTGGGTGGCGCTGTCGGCCACGCTGTTGCCCTTGAATCGCTTGCCTCGGGCACGCCGGTAATTCTCAGTGGCCCTGACCATCACCCTATCGAGTTTCGTAATGGTGGAGGGCTGGGTACTGAGTGTGATGTTTCTCACATCGTTCATGCCGTCGCGGTGCTCTCGGACGAGCCTGTCGAGAGTCGTCGACGTGCGGCCCGCGAATCGGCGCTGCCGTTCGATGCGATGCCACTAGCTCGAGCAATGGTTACGCTTCACGAATCGCTCGGGTAGCCTCAAGCGCTATTTCAAATGACCGGCCTGCTCCATCTGGCGAAGCTCCTTCTTGAGGTCTTGAACTTCGTCACGCAATCGTGCCGCTAATTCAAACTTGAGCTCGGATGCGGCCTGCAACATCTGTTCGTTGAGGTCTGAAATGAGCTCCTCGAGGTCGTTACCGCCGGTTGCTGCGATACCTTCGCGTGCGAGACGGGGAGTTGGCGCTCGCTTCTTGCCGTCGCGGTTACGGGTCGAAAGCAGCTCTGCAGTATCTGCGCCCTCGCGCAGCAAGGCATCAGTGATGTCCGCGATTTTCTTACGCAGCGGCTGAGGGTCGATCCCATGCTCGGTGTTGTATGCGACCTGCTTTTCGCGGCGGCGATCGGTCTCTTCGATAGCAAACTGCATTGAGCGCGTAACGACATCCGCATACATGTGTACCTCGCCAGAAACATTTCGGGCAGCACGACCGATGGTCTGGATGAGCGAGGTGGACGACCGCAGGAACCCTTCTTTGTCCGCATCAAGAATTGCGACAAGCGAAACCTCGGGAAGGTCGAGTCCCTCACGCAGGAGGTTGATGCCCACGAGGACGTCGTACACTCCCTGGCGGAGTTCGGTAAGGAGTTCAACGCGCCGCAGAGTGTCGACGTCCGAATGTAAGTAGCGCACCCGTACACCGTGCTCTGACAAGAATTCGGTGAGTTCTTCTGCCATTTTCTTGGTCAGGGTAGTGACCAGAATGCGCTCATTCTTTTCAACGCGCAGAGTGATCTGCTCTAGGAGATCATCGATTTGACCCTGAGACGGCTTAACAACGATGTGTGGATCAATCAGTCCTGTCGGACGGATGACCTGCTCAACAATGGAGTCAGTGATCCCTAGTTCGTATCGTCCGGGGGTAGCGGATAGATAGATTTTCTGGCCAGCGCGTTCCAAAAACTCTTCCCACTTGAGTGGTCGGTTGTCTAGTGCACTTGGCAGCCGGAAACCGTGTTCAACGAGAGTGCGCTTTCGCGAAGCATCTCCCTCGTACATTGCTCCGATCTGAGGCACGGTGACGTGTGACTCGTCGATAACGACAAGGAAGTCTTCGGGAAAGTAGTCGAGCAAGCAGCTGGGCGGCTCACCAGGTTGGCGGCCATCCATATGAAGGGAATAGTTTTCGATGCCGTTGCAGAATCCAATCTGCTCCATCATTTCGATGTCAAATGTTGTGCGCATGCGCAACCGTTGCGCTTCTAGCAGCTTGCCCTGTCGCTCGAGCACACCAAGTCGGTCAGCGAGTTCCTCCTGGATTGACACGATGGCACGTTTGATGGTTTCGGGGCTTGCCGAATAGTGAGTTCCTGGAAAGACCGAGACGGCATCCATCTGCTTGACAATTTCACCCGTGAGCGGATGCAAGGAGTACAGCGCTTCAATCTCGTCACCGAACATTTCGATGCGAATCGCGAGCTCCTCGTAGACCGGGATAATCTCGATTGTGTCGCCGCGGACGCGGAAGTTGCCACGCGAAAAGTCGTAGTCATTGCGCTGATACTGCATACCCACAAACTTGCGGATGAGCGTCTCACGGTCGATGCGCATGCCGACCTGAAGCGCGATCATCGCTTCTAGGTACGATTCCGCTGCGCCAAGACCGTAGATGCTGGAGACAGTAGACACGACAACGGTGTCACGCCGGCTCAACAGCGAGTTTGTTGTGGAATGTCTCAGGCGCTCGACCTCGGCATTGACCGAGGAATCCTTTTCGATAAAAGTATCGGTCTGGGGAATGTACGCCTCTGGCTGGTAGTAGTCGTAGTAGGAGACGAAATACTCGACAGCGTTGTTTGGCATGAGATCGCGGAACTCATTTGCGAGCTGTGCGGCCAGCGTCTTGTTGTGCGACATGATCAGCGTAGGACGTTGCACTTGCTCTATGAGCCACGCTGTGGTTGCCGACTTTCCCGTTCCCGTGGCGCCCAACAGCACGACATCGGTCTCCCCCGCATTGATCCGCTGAGCGAGCTGCCGAATTGCTTCGGGCTGATCGCCGGACGGCGAATACTCGCTAATCACCTCAAAAGGTCGGACAGAGCGAGTTGGTTCCATTAGATCAGTGTAAACAGGCGCACTGACAACAGGATTAGAGCTGGCTGTGCAGCCGAGCCTCGATGAGCGACCACACCTCATGTGCCCGACTCTTCGTGTCTTCGAGGGAATCATTCGCGTCGATTACGAAGTCGGCAACCGATTGCCGCTGCTCGGTGGTCGCTTGTGAAGCAACACGCCCCTGCGCTTCGCTAGCTTCCATGCCCCGGTGCTCGATTAGCCTCTGGATTCGCGCCTCAGGGCCCGCCTCGACGGTCACCACGAGTTCAAAACGATCTAGGGATTGGGCCGACTCCACGAGCAACGGAATGTCGTAGACAACAATTGCGTGCTGATCGGCACGAGCGGCGGCATCGAAGCGGCGCTGCGCGAGCCGACCGATTGCGGGATGCGTGATGCCATTGAGAGCTTGTCGAGCGCTGCTATCACCAAAGACAACAGCGCCGAGCGCTGACCGATTCAACGAGCCGTCTGACTCAAGCACTTCGGGACCAAATCGCTTCGCAATTTCGGCGAGCACCTCTGAGCCTGGCGCAACAACTTCACGAGCCAGCACATCCGCGTCGACGATCACCGCACCACGTTCGTGCCAACACTGCGCGACCGTCGATTTTCCGGACGCTATTCCGCCGGTAAGCGCTATGAGGTGCATTCTCTAATGCTAGCCTCAGCGTGTTGAAAGGAACTCCGCATGCTTGAGGTGCTGACGGGAAGCGGTCTGGCAGTCGCCGCTGGACTCAACGCCTACATTCCGTTGCTCATATTGGGTCTGGCTGGCAGGGTTTTCGACTTCGTAGAGTTACCTTCGGCGTGGGCCTGGCTTGAGAATCCCTGGGTCCTTGTCATTCTCGGTGTACTTTTGGTCGTTGAAGTTGTCGCTGACAAAGTGCCAGTGATTGACTCCATTAATGATTGGGTCCAGACTCTCGTGCGGCCTGTCGCCGGCGGCATCGCATTTGGTACAGGGGCAGCTTCAGAGACTGCCGTCGTCAGTGATCCTGCCTCATTCTTCACATCGAATGCGTGGGTTCCCGTAGCCACTGGTGTTGTGCTTGCCCTCGGTACTCACACCGCCAAAATGCTGGCGCGCCCCGCCCTGAATGCGGCCACCGCAGGAGCCGCAGCACCGGTAGTGAGCGCAGCAGAGGACGTGAGCAGCGTGCTCTTGAGCTTTATGGCTCTACTCGTCCCCGTGCTCGGAATTCTCACGCTGTTCAGTCTGATCATTCTGGTGATTCTGCGCATCCGACGCGCACGAAGACAGCCAAAGACAGTTGGCTAGTCGAGCGTCAACTCTGCGTTGAAAGCACGTTAACTGACTGTGGCCAGCCTCCCGAAGGAGACTGGCCACAAACGTTCAGCTAGGAACTAGTTGTTGCTCGAGAGCTTCTCGCGCAGAGCGGCGAGAGTCTCGTCGTCTGCGAGCGTTCCCGCACCTGCAGCCGTAGCGGCGTCTTCGTTCGAGAACGAGGATGAGCCGGCCGGTGCACTGCTGATCGACTCTTCCTGAATCGCTGCAGCAGTAACCTGCTTCTTGTGCTGCTCCCAACGCTCCTGGGCAGCAGAGTAGTCCTGCTCCCACTTCTCGCGCTGTGACTCGAAACCATCTTTCCATTCGTTGGTCTCGGGGTCGAAGCCGTCTGGGTACTTGTAGTTACCCTGGTCGTCGTACTCGGTGAGCATTCCGTACAGCGCCGGGTCGAACTCGGTGCCTTCGGGGTCAACGCCCTCGTTGGCCTGCTTGAGGCTCAACGAGATGCGACGGCGCTCGAGGTCGATGTCGATGACCTTGACGAATACTTCATCGCCAACCGAAACAACCTGCTCGGCGAGTTCAACGTGCTTGCCCGACAATTCGGAGATGTGCACGAGGCCTTCGATACCGTCTGCAACGCGAACGAATGCGCCGAACGGAACGAGCTTGGTGACCTTACCCGGTGCAACCTGTCCGATTGCGTGGGTGCGGGCGAATACCTGCCATGGGTCTTCCTGAGTTGCCTTGAGCGACAGCGACACGCGCTCGCGCTCGAGATCAACTTCGAGAATCTCAACGGTAACTTCCTGGCCAACTTCAACAACTTCTGAAGCGTGCTCGATGTGCTTCCACGAGAGCTCAGAAACGTGGACGAGTCCGTCTACGCCACCGAGGTCAACGAATGCACCGAAGTTAACGATCGACGAGACGACACCCTTCCGAACCTGGCCCTTGGCCAAGTTGTTGAGGAACGAAGTGCGGCTAGCCGACTGGGTCTCTTCGAGAAGCGCACGACGCGACAGAACCACGTTGTTGCGGTTCTTATCGAGTTCGAGGATCTTGGCCTCGATCTCTTGGCCGAGGTACGGCGTGAGGTCGCGGACACGACGCAGCTCGATGAGCGATGCGGGGAGGAATCCACGAAGACCGATGTCAACGATGAGTCCACCCTTGACGACCTCGATGACCGAACCGGTGACAACGCCATCCGATTCCTTGATCAGCTCTACGTCGCCCCATGCACGCTCGTACTGTGCGCGCTTCTTGGACAGGATGAGACGGCCTTCTTTGTCTTCTTTCTGAAGAACAAGTGCCTCAACGGTGTCACCAACGTTGACAACCTCAGTGGGGTCAACGTCGTGCTTGATGGAAAGTTCACGTGAGGGGATTACACCCTCGGTCTTGTAACCGACGTCGAGGAGAACCTCGTCACGATCGATTTTGACGACGGTACCTTCGATGAGGTCACCATCGCTGAAGAACTTCAGAGTCTTTTCGACCGCGGCGAGGAAATCTTCAGCAGATCCAATGTCATTGATGGCGACCTGCTTAGGTGCCTTGTCGGTCGTTGCGATTGTCATGTAGTAGTTGCTCCGGTATGGGTCGCGCCTCGAAAGGCGCTCAATTGGGCCGACGGCGAGATGGATCTGTTTTTCGCCGAAGGCAGGCGAATAAGAAGTCGCGATTGCGACACTCCAGCCTAGCGCCTAGTTCGAGAGAAGGCCAACCGCCAAACTCCCGCGTTTACCGCAATATCTAGCGATTCCGCACGCCTAGTGTCTGCATACGAATCCTCGCGGGCTCGTCCTATTGCGCGTACGGTGCCAAAAGCGCCGTACGCAGAGTGTCGAGTCCGACTCCCCCAACGTTAAGCGCACGACGGTGAAACTCCTTCAGATCAAAAGAATCGCCCTCGATCGCAGCGCACTCGTCCCGCAATTGCTCCCAAATGCGCTGACCAACCTTGTACGAGGGTGCCTGCCCTGGCCAGCCAAAGTAGCGATTCACCTCGAAGCGAACGTTCGCCGGATCGAGCGTCACATTGTTCGTCAGAAACTCAAGCGCATAGTCGTAGTCCCATACTCCAGTGCCGTCGAGTCGTGGCTTGCCTAAGTGCACACCAATGTCGAGCACGACTCGCGCTGCCCGCATCCGCTGCCCGTCGAGCATGCCAAATCTGTCGGCGGGATCATCGAGAAATCCGAGTTCGCTCATGAACCGCTCCGCGTACAACGCCCAGCCCTCAGCGTGACCAGAAGATCCAGACAACTGGCGTCGATAGGTGTTGAGCTGATCGCGGTTGTACACCGCCTGCGCGATTTGTAGATGATGACCGGGAACGCCCTCGTGGTACACAGTCGTGGCCTCGCGCCAGGTCGTAAACTCTGTCACCGACTCTGGCACCGACCACCACATACGCCCTGGCCTGGAGAAGTCGTCGCTCGGGCCCGTGTAATAGATGATGCCGTCGTGCGTCGGCGCGATCCTGCACTCGAGCGCGCGCATCGGCTCGGCGATGTCAAAGTGGGTACCGGCAAGGGCCGACACTGCCTCGTCGCTGAGCTTCTGCATCCACTCGCGGAGCGCCTCTGTGCCGTGCAGGGTTCGAGACGGATCAGAGTCGAGATGCTCGATTGCCTCAGCAACAGTCGCACCGGGCTTAATCTCACGCGCGATCGACTCCTGTTCACGAGTCATGCGCGCTAGCTCTTCGATGCCCCACTCGTAGGTCTCATCGAGGTCGACTTTCGCGCCGAGAAAGCGTTCGGACTGGAGTGCATAGAGCTCGCGGCCGAAGGCATCCTGTGATGTCGCTCGTGGCGCAAGCTCTGAGCTCAGAAATTCTTCAAGTCTCCGATAGCTCCCGGCAGCGGCAGCGGCTCCGTCAGAAAGCGTGCGGCTGAGAGCGGAGTCTGCGTCAATGAGGCCTGCAGCTTGGGCGGTGAAGTCGTCGAAGAACCCGCCAGTCGCCGCAATCTGCTGTGCTTGAGTAACCAGTTCGGCGACTTGACGTTGAGCCGGCACGATCGAATTGTCGATGCCGTGGCGCAGCGTCGCGATGTACCCTTCAATCGCTTCGGGAATGTTGTGGAGTCGATCCGCAATAACCGACCAGTCGTCTGGTGACGCCGTCGGCATGAGGTCAAGCACAGCGCGGATGTCTTGGGCCGGGCTTGCCAAGTTGTTGAGATCGCGCATCCACAAACCGGCGGCGTCTGACTCAACGTCGAGTCGGAGGGTCGACACCATATCTGTCTTGGTTACTAAGTCAACGTCGTCAACTATCGTCGCGGCCTCAAGGCGAGCCAACACCTCACGGGTGGCGCCCATCATGTGGGCATGCCCCTCCGGTGAGTAATCGGCATAGCCAGAGTGAGCGCCAGGCAAGCCGATCCAGGTGCCAATCGTGGGATCTAACTCAATGAGTGTTTCGACCCAATCTTCGGCGATCGCATCGATCGGAGTGGTCGTGCGACTCTTATCGGTCGAACCGTCTGCTGGCGGAGAAAAAGAATCTGACATCGTCGTCTGGCTCCCTCTATCGTTCGGTGTCTAGTTGGACTTCGGCGTTCGAATACTAGGTGTCTAGCTCGCTAGCGAGAAGCTCGGCTAAGGAATCGAGCGCCGCCTCAGCGCCTTCGTCGTCAGACGTCAGCGTTACGGTATCGCCGTAGTCGATGCCGAGAGCGAGCACGCTGAGGATACTCGCCGCGTTGATGGTCTTATCTGCTGAGTTTGTGAGTTTCACTGCCACCCCAGAATTGCTCACTGCCTGAGCGAAGACCGAGGCGGGTCGAGCGTGAAGCCCGACTTTTGATCCGATGCTTACGGTCTTGCTTGCCATGTCGGCTCCTTCGCGGTGGGTGTCGCTTGTCAATGGAACGATTCGCACGCTTTAGTGAGCGGCGGAATCCCAGTTGTGCCCGGTACCGATGTGAACGTCCAGTGGCACTGAGAGAGTCGCCGCACCTGACATCCGCTCATGAACAATAGTAGTCATTCGTTCGAGTTCTCCCCCAGCGATTTCGAAGACTAGTTCGTCATGGACCTGCAGAAGCATCCGAGATTCGAGTTCCTCGATACGCATATCGTTGTCGATCTGCAGCATGGCACGTTTGAGGATGTCTGCGGCCGAGCCCTGGATAGGAGAGTTCAGCGCTTGGCGTTCGGCGTTGTCCCGCAGGACACGGTTTTTCGAGTTCAGATCGCCAAAGGGGCGACGGCGACCAAAGATTGTCGTCGTGTAGCCGTCGGTGCGTGCCTGCTCGACAACGTTGCGCAGGTAATCGCGTACCGATCCGAAGCGCGCAAAGTAGTCCGTCATCAGGGTCTTCGCTTCGCTGGTTTCGATGCGTAATTGTTTGCTGAGACCGAAAGCGCTGAGCCCGTATGCGAGTCCGTACGACATCGCCTTTACCTTGGATCGCATTTCGGGAGTGACCTCAGCAGGTTCGACACCGAAGATGCGAGAACCGACGAAACGATGCAGGTCTTCGCCATCGTTGAACGCTTGAATGAGCCCCTCGTCTCCGGAGAGGTGCGCCATGATGCGCATTTCAATTTGCGAATAGTCGGCCGTGAGGAGCGTGTCAAAGCCAGCGCCAGCTTCGAACGCTGATCGAATCTGGCGGCCGGTTGCGGTCTTGATCGGAACATTCTGCAGATTGGGGTCGTTCGACGCGATGCGCCCCGTACTTGATCCGGCTTGCTCGTAGGTGGTGTGCACACGACCGGACTCGTCGATAGCCTTCTCTATTCCGGTAATGATCTGAACGAGTTTGGTGGCATCTCTGTGCTGAAGCAGGAGGTTGAGGAATGGGTGTGGTGCTTGTTCCTGGAGGTCGGCCAGGCTCGCGGCATCCGTTGAGTAACCGGTCTTGTTTGCCCGAGTCTTGGGCATTTCCAGCTGGGTGAAGAGCACTTCTTGCAGCTGCTTGGGGCTGCCTAAATTAATTTCGCGCCCGATTACCTCAAAAGCGTTGCGAGCGACTTCTTGCGCCGTCTCGGTGAGCGACGTGCTGAGATCATTCAGCAACTGCTGATTGACCGCGATGCCTGTTCGTTCCATTCGGGCAAACACCGGAACGAGGGGCATTTCGATATCGGTGAGGACACCAAGCGAACCCTCATCGAGTCGCTCGGCGAGATACTCTGCGACGCGTACCACATACCAGGACTGTGTCGCTGGACTCAGTGCTTCGGTTTCGGGAACGAGCTGATTGGGGTCGCTCTGTTCGATAGTTTCGCCGAGATAGTTGTATACCTGAGCTTCTAACTCTTCCGGCTTGCCGCCGGGCTTCAGAACCCACGCCGCGAGCATGGTGTCGAATGCGATCCCGGAAATTTCGAGGCCGTTCGCCGAAGCAACTTTCAGTTGTGCCTTCGACGAGTGCATGAACTTCGGAGCATCGCTAGCCAACCACTCAGTGAGCGCTACGTAGTCGAGTCGGTCGGCAGCCCACGGTACAAACGCGGTCTCGGTTGCAGTTGCAAGCCCGAGCCCCGTCACTTCTCCGTCGACAGTCGCAACCGTAAGCCCCAGCGGGGCCGAACCATGAGCGCTGTTTGTGTCAATCCACTTGGCAAGCTCTTCATCGACCATGGTGCGAACGACCGGAACGGTACTGGATGCCTCGGCTGGCGCATCGGTGGCTGGCTCGTCACCGCGCTCGGCTGCCGCAATCTTGAGAACACGTTGAAGCAAAGTTTTGAACTGTAGTCGGTCGAAGACTTCCCGTACAGCCGTTTCGTCGATGGGATGCCGATCGAGACTCGTAACGGTAACGGGCAATTCGACGTCGGTGAGCAAATGGTTGAGTTTGCGATTGCGCACCGCCCGATCCATTTGGTCGCGGAGATTTTGCCCGACTACGCCCTTGATTTCTTCGGCGTGCGACAACACCTCGTCAAGCGAACCGTAGAGGTTAATCCACTTGACGGCGGTCTTCTCCCCCACTTTGTCGACTCCGATGAGGTTGTCGCTTGTTTCGCCTACGAGCGCGGCAACGTCGGGATACTGGTGTGGTTCGACGCCATACCGTTCAAAGACTGCGTCGCGGTCGTAGCGCTTCAACTCTGAAACGCCGCGAGCATTCGGATAGAGCAGGGTGACGTTGTCGTTGACCATCTGGATGGCATCGCGATCGCCGGAGACGACGAGAACCCTGAATCCGTTTTCGGAGCCCTCATGCGCGAGAGTGGCGAGGATGTCGTCAGCCTCGTAATCTTCTTTGCTCAGTGTTTGAACGCCCATGGCCTTCAGTGCCTCTTCGAGCAGCGGAATCTGGCCGACGAACTCCGGCGGGGTCTCTCCACGAGTGCCCTTGTATTCGGGGTACTCCCGGGTGCGGAACGAGTACCGCGAGATATCGAACGCGACAGCTAGGTGCGTGGGTTTCTCGTTCTGTAGCAGCGATATGAGCATCGACAAGAAGCCGTGGATGGCATTGGTGTGCTGCCCATCTCGGTTCTGAAAACTGTCGACCGGGAGCGCATAAAACGCTCGGAAGGCCAGCGAGTGGCCGTCAATGATCATGAGGGTAGGCTTTTGATTATCCGACACGCAGCCAGCCTAGCCGCGCCTGCCGACAGCCGGAACGACTTAGCTCGAAGGGCCCCTCTGTGAAGTATCCCGATGACCTTGACCCTGAACTCGTTGCACGTCTCATTGAGTCAGGAGGAGGCGCATTGACGCGCAAGATGGGGATCGAGTTCTTAGAACTCGGGGCCGAACGCTCGGTTGCCACGATGCCCGTTGAGGGAAATACCCAGGTGATCGGCATCCTGCATGGCGGCGCTCACGTAGTGCTCGGCGAGTCGCTCGGTTCGATTTCTTCGGCTATCCATGCTGGCCCAGGACGAGTTGCCATGGGCATTGAGGTTAATGCCACTCACACTCGCGCCGCGAGCTCAGGAATCGTGACCGCAACGTGTACAGCGATTGCGTTGAGCCGCACGCTGGCGACCCACGAAATTGTGGTCCGCGACGAGCAGGACCGCAGACTCTCGACCGTGCGCATCACGAACATCCTCAAAGACCGTCACACCTCGTAGGCGCACGCTGCCTCAAGAGCAAGCAGAGTTGCTGCCCATCCCCCAGCAACAGCCGGGGTAGGGCCGCAGACTACTTCTTGGCGCTGAGCTGGTCGATGATTGCCTGAGATACATCGTGCATCGTCAAGCGACGATCCATGGATGCCTTCTGGATCCAACGGAATGCGTCAGGCTCGCTGAGCCCCATCTTTTCGTTCAGTAGGCCCTTGGCTCGGTCAACAAGCTTGCGGGTCTCAAAACGTTCGACGAGGTCACTGACCTCGGCTTCGAGAGTGATGATCTGCGCGTACCGGCTGAGAGCGATCTCGATTGCGGGCAACAGGTCGCTCGGCGTAAACGGCTTGACGACATACGCCAAGGCACCGGCTTCGGATGCGCGTTCGACGAGTTCCTTCTGGCTAAAGGCCGTCAAGAGCACGACTGGCGCGATGTGGTTGGCGCTGAGCCGCTCTGCAGCGGAGATGCCATCGAGCTGAGGCATCTTGACATCCATGATGACCAGATCGGGGCGCAGCTCTGTGGCGAGAGCCACAGCGGTCTCACCGTCACCGGCTTCACCGACAACCTCGTATCCGGCGTCACGCAAGATTTCGACGATGTCCATGCGGATGAGCGACTCGTCTTCGGCAACGACGACGCGGCGAGGTGCAGTTGGATTGGTGTTTTGGTCAGTCACACGATCAAGCCTACGGTATTCTAATCAGCGTTGTAGTCAGCCGAATTGGCGGAATGGTAGACGCGGAGCACTCAAAATGCTTTGTTCGAAAGGACGTGTGGGTTCGAATCCCACATTCGGCACAACTTTTGCGCAGTGAAACCGAGATCTGTAGCCCGGATCTCGGTTTCATCAGTTAACGAACTGTGCCGGCGTGAACCCAAGGGTTTGCGCCGGCACAGTTGTTTCTAGCTCGCTACTGTGAGCCCTAGTTAGTTGCCCACACGGGCGCTTTTGCGTGGATCGCATCGCCGATAGTGTGCACGCGCAGGTCATTGGTTGATCCTGCGATTCCGGGAGGGGAACCCGAAATTACTACGACCTTGTCACCAACTTCTGCGAGCTTCTGGTCGAGCAGAACCTGATCAACCTGGCGATACATTTCGTCGGTGTGCGTTACGCGATCGACGATAAACGACTCAATACCCCAGATCAGGGCCATACGACGGTGGATTTCGGGGTTTGGCGTGAACGCCTTCATCGGGATTCGGAATCGTAATCGCGACATTCGGCGTGCCGAGTCGCCAGACTCCGTGAACACGCACACGTACTTTGCTTCGACAAACGAGGCAACTTCGGCCGCTGCGAGAGTAATTGCACCGCCAAGAGTCTTCGGCTTCGTGCCGAGCTCAGCAATCCGGTCAAGTCCGTGCTCCTCGGTCGACGCGACAATCTTCGCCATCGTCTGGACCGTAATCACGGGGTACTCCCCCACGCTGGTCTCACCGCTGAGCATGACGGCATCCGCGCCATCCAAGATCGCGTTAGCAACGTCAGAGGTTTCCGCACGGGTCGGCACCGGGCTAGAAATCATCGATTCAAGCATTTGAGTGGCGACAATTACTGGTTTCGCCATGCGACGGGCCAGTTCGACAGTGCGCTTCTGCACGATCGGCACGGCCTCAAGCGGAAGCTCAACACCGAGGTCGCCACGTGCCACCATGATGGCGTCAAACGCGTCAACGATGGCTTCGAGGTGGTCAACTGCCTGCGGCTTCTCGATCTTTGCGATGACAGGAACACGACGGCCCTCTTCATCCATGATCTCGTGGACGCGAACGATGTCTTCTGCATTGCGAACGAACGACAGGGCGATCAAGTCAGCGCCGAGCTTGAGACCCCAACGGAGATCATCCTCGTCCTTCTCGGAGAGTGCAGGAACGTTGACGGCAACGCCGGGCAGGTTGATACCTTTGTTGTTCGATACGGCACCAGCAACGATGACTTCGGTTGTAACAACGGTGTCGGTAGAGCTAACAACCTTGACCTTGACCTTGCCGTCGTCAATCAGCAGGAAGTCACCGGGGGCAACGTCCTGTGGCAGGCCCTTGAACGTGGTTCCCGCAATGTCGCGGTTGCCGACGATGTCGTCGATGGTGATCTTGAAAATGTCGCCAACCGCGAGGTCGTACGGGCCGTCCTCGAACTTGCCGAGACGGATCTTGGGGCCCTGAAGGTCAACCATGACCGCAACGGCCCGCCCGGCGTCTTCTGCCGCACGACGTACATTCGCGTACACCTCTTCGTGAACCGCATAGGTTCCATGGCTGAGGTTCATGCGGGCGACATCAACACCTGCATCGATGATTGCCCTGATGTTCTCGTAGCTCGACGTAGCCGGGCCGAGTGTCGCGACGATCTTTGCGCGTCTCATAACTTCCTTTGACGATTCAGTGGTGGTTGAACGGGTGGTGGTGATTGTGGATCGGTTACGCGGTCATTCCGCGGTCGGTAGGCCGAACAGGGAACGGCAATTGGGTGTCTCCCTCAAGGTAGCGATCTACAGCGGATGCCGCAGCCCTACCCTCAGCGATCGCCCACACAATTAGCGACTGTCCACGACCGGCATCTCCGACAACGTAAACGCCGGGAGTTTCGGTCTGGTAGTCAGCATCGCGCGTGAGGTTGCCACGGTCATCCGACTCCAACGGAAGTTGGGTCTCGAGAGTGTCAGTCTCGGGGCCGGTGAATCCCAGAGCAAGAAGAACCAGGTCTGCGGTGATCTCGCGCTCAGTGCCCACCTTCGGCACTCGACGGCCATCGACAAATTCGGTTTCGGCGACCTTGATTGCACGCACTTCGCCAACAGAGTTGGTGATGAACTCGACTGTCGACGCCAAGTAGAGGCGCTCGCCGCCCTCTTCGTGAGCACTGGAGATCTCAAACAGTGTTGGCGTCAGCGGCCACGGCTGGTGCTCGGGACGCTCCGCAGGCGGCTGTACACCGATCGCGAGGTTCGTCACCGAAAGCGCACCCTGACGGTGAGCGGTACCGATGCAGTCAGCGCCGGTGTCGCCACCGCCAAGAACAACAACGTGCTTGCCCTCTGCCGAGACTTGTTCACCAACGGTGTCGCCTGCGATGACCCTGTTCGACTGAACGAGGTATTCCATAGCAAAGTGCACGCCAAGCGAGTCTCGACCGGGAACTGGCAGATCGCGAGGCACCGTCGAGCCAGTGGCAATCACAACGGCGTCATAGCGAGAACGAAGATCGCTCCACGAGATATCAACACCGATCGTGACGCCGGCACGGAATCGTGTTCCCTCAGCCTGCATCTGAGCCAATCGCAGCTCAATATGGCGCTTCTCCATTTTGAAGTCGGGGATGCCATAACGCAGCAGACCGCCAATGCGGTCCTCACGCTCAAAGACGGCGACAGTGTGGCCGGCGCGAGTCAGTTGCTGAGCCGCGGCCAGTCCCGCTGGGCCTGAACCAACAACGGCGACAGTCTTTCCCGTTAGCCGCCCGGGAGGATGCGGAGTCACGTTGCCGTCAGCGAACGCCTGATCAATGATCGAGACCTCGATTTGTTTGATCGTGACGGCTGGCTGGTTGATTCCCAAAACGCAGGAGCTTTCACAGGGTGCTGGACAAAGTCGACCAGTGAACTCGGGAAAATTGTTCGTCGCGTGAAGCCGCTCGATCGCTTCGGCGCTCTCGCCACGACGCATGAGGTCGTTCCACTCAGGAATCAGGTTGCCGAGCGGGCAACCCTGATGACAGAACGGCACACCACAGTCCATGCATCGACCAGCCTGACGAGTCAATTGACCCGAATCTTGCTGCTCGTAGACTTCCTTGAAATCCATCAGTCGAATACTGACAGGGCGTCGCTTGGGAAGCTCACGCTCTTGAACCTTGAGGAATCCCTTGGGATCAGCCACCGGTTACCTCCTTAATTCGCGCCCAGGTAACGTCCCCGTCTGGATCAAGTCCCTCGGCTAATGCGGTCTCGCGAGTCTGGATCACTGCCGCGTAATCACGCGGCGTGACTTTCGTAAACCGGGCTGCCGTCGCATCCATGTCGGT
>Ga0307486_1000590_pt1 | contig 32164 bp, 33 predicted proteins | sample CBIW02metaG_FD_203663 | JGI IMG/M metagenome (GOLD analysis project Ga0307486, IMG submission 203663) | Sea-ice brine microbial communities from Beaufort Sea near Barrow, Alaska, United States - CBIW 0.2 | ecosystem: Environmental > Aquatic > Marine > Coastal | place: USA: Alaska | collected... | reverse complement strand
CGACATCAGTCATTTTTTGATGCATCGGTACAACTGGATACGTCCCCATCAATTCAACGATGGGTTGGCGCCGGCTCGGGCTGAAGAAAAACTTAACGTCGTGTCCGGGATTAGTTGACCACTACATACCTGCTTTGCGTACAGAGGGTCCTTCCATAGTTCGCTGATAAGAAGGTTTGGCACTCCCGCGCGCGGAGTGAGCGCTTGAAATTTGGCTATTGCCACCTCTCTTTCCTCCACGGTCACGACTGCCGCGTGGATCAGCCTGTGCTCATGAAGAAATTTCATTCCCTTAAAGCCGCCCGGGATCATGTTAAGAGACGTACCTTTTTCCATCTCTCGGTCTACGGCCCGTTCTTCCCAGCCCATGATCTGCTCAAATGTGTGATTTGTAACCACAAGCTCAGATGTTAGCTCCACATCACTTCTGCCTACGTACTGTCGCCACTCGGCGTGGAACGTCTTGTTGCTACCTCGACGAGTTTCGGCGAAGTGCTCACTCATTCGTTCAAGCCAATTTCGCTTGGTAATTCCAATGTAATTGTGCTGAGAACCGGACAAATTGCCTTCCGGGTCTGTGAGCGTGATTCCGTGGCAGTACCCGACGTAACCATTCTCTATGCCAGGATAGCCCTTCATTACCACCTTGACAGGGAACGAAACTGACCAGTGCGTACCACTTGGGTCACGGTGATTCAGGTGAAACACCACTCTTCGTTCTGCCAAGGGCCGAATGTGCTCCGTGTAATAGAAGTAGGCCTTAACCGAGGTATTGACAGAGTTTCCATTTCTAGCCAAATCAGGATTCAACTCATGCGCCAGAACAAAATCCAGCCTATTGTAGAAATCCCACAGTTTCCTGTTTGAAGTAGAAAGGTTGTGTGTAAGCAACTTATCTGCAATGCCAGCTAATGCAGTTGAAATTGCATGATCAGCATTCTTAAACCGGCCTCTCCCCGCCTCAGTGTGAACAAATCCCTGGTTCGTATTGTCGAGCGCCTCTTCGATGATCTTCGCGAGAACAAATGATCTGGTAATCCCCCCGAAAAACAGCGGTGATCAGAAGTAGAATTTTCCGTAAGCTATTTGCAGGGAGATTCTGCATGAAAACATCACGTTTTACCGACAGCCAGATTCTGGCAATCCTGAAGCAAGCCGAGAACGGAGTGCCGGTTCCTGAGCTTTGCCGCGAGCACGGATTTAGCAGCGCCACCTTTTATAAGTGGCGCTCCAAGTTCGGCGGCATGGATGCATCCATGATGGCCAAGCTAAAAGAGCTTGAAGACGAAAACCGCCGGCTGAAGAAAATGTATGCCGAGGAGCGTCTTAAGGCTGAGATTCTCAAGGAAGCCATCGGAAAAAGTGGTGAAGCCGTCTCACCGCCGCGAGATGGCGCACAAAGCAGTTAGCGATAAGAAGTCCGGCATACGCTTGGCTTGTGCTCTATTTGGTATCAGCGAGACCTGTTATCGCTACCAGGCACGACTGAGCAGTGAGAACGCGCTGATCGCCGATTGGCTGTTGCGCTTGACCCACAATCAACGCAATTGGGGCTTTGGTCTGTGCTTCTTGTATCTGCGCAATGTGAAAGGCTTGGGCTGGAACCACAAGCGGGTCTATCGCATCTATCGAGAGCTTGAGTTGAAGCTGCGCATCAAGCCCCGTAAGCGTCTGGTACGCGAGAAGCCTGAACCACTGTCGGTGCCTTCAGTAATCAACGAGTGCTGGTCCATGGATTTCATGCACGACCAACTCGGCGACGGTCGAAGCTATCGCCTGTTCAATGTGCTGGATGACTTCAACCGCGAAGGATTGGGCATAGAGGTTGATTTATCACTGCCCGCTGAGCGCGTTATCCGAGCATTGAACCAGATCATTGAATGGCGTGGAAAGCCAGCCTCGATCCGCTGCGACAATGGCCCCGAGTACATCAGTGGCAAGCTGGCTGCATGGGCAGAGAAACGTGGCATTACCATCAGATTCATCCAGCCGGGCAAGCCGCAACAGAATGCCTATATCGAGCGCTACAACCGAACCGTCCGCTATGACTGGCTGTCGCACTATCTGTTCGACTCCATTGAGCAGGTCCACGACTTCGCGACACGTTGGTTATGGACATACAATAACGAGCGGCCAAATATGGCCTTGGGCGGCATCACGCCGCGACAGAAGTTGGCCATGGTGGCCTGACTCTACTTCTGAACCCCGCTAAATATGGGGGGATTACCAGGTTAGCTCCTGTTGCTTCCCTGATAAATGACCCAGTCGAGGCGGTGGCTTTGTGCCAACGTAGCTTCGGCGGGTAGCGATACCCATCCTCCCTTTTTCAACCGCTGTTGTACTAGCTCCTGGTATTTCTTCGGCTCCGGTGCTTGGAGATGGGATTTGCCATTACGGCCTCCTCAAAAGTAAGGGGGCCCGCTGGCCAGTCTAAGCGAACCGTTGCGGAGCCATTTTCCGGAACAAAACTGGCCAATCACTGCTTCGTAGAAAAAGCAGCATTGCAATCTAGCTGATAGAAATAATCCTAGCAAGCATCTCAATCCGTTGTGTTATTTGATCCTTTGATAGCTCTCTTTTGCTTTGGTACGGGATCTAGGATCACCTCGTTTGGGTAATCCATTTGGTAGCTAAGCTCATAAACACCAGATTCGAGCGAGTAATCTGGCATCGCACCTTTTTCCACATGGAGCCATGCTGACACACGTCCATCTTTGCTGTGCGTGACGTCGGTGTTGGAGTAGAAGAATACCCAGCCTTGATCAGATGCTTTTTTTGCTTTGAACCGAGAAAAGTTGAAATCGAACCTTTCAAGAGCTCGTGCCTGAAAGATGACGACCGGCTTGAGTTTCAATCGTAGAGAAGCTTTTACGAATTCCTTGAGCGCTACCATATCTAATTTCGGGGCGAGCATTAGGGACCAGTTCTTGGCCTTGTTGACTGCGTCGAACTCGAACCCTCCCACTGTGGTTTCGACTTCCCAGCCTTCCAGCGAGTGATAGTGGCTTATCCACTGGTACTGCCATATTGAGGTTCCTTTTCGGTAGTCACATGCTTGGTCCGGTTTATGGCTCCAATGCCATGCATAGACATCCCCCATCTTTGCCACCAACTGCTCTTTGCAGCTTGGGCAGAATCCAGCCTCATCCTTTGTGGCTTCAATGCGTCTTTGGTCGCCTGCTCGTGCCAAATACATAAGCTTTGCTCTCCATCCTTGAGGATCGCGGTCTGTATCGCCGCGATTTTGTCTTCCGTGACACTTTTGGGACACTTGTGCATCCCAGAAAACAAAAAGCCCCGAAAATCGCTAGGATAATCAGGGCTTTCGGTCTTTCTAATTTGGTGGGCCGGGGTAATTTGAACTGGGATTGTAAGCTTTTGATAAATATGGATAAAGCTGGGTTCAAACTTTGACTGGAATGCTTTTTGGAATCCGCGCCGTGTTTGCAGCATCTGCAGCACCTGCTGCACAGCCCTTACGATAATCACAAAAAACTGGCTTTGCACGGAAATAGGGTTAGCTCAGTGAGTGTACGAGGTGTTTGGAGGCGGCATGACTTATTCTCCAGGCTCGAGCGTTTGTCGCGACTCATGCGTGATCAAAGGGGTCGTGCGCTGCAGCTTAGCGACGAGCGTTTTCGCGTAGCAAGCCGAAAGGCCTGGTACAAGAGCGTTGATCAGGTGCACGGCTTCGACAAGTCCCGCACCACTACAACTACGAGTGGCCCCGCCATCGCTAGATGGTGAACGACAGTGCACCAAACCAGGCTCTCGAAGAGGTTGTTTGGCAGCTAATCCGGCAACTGAGAACGCTACTTAACTCAGCCCCGGAAGGGGCCAGTGTTAGGTGAATACTTGATCTGTACATACTTGATTAGTACATGCTGGGCTTCAGTATCTAAATAGAACAGAAGCCAGGCTTGCTTGAATGCCCCCGTGCTTATCGGTCGCCTGTGGGTAGATGGTCTTGAGCTCGTTTTATACTTCCCCTCAATAACTTTAAAGTGGGAAGGTTTCCGTCAAGCTCTTTGATTCTACTGTTTAGGAGTTGCTGGACTGGCTCCTCTGTGTATTCCAATAGCTCAGCTTCTTCAACTTCACCTATTGTGGCGATAAGGCGGCAGTTTAAGACGACCTCTTGCACGAGAAGGTTGACTGCATCATTAATCGTTTTGTTGCGTTCGCTCTCGGACTCTGTTTTTTCCTGAGTTTTTTGTTCTAGCTCTTGCTGGAGTTTTTTAGCCCGCTTAGCTGATTTTGTTTTGTCTTCTTGGTTTTTTTCAGCAGCGGCAATAATTATTTGCTCCAAGGTTTTTGTTTTGGTTAGCCCCCATTCTTTTGAGATTTTTTCTAGCTTTGTCGATACCCCCTGAGAAAGTTGAAAATTGGCCAGTTTTCCTTTCCGGTCTCGGAGCGCCTTTTGATACCAAACTCCCCGCATCGCACGAATTATTTCTCGACCATCTGAGTTTTGGAGCAGAGGTGTGAGTACTTTTAGTAGTAAGTCATTTGGGTCTATCGACTGCGGATTGAGCGGCGCCAGCAAATGCCCACGACCCTTTCTGTAAAGGTAGTTGGCTATCCATGGCGCCTGGCTTTCATAGCTGGCATCTACCCACTGGAGCAACGATCGATATTTCGTGTTGGGGGTTTCCATAGCGATTTCCATAAGGGAGACGGTTTTCTTCAAATGTTGTTGTCAACAGAATAGGTTTGATTTTATTGCAATTTTATATTTTTTAATATCAAAATGAAATAGTTTGTGAGATAAAATTGTTTAATGTTAGTTATATTTACAAAGATATAACAATGTAATATTGTCCCGCCGGTATAGGGTCCATTTCGGCGCACAATATGTGACTCTTCTGATATGCTGTGGCTATGGACGCTAGAATTCTTTGTTACAAGGACTCATCCATTCCGCCTGAATCTCGATGGCTTCTGTTGCAGTGGTCGAGAGTCGCTGGGATTGATAAGACCTTGACGTGCTCGTTGAAAGACATGTCTCGAATGCTGGGTATGACGGTGCAGCGACTAAGGCCGGCGCTAAATCACCTGAAGCTCCTTGGGCACGTCCACGTCATCACGGGTATGTCTTCTGGTGGAAGGGGGCGTCCTCAATCCAGCTTTGAGTTCTCCGCAGACCTTAGGCTAGAGCTAAGATGCTTACAGATGCCCAAGACGCCGCACATGGAGGAAATTGAGAAGCTTTGTCAGCATAAGGCCGCCAATCGAGAGGTGAGAGAAGAGAAGCCCAGCAACTTGATGCGTGGCGATCAGCGCAGAAATTTGTTAACGCTAGCGAACCGTTGCTTACTTTCCGTGTTGTTACTCCACGCCGAAACCCCGGGCGTGGTAACTGGGCTGAGTTACTCTAGCTTGGTGATGCTGACCGGAATGAGCAGAGGGCATTTGAAGCACCAGATCAGAAAGTTAAAGGACTTGGGGGTGATTGCGCACCATGAACCTGGCGTGATGCGCGAACGTAACGATATACGAATGCGTTCGGTATATTTTATTAATGTCGCTCACCCCGCTTTGTTGGGTCGTGATTCTGTAGGTTTAACAGTCCTCGCGCCTGATCCCCGGGCAGACAACACATTTAACTACCTGTCCGGGTTTTATGAGGCTGCTTTGGTCATAAGTGACCTTAGTGAAAGTGAGTCTAATATCCTAAAGCGCATTGAGTCGGTTGGCTCGTCAGAAAAAGCTAAGGCCAGCATCGAGGAACAAAAAAGTGCTTTGGATTTGAGGGCCAGATATTCGAGAGCATATGAAAGTCTGCGCAGCAACGCATTGGCGCTGCTCCCATCAAGTACGCAAATAACACCAATTGAAAAAGCCTTCATTCATCTGCGTGAGCTACAGCTTGATGCTGTTATAAAGGCTCACGTTTTCTCATACGTTGCCGCGATTCTCAACGATCACTGGAAAGTTTTGAATGAAGATCCACCGTCGACAGTTATCAAGCCGGTATTTGCGACAATCAAGGCGGCCTGCTGCCAGCTACAGGCTCATAAGAGTAGGTCTGATGAATGGCTGCAGGAACTTCCCGAGGCGATATACGCTCTGGCTGTCAACGTTGCTGTGCGACTGAAGCAAAACCTGCTGGCGATTGAGGCGAGGCAAGCCGATTTTGATTTTTCTAATGGGATTTTCTTGATAGTGCCCTACGATAAAGACGGGACGGGTGGCTTTAAGCTTGAGGTCTGCTTCAGGGCTAACGTAGGTGTTACACACTTGGGGCAGACCCTTCTCATGCTGCGAGGGTACGCCCTGTCATTGCCGGATGGATTGGAGCCGTTACCTCCGTTAGAGGATGCTTAGGACGGTTTACTGGCGCCCCTTATGTCATGAACGATATAAGGAGCTCGTCATGAAAATTCTTCGGCTACAAGAGGTGATCCAGCTCACCGGACTCGCAAGGTCTACCGTGTACAAATTCATCAAAGATCAAAGCTTTCCTAGGCAGGTTTCGTTAGGAGGAAGAAGCGTCGGCTGGGTGGAAAGCGAGATTCAAGCATGGATCGCGGAAAAAATCGCGGATCGAGACAAATAACAGCGCGAGCCTAGAGGTCCCGTCAAAGCATGACTTCCTCGCTACCCGCAGTAGCTCAAATGATATTTCAGCAGAGCTGAAGCTTTCTTCAGTCACGGCCAGCAAGCCCCTTAGCGCTGCCGTGAAGCCCATCCGATTGAAGCCATATATTTACCGGTAAATATATTATTCATGGCTCCCGATAGGGGAAGAAAAGGCAAGAGAGCGTAAGGGCATGACCATCATAGTCATGCCTAGAGATGACCACCAGAAGAGTTAGCCGGGACAGGCTGACAAGAAAAGAAATACTCGCCAGCACATACGTATGCATAACACCACAAAGGGAATAAATGCATGCGTAACCCTTCCAACACCAACCAAACCCTCTTTCATGAACCCATCTACAAAGGATTTGCTGTGCAAACTCACAAGGGACCACTAATTCTGAATTATCTAGACCGTCTTCACGGGCTGTTTGCGGCAGCCCTGAATCAGTATTCAAGCCTGTACGTGGTTAGGCTTGATTTGCATTTTAGTAACCGCGAAGAACTGCCTGACGACGCATGCACAAATGCGCCAATTGAGCGTTTCTTGGCGTCGCTTAAAGCCAAGCTGGATTGGCGGGATGCATCTATCCGTAAGCAGCATGGTCGCGTTAACCGTCATGGTATGCGATACGCTTGGGCGAGAGAGATCGGACCCGAAAGCCAGAGACCTCATTACCACCTGGTTCTAATCTTGAACAAATCCGCTTTCCAATCTTTAGGCAACTATTCAGACCCTAGTGCTCCGGGCCTGTACCGAATTTGTTTCGAGGCTTGGGCATCAGCCATTCACCAACCCTATGATCTGGCGGAAGGCTTAGTAAGCGTCGTTAGCGACGGTCAGTGGCACCTAAATCGGATAGATCAAGGGCCGTATCGAGAGGCACTTTTCGCGGCAAGCTACTTGTGCAAAGCGCGCTCAAAGGTTTTTGAGCTAGGGTTTCATTGTTTTGGTTGTAGTCGCACGTAGCAAAGTGGGCGGTACCTCAGGGGGCCGCCCAATACTCCAGCTCACTAGCTGAAAGGAGGTGGTCTGGTGAGGGTGTGAATCCATTGCTAGGACTGCTTCCCTGAATGCTAAGATTGTCTATTTTTCGCAGCTCGGCTGTGCAACAGGCAGTACCAAAAAGGATTTCTAATGTCGGCTTTATCTTCCCTGCTTGATTCATTCCGTACTGCTGCAGTTACTGAGCGTGAGAAGGGCACCTACTTTGAGGAGCTGATCTGTGCCTACCTGCGTAATGAAGCGACCTACAGCGATCTGTACGATCAAGTGTGGACTTACTCTGACTGGGCCAAAGAGCAGGGTATTGATGGGCGTGACACCGGCATCGACCTGGTAGCCAAGACGCAGGGCACCGGCCAGTTTCATGCCATCCAGTGCAAGCTGTACGCAGAGGACTACCGCGTACAGAAGAAAGATATTGATAGCTTCTTCACCGCATCTGGCAAAGCGCCGTTCTCACACCGAATCATCGTGACCACGACCAATAATTGGAGTGAACACGCAGAGGATGCGCTCCAGGGGCAGCAGCCACCTGTCAGCAAGATTGACCTGCAAGCCTTGGAAGACAGCCAGATCGATTGGGTAAAGTATCAAGCCAATCAGGTAGTGGTACTTAAAGCCAAGAAGGAATTACGAGAGCACCAGCAAACAGCATTGAATGCGGTATCTGCGGGGCTCCAGTCCACGGATCGTGGCAAGCTGATTATGGCTTGTGGCACCGGCAAAACGTTTACTAGCTTAAAAATAGCTGAGCACCTGGCAGGCAAGGGCAAGCGCGTGCTGTTTCTGGTGCCAAGTCTTTCGCTGTTATCTCAAACGCTTACCGAGTGGACTCAAGAGAGCGACACGCCACTTCACAGCTTTGCCGTCTGCTCCGATAGCGACGTAGGCAAAAAGCGCAAGGCTGAAGACGACGCGGTGCAAGTCTTCACCCACGAGCTACGTTACCCGGCCACTACTAAAGCTGACCGCCTTGCAGCAGAAATGCTCAAACGCTCTGATGCTGAGCACATGAGCGTGGTGTACTCCACCTATCACTCAATCGACGTAATCAGCCGAGCCCAACACGAGCATGGCCTGGCCGCGTTTGATCTAGTCATCTGCGATGAGGCCCACCGCACCACTGGCGCCACCTTTGGCGACGATGACGAAAGCGCTTTCGTACGCGTTCACGACGCTGACTATATTCGCGCCAGCAAGCGTCTTTATATGACGGCAACCCCGCGCATCTACGGGGACAGCGCCAAGGTCAAAGCCGAGCAGGGCGAAGTAACCCTGTGTTCTATGGATGATGAAACGCTCTTCGGTAAAGAACTGTTCGTCATCAACTTCTCCGAGGCGGTTCAGCGCGGGCTGCTTACTGACTACAAGGTGTTGGTGCTCACCGTAGAAGAGAGCGTTATCAGTCGCCGCCTGCAAGAGCTGCTGAAAGACGAGGATAACCAGCTCAAGGTGGATGATGCTGCCAAGATCGTCGGCTGCTGGAAGGCTTTGGCCAAGCAGGGATTATCTGAGCACTTGCTAGGTGATGACCAGCCAATGAAGCGCGCGGTGGCCTTCTGTCAGGTCATTTCACCCAACTATAAAGGTACGAAGCACAAAGTTAGCTCCGTCAACATCGCCAACACGTTCAAGTCAGTGGTGGATGCCTATCAAGAGGCCGAGGAAATCGATGAAGCCGACCGGTTGATCTGTGAAGCCGAGCACGTTGACGGCGGCATGAATGCTAGCCAGAAAGAGGTCAAACTCAATTGGCTTAAAGAGGAACCGCCAGCCAACACCTGTCGGATTCTCAGTAACGTACGTTGCTTGTCTGAGGGCGTAGACGTCCCAGCCCTGGACGCCGTGCTATTTCTCACGCCACGCAACTCACAAGTAGACGTCGTGCAGTCGGTGGGGCGTGTTATGCGCAATGCAGAAGGGAAAAAGCGCGGTTACGTCGTGCTGCCGGTGGTCATTCCTGCCGGAATGCAGGCGCACGAAGCGCTTAACGACAACAAAACCTACAAGGTCGTCTGGCAAGTACTCCAGGCATTGCGCTCTCACGACGACAGCTTCGATGCGATGATCAATAAGCTGGATTTGATCGGTTCTGATCCGCGCAAAATGGAAGTTATTGCCATCACCGATAAGGTGGACAGAAAGGCAAAGAGCAGCGGCACCAAGAATACGCAGGCTGGCAAAGGCCAATACGGCATTGGTGAGAAGCGCCCTAAATTCGAAGTAGAAGGGCAGATGACCCAGCAGGGCGATCTCACCTATGAGGTAGGTGAAATAGAACGCGCTATTTACGCCAAGATCGTCGATAAGTGCGGTAACCGTCATCATTGGGAAGACTGGGCCAACGACATTGCCAAGATCGCCCGCACCCACATCGACCGCATCCAGGGCATTCTGGAAAACTCCGAGTACACCAACGAGAAGGCCACCTTTGAAGCCTTCGCTGCTGAACTACGCGATGACCTAAATGACAGCATCACCGATGCAGAGATCGTGGAGATGCTGGCTCAGCACCTGGTGACCAAGCCAGTGTTTGATGCCCTGTTCGATGAGTACAGCTTTGCCAGCCACAACCCGATGTCGAAAGCAATGCAGGGGGTGCTCGATGCACTGAACGAGCATCAGTTGGCGAAAGAAGCGGACACCCTGGAAAAGTTTTACCAGAGCGTCCGGCAGCGCGCATCTGGTATCGAGAGTGCAGCAGGCAAACAGAAAATTATCGTCGAGTTGTACGACAAATTTTTTGCTAATGCCTTTCCGCGAATGCGAGACAAGCTGGGCATCGTCTACACCCCAGTCGAGGTGGTTGACTTCATCTTGCACAGCGTCAATCACCTGTTGCAAAAGGAGTTTGGCCAGACCCTAGGAAGCAAGGGTGTTCATATTATCGACCCCTTCACCGGTACCGGCACCTTTATCACCAGACTGATTCAGTCTGGGCTGATCAAGCCGGAGGAGCTGCCCCACAAGTACCGGCGTGAGATCCACGCCAACGAGCTGGTGCTGCTTGCCTACTACATCGCCGCCATCAATATCGAGGCTGCGTACCACGGGCAAGTGATCGATGAGTACACACCGTTTGAAGGCATCTGCCTGACCGATACCTTCCAGATGTACGAGAAGGATGACCTGGTCGATGAGCTACTGGAAGACAATAGCGCTCGCCGCAAACGGCAGAAAGAGCTGGATATTCGGGTAATTGTGGGCAATCCGCCCTACTCGGTGGGGCAGGGTGATGCGAATGCTAACAATGCCAATGTTCGGTATCCGCATCTAGATGCTCGTATACGTGATACCTATGGTGCTCGCTCCGACGCGACCAACAAGAACTCTCTCTACGATAGCTATATCCGCTCCATTCGCTGGGCCAGCGACCGTATTGGTGATGCGGGGGTAATCGGGTTTGTCACCAACGCCGGTTTTGTTGAAGCCAGCACCGCAGACGGCCTACGCAAGTGTCTGCTCGATGAGTTCTCCAGTTTGTACGTGCTTCATCTTCGCGGTAATGCGCGGACCTCCGGAGAAACTCGGCGGAAAGAAAAAGACAACGTTTTTGGCGTTGGGAGTCGAGCGCCGGTAGCCATCTCGCTGCTGGTTAAGAACCCTAGCGCGACTGATCACGGTCAGATTTACTTCTATGACATCGGCGACTACCTGAGTCGAGAGGATAAGCTGGAGAAGATTGCTGCGTTCGCAAGCATATCTGGAATCGAGCAGTGGCAACCCATTACGCCGGATGAGCACGGAGACTGGCTGAAACAGCGGGATCTGAGCTTTGATCAGCATATTGCCCTTGGGGTTAAGGAGGACAAGGGGGCGCTCAAGCTGTTTGACAACTACTCCAACGGAGTCAAAACACAGCGCGATGCATGGGCCTTCAACTCGAGTCAGAGCAAGTTGACCGACAACATGGGCAGAATGATCAGCTTCTACAACGCGGAGGTGGCGCGTTTCAATGCGGCCCACCCAGGGCTGGATACCAAAGCGCGACAGACCCAGGTAGATAGATTTATTGATACCGATCCAGCTCGCATTAGTTGGACGCACAGCGTTAAGCAGGACTTGGCTAGAGGGAGCGTTTATCAATTTGAGAGCGATTGCATGGTCGCTGCTCTTTATCGGCCGTTCAGCAGACAGTGGCTATATTTCAACCGTAGGCTCAATGAGAGGGTCTACCAGATACCCCGTATCTTCCCAAATATAGCAGCAGAAAACGTCGTGATCGGTGTCTCTGCTGCAGGGGAGAAAGTCGGCTTCAGCGCTTTGATTTCACGTCATGTGCCCAGTCTGCACTTCGTCGATATCGAGGGCTCTCAATGCTTCCCTCTCTATCTTTACGACGAAGCTGCCCAAGCATCAGAAGACGCCCTCTTCGCTGAGCCAGTTGTGGATGGCCTTCGCCGCCGTGATGCGATTACCAATGGAGGTCTAAAGCATTTCCAAGAGGCCTACCCCGGCGAGCAGATCAGCAAGGAAGACCTGTTCTACTACGTTTACGGCATCCTGCATTCGCCGGACTACCGCGAGCGTTTTGCCGACAACCTGAGCAAGGAGCTGCCGCGCATCCCTGCGGTGAAGCAGGCGACGGACTTCTGGGCTTTCAGCAAAGCAGGGCGGGCCCTGGCGGAGCTTCACCTAAATTATGAAACCGTTGAGCCATATCCCTTGACCATTGAGGCCAAGGGCAAGCTGACTGACGCGGATTACCGCGTCGAGAAAATGAAGTTCGTCAAGAAAAAAGACCCGGAAACCGGCAAAAGCGTGAACGACCGCAGCACCGTGATCTACAACGGCAAGATCACGCTGAAAGACATCCCAGAGGCAGCGTGGGGCTACGTGGTCAATGGCAAGGCAGCGCTGGATTGGGTGATGGAGCGCCAGGCGGTCCGCACCGACAAAGCCAGCGGCATCGTCAACGATGCCAACGACTGGGCCATCGAAACCATGGGTAATCCCAAATACCCACTGGAGCTGTTCCAGCGCGTAGTCACCGTGAGTCTTGAAACCCAGAAGATCGTTAATAGTTTGCCGCCTTTGGATATTTGAGGGGCTGCTAACGTTTTAGCGCAAGGAGAGCGCAATGAGTCACTCTGCAATCCCTCTGGGGGAGCTTGACGGCCAGATGTTCCGGGCCTACGAGGTCGAGAATGGCCTTCGCTGTGGCTGCGTGTGCCCGGCGTGTCGCGGAGCTCTGGTTGCTGCTAACCAGGGCGAGAAACGCTTCCCCTATTTTCGTCATGCTGAGTTGGAAGCGTGCTCATCGGGCCGGGCTGAGGGAATCAGGCGCGCGGTTGTGCAGGTTCTCGCTCGCCATAAGCAGTTACTCCTTCCGCAGTTTAATGGCTTGGCTGAGTTAAAAGCGCCAGGCGATAGGCTACTGACCAAACCGGTTGAATTCGCACCAGTTCACGTCGTTCTGGATGAAGAACGCTTTGTCGATCTGGGTGATGAGCTGAGAGCGCACGCTTTGGTCACCTGTCGCGGGCGACAGTTGGTGGTGCGGATTAAAGTTTCAGCTCGGCGGCAGCATGAGCGGACGCGCCGCATTAAAGAAATGCCGTTATCCAGTATCGAGATCGATCTACATCAGCTCACTGATGAGCAGATAAACGATCAAGAGTATTTCACCCAGGCGGTACTTGGCGACGCGGGCAACCGGTCTTGGATTCGTTCGTTGCGTGGTGAGCTGATGGTAGAGCGAGCGCTGGCTGAGCTGCAAGCAGAGCTCCAGCAACTGGAGCGTCAGTGGGCTTTGGCTGAGGCTCAGCGCATTGAGCAAGAAGCCGCGCTGGAGCGACAGCGCACGATTGAGCAGGTACGCAGAGCCCAAGCGCTGGTCGAGCATCGTTTATTGCAACAAGAGCTAAGGCGACAGCAAGCATCAATCCCCCAGGCGGACTGCGGGAACTGGAATACCCCTCAACAGCGCAGAGAGCTGATCGCAGCCACTATGCTAATGGCCGCGCGTGAGTGGTCTGGGCACGGTGTGGAGTGCGGCGTCTGCCATTTAATCAACGCTCCAGGTTCGACCTTCTGCCTGTACTGCGATGCCGAAGACCGCCGCATGCGAGCAGTGCATTATCCCGCTGATTTAGCTGAAACGCTTGATGCGCGTTTGAGGTGCTCGAACTATCCGGAGCAATCAGTTAAGGCAGCGCCCAGCTTGGTGGTGATTCCCGAAGTGGCGACCTAACGTCTTGGCTTGAAAAAAGACGTCTCCAACTTTCCCGGTTACCTGGGGGTACTGACTGAATAGGATGGGCTGGCAGTATCAACCAACAAGGAGATTTAACATGTCTAAGCCAAACTCAACATCAAACACACAGCGCCAGCAGAACAATCACCGCTCTGACGCGCTAAATAATAACAGCGGCACATCAGGTAACAACCGCACCAACGGCCAGGTCCATGGCAATCGCGGCAAGCAACTGAACCCCAACCAGAAATAGGAGGCGGCGTTCCCCTGGCGTTGAGTGCGTCAGGGGGCGCCTAGCAGAAATGGAATCTGAAATTGGATATTCTTCTCAAGGTGAGCTTTTAAAAGCGGCCTATGACGCATTCGGGATATTGCCGCGCAAGGAAGCTGGCGGTTCTTCCTTTAGTGAAAAAGAAAAAAAGACGATGCAGAAAAGGCTTGATCGTCTGACGAAGGAGGAGGGCGAGCTTTCAGAAAACTATGGCCAGTTGGTGAGTAGTTTAAGTTACTGGTTGACGGATATTCTGCCTTGGCCTGCGTTGATTCAGGCAATTGGTGATGTGCTGTCGGACTTTCAGGAGTGTTACACCGACTTGCTTAGGCGGGACGGCAGCTATCTCTCCAAACGACAAACCAATCAGTACTTCATATCTACTCGCGCGGTGCCACTTTTGGTTCTCGGTTTGCACCGCAGCCGCTTACGCTGCAGCGCTGAGGTTTTCTGGATGCAGATGCCGGAAGACCGCTACTGGTTCCTGCCGGATATGGATGAGCAGAAAGGCATGAGCTTGCCGTTGTCGAAGGTCATGCGCTGGGCATACGCCAAATGCGGAGTCTCTCAGACTCAGTTTCACTTCCCAGGTAAAAGCCCCAATGTCGAGAACTATCAGCTGCAAAATAACCTAGATAATGCGGCGAACTGGTTGCACAACAAGACCTTGCCAAGCTTGCCTGCGTTGTTAAAGAATTTTAAGGAGTCCTTTGAGGCACTTGCTGACAGTGGGCGGCCGGTACCGCCTGAGACTCAGGTCAGTTTATATGCCGCGCTGCTTTTTTCTCGGTTTAGCAGCTATGTGTTTCGTGAGCTGGCAAGCGTATATGGCGAGAACTATGTTGCTGGGCTTTTCGCCCAGTTTCGAAAGCTTGATCGTTACATGTCCTATGAGACTGGCGAATTTTATAAAGAGATCCTGCCAGCACTGGAGCGAGCGCCAAACGCAGAGGCGGAACATGCGACTTGGCAGAAAGGTGTGGCGGATTATTGGGAGTTTTTCCTAGATAAAATTTGCGCGGTACAAGATGAGCTCGAATACGCGTTTGATAGAGAAAAAGGTGAGTTTTCTCCGCAAGTCATTGATGCCCTGAAGCGTAAGTTTGGGTTGTTCCCTGTCGAATACGCACTCCATCCGATGCAAGTGCCAAGGGATTTTGAGGCAAGCGAAAAGTTCTTTGCCCTGCTTGCCCAAGGATTTGAGTTGAAACGACGCGGTGGCTTGCAACTAGAGCAAATTGATCAATACGAAGCCGATTTAAAGAAAGAGGCGGTTTACGCTCAGCTGGATTGGTTTGCGGATTGGCTGCGTGCGATTTTTTACTACCGGCAAGAAGACTATAAGGCTGCGATGCCGTATTACCGGTCTGCATTTACCAAAGCCAAGTACAGAGCAGGGGGGAACCAATACAAATTGGTTAACGAGTACGTTGAGGTCGCTGCGAAAAATGGCAAGTGGATGTGGTTCAAACAAGGGATAGCCTGGGCTCAGTATTTGAGCATCCAGATTCGTTGGTTGCGTGACGAAGAGCCCACTGATGAAGCCCTGCAATTCGTTTATGACATGTTTAGAAGAGCACGCTACGCTCATTAGGGCAGCATGCAGTGCACAATGTGTCTGAAGCTATTGAGTCGGGGCGAGGTGGCGCAAGAAAGCTCTGCGCTTACAGCCACACAAAAAAATAAAAGGTCTTCGCGAGAAGACCTTTTATGCCCTGCAGCGCCGCGCTCGATAAGGGCGCTGCTATTACTGCGTTCACTTTCTACATGCCAGCGCTGCCGTCATAGTGCTTTCCATCAAGGCATTATTGGGCGGGTACTCCATGCTCATTCGGTCCAGGTTCTCGCGACCGTACTTCTCCTCAAGCTTGTCGAAAATGCACTGGCAATCCGATTTGGGTGCGCCGGCATGCATGCACCCAGCGATGAATTGTCCTCGGATCGGGTCGCTATCAGAGCAGCCGACAAGAGCAACGGCGATCATTGCCATCGTGGCTGCGAGGCGCATCGTTGCAGAGCTCATTTGAGTACCAGTGCCACGCCGACAAAGACGCCTATCACTAGCCCTACAACCTGTGGCCCGATTGCCCAGAACACCCTGATCCAGATCAGGCTGAAGAAACCGCCCTGCGTAAAGAAGGCACTGGGGCGGGCAAAGCGGCGAAGCGCATCGCCGAGTAACGCGCCCACAGTGCCAAGCAGGATGCCAACTATCACGGCGAAGACCTTGGCTGCGGTGCTGGCTCCCAGCACCAATGGAGAGGTATTTGAGGTGACGCTAAAGATGGCCAGGGCAATCGCGGCTATGCCCCAGCCAATGGCAGCAGGGACCCATGCCGGCGTGTCGATGCCATCCTGGCGGTCAAAGTCGTTCATGTTGTCGTCCATTTGTTTGTTCCTTTTGGTGAAAGCGGATTACCAGGCCGGGTTGCAGTCGTTTGCGGGATCATCCAGCGATTGGGTGCCTGCCTTGAGCCCTTTGGTCGACAAATTGACCACGTGGCCGCCGGCGGCGAGCTGTAGTTGATTGGCTTGGCGGAAGGCTTCCCAGAACTGGGCTTTGAAGATGTCTGCGCAGGCTCGGCAGTCGGTATAGAACGGATTGCTGAAGGTCACGCCATCGACGATGACGTCAAATCCTTGCTCGCTTTCCGAATCGTAGCGCTTGCCCTGAATGGTTGCCTCGGCAGAGATATACCCGTCGCTGGGGCAGGAGATCAGTAGCGCATTGTTGTTGCCGTCATCAACGGCATGCTCAGAGGTGCCCATAGCCCAGCCGCTGGTCCATTCACCGGTGCCGGCGAGGGCGGGAGTGGCAATCAAGCAAGCGAGGGCGAGGGTCAGGGGTGTCCTTGTCATGGTGTTTCCTTGGTTTGGTTTATAACTGGATGAGTTGCATATCATCCTTATGGGTTGAGTTTCATCGTTTCTGGTCCTTCATGTCAACGAGTCGGTGCCCAACCATTCGGGTTGAATTGGAGGGCATATGAAAGAAGACGAGCAGGCTGCACTGGCCAGATCCATCGGCCAGGCCATTGCACACCGACGTTCTCTCGCCGAGCTCACGCAGGAAGAGGTGGCAGAGAAGCTGGGATTGGGTAACGAAGCTGTGTCGCGACTCGAGCGTGGCAAGGCGACGCTGTCTGTTGTGCGGTTGATGGAGCTGGCGGAGCTGTTTGGCTGTGAGGCTGCCGACCTTCTGACCGAAACCAGTGTTCGTGCAGACGATCAGGCCAGGCAGCTACAGCAGTTGCTAACCAGGCTGAACAGTGATGACCGAGCGCTCGTCGTGGGCGTGGTGAAGCAGTTAAGCGAACGGCTGGCCAGCTAAGGCCAGCACATCGCTCCTTGCAGCCCGGATGCCGATACGTGGCATTTATGCCTCATCCATTTCCATGATCCCGCAGCTCAAGCACAACCGATCAAAACTACCGAACCAGTTACGCTGCATGATATCGGCCAGCTCGCGAGCCTGTTGCTTGCTGGCGCTCCGATTGGCTGCGATGACCGGTATCAACTCTGCCATATTGGCGAGACTGGACCAGGGTTGATCAGTGGGCTCTTCCTTGATGGCCGAGTGCTGAAAGTGACGCAAGGTGCAATCCAGCAGGGCCGCTACCAATGCCAGTGGATATAGGTGTTGCCGATGTATTGATGTGGCTGCACCACAGGCGCAACAGTGGGTAGATGGCATGGTGATCTCTCCGAGAAGTGAAGGTTAAAGAAGCCCGCGTTCGGCGAGGCTGACAGACGTGGTACCGCCGACCACCAGGTGATCGAGCAGGCGCACATCAATGGTTTGCAGGGCTGTTTGCACACGTTTGGTGAGTGCGATATCCGCCTGACTGGGTTCGGGGTTGCCGCTGGGGTGGTTGTGCGCAAGGATCACGGCGGCGGCATTGCTGTTCAGCGCCGCTTTCACGATCTCACGCGGGTACACACTGGCACTGTCGATGGTGCCGTAGAACAACCGTTCAAAGCGCAGCACGCCGTGCTGGCTGTCGAGCAGGATGATCCCGAACACTTCACGTTCTTCGGTACTCAGCGTCATACGCAGGTAATCCCTTACCAACGCAGGACTGGTCAGATAGCTACAACGTGCAAAGCGTGCCTGCAGTATGGCTTCGGCCCAGCTCAGTACCTGGCTTTCAGACACGGGCAGGCCGCCGCTGGCCTTGCAGGCCTCGGTGTGTTGGGTAGTGCACATGGTATTTCTCCTGAAAGGCTTGGTCAGGCCGGAGCCTGAGTTGATGGGGGTAGAGCAGCGCCGTCAGCACGTGCTTGTAGACGTGCCTGTAGGCTGGGTGGGGCTTCGGGTGAGGTATTGCGGGTGCGTTCTGGTTTACCGTCCGGGTAGAACTCCTCCAGTACCTGGCGGCTTTCGTCCTCGGTGTCTTCAAAAGCGCCATTGGCAAACCCTTGGCGGGCTGCAGCATCCAGTGCCTGCTGATCAAAGCCTGCCTCATGGCGGGCCTGATCAAGCGTCTGTGCTTGCTGCAGCGCCTCTTCAAGCGTCATGCCCTGGCGTACGGTCAGGTCGACGTAGTAGATGGGCGTGCCATGGCTCTGGCGAGTGGATTTTCCGCGTAAACGGAGTTCCAACGGCAAGCAGGCCAGCCGGTTTCCAGACAACGCTTGAAAGTACTGCAGGCGAGCTGAGAGGGTACGGATGCTGTTGTACCCGGTGGTTCTGAACACAAAGCTGCCGAGCGGATCGTCATCCCCAATGGCAACGTTCAAGCGTCCGTAGGGTTTGCAGTTACCGCCCTGGGCCAGCGGGCAGCCATCCGGAGAAGGGCAGGGCAATGCCCTGATGCCTTCGTTACAGCGGCGCTTGCAGTGTTCGCCGTCGCCGACACACAGCGGTCGACCAGAGGTGCGATCAAACAAGGCGTACTGCGCCCGAAAGTTCAGGTCTGGATCGTTGAACAACAAGCGGACGGGAATGCTGCGCAGCTTGTTTCCGGCCTCAGTGCGCAGCGTTTTATCCAATGGGTGCAGCAACCATTGACCGTCGTGCTGCACCTGCGAGGTCAGGGTGAACTGGTCATCCTTCTCGGGTAAGCGCTTGCCTTTCTTCTCGATGACTTTGCCGATAGCGATTCGGCCCAGAACGGGCGGCGTTATAGCGAGGCCTTTAAGCATGGTGATACTCCTGTAGACGTAAAAAGGCCCCGAGCAGCGAGCTGCCCGAGGCAAAGGGGAGGTGGTAGTGGTGGGAGTTGGAGACGTGTTAACTGATCAGGAAGCGGCGACTGCCTTCCTTTACTTTGCTGTAACGGGCTTTGAGGTCGGGGTTATCTTTGAGCAGGCTGTCGGTATCCAGCACAGTGCTGTCCTTGCTGCGTTTCCAGGTGATCTGGCCGCCGGCGAAGGTGGCACGACTGACGTCGCCCATGGCCTGCTGCAGTAATTGCTTCAGCTCGGCTTCCCGCTGTTGTTGCTTGCTGATGGTCTGCTTGAGGGCCTTCAGCTCAACATACGCCACGCTGAGCGCGGGATTGCCACTCAGATCAAGCGTGCGACCGTTGTCCTGAGGGTAGAGGCAACGCAGCGCCTGGTCTGCCGAATCGCTGCCATCAGCCGGTGGCGGCGTATCATCGACAACGTATTGCCAGAAACGACGTTCCAGCTCGATCAGGTTAGCGATCATCTTTTCATCACGCTCAATACGATGAACCTCCAGATCCTGACCGCCAATCAGCACAGCCACATCCGCTGCCTGCTTGCCGGTCACGGCCAATTGGTGAATCACCTGCAGTTGCACGTACTCCGGCACGCCATCTTTCCACAGTCTGGCACCGTTAATGCCGGCGGTTTTGCACTCCAGGATCTGCACCTCGGCTGAGCCGACCACCTCACGGTCGAGGTTGGCCATCATCCAGCGCAGGTCGGGGTCTGAGTGCTGCAGCACGGCATTCACTTTTCGGACCTTGAGGCCTGTGCGCTTGCTGTATTGAGTGGCCACAATGGGTTCGAGAATGGTGCCCCAGAATACAGGCGTGCAGTCGTCATTGGCGTCGATCTGCGGCATCGCAGCGTCGCGCCCGGTTTTCTCAAGCCATAGCGCCAGCTGCGATTTATATGGGTTCAGGCCCACGGCGGCAGCGGCATCTGAGCTACCGATTCCGCCTTTGCGTACGGTCAGCCATTGCTCGCGATCCAGATTGGTTGTGCTGACCAGGCGCAGAGCAGTGCCCTTACGCGGGGATATAGGTAAGCGTTGTTCCGTTTTCATGTGGTGTACTCCAGCGTTGTGTGAACACCCAGACGCAAAAAAGCCCGGTCAGCAGAACTGGCCGGGCTTTATGTCGTTAAGGGCAGGGATTGAGTGATTGGTTCAGGCGATCAACTGGATGGCGTGCTCCAGCGCTTTCTGTTTCAGTAGGGCTCCTTGACCGAACCAGGCAGAATCCAGGCGGTGGTCGGTGCTGCGAGCACGCTTCTCATGATCGACAAACTCGGTTACCGCGTTGAGCAGGCCCCAGGCAGTATCTTGTGCTGAAACCAACTGCGCGCCACGGCCTTGTCCCTGATACAGGTCCTGCACTTTCTGCAGTGCCCGGTGCTGTGGCAACTGCTTGCGGTCCTCCAGGTCGGTGTCCGTGCTGCAGATCACCTGCAGGAAGTACTGCAGGGCCTCTTTTGGCTTCACCTTGCGTTCAGACAGGGTTTTCATGCGGTACATGAACTCACTCCATTGGGAAACCGAGATGCCTAGCTGCTGCTTGACCCGCTGTGCGTCGAACTCGGTGCTGTGCGGTACCCGGATGGCCTGAGAAGCACCATTCACGGCGATGGCCAAGGTGTTGTTGCAAACCACCCGCACGGTTGTCGGGGTGGCCATCGTGGCCAGGGTTCCGTCACACGAGGTGGCCAGCAGCAGGTAGCCGTCCACCTCATCACGACCCTTGAGCACGCTACTTTGGCCGGTACGAGCAAGCGCCCAGAACTTCTTGCCGCCCTTCAGGACGCCAGCAGTCTCGAGCTCATAGCCAGCGTACTCGGTGAGGTCGCGATAGAACTCCAGTACCTCATTGGGCTGCACCACCTTGTAGCGGTTGGACACAACCGACAGCGGTGCCTTGGTGTCAGAGCGATAGAGCACTTTCTGTTCAGGGTAAGAATGAATGCTGCCCAGATGAGAGCTCGCGCCAGCAACAAACCGCACCGGCGATTCCTCAATGTGCCAGTCCATCCCGGCTTCGCGCTGCCAGACCTCCAGCGGTTGATTCTGGGACAACTGACTACCCAGGCCATGCCAGGGGGTAGCGCCAACAAACGCCATGTTCTCGATGTGATGTGCCATGAAAATCTCCTGATAAAGGGCATAAGCGCCCGTCCGGATCCAGGCCGGGTAGGGCGCTGATAAGCGGGAGGGGGTGCGGTTAAAAGTGGTGGGAGCAATCGTTGCAGCGGTAGTGGCAGAGCAGTTCTTCATCCAGAACAGTGCCAAGGCGTATGCCAGCAACACAGCCGACAAGGCCGCCGCTGATGGCACCGAGCACGGCACCAGACGCTGTGGCCGCAGGACCGGCAATACTGAATACCGCAGCGCCAACGCGCGCGCCTTCAACAGCGCCTTTGGCTGAGCCGGCTGCGCCACTCAGTGCGCCAGCAACGGTGCCCACAGCGCCACCGATACGCTTGCCGTAATGACAGCGCTGCACGCTATGGGAATGACAGACAGGACAGGATGGAATCACGAAAATCACCTCATGCAGAGCCGGTTGAGCCGACCGGCTGGATATGCTCATGTGGGTGATATAGGTTTCAATTTCTTTTCAATCGAGGCTCTGGAACGCGGCCAGGGTCGACCACGTGTTCCTTGGGTCCAAATGCGATATCTTTAAGACGACGCGGGGCCAAAAGAGGCGAAGTGCGTGCAAGGACTCATGATCAAAAGGAAGTGCTGACCAGTGATAAGCATCAAAGAATCCGTTGATATGCTTGCGTCGTCGTGGCGCTGGTGGCGAGGTCAGCGCAACCCTGTGCTTATGCAAGCAAAACGCGTGCTGAACACGCTCGAAGCTCATGGTGTGGCCTGTACGGAAATAAATGCACTACTACCGCAGTCTTTGCAGATCCCCTCTATCTCTTGGTCAACGGCCGAGCATCTGTCTGGAGCACTAACCCAAGGGCATATTGACTGGGTGAACCACTTTTTTGACTTGGATACAGGTTGGCTGGCGGGACGTAGCCAAAGCGCGCATCGCACTATCGACAGTTACAAAGCTCCAGAGAAGCTTCACGAGTGGTTTGAGTCCCAAGGAAAGCACCAGTACGACAGGTTTAGGCTTTACTTTGCGACATCCTCGCCCACACCATTCGATCAACACACACGCGGTGTTTTCTCGGTTGTACTGGAGGAGTTTCTTAACGTAGGCGATGAAACTCATAGCCGCTACTACCTTCTTTCAGACGGTGCCGGTTTCGATCATCCACCCTGCGTCCTTCACCTCATGCAGGTTATGGCCATAGCCCATCATTACAAAGTGATTGTGCGCAGGTGTCTGCTGGCCGAGAAGGACTTGCATCCATTGGCAAGCGGGGAGGGGCTCATACCGCATTGGTTGTTCAAGAATCGAGGGTCCACTCTGAACGCCGACCATGAGTTTTGGCCACATTTTTCCGGTAAGCCTGCGTGGCTAGAGGAGCAACGAGCAGTGTGTGATGCTAGCCTTATGGCTGCTGGCTTAAATCACGTTGTTGAAACTATCCGGTGTGATCGGGCTCGTTTCGCGCGGGCTTAAGCCATCCCTTTGTTGAGGCTTCTTCCGGCCGAGGCGGTGTAAAAACGCAGGCTCCTTTTTGACGTCTGCGTTGCAACTTAAAATCTACAGCAGATTGGTCAATCGGCAGACCTGAAACTTGCGTAGGAACGCGATTTTTTTAACTCAAGCCACCAAGCTGGCTCGAAAACGTTTATAGACGGCCTCGGCCAAAAGCGGTCATCGAGTGCCTAGGAAGGTTTGGACAACTCATTGTGCGAGAGGCGACGCCATCACGATGCAACCTAGCGTAAAGCAAAAACATGTGAACCTGCTGTCGTGCTACATGTACGATAATGAATCTAGGGACGCCTTGCTTGGTGCTGGTATCCCCCTATCTTTATTGGAATCTAGGAGGTCGATTCAATGGCCACCCTCGTACCTAGACAGGTCAGAACTCAATGTTCAATTTGTTAGTGATGGCTGGCGGCTGGAGCGGCCGTAGAGACGAAATTAGTAACTCTCGGATCTATATCACGCAGGAGCAGCAAGCTGAGTACAAGCCTAACGGCCTACTCGACATCGAGAAGCTCAGATCTATGCCTGCTATTTTCGCCGGTGAAACCAACCGCTACGATCCCCGTCAAGTAGCGCGAGTAGGTGAAATTCTCAGTGCTCGACAGACCGACCAGGCTGTCACTATTGAGTACAGGTATTTAGATAACGTTACCGCGATACCTCAAGAAGAGCTTGTCAGGCTGGCCCCAGCGCTTGGAATCAATATTCCCCGACGCGGGTTCGGCCCGTTTGAACATAGTCACTGGGCTATCAAGACCCCTGATCTATTCAAGGTGCTCATGACGGAGTGGCAGCGTACCTCTAGATCACCAATAGTCTACCGACTTGAAGAGCCTCAACGCGTCAACAGCAACCTGTTGTCAGCAATGATGCCATTCGCAGGTTTCGACTCCGTCTGGGGCGCAATCCAACGCGCTGCAGCGGAAAACGGCATGGATTGTGGAAGAGCAGATAATCGCTGGGATCATCCAGAGATAATTCAAGATGTGGTCGCTTTGATTGATCAGGCCGCAATCGTTGTGTGTGATTGCTCTGGGAAGAATGCAAACGTGTTCTATGAAATGGGCATTGCTCATTCACTCGGCAAAGAAGTGATAATTATTACCCAGAGCGCACAAGACATCCCATTTGATATCGCCCATCTGAGACACATTCGCTACTTGGCCAATGGTGAGGGCCTTCAGCAGCTTGAACGCGATTTGTCAGAGCGGGTTCGCTCGCTACGCAGCGAGGCGTCAAGTTAATTGCGGAACGAAAAGGGGGCGGATTTATTGGGCCAAATTTTCCGCTTTCGCTAGGTTCTAGGTTCAAAGCTGCTGCTACTGGCAGCTCCCGGCCCAGAGTGTGTAAAAACGCTGTCTCAAACCCTTGCTATGATTTTTCGGGATTTCATCGCAAGGATCGTTCATGAAGCGCTTCATTCAGGGTGAGCATCGAGGCCAAAGCACCTTACTGCCCGAGAGCCTCGACGACTACGTCAACGATACCAATCCGGTGCGAGTGGTCGATGTCTTTGTCGACGAACTCGACCTAGTGAAGCTGGGTTTTGAAAGTGCCATCCCCGCTGATACTGGTCGGCCTGCTTATCACCCCTCGATCCTGCTGAAGATCTACATCTACGGTTACCTCAACCGGATTCAATCCAGCCGGCGTCTTGAGCGGGAAGCACAGCGCAACGTGGAGTTGATGTGGCTGACCGGACGTTTGATGCCTGATTTCAAGACTATCGCTAATTTTCGAAAGGACAACGGTAAGGCTATCCGTGGCGTCTGCCGTCAGTTCGTTCTGCTGTGCCAGCAATTGGGGTTGTTTGGTGAGAGTCTGATCGCCATCGATGGCAGCAAATTCAAAGCGGTCAACAACCGAGATCGCAATTTCACCAGCGCCAAGTTGAAGCGACGGATGGAGGAAATAGAAGCGAGTATTAGCCGGTACCTGACGTCCCTCGATGCTGCCGATCAACAGCATCGTCCTGCCTCTGACGCTAATGTCGTGCGCTTGGAAGAAAGAATCGCCAAGTTGAAGGTGCAAATGAAGGAGCTTCAGTCAATCGAAGCTCAGCTCAATGAATCACCGGACAAACAGGTATCACTGACCGATCCAGACGCTCGTTCCATGATGACCCGCGGCACAGGAATCGTTGGCTACAACGTGCAGACAGCGGTCGATACCAAGCACCATTTAATTGTCGCTCATGAGGTGACCAACGTCGGATCCGACCGCGACCAGCTAAGCTCTATGGCCAAGCAAGCACGCGAGGCGATGGGGACAGAAAAGCTGTCGGTGGTAGCTGACCGTGGGTACTTCAAGAGCGAGGAAATCCTGGCTTGTCACGACGCAGGCATCATCGCCTATGTACCCAAGCCAATGACCTCCGCAGCCAAAGCCGATGGGCGATTCAACAACGACGCATTTATCTATGACGCGGCGGCAAACGCATACACCTGTCCGGCTGGCGAGACTTTGATTTGGCGTTTCTCCAGCGTTGAGAAAGGCATGAAATTGCATCGGTACTGGAGCTCTAAATGCCAAAGTTGCGCATTGAAATCGCAATGCACGCCGAGCAAGCAGCGGCGAGTTCGGCGTTGGGAGCACGAAGCAGTGCTGGAAGAAATGCAGCACCGGCTCAGCAGAGCACCCGAGATGATGAAGGTTCGAAAACGAACCGTTGAACATCCATTCGGGACGCTCAAACAATGGATGGGCGCGTCACACTTCCTGACGCGGAAGCTCAATGGGGTGAGTGCTGAGATGAGCCTGAATGTGCTCGCCTACAACCTAAAACGGGTGATGAAAATCATAGGCACCGTCAGCTTGCTAGAGGCCCTGACAGCGTAAAAGCCCTGGCTTTACTCGCCTACGCTGCCTCTGAGAGGGCTCCAGGGCATTGCTGGACTGTCTCATGCGCCATTCGCAGTGATCATAAGCTTGATCAGGTTCTTAGCTCGAAAGGCTCGCTATAGACCGTGGCGGAAATCCGTTCTGGCGTTTTTACACGCTCTGGGCCAGGAGCGGACAGCTAGCCGGCTCGCTGCCAACCGATATGACAGGACTAAGTCAATTCTCTAGCACGCTGGATATCACCATGGCTGCAGTTAGTAACTCACTGAAAATAAAGTCAGGACTGCGTAGAACTTCTAGAGCCGCCGTTCGCCAAGATAAAAACCACCCTCTTTAGTGTCATTTTGATGGCACAATTTGTTACACGTTCCCTCCCGCGAACCGCCCCCTACATCTACACTCGAAGCATCTAAACTGATGAGGTCTTATCATGGCGAGTGGAATCTTTCATATTGATTTTCAGGCAAGCATCTGCCGATCCCTTCAGAGCGGCGACGGTCACAGCCATGAAAGGTTTTCCCTTACGCGGAGTCACCTCCCGCAGGCGATTGAGATAACCGATACCAGTGGTGTGAAGGTCAAAGTACTTGGTTTCTGAGGTTTGAGTAGCGCTCATGGCGATTCTCCGATTTCTAAACGTACTGGAAAGCGGAGACGGCTTTTCCCGGCAGGGAGAGCGTCCCCGCAGGTGGGTACAGCGGTTTTAGGTCAGGCGATGAAGCTGATTAGCAGGGGCATTCAGCACGGATGCTGGCGGCTTTTCAGAATGCGCAGCCGCTCAAAGGGTGTGGCGCTTCACAGCGCTAAGGGCTCCACGATTACCGGACGTGGACGACGTGGTACGTGATGATGATTGTCGACCTTTAAAGGTTTGTCAAGATTGCCCCCGTAGTGTCATTTTTTTAATGCGGGCGTAGTAAAACCGTGTCCGGAATCAATTGATCACTACAGACGGATGACAATGCGCAGCGTGTGCCTAGCAATTTTAACGTTGTCAATGCATAGTCTGGACTGAGCATTGACAACGGATTTAACCCAGCGGTGAGACTGGTTGCGCAGCGGGTTTCTGGTTGCTTTTCGCTTTGGGTGTGCCGTTGGGCGAAGCCTGCAACGCTTCTAAGGAGCCTTGCCGATAAGAGGAAGTATGATGTCCCGAATCAACTGGGTGGCGGATCTACCGCAAGTGTTTGTCATCTTCAAGAGCTCACCGAAATGAATGCCCAACCTTCGAGGGCGACCTGGAACCTGCTGCTAACCTGGCTGGTTGCACTGGTATCGACCCTGTCCGCGCTATTCATTGGCGAAGTGATGGGGCAAGCACCTTGCGTGCTGTGCTGGTTCCAGCGTGCATTCATGTTTCCGCTGGCAGTGATTATGGCCATAGCTTGCTACCGCTCGGATTTCACAATTTGGCGCTATGCCCTCCCGCTGACCACTATCGGTGCGGCGCTGGCATTTTTTCATACGCTACTCTATGCAGGGCTGATTCCACAGCCGATCCAGCCTTGCACAGCCACCGGCCCATCCTGCTCGGGATCCGGGATGACACTCTTCGGCGTAGTGCCACTGCCCGCAATCGCTCTATTCTCCTTTATCCTGATAGCCATTCTGCTCATTCTCATCCGTCGGAGAACAACTCTATGAATCGCCGTTCCGTGGTCCTGATCATCAGTGCCGTGATCCTGGCCGTCTTTGCTGCCGCCGCATTCTTCTATTCCTCCTCACAGTTGCAGTCGCCTCAACAGGCCGAGGCTCCCGGTTCGACAGCCCAAAAGACCGCGGCACAACCCAAACAGAGCGGCGGCCAACTTGTCCGCTCCCACTCGCCGGTATTCGGTCCGGTGCAGGCCCCAGTAACCATAGTCGAGTTCTTCGATCCTTCCTGCGAGGCATGTCGCGCCTTCCACCCTTATGTGAAGCAGATTCTCGCTGAGAATCCGGAAGATGTGCGTCTGGTATTACGCTATGTGCTGTTCCATCCGGGTTCGGAAGAAGTGGCGCGGATGCTTGAGGCGGCGCGCAAGCAAAACCTCCATGAACAGGTGCTAGAGGCTGTGCTGGAGGCCCAGCCCGGTTGGCACGACGATCCCAAGGTGGCACAGGCATGGGCTGCTGCCGAGCGCGTCGGCCTGAATCTCGAGCAGGCCCGCCAGGATATGCACGCACCTGGCGTCAACGCCGTGCTGGAAACAGATATGCAGGACGTCATGGCTGTTGGGGTTCGTGGCACCCCGACCTTTTTTGTCAATGGTCGTGCGCTCAGCGAGTTCGGCCCCGAGCCGCTGCGCCAGTTGGTGAGCAGCGAAGTAGCCAAGACATCACTATAACAATGAAACATATACTAATTCGCCAAAAAACCACCGAGCATGGTCGCTATCCTCGTAGCCCTCGGGCGGCGTGTAAACGGTCATGATCTCGTCCTTGCGCAGCACGCGGCCTCGATCTCTGCATCGATGTCAACACTGCCACGCGCATGGGTGAATAGATGCACCGCACCGCCACCGATAATGAAGACATTGAGCTAGCCTGGTGGGTTGCCGTCCAGTAGCGGCAAGGCCTGGGCGAACAGATTACCAATGGCCCGGCCCAGCGGCGTAGCTAAACGGACAGGGTCTGCGGCCCCCTCATTGGCAGTCTCGAGTAGTGTCATCTTCACTTCCACTCAGCTCATCTGGTAGTTCGATGCTGCATAGTGGAAACCTCATTCATGGCACAATGGATTCGTTTAGGCCGGGCTTCACCCGTGGCCCATTCGCCGCTTGCTCATCTTCAAGGACAAATTTCTAAGAGTCTTCGTAGCTGCGGCTGCTCGCCCATTCCAAGTCATACTGCACTTCAAGGTGAAAAGCCTCATAGAGTCGCCAGGCCTTCTGGCTGGCGTGCTCCAAGGCCTTCTCCACCCCGGCTTCTGTGAGGGCTGGGAGCTGCTCACGAAGCGACGCGAGCTTCACATAGACGGCATAAGCTGCATCGCGACTCTGGGCGGCATTCCCTTCGGCAATTTTTCTGTTCAATCCAGCCATCAACTGTTCTATCTCAGTCGTCTTAACGTCAGTCATAAGCTACGCGCCTCTGTTTGGGTAAATGGGAGTGGCTGTCGATCCGGTTGGCCAGGCTTTCAATGCCAGGATTCGGCGCGGACCGTTGAGTACGATGAGGCCAGCGACCGTACCAATCACCAAATCTGGATAGGAAGAAGCCAAGTGATTCTAGCTTGGTCGCGATCTGGTCAACCGAACCGTCATGCAAAGCGCGCACCTGTCAGCTGCTTAGATCAAAGGCCAACGAATTGAGCTCAGGAAAGCCATTCAGCGCGAGCCGAATCATTCGTTCTTCTGAAGAGCAACCCATTTTGGGCACTGCTGATCCATGCTCCTTCATTCAAAGGCGCGGTTGCCGCTTCAGTGGTTGCCGACACGGGGCCACAGCCACTGGGTTTCTCACAGGAATTCATGATCAGCTTCTCCTATAGAACTTGATCCTGCCGATTAAAAACCATGTAGCAGGCATAGGGTCAAGCCTGGATATACTGGCTTTTTACCAAGGGACAGACTATTCGCATCGGCCAACTTGCACATCAGGCGGGGGTGGACATTCAGACGATTCGTTTTTATGAACGTCAGGGACTGCTTCCACCGCCTAATCGCGAAGACACTGGCTATCGAACCTATAAAGCAGACCATGCGGACAAACTGCTGGCCTGCTGGGGGGCGACAAACCTCTTTTATGATTTCGGCTTCAAGTCATTTTTCGCGTCGCCTGAATCCATAGCGCTTGACCCTATAGCTGCTATAGGGTGTTCACTTAGGCAATCTGCTGCGTAAGTGAGATCCAGATGAATACCGCTCTCCGCATTGCCATCGATGAGGCCTTTTTCCAAGCTAGGAAAGCACTCAGTGAAAAGGCGCCAACCGAGGCTTTCTCTTGGCTGGAGCGAGCCCACATATTGAGCCAGCGAATGGCTATTCTTCATGCTCAGAGCCATTGGCTGATGCTAAGGGCTGGCTGGCAGTTGCGCGACTTTCGAGAGGTGCCCAGCCAAGTTCCGCGAATCATAGCGGCCCTGCTGTTCTCTAAGATCTGGGTGCCGCTCGGAAACAGCGGGCGCGCCAGGGTCAGTGCTTTTGCTCCGATGCCCATCTCACCGGAGCTGCAGCGACTTCTTCAAGGAGAAACGCGATGAGCTCGTCTCCTAGAAGGTCACTTCTCGCTGCTCCCTGGTTCTGGTGGATGCTATCGCTGGCCATTGCCTCGGCCGACCTAGCGATGAAAAGCGCAGTTACGGGTTCGCTCCCGGTCGGCACCGTGATTCCTTTCACCCCGTTCTTCAATCTGGTTCATTTCTGGAATACCGGTGCAGCGTTCAGCTTCCTGGCTGACGCGGGCGGTTGGCAGCGTTACTTCTTCATCGTCATAGCTTTGGTCATTTCAATCGTGCTGGCTCTGGTATTGCGTAAGCCCAGAGTCAACAGTGAAGCGCTAGGCTATAGCCTTATCTTGGGCGGGGCAGTTGGGAATCTGATCGATCGCGCATTTCGAGGCCATGTAATCGACTACCTGGATTTTTACTGGCAGTCCTGGCATTGGCCTGCGTTTAACCTGGCGGATATTGGTATCGTCGTCGGCGCCGCCATGTTGATCCTGGGCAGTTTGCTGAGCCCAAAGGCGGAAGCCGGCCGAGTCAAAGAATGAAAGGCTGACCCTCAACAGTTACGGTGCGCTGGGCAGGCAATCCCGCAAGGACCAGGCGACCCGCATGTTAACCATCGCTGTCCGGGAGAAGGCGTTGCCGGCGCCTTGATGAGCGTTGCAGCCCGTTTTCTGGCTCGCTCGCTCCAATACGAGATTCCCCAACAAGATTTATCGATTATCTGGGACAGGATGCCGACACTTCCCCGAAGCCACTTCATCATGCGGAATGTGCGAATTACAATGTAAGTTTGCCGTTTAACGAAGCGAGTCTCGCCCATCTCTAGACATGAACTCTGGCATGGCCTTGAGCTGCCAAGAGCAACCACGGCAATCGGGATACTCTGAATAAGCTGTTCACAGTCATTCCCCAGTTGCGTCACTTCCAAAGTGCGTTCTGACTTATTGTCGGCTGGTATCGTCCAGATTCAGCGCAACAGGCATGTCAGTCGGTGCCAGGCAGACGCCCTCGTCACTGCAGGCCTGCGCCCGTACAATCATTTCGAGCCTGCCTACCTTTTCCAGCACGGCAATCTGTTTTCCGTCGGGCCGCAGCCGAATACTCGCACCATCGTCATACACCTCAAGGGCGGTGTCACCCAGCACAATGTCACTGACCCGGCCGCGCGGGTACTGCGTCGGGATTTCAAGCGCTTGGCCGTTGACTGAAGAATTGACGACAGTGGGAATCAGGAACTCCATAGAGGCCGGATTGGCATTCACGTGCCAGCCCGGTTCAATGTTCAATGTCAGAACGAATTCACCAGGCTTTCCCGCCAATGCTGCGTCGCCTTTCGCAAGAGTGAGGCGTACCTTATCAGCGGAATTCGCCAATCCTGTTCGGGCCGAAACCGGGACTTCAAGAGCGGCTCGTTCAGTCTGGACAGCGTCGGGGTTGTTTCCGTTGGTGTCGATCAACATGAACGCAGCGATCGCGAGGAGAAAAGCCACTACACCAGCCAGCAATCCTTTATGTCGAATCACCATGATTCATCTCCAGTATCTAAGGTTGTAGGTTTTCGGTACGACTGATAGCTTCGACCAAGCTGTCGGCGTCAAAAAGCCCCGTGAAACGGGCGATAACGGTGCCGTCACCGTCAATAACCACTGCGAAGGGTAAGGCCTGCCCACCGGTCGCAGTTAATAGCGCATCTTTTTCGGGGTTGCTCGCTGTCACGTCCACTTGTATAGGCACCATCTTGGTGCGCCGCACGGCTTTGGCCACGGAGGGCTCTTGGTAGACCGTGCGCTCAAGTATCTTACAGTTGATGCACCAGTCGGCGGTGAACTCCAGCAAATAGGGTGTGCCCCGGGCTTTTGTCTCCGTCAGTAACTTTGCGGAGTAGGGTTGCCAGACGAGTTCGTCTCCGTTGCTGTCCAGCGGGGATGCAAATCCCATAGTCATCGCAAGGGCAAGGCCTGCCGCCGTTGTGGTGATCACACGCACGGTACCATTACCCTGGACGAAACGGCGAGCACCCCAGGCCAGCACCAGTGCCAGCCAAGACCACCATAGCCAGGGATAAACCGCTTTGGGCATCAGGCTCGCGCTGAAGAAGACGGCTGCGGCCAGCAAGACCAGCGCGAGCCCTTCTCGAATGGCCAGAGTCCAGGGCCCCGCCTTGGGCAACCGGCTCAGCCACTTGGGTTTGAGGATCAGTGCCGCGTAGGGCAGCGACAACCCCAGCCCGATACTGCCGAATATCCCCATAGTTACCGGCGCCGGCTGGGTAACGGCAAAGGCTAGGACTCCACCCAGGAAAGGACCAGCACAAGGTGCAGCCAAAACC
>Ga0307486_1000588_pt1 | contig 32234 bp, 22 predicted proteins | sample CBIW02metaG_FD_203663 | JGI IMG/M metagenome (GOLD analysis project Ga0307486, IMG submission 203663) | Sea-ice brine microbial communities from Beaufort Sea near Barrow, Alaska, United States - CBIW 0.2 | ecosystem: Environmental > Aquatic > Marine > Coastal | place: USA: Alaska | collected... | reverse complement strand
AAATGGGTAATTAATAATTCTGGTAATAAAATCTTGAGTAGGTCTATATATGGGTCCAATGCTTCCTGTTTAGAAAACAAAAATCAAAATAATATTTCAATTCACACACAACTTTTGAGAATGATCCCTTTTTTCATCTTATCAAGGCCTTAGTTCTCTCTCAAAAAATTTTCATAAGTTCAATGTGAAACACTGAAACCCCACACAAAAGAAAAATTTGAACTGCTGTTAAAAATTTGATATTTTTTTGAAAAATTCAAAGATAGTTCAGCGGATTCTTTTCCAATTATTATTGAGTGGAACGGCATCACCATAGAGAGGGATTTCTAATTTCACTTCCGAAAGTTCATTTTGGAAGGAGGAGTCGTGTAGGTATGTAGAAGAATTCTTCCATACTGAAGGACTAATGACTTCCGTTTTGGTCCGGCCATTTTCAGTGGTGGTGGATATTTTAAAACTTACAGCCTTGCCTCCATTATTTTTAAGTATGATCTCCTGATCTTCCACAGCAACTATTTCAAGATCAATATACCCCCAATCGAATAGCCAGTTGTTAAAAAACCAGGTAAGATCCATTTCTGTATTCCGGTTAAAGGTATTGAACATATCATAAGGAGTGGGATGTTTGTATTTCCACTCATCCATAAACGCATGCAAAGCTTCTGTGAAGGCCTTTTCTCCTAATAAATTGTAAAGGGAAAAATACATAGCAGAACCAAAATCATAGGAATTTATCCAACTCCCTTCATGTTCCCGGGAGGTGACCATTAGAGGTGTCCTGCTAATAGAGCCCAGAGTCTGCGGATTTGGCTTATATGGGGGCCACATTTGTTTCAAAAAACTATCTAAAAAATCAGCAAAACCTTCATCCATCCAAGCGTAGTTCTTTTCATTGAGACCCACCAAGAAAGGAAAGTACATATGACCCATTTCGTGGACGGCAAGACTCAAATAGGCTCTTTCCACTTCCTCCCGGGTAGCCGGCCTGCCCAAATACTCTTCTATTACTTCAGGATCATAATATGCATTATTTGCCATCCCGGGAAACTCCATTTCGCCTACTCCTTGATTTCCATTGAAAATCGTAAAATATTCATACGGAAAAGGATATTTCGGCATGGTATTATGAAACAAATCAAGGGTTTCATGTATCGTGGACATTGTTAAATCATAATTCTGGTGATCTGGCGGATAGGCCACCTGAGCAAAGACATCCCTTTTATCATCTTTATACATACTGGCTTCCCACAGAAAATGATCGCTAAGCGCAAAGGAGAAATCCGGGAAATCTTTGGCTTTGTATTCCCAGGTTATAGTTGCCGAGGATTCCTTTTTGAAATCTTCCTCAGTAATTATTTTCACCGCTTCGGCGCTATTCCTGGCCTGTTCCAGCCTTTTTCTTGTTTGTTCAGTATAAACATCCTCAGGATTTTCAGGAGCAACAGATGCCCAAACCACAAAATTATCGGGAAGGCTAAGCGACACTTCATATTCTGAAAAGTCATGATAAAATTCAGTTGCCGTGTCATAATAGCTTTGGTCCCAGCCGTCAATATCGTCTTTAACCGCTATTTCCGGATACCAGTAAGCTACAAACATTGAGGTACTGTCAATGGCCCCGCTACGAACAAAATCTCTAGGAATGACATAATTCCATTCTACCTGTAACTCCAGGCTATCTTGTGATGGCAGCGGTTCATCTAAATTTATTGTATAATTTGTACCTCCATATTCCACACGTTCACGGCTATGCAGGTCAATAGTATCACCTTCAACAGCTAACAAATCAATAATAAATCCTTCGTGATCTTCCGTGGGAACATGTTCCGGAGGAAAGAAGAATTTCCTCTTGGCATATGGCTTCAGGTAATCATGATAGGCCTGTAGGGTAATTGACCGAAGACTGTCGGGGCTGTTATTATAATAAGTGATGGCTGCTTCACCCTCCAACAATCTTGTTTCAGGGTTCAGGCTTGCATCAATCACATATTTCGATCGGTTTTGCCAGTAGCCATCAGGAACCTTTCCTGAAAGGTCCCGGGAACCTGCTTCGTAAGCCTTTTTGAATTCCAGCGGTTTATACAGTTCTTCTGAATTTTGTTCCGGAGACTGAGCGATACTGTTAACTCCACAAATCACAGAAAAAACTAATGTAAATAAATACCTCATGATCTTCATTTTATAAATTAATATTTAAGGTTTTACTTTTCGTATTTAACTTCAGCACCCACGATAGTCATTTCTACATTCGTCTCAAGAATCTCATCTTCCGAAATTTTCATGATATCTTTATCAAAAACAGTAAAATCAGCAAGTTTTCCTACCTCAATTGAACCCTTGTCTTTTTCCATGAAACTTCCATAAGCAGGGTTAATAGTGTAAGATTTCAGGGCCTGATCTCGAGTCATTTTTTGAGAGGGTTCATATCCTCCTTCCGGAGTTCCTTTTAAGGTCTTGCGGCTTACAGAGGCATAAAAACCAGCCAGAGGATCCACCGGTTCTACCGGGGCATCTGTTCCATTAATTATGCGGGCCCCGGAATCAATTAATTTCTGCCATACATAAGCGCCTTCCTTTATTCTTTTCTCTCCGAGTCGGTCTATTGCCCAGGGACGATCTGAAGACAGATGTATCCCGTGCATAGATGGAAGAACATTCAGTTCACCAAAACGATCAATATCTTCAGGGTGCAGGTGTTGTGCATGTTCAATCCGGAAGCGATGATCCTTACTTTTCTCAGGATAAGCCTCAAAGGCCTCTTCGTAGATATTCAGTACTTCTCTGTTTGCACGATCCCCAATTGCATGGGTGCAGACCTGAAAACCTTTTTCTATACCTCTCAGGGCCGTTTCTTTGGCAAATTCCAGTGAAACAGTGGCATGTCCCAGATGTCCTGGTCGATCAGAATAGGGTTCTAGCAACCAGGCCCCTCTTGACCCCAGGGCACCGTCGCACCAAAGTTTAATCGACCTGATATCCAACCAGTGGGAGGTGCTATCTATTTCAGGCCCTTTCTCATACCAATCCTCCAAAAGTTCTTTATCCTCTCCAGTAACCATGACATACATCCTGATATCCAGCTGCCCTTTTTTCCTGATCTCTTTAATAATTTCAATATCCTCTGTATAAGCCCCTGCCTGATGAAAGCCAGTAATTCCATTTTCTAAACATTTTTTTTGGCCTGCAATGAATGCTTCCTTCTTTTCTCTTCTATATACTGTATCATTTTCTGGTGGCACATGCCTTGCCACTACATCCATTGCATTTTCGTTCAAAATTCCAGTTGGATTTCCTCTCTCATCCACCACAATTTCACCCCCATCTTCTTTTAATTTGAGATTGAACCCACCAACAGTTTCTTTGGTTACACCCGCTACTTCCAGTGCTTTCGCATTTACTAATGCTGCATGTCCACTTGCGTGCACTAATGCGATCGGGTTGTTCGGACTAACTTTACTGAGTTTGTGATGGGTTGGGAAACCCTTTACGGCATCCTCGGGTAGTTGAACCCACTTGCTTTGGTGCCATCCACTGCTAAAGATCCATTCTCCCGGTTGAGTTTTAGCTACTGCTTTCTGTACATTTTGAACCAGTTCTTCATAAGTTTCTATATTGGTGAGCTCAATTTCATTTTCAGAATATCCCATACTGAAAATATGTCCATGTCCTTCAATAAAACCGGGAGTGACTGTCTTACCCTGTAAATCTATTACTATTGTGTTTTCGTCTGTTAAAAATTGATCTCGTTTATCTCCTACGTAGATTATTCGATCTTGTTTAACTCCAACAAAATCTGCTTTGGGTTGATCATCATTTGCTGTATAAATTTTACCGTTTTCGATGACCATACTTGCCAATGGCTTTTTTTCTATCGGTAAAATTGATTGTGTAAATCCGGATGTAAAAAATGAAAATAAAGCTATGCTTAAATAATACCTTACATAATTCATAGTGGTTGATTTAATTATGGATTGGCGTTAGAAGTAAAAAAGAGGAAACTGTTTATTCATTTTTTATTCATTTTTTGAAGTTATTTTTAAAAAGATCAATTGTGGTGTAAACAAAAGGACAGCCTCAATTTTTCAATTTAGATAGAATAAAAATGTAGGGAAAGTGATTACTATCAGGGGGCAACTTTTACAATATACTAAATATTAGATAATTACTTAGTATTGTACGATTTTTAGTCCCAAAAGTATAATTGAAAATTGTAATATAATGAGAGAATTTTTTGTTGGAGAAAACACGCTCGGGTACAAAATAACAGTCGAATTCTTTAAACTTGAACAACGGTAGAAAGTTTTGTAGATCAGAGTTTTGATTTTCAGTGAGATCAATTTTCGGTTCGGTTAGCCTTCAGGATATAAAAATCCGAGGAAACGATTTGGAATTTTAGACGATTATCCAGTTTCACTTATAGATTCCTGTGTAGAAAGGTGATTAATTTAGGGGGTTTAAAATCTTATCTTTTCAATGGAAGAATTTCTCATTTCTCCACCTAGAATCACAGTCGGTTACCTAAAAACAAAGGCAATGAAAACAAAAACTTTTGGAAAATGCTCTGATTTCTATATCAGTATTTCTCTGAAACTGTACGGGGAATTCAGGTTTTAGGGTATGATGCTTATAAACAGACGCCATATCGTTGCCATAATCTCCATTATTTTTTACTCGATAATCGAGATTTATTCCGATAAATATCTGGAGATCAAAGGCCTGCACGAATCATTCAGGCGGGCTTTCCTCGAAATCAAATTTATTTTCCAATAATGCCTCGTGGGCTTGCCGCGAGGTAGTTTACTTGATAAATATCAATGCCGTATTTGTTTTTTCAGCCAGGGTAAGTGACAGGTTCCCAAATGCTTTCTTATGTTTCCCTGCTTTACCCAATCCCATTATTACCAGATCATGCCCTGAGGCCTGGTTGATAAGTTCTGATGCCACGTCATCATTTGGAATAATATGCACCTCAGTCTTTCCCGGAATTATGCGACTCGCAAAACGTGATAACCGCAAATTATTCTTTTGAAGTGTTTCCCGGGGTGTATTTTGAGGCAGAATTTGTATAAATGTGATTTCGGGCTGTGAGGCACGCCACAGGCTGGCAGCAACTCGTGCCCGGAGTGGGTCATGACTTTCAAAACCGGCTACCGGAATAAGGACTTTCCTAGCTTCAGTAATTTTCCATCCGCTATAAGGCTGCCGGAATACCACCACATCTGCCTTCACGTGTTTCACCAGTTTTTCCAGATTTTGAAGGGTTGGTAAGTCGTTTAAGTCACTCAATCCCAACAATAAACTCCCGCAATTGTGTTCTTTGGCCACCCGTTCAATTTCTTCCCATGGATGGTTTGCGATAGTGGTGAGTGTTTCCGGGCGCAAACCTACTTCAAAAGAGGCTTTGATTGCATACTGTGTAACATCCCGGCTTGATAAAAGTCGTTTATCAAGATCATCTTTTTCGGTACTTGGGATAACGATCGAATGAAGCAGAATTCGTCCTATTACCGGAGGAGCCAGTGCATTCGCCAGAAAAACCATGGATTCCGCATTTGCAGGATTTGAAATTGGGAGCAGTACGAGCGGACTTAATCCTCTTAACCGGACCAGATCTGGATCCAGGGCATGTTCAGAGGCTTCGATAGCCCGGGCTTTATTTATAAAAAAGGATACAAAGAGGACGGCTCCTATGAAGAGCCAAATCAGTGCAATAAATCCTGCAGCGGGCACCACAATTGCCTGAAATATGGCCAGTCCTAAACAAGTGACTATTCCTACGATTGGAAGGGTGGGAAAAAAAGGTGCCCTAAATGTTTTACTCTCTTTATATCCGCGCTTTCGCATTAAAATCATGATGAGATGTGCCAGTGCAAAAGTGATAAGAAAGATCAAACTGGAAGCCGCACCCGCCGCCGCCAGATCCGGCAGAATCAAAACCAGAAATGCTACAATCCCACAGGTGACCCATATCGAAGTTTTTGGCGTCCCGAATCTCTCATCAATATTTGAAAGGTGATGGTTTAAGGTACGGTCTTTTGCCATTCTAAGGGAGATTCGTGAAGCTGCAAAGAGGTTGGCCTGTAAAGCTGATAACATTGAAAATATACCCGCTACCAAAACCAGCCAGAACCCAAAAGCTCCAAGATAGTTTTGTGCAGCAACGGCAAGAACAGTTTCAGGGTTTTCCCGGCTCATTTCTGCTATCGACTCTCCCGGCAGCACGCCTACGGTAGCCATCAAAAAAAGCAAGGGTAGGTAAACTGCGAGGCCAACAGCAAGGGTGCCCACCATGGCCTTAGGAATTGTTTTTTCCGGATTTTTAATTTCCCCTGCGGCAGAACCAATTAAATCAAATCCCTGGAGGGCTATAAATGTATACCCCATTGCTGCGATCACTCCGCTGAATCCCCCTGAAAAAAACGGGTCCAGGCTTTGTGTGATGTGAGTGAATGGCATTTGCACAAAAACCGCGAGTCCTCCCGCTATAAGTATAGCGAATACGGCGAGTTTACCAATGTTGATAACTGCTCCGCCATCCCCGGTACCTCTGCTAAGGCTAAAAGCGAAGTAACTTATTGCAGCTAGAGCCAGCAAAACCGGAAGCATTCCGAACTCCAGGATTCCGCTGAGACCCTCTAGTGGAATTTGCTGAAGGGCAAACAGAGCGAAGGCCCCAAAACCCAATGCATAGAGAACTGCCGCTACCAGCGAAGCAAACCAAACAATCCACCCAACCCCAAATGCCACCTTAAGCGATAGCGCCTTCTTGGCATAAGTATAGGTCCCGCCCGACTGCGGATTCGCCGAAGCCATTTCGGCAAAACTGAGAGCAGTGATAAAGGCAATCAATCCATTAAGCGAAAAGGCCAGTATTGCCGAAGGCCCGCTAACCGCAAAGGCCACCCCGGCAAGGGCCAATATTCCGCCGCCGACCATAGCGCCCACACCAATGCCCAATGCTCCGTAAAATCCGATTTTACGTGCAGTTACTGAATAGGATGGATTTGTACTCATGAATTCTAAATTTGGAAAATAAAAACGGGTCAGTGGACTATCACTTAATAAATTTAATTAAAATTGTCAACGACAGTATAGAATATCTAAATAAGAACAGAATATATATAAATTTCAGATATCAATAATAAGAGCATTTACTTTGTTGATGGCCGGTTAAGTACTTGGATGGTAATTATAATAGCGGAGACCTTGGAGGATATAAAAAAATATTTTCAATTTTTAATTATTATGGGAGGGTGTAAGCTTCCCCTAATTAGAACTGCTTGATTGTCCAAAAATATCAACGAGCGCTGCAGCTACAAGAATATAAATTAGCGGACTTAAAAACTGGTTGAGAATTATGCGGAACAGGGTAAGTCTCCTTCTTGATGGCAGTAGGTTTTTGCCATATTTTGAGCTTCTTTCAGAAACTTCAGAAGAGGAGAGCGCGGCAAATGAAGTTTCAAATTTTTTCAAAACCTCTTCGACACTAAGGGTATAGTAGGAGTTCTCTTTCATCCTGATTCAATATATACTTAAATATACAATTTTAGGAGAAAGCAGTTTTCAATTTATTATTCCCGGTAAATTTTAGGTGTAATTACTGATGGGAGAAGATTTTTAAAAGATCTAAACTATAATGTTATTCAATTCAATGAATAATCTGAGAAGTGTTGCACAGTAAGGCTTAGATTGAAATTGAAAGTCTTTTTTAAATCTTGTTACACGCAATGTTTTAAAATATCTTTCGGGTATCATTATTTTAGGACAATATAAACCAACAAAAAAAGGGCTTTCAATTAAGAAAATCCCTTTTTAATCCCTCATTGAGGGTTTAATTCCCCGAGGCTTGCCTCGAAATTATAAAATAGTTTTCCGATTCATACCTCGTGGGCTTGCCCCGAGGTTCTTGATTTTCATTAGTAAAATTGTTTACTATGATTTGTCTTCTTCCTCTTCGTCCTTTTCCGGAATTTCAACAATTGGTTCGTTATAATCTGAATCATCATAATCGTCCTCATCAAAATTGGCCATGGTGTTTTCAAGGCGCGTGCTTACCTTAACCAGGTAAATAGCATCTTCGGTTTTTACTTCAACAGCTTCAATTTTTTCATTTTTCGCGTTTTTAAAAGCAATAATTTGATCGTCGTCGTATCCATCAGGATATTTTTCCACTAGAAGTCCAAGGATCTCCGGGGTTAGTTTCTTGTAGTCAACAATAATTCTTTTCATAAATAAAAGTTTATGAGGATGTAGTTAGTAGATTTTAAAAATACTGTTTTTATATTATAAATCAAGTTTTTCTGTAATAATCAAAAGCATGATAAATTAGCTCGTTAGGCACCGCGCAATCTATCACTGTGTCACCAATATTTTTAAGAAGTACAAAATTTATATTTCCGTGAGAATTTTTCTTGTCGTATTTCATCAAATCTATGATTTGCTCAATATCTTCTTCTGAAAATTTAACGCGTTCATAAATATCCAGAATTTTATTGGTGATTTCCTTTAATTTATCTTCGGGAAAACCTTGAAGTTCTTTTGAAAGATAAGTAGCCAAAACCATCCCAATAGCAATTGCTTCCCCGTGAAGCAAAGTTGTTTTTTCTGAATGGGTTAAAAAATAAGATTCTATGGCGTGGCCCAATGTATGACCGTAATTTAGAGTTTTTCGTAATCCGTTTTCTTCCGGATCTTCGGTAACTACCTTAGATTTTATCTCTACCGATTCTTTAATGATATCATCAAGATCATTTAAAGTAAGTTCAGTTAAATTAGTGACTTTATTCCAGTAAGTTTCGCTGCTAATTAAAGCGTGTTTTAGAATTTCGGCGAGGCCGCTTCGCATTTCGGTTTGCGGTAAGGTGGCCAGAAAAGCTGGATCTATTATTACCATTTCGGCGTGATTAATTACGCCAATCTGATTTTTTAAATTTCCAAGATCAACACCGGTTTTTCCGCCAACGGAAGCATCTACCATAGCCAGTAAACTAGTAGGTACGTTGATATAACTGATGCCGCGTTTAAAAGTTGAAGCTACAAATCCGCCAAGATCGGTTACCACGCCGCCGCCTAAATTAATCATAAGGCTTTTACGATCGGCGTCTAATTCAGAAAGCGCATTCCATAGACCGGTACAGGTTTCAAGGTTTTTATTGATCTCACCGGCTTCAATTTCTAAAATCTCAAAATTTTCTGAAGTTCCAATTTTTTGAAGAAATAGTGAAAGGCAATCACCATGTGTATTATTGTCTACTAAAATAAAAACTTTAGAAGGCTGCACTTCTTTTAAGTACGCATTTATTTGAAGAAAGCCGTCTCCCTGATAGTAAACGGGCCCTTTAACTGCCATATTAGACATAGTTCTTGACGTTTTTAGCATTTATAATTCGGCTTCGAAAATAAGCAGAAATATTCATAATAAAATCAAACTTCAATAATTATATTTGCTATACTTAAGAGACGCCCATGATAAATAGAAAAATCTTTAACGACACTAAAACAGCTTTTAAATTAAAATCTGATTTAGAGCTAGATCGTGCTATCTTTTTGTTCAGTATGATGAAGAACAAGCAACTGGTTGATGCCGGGTCCTGGTTAACTAAAATTTCTTTAAAACTTCACCTACCTGTAGAAGGACTGATTAAAAAGACCATTTTTGAGCAATTTTGTGGCGGTATTACTGAAGAAGATTGTAAACCGTTAACCAAGGAGATGTATGCTGAAAAACTGCATGGCATTCTTGATTACTCGGTTGAAGGTAAAGAGACCGAAGAACAGTTTGATGCAGCTTTAGACAAGAAAATGAAGTTGATTAAATTCGCTTCTGAAAGTGACGAATTACCGTTCTCCCTTTTTAAACCCACCGGAATCGGAAGGTTTGCTATCTGGGAGAAAATCACAGAGCGAGTTAACCTTAGTGACGATGAAAAAGAAGAATGGGAACGTGTTAAAGAAAGGGTAGATAGCTTATGTAAATGTGCTCACGATAATAACGTAAGATTGTATGCCGATGCTGAGGAAAGCTGGATGCAGCTCGCCTCCGATGATTTGATGGAGGAAATGATGAAGAAGTACAATAAGGACAAAATCCTTATTTATAACACTTTTCAGTGCTACCGTTGGGATAGGTTAGAGTATGTGAAGAACCTTCACGAAAGAGCTAAAAAAGAAGGATTTAAAATAGGAGCTAAGATCGTGCGTGGTGCCTATATGGAAAAGGAAAATGCACGTGCTAAAAAATACAATTATACTACACCAATTTGTGAAAATAAGGAAGCCACTGATGTTAACTTTAACAGCGTGATGTCTTATTGTTTAGCAAATTTAGAAGATATCCACTTGTTTATTGGAACACACAACGAAGTGAGTAATTATCTTGCACTGCAAAGTATGGAAGATAAAGGTTTGCCTTTAGACGATGATCGTATTTGGTTTAGCCAGTTATACGGAATGAGTGATCATATTAGTTATAACCTGGCCAAAAAAGGTTATAATTCAGCTAAATTATTGCCTTTTGGACCTATAAGAGAAGTAGTGCCTTATTTATTAAGAAGGGCACAGGAAAATACTTCGGTAAAAGGACAAACCGGACGTGAACTTTCACTTCTAGAGGAAGAAAAGAAACGCCGAAAAGGACAACCTACCAAACACGATAGGGGAGAGCATTAAAAAATAAAAAGCTGTTTAGGAAGTTTTTCTTTAAACGTCAACCTGAACTTGTTTCAGGTTCTAACATATTAGATTCTGAAATAAATTCAGAATGACGGCTTTAGAAACTTAATTCTAAACAGCTTTTTTTATACCTAATTCTGAAGAAAATTACCCTTCAGTTTCTTCCATAGTATGATATACATTTTGTACATCATCATCTTCTTCGAGTCGTTCCAGTAATTTTTCAACATCAGCGGCTTCTTCTGCTGAAAGTGGTTTGGTTACTTGTGGGATTCTTTCAAATCCTGAAGAAAGTATTTCAATCTCCCTGTTTTCAAGCTCTTTTTGAATCGCACCAAAATATTCGAAGGGCGCATAAATATGAATTCCGTCTTCGTCTTCAAAAACTTCTTCAGCCCCAAAATCTATAAATTCCAGCTCCAGTTCTTCCACGTCCAGTCCTTCAGCATTAAGCCTGAAATTACAAGTATGGTCAAACATAAATTCAACCGATCCTGAGGTTCCTAGATTGCCGTCGCATTTATTAAAATGGGAGCGAACGTTGGCGACGGTACGGTTGTTATTATCTGTTGCGGTTTCTACCAATACGGCAATTCCGTGAGGGGCATAACCTTCAAATAAAACAATTTTATAATCGCCCTGACTTTTATCACTAGCCCTTTTAATGGCACGTTCAATATTGTCTTTGGGCATATTCACGCTTTTCGCGTTCTGGATAATTGCTCTCAACTTGGAATTGGTATCAGGATCTGGGCCGCCTTCTTTAACGGCCATCACGATATCTTTTCCAATACGGGTAAAGGCTTTGGCCATTGCTGACCAGCGTTTCATCTTACGCGCCTTTCTAAATTCAAATGCTCTTCCCATTTATTTTAAATAAAAAATTGAGACAAAAATATAAAAAAGCTTCCAATTCAATTAAAAAATTGGAAGCTTTAAATTTCGTAGCTGTTTTTTCTGAATTTAGGCTGAAGCTTCTACGATTTCCTCTATAGCTTTTGCCAACTTAAAATCTTTTTCGGTTACTCCATCGGCATCGTGGGTGGAAAGGGAAATTTCGAGTTCGTTGTACACGTTTCCCCAATTAGGATGGTGTTCCTGGGCTTCGGCCTCAAAAGCAATACGTGTCATTACCGTAAAGGCATCTTTAAAGTCTACAAACTGAAAAGAGGTATGAATAGCATTATCTTTATAAACCCATCCTTCAAGATTTTCAAGCTTTTTATTGATTTCGTCTTCGCTTAGCTTCTTCATTGTAATAATTTTTAGTGATTAGTCCTTTAAATTTAAGCAACTCCAGCTTGAATTTTGAATCTAAATCGCTTTTAGTACAAGATTAACACCTAGATCTTTACTGAAGCCATTGTAACTTGATGCACGGAAACCTGTAGGTTCTTGGGTAAGATATTTTCTTTAGGTAAAACCGCAAGAAACCGATCGAAATTTGAATCGTAGATATTTTTAAATACAGGATTTTTATATCCTAAAACTTCGCAAACCTCTTCAATAAAATCTTTTTGATGAACCAAATCGCTGCTGCCCAAATGGAATACCCCTTGCTTTTTCCGGTTGATGATATAATGAATCTGCTGGGTTACTTTTTCAATTTCAGTAACATTTATTACCACATTAGGAAAAACCTCTATGGCTTCCCCAAGATCAATAAGCGTCTTAATTTGCTTTAGCCTTGGAGAATTTTGGCCAAAAACCATGGGTAAACGTAAGATGTTGTATTTATCATTAGGAAGTCTTAGCAGGGCATTTTCAATTTTAATTTTAAACCTCCCATAAATACTTTGCGATAAAGTCTTATCGTATTCATAAGAAGGGAAATTAGTAAAAGCATCAAAAACATTGGCCGATGAAATAAACAGTAATTTACATTTATGGGTAAGAATGTAATTGATTATTTCAAAATGCGCGATAATTTGTGCATCAAAATTTCCCCGAACTGCAGAGATAATAATCGTTGGCTTTAAATTGTGAAGCAGGATCTCAATATTTTCAGTTTCCATATCAAAATGGTGAAACTGCTTATTGTCTTCAAAAACGCGGTTTGGAGTGTGATAGGTCCCGTGGGTATCAAAAAAGGAGCATAATTCTTTATATAAGGCATTGCCTATAAAGCCGCTTGCTCCTAAAATTAAAATTCTTTCCAAAAAATTATCCTTTATAAAAGGGCAATTTCACCTGTACGGCCGGAATGGATTTTTTTCTAACTTTTATAAAAATCTTGTTGCCAAATTTTGCAACCTCAGAAGGCACGTAGCCTAAACCAATTCCTTTTTCCAGCGATGGTGACATTGTCCCAGAAGTTACTTCGCCAATAACCTTGCCATCTTCATCTTCAATTTCGTAACCCTGACGCGGGATTCCGCGTTCTTCCAATTCAAAAGCGATAAGTTTTCGTCTTGGTCCTTCTTCCTTTTCTTTTTTTAATGCTTCAGAATTAATAAAATCTTTGGTGAACTTGGTGATCCAGCCTAATTTAGCTTCAATAGGGGAAGTGGTTTCGTCTATATCATTTCCGTAGAGACAAAAGCCCATTTCCAGCCTTAACGTATCACGAGCAGCCAAACCAATAGGTTTTATCCCGTAATCTTTCCCCGCTTCCATAACCTTATCCCAAATTTGTTCGGCATCTTCGTTTTTGAAATAGATCTCAAATCCACCGCTTCCGGTATAACCCGTAGCTGAAATAATCACTTTATCAATTCCTGCAAATTCGGCAACTTCAAAAGTGTAAAATTTCATATTCGAAAGGTCTACATCTGTTAAAGATTGCATTGCCTCAGCCGCTTTAGGCCCCTGAATTGCCAAAAGTGAAAATTCGTCAGACATATCGCGCATCGTCGCATCCATCGAGTTATGTTGCGCGATCCAGTTCCAGTCTTTATCTATATTAGAAGCATTTACTACCAGTAAATATTTTTCAGAATTAATCCTGTAAATAATTAAATCGTCAACAATTCCGCCGGTTTCGTTAGGCATCACCGTGTATTGTGCTTTCCCGTCTACCAGTTTTGAAGCATCGTTGGTAGTAATCTTTTGTATAAGTTCCAGTGCCTTATCCCCGGTGATGAGGAATTCTCCCATATGGGAAACATCAAAAACACCTAATTTCTCACGAACGTTTTGATGTTCAATATTCACACCTTCATAAGAAACAGGCATATTATAACCGGCAAAAGGTACCATTTTGGCATTTAGTTCTTTATGTCTGGCAGCAAGGGCAACTTCTTTCATTTATCTAAAATTTGCGCAAATTTATCGATTTCACTTTGAATACAATATTAAAAAGGGCTTTTTATGAAGTATCGTGGGCTCGCTATTTCTATAGATATTGAGTTTTGATCCTAAACTTTCTATTGGCAAATTTCTAATAAATTTAAGTTTAGATTACATTTTTAGATCGAAGCTTTCGAGCTTTAATTTGTAATTTTATAATTGAAAATTTCAACCAAACTAATTATGAAGATATTATCTGCGGAACAATTAAAAGAAGCTGATGAAATTACAATTAAAACCGAAGGAATTTCCAGTACCCGTTTAATGGAACGGGCGGCAAGCTTGGTTTTTAATGAAATTCATACAAGGCTGGAAGGTGCAGATATTAATATTAAAATTTTCTGCGGAATAGGGAATAATGGTGGCGACGGTCTCGTAGTGGCTCGTTTACTCCATAAATATGGCTATAAAGTTGAAGTTTATGTGGTGAATTACAGCGATAAGCGTTCTGATGATTTCCTGGTAAATTACGATCGTTATAAAAAGGAAAGCCACATCTGGCCTGAATTAATTAAAAGAAAAGAAGATTTCCCTGAAATTTCCCCTGGAGATTTTGTGGTAGACGCAATATTTGGAATTGGTTTAAACCGTCCGGCAGAGGGCTGGCTGGCAGATTTATTGGAACATATCAATCAATCCGGAGCATTTTGCCTTGCTGTTGATATGCCTTCAGGTTTGTTCCCAGATAAAGTTCCCGCAAAGGATGCCGCGGTGATCAAGGCAAACTATACCCTGACTTTCCAGACTCCCAAAATTGTATTTTTCCTGCCACAAACAATGAAGTTTTCGGGAGAAGTGCAGGTTTTAGATATTGGTTTAGATCGCTCCTATTTAAAGGAAGTGAAAGCTATGGCGCAGCTCATTGGTAAACGTGAAGCCAGGCAGCTTTATAAAGCCCGTAATAAAAACTCTCATAAAGGCGATTACGGTCACAGTCTCGTAATTGGTGGAAGTTATGGCAAAATTGGGAGTATGGTGCTTTCGGCTAAATCAACGCTTCGTGCCGGCGCAGGTCTGTGCAGTGTTTTTGTGCCAAAATGCGGTTACGAAATTTTACAAACAAGTTTCCCTGAAGCCATGGTAATTACCGATGAAGATGATAACGAGCTTACTAATATTGAAACCGATCTTGAACCCGATGTAATTTGTTTTGGGATGGGTGCGGGGAAATCTTCTAAAACTGTACTAGCGTTTAAAGGCCTGTTGGAAAAAACTAAAAACCCTATGCTCATAGATGCAGACGGATTAAATATGCTTTCTGGAAATAACGAACTTTTGGAATTGCTTCCGAAGAATACGGTTTTAACGCCGCATCCTAAGGAATTGGAGCGGCTGATAGGGAAGTGGGAAGATGATTTTGAAAAAATTGATAAAATAGAAAGTTTCACGAAAAAATATAAAGTGATAATGGTTTTAAAAGGAGCTCACAGCTTTGTTTTTAGTGGGAAACACACTTATATAAACAACTCCGGAAATCCCGGGATGGCCACAGCGGGGAGTGGAGATGTGCTATCAGGAATTATTGCAGGTTTGATGTCTCAAAAATACGAACCTCTGGTTGCTGCGATTTTAGGCGTTTATATACACGGTCTTTCAGGAGATATTTGTGCTGAAGAAATGGGATACGAAGCTTTACTTTCTGGGGATATTAGTGATAACCTTGGAAAAGCATTTTTGGCTTTAGTGAAAGAGGAAAAGAAAGTATAAATTGCTTTTTGAATTGTTTAAACCTGTAATTTCAATAATTCATAAAATTTCAGTTTTAAATTTGGATTGCATCAATAGAAATATGATTTTTGACTTAGATTTTAATAGGATATTATTTAAAGTTTAATGGATCATTTTTGGTCTTTTTCGATTAAAAAATACTATTACTTTTCTCGAGTAGAATAATCTGCAATTGTGGTAATTACACTAGATTCAGATTAAACTTCATTACCTAAAACCATAATTTATGCAGTCTCACCATTATATCAGTTCAGCCATTTTAGATTTGGAAACCATTGAAGATATATTGGTGAATAAAAAGCAATTAGCGCTAAGTGAAGAAGCTGAATGTAATATTCGGAAATCAAGAAAATACTTAAACAAAAAAATCACAGAAAGCGATACCCCTATTTACGGAATAAACACCGGTTTTGGGGCTTTATGTAATGTGAAAATAAGTCCGGGTAAATTAACTGAACTCCAGGAAAACCTGGTAAAATCCCACGCCTGTGGTACCGGCGATAAAGTTGATAAAGAGATTGTGAAAGTGATGCTTTTGCTGAAAATTCAATCTTTAAGCTATGGGAATTCAGGTATTGCCTTAGAAACTGTTTTAAGACTTATCGATCTATTCAACCTTGAGATTTTACCGGTAGTTTACGAACAAGGATCTTTGGGAGCTTCCGGCGATCTTGCTCCGCTTGCGCATTTGGCTTTGCCCTTAATTGGGGAAGGTGAGGTATATCTGGAAGATAAAATTATTAGTGGGCAGGAATTGCTGAAACGCGAGGGATGGGAAGCTTTGCAATTACAGTCTAAGGAAGGTTTGGCCCTGCTGAACGGCACGCAATTTATGAGTGCTCACGCGGTATACGCATTACTGAAATCTTATAAATTATCTTATTTAGCCGATCTTATTGGTTCAGTTTCCATTGATGCTTTTGATTGTAATTTATCGCCATTTGATGAATTGGTGCATCTCGCCAGACCGCACAGAGGACAGATTAAAACCGCTGAGCGTATTCGTAGGTTTTTAGCGGATAGCCAGATTGCAAAAACTGAAAAAGATAACGTACAGGACCCGTACAGTTTTAGATGCATTCCACAGGTTCACGGGGCGAGTAAAGACACCCTGAGTTTTGTAAGAAAAACCATAAAAACCGAGATCAACTCGGTTACCGATAATCCCAATATTTTCATTGAAGAGGATAAGATCATTTCCGGAGGAAATTTTCATGGGCAACCTTTAGCTTTGGCGCTGGACTTTTTGGCGATTGCCTTGGCTGAACTTGCAAATATTTCGGAAAGAAGAACCTATCAGTTGGTTTCAGGGCTTCGTGGATTACCGGCATTTTTAGTTGAAAACCCCGGTTTAAATAGCGGGTTTATGATTCCGCAGTACACCGCAGCCAGTATTGTAAGTCAGAATAAGCAACTAGCGGTTCCCGCTTCAGTAGATTCAATTGTTTCTTCAAACGGCCAGGAAGATCACGTGAGTATGGGGGCTAATGGTGCTACGAAACTTTTAAAGATTGTGGAAAATTTAAATAGCGTTTTGGCGATTGAGTTATTTAATGCTTCACAAGCTATGCACTTTAGAGAGCCGGCAAAAACTTCAGAAATGCTAAAAGCCGTTTTAGCCGAATTTAGAGAGGTCGTACCGGTATTGTATAATGATGTAACGATGGCGCCCCATATAAAAGCGGCGAAATCTTATTTGGAGAATTTCAATTTCAAAGAAAATATCTTCGATTAAATTTTATATTTAATCCAATTTATGGCTTGTTCTAAATTGTCAAAAACTTCAAAAGAATTTTGAGCTTTATAAAATTGACGCTCTACTTTATGCGCATTTAATCTAATAAGCTCATTTTCGCTTACCACCGCAATAGCCTTCAAATTTTCAGCACGGGCAGATTCTCTATAAACCATTGGATCTACAGCATAGGAATTTTTACGCAAAGAAATATAACCATAGGCTTTATCTTGAAAAACCTCTTTTCCAATAGCTAATAATTTTCGATTATTGTGTGATGTGAACAGTACACCTTCATTTAATTCGGCAATAAGGATATTTTGAAAAATGCGAACCTGCCCAAATTCCAATTCCATTTTTTCAGTAGTCATTAATGTAGGGATTAATTCTTTGCAAACTTAATATATTTCAGTTATAATATTAAAAAAAGGCTATTTGAAATGAGATTTTCAAATAGCCTCTTATAAAACTAATAATCCTTTAAAACTCTAAGATTCTGTTTCTTCTATAGCTTTATCGATTTTAATGGTCAATTCGTTTTTCTCTTCATCGAGATCCATAAAAATTTTATCACCTTCAGCTAATTTTGAAGTGATAATTTCTTCAGCGAGCGCATCTTCAATATATTTCTGAATAGCTCTATTTAAAGGTCGTGCACCATATTGTTTATCGAATCCTTTTTCAGCAATAAAATCTTTGGCTTTATCACTTAGTGTTAAGTTGTAACCAAGACTTCCAATTCTGCTGAATAATTTCACTAATTCAATATCAATAATCTTATGAATGTCTTCACGCTCAAGGCTGTTAAAGATCACTACATCGTCAATCCTATTCAGAAACTCGGGTGCAAATGCTTTTTTAAGAGCATTTTCAATGACGCTCCGAGCATTTTCATCGACTTGAGAACGCTGTGAAGCGGTACCAAATCCAACTCCCTGACCGAAATCTTTCAGTTTTCTTGCTCCAATATTTGAGGTCATTATGATAATAGTATTTCTAAAATCGATCTTTCTTCCTAGGCTATCGGTTAAATATCCATCATCCAGCACCTGAAGTAGCATATTGAAAACATCAGGATGGGCTTTTTCTACCTCGTCGAGGAGAATAACCGCGTAAGGTTTTCTGCGTACTTTTTCGGTAAGCTGGCCACCTTCTTCGTAACCCACGTATCCTGGAGGTGCTCCAACTAATCTTGAAATAGCGAACTTCTCCATATATTCACTCATATCTATTCGAATAAGTGAGTCGTCATTATCAAATAATTCACGCGCAAGCACTTTTGCCAACTGTGTTTTACCTACCCCGGTTTGGCCTAAAAATATAAACGATCCGATGGGTTTGTTTGGATCTTTAAGTCCGGCACGGTTTCTTTGAATGGCCTTGACTACTTTGCCAACAGCATCATCCTGTCCAATTACTTTTCCTTTTATTTTCTTAGGAAGTTCAACCAATTTGTTGCTTTCTGTTTGAGCAATTCGGTTTACCGGAACACCGGTCATCATGGAAACAACATCAGCAACGCTATCTTCATCAACCGTTTCTTTATGTTTCTTAGATTCCTCTTCCCATTTTTCCTGGGCTATTTGTAATTCTTTTTCAAGATTCTTCTCATCGTCCCTAAGTTTTGCAGCTTCTTCGTATTTCTGTTTTTTGACTACAGAATTTTTTCTTTCACGTACTTCTTCCAGTTTGCGTTCCAGATCTAAAACCTGCTTTGGTACGTTGATGTTTGTAATGTGTACACGAGAACCCGCTTCATCTAAAGCATCTATAGCTTTGTCTGGTAGAAAACGATCGGTTAAATACCTGTTGGTTAACTTTACACAGGCTTCAATCGCTTCATCGGTATAGGTAACGTTATGGTGATCTTCGTATTTATCTTTAATATTATTTAGAATTTCAATGGTTTCTTCTACCGTAGTAGGTTCAACAATCACTTTTTGGAACCTTCTTTCTAGAGCACCATCTTTTTCAATATACTGCCTGTACTCGTCTAAAGTTGTAGCACCAATACATTGAATTTCCCCTCTTGCCAGAGCAGGTTTAAACATATTGCTGGCATCAAGGCTTCCTGTAGCACCCCCGGCACCTACAATGGTGTGAATCTCATCTATAAAAAGAATAATGTCGTCATTCTTTTCAAGTTCGTTCATCACGGCTTTCATACGTTCTTCAAACTGTCCGCGGTATTTGGTGCCTGCTACTAAACTGGCAAGATCCAGGGTAACCACGCGTTTATCAAAAAGTATTCTTGAAACTTTTCGTTGAATAATTCTAAGAGCTAAACCTTCAGCAATAGCCGATTTACCAACTCCAGGTTCACCAATTAGCAAGGGATTGTTTTTCTTTCTTCGACTTAAAATTTGCGAAACCCTTTCAATCTCTTTCTCACGCCCCACAACAGGATCCAGCTTATCTGCTTCTGCCATCGCGGTAAGATCCCTTCCAAAGTTATCTAAAACCGGTGTTTTGGACTTTTTGGAAGTTTTTCCCGGGCCACTACCACCTCCGCTAAACGGATTATCTTTAGTAGCATCATCGGTACCGCTATCATCATCAGAAAACGATTCAGCCGCTGGACTATCCTGGAAGTCATTTTCATCACTGGCGATCATATATTTAAACTGATCTTTAACCCCGTCATAATCTATTTTTAGCTTGTTAAGCAGTTTAGTGGTGGGGTCGTTCTCGTTTCTTAAAATACAAAGCAACAAGTGAGCGGTATTTATATTAGAACTTTGAAAAAGCTTGGCTTCTAAAAAAGTCGTTTTTAGGGCCCGCTCTGCCTGGCGGGTAAGGTGGAGGTTTCTTTTTTCGTTAGAAACCGCAGTAGATTCCGGGTTGGCCGGGCTAAGTATTTCTACTTTACGTCTTAAATGACTTAAATCTATATCTAGTGCATTTAAAATATCTATGGCTTTACCATCTCCGTCTCGCAGTAAACCAAGCATAAGGTGTTCAGTGCCAATAAAATCGTGGCCTAAACGCAATGCCTCTTCTTTGCTATATGCGATTACATCTTTTACTCTAGGGGAAAAATTATCATCCATCTTTATCTGCCTTTCTCTCTGATTTATTCAGTACAAAACTTTCAAAAATTGTACCTAATCCTATGTTATTAGCTAATTGACAAAATTACTTTCAATATTCAAAGGGTAAAATAAGGAACTTATTAACGATAGCACACTAAATATTTGTTAATAAAATTTGGGTAAACAATACGCCAAACAGGGCTTCAACATCTATAAAATATGTAAATTGGCACGTTAGATTTGAGAACTAAAATAAACTTTACAATATGGCTGAAGGAGAAAAGCTTATTCCTATAAATATTGAAGATGAAATGAAATCGGCCTACATTGATTATTCAATGTCGGTCATTGTGTCACGTGCTTTACCTGATGTTCGTGACGGCTTAAAACCGGTGCATCGCCGGGTATTGTTTGGTATGTATGAACTTGGGGTGCTTTCCAATCGGTCTTATAAAAAATCGGCCAGGATTGTAGGGGAAGTACTTGGTAAATATCACCCTCACGGAGATTCTTCGGTTTATGATACAATGGTAAGAATGGCTCAGCACTGGAGCATGCGTTATATGCTCGTAGATGGGCAGGGTAACTTTGGTTCAGTAGATGGTGATAGCCCCGCGGCTATGCGTTATACCGAAGCCAGAATGCGTAAAATTAGTGAGGATATGCTTGCTGATATCGATAAGGAGACGGTAGATACTCAGCTTAACTTCGATGATTCCTTAAGTGAGCCTGTTGTTATGCCAACGCGTATTCCTAATCTTCTTGTAAATGGAGCTAGCGGAATTGCTGTAGGTATGGCTACCAATATGGCACCTCATAACATTTCTGAAGTAATAGACGGAACCGTTGCGTACATTGAAAATAACGATATAGAGATCGAAGAGCTTATGGAGCATATTAAGGCTCCCGATTTCCCTACCGGTGGAACGATTTATGGTTACGACGGTGTGCGTGAAGCTTTTAAAACCGGAAGAGGACGTATTATGATGCGTGCTAAATCTCAGCTAGAAGAAATTAACGGAAAAGAATTTTTGGTAGTTACTGAGATTCCTTATCAGGTGAACAAGGCAGATATGATTAAGAAAACTGCCGATCTCGTTAACGAGAAGAAAATTGAAGGGATTAGTCTCATAAGGGACGAATCTGATAGAAATGGAATGCGTATCGTTTATCAATTAAAACGAGATGCTATTCCTAATATAGTTCTTAATACACTTTATAAGCATACCGCTTTACAAACTTCTTTTAGTGTAAATAATATTGCGCTGGTAAAAGGAAGGCCAGAGATGCTCAACTTAAAAGATATTATTTATCATTTTATTGAGCACAGACACGAAGTTGTTGTTAGAAGAACAGAATATGAACTTAGAAAGGCTGAAGATAGGGCTCATATCCTTGAAGGTTTAATTATCGCTTCAGATAATATCGACGAGGTTATCGCTTTAATTCGTTCCTCCAACAATGCTGAAGAAGCCAGAAATAAATTAATTGAACGTTTTGAATTAAGCGAGCTACAGGCCAAAGCCATTGTAGAAATGCGTTTACGTCAGCTTACCGGGCTGGAGCAGGATAAACTGCGTGCAGAGTATGACGAAATTATGAATACCATAGAAGACCTTAAAGACATTTTGGCTCGTAAAGAACGCAGAATGCAGGTCATTAAGGACGAACTTCTGGAAATAAAAGAAAAGTATGGCGACGAAAGACGTTCTACGATAGAATATGCCGGAGGCGATTTGAGTATTGAAGATATGATCCCGGACGAACGTGTGGTGATCACAATTTCTCACGCCGGGTATATAAAGAGGACTTCTTTAACCGAATACAAAACCCAGAACAGGGGAGGAGTTGGCCAGAAAGGATCTAATACCAGAAATGAAGATTTCCTAGAATATCTATTCTCAGGAACCAACCACCAGTATATGTTGTTCTTTACTCAAAAAGGAAAATGTTTCTGGATGCGGGTTTACGAAATTCCCGAAGGAAGTAAAGCTTCAAAAGGAAGAGCGATTCAAAACCTTATCAATATAGACCCAGATGATCGAGTAAAGGCATTTATATGTACTCAAGATCTTAAGGACGAAGAGTACATCAATAAGCATTATGTGATTATGGCCACTAAAAAAGGCCAGGTAAAGAAAACCTCTCTTGAACAATATTCCAGACCTCGAACTAATGGAATAAATGCCATTACCATTAGAGAAGACGATGAATTACTGGAAGCAAAACTAACCAATGGCGATAGCCAGGTAATGCTTGCGGTAAGAAGTGGTAAAGCCATTAGGTTTGAAGAAGGAAAAACAAGGCCAATGGGAAGAAACGCTTCTGGGGTTAGAGGTATAACCCTTGCCGACGATAAAGACGAAGTGGTAGGAATGATTTCGGTAGAAGACTTTAATTCTGATATTCTTGTAGTTTCTGAAAATGGATATGGAAAAAGATCCAGTCTTGAAGATTATAGAATCACGAACCGTGGCGGAAAGGGTGTAAAAACAATTTCCATAACCGAAAAAACCGGAAGTCTTGTTGCAATTAAAAATGTTTCAGATGATGAAGACATTATGATTATCAATAAATCTGGAATTGTAATAAGAATGGAAGTAGCAAATCTTAGAGTTATGGGACGTGCAACTCAGGGAGTTAGATTAATCAACCTTAAAGGAAATGATGCCATTGCAGCCGTTGCAAAAGTACTGCATGACGAAGATGATGTAGAGTTGATGGATGACCCGGAGAAGGCTGAAGGTGCTGAAGAAAACCCAAATGGCACAACTATTGCAGACGATAGTGAAGAATAACTAAATTAAAACCAAAACAAGATGAAAACTAATATCTTTACTGTAGCGTTGTCATTATTATCGATGGCTGCCGTTGCGCAAAAAAGTGAAATTAGAGATGCAGGGGATGCCGTAGAAGATGGCAACTATGCAGAAGCCAAAACTGAATTACAAACTGCTGAATCCATGCTTTCTGAAGCCAATGATAAATGGACAGAGAGATTCTACCTTTATAAAGGGCAGGCATATTTAGGGAGTGGTGAAAACGCATCTCTTGAAGACCTTGAGACTGCAGCAGAAGCTTTCAAAAAAGCTCAGGAATTGGGTAATGATGATGAAGCCGTTCAGGGATTTAATCAGGTAAGAAATGCTTTAGTTCAAAGTGCTATTAACGATCAGAATACTGAACAGTATAAGAGTGCTTCAGACAAATTACATTATAGCTATCAATTAAATAAGCAGGATACGCTTTATTTATATTATGCTGCAGCTAACTCTTTAAATGCTCAGGATTATACAACAGCCTTGGGATATTATGAAGACTTAAAAGAACTAGGTTTTGATGGTTCTGGTGTAGAATATATTGCCACCAATGTAGAAACAGGTGAGGAAGAAGTAATGCCTAAAGAGCAAAGGGACCTAATGCTTAAGACCGGAGAATATGAAAATCCGCAGGATCGTAAAATTCCTTCTAAAAAAGGAGAGATTGCTAAAAATATCGCTTTAATCTATATCCAGGAAGGTGAAGATGAAAAAGCTATTGAAGCTATTCAGAATGCTAAAGCTGAAAATCCTGACAATATTGCACTAATTCAAGCTGAAGCAGATGTTTATTACCGTATGGGTGATAAAGAAAAGTACAATGAACTAATGCAGGAAATTGTAAAGAAAAATCCTAATGATCCAAATGTATACTACAATCTTGGTGTTACAGCTGCGGATCTAGGTAACAACGAGCAAGCAATTGAGTATTACGAGAAAGCACTTGATATTGATCCTGAAATGACAAATGCAAGAATGAATATTGTAGTTGCCATTTTAGCAAAGGAGCGTGATCTTATTAACGAGATGAACGAATTAGGGATGAGTGAAGAGGATAACAAACGTTATGACGAGCTTGAACAAGAACGTAAAGAGATCTATGAGCAAGCCGTTCCCTACCTGGAGAAGGTAATTGAAGCGGATCCCGAAAACGTGAATGCTATTAGAACTGCAGTAAATATCTATAACCAATTAGGTGAAGAAGAAAAAGCTGCAGAACTTAAAGCAAGGTTAGAGTAAAAACAATCTAAATCTAATAATTAAAAACCACCGAATTCCGGTGGTTTTTTTATGTTCAAATTTGAATTATTTGGTTTAGATCTTTAGAGTAAAGTTGGGGATGGTTACGTTTTTCTATAAGCAGGTTTTTATTTTTTTAAATTTAAATTTAAGATTTAATACTTGTCCTGAATATTCAGCATATAAACATTCCCGAAATAATTAAGAACGAGGTCTAGAATGAAAACAGTTTATTTACCTCTCTACAAACTGAAATCGAAAGTAATGACCAATACGATCCCTATATGTTTTCCCACCTGGTTCCTGCAGTGCCACCACAACGAAAAGCTTTTTATATAAATATGCCTTAAGCGGAGAAACTATTCGATCCTAACCTAGGTAGCAGCTATGAAAGGCTAGGAAAGCTATGTCCTGGCGAGTGTTGGAACTCTAGGGCTTCCCATAAAATTGCAAAGTCAAAGAAGTACCTGGTCTTAGTTTTGAACTTTTGTAGCTTAATTTAATTAGTTTCCTTATTTTTAAAAAAATATATCATCATGGCAGAATTCAATTTAACTATCAATGGAGAAAAACATCATCTTAACGTAGATCCCAATACGCCTCTACTCTGGGTTTTGAGAGACAACCTAAAACTGGTTGGAACAAAATATGGCTGTGGAATTGCCCAATGTGGTGCTTGCACTGTTCATTTTAATGGTTCAGCTGTAAGATCTTGCCAGGTTCCGATATCAGCCGTAAAAGATAATGAAATAACAACTATAGAAGGCCTTTCCGAAGAGGGCGATCATCCGGTTCAAAAAGCCTGGTTAGAACATGACGTACCGCAATGCGGCTATTGTCAGGCTGGGCAAATTATGGCTGCTACCGCTCTTTTGAAAAATAATCCCAGTCCCAGTGATGAAGAAATCGAAGATGTCATGAATGGTAATATCTGTCGCTGCGGAACTTATACAAGAATAAAAGCGGCTATCAAAACCGCTTCAAATTCGACCGTCTAATAATTTTCAGTTTATTTAAATCCGAAAGAAATGAGTAAAGTAAAAACAGGAATGGGCAGAAGATCTTTCATCAAGAACGTTTCTCTTGCCGGGGGTGGATTAATAATCGGTTTTAACTGGCTGGCATGTAAGCGTGCGGCAGAGGAAAGCGGGAAAGAAATGGCCCTTGAAATGCCAGATGAGTGGTTTGAGATAAATGGCTATCTTAAAATTGGGGATAACGGAGTTGTGACTATCTATTCTCCAAACCCGGAGATTGGGCAAAATGTGAAAACATCTATGCCAATGCTCGTTGCAGAGGAACTGGATGTAGACTGGAAAAATGTAATCGTAGAGCAGGCACCTTTAAATACAGATATTTTCACCAGGCAATTGGCCGGGGGAAGTCAGTCCATTCGTCAGGGTTGGGAACCGTTAAGAATGGCAGGAGCCACAGCGAGGCAAATGTTACTTACGGCTGCGGCAAGCCAATGGGAAGTTCCGGTGTCTGAACTTTTTGTAGAAAACGGAATTATTACACATACAGGTAGCGACAGGTCCATAGGCTTTGGGGAAATTGCCAGAGCTGCTGCACAAGTTGAAGTGCCTGAAGAAGTTGAACTTAAAGATAATAGTGATTTTAAAATAATAGGTACCTCGCGCAAGAATGTAGATGCAAAAGGTATAATTACGGGGAAGCCCTTATTTGGGATTGATATTAATCGTGATGATATGCTTATTGCTATGATTGTTCAACCACCTGCCTTTGGAATGGAGTTGAAATCCATGGATGCTGCAAAAGCAAAGGAAATGTCTGGAATAACAGATATTTTCACCATAGATACTTACCCGGAAGATATGGAAAGAGAATGGAGCGATGTAGCTGCTTTCTCTAAATTGGTAGTAGTTGTAGGCGAATCAACCTGGCAGGTAATGCAAGCAAAAAAAGCATTAAATGTTGATTGGGATCTAAACCCGGAATTGACAAAACAAATTCAAATTCTCGAAAAAAGTGCGGGTTTAGCTGAAGGAGGAGGTTTGGAAAATTCCGATACCCATTATTCCTTGATGGCCCAGCTTGGTCCAAATAAATCAGAAACCGTAAGAAAAGACGGTGAACCTGCGGCTGCTTTCAGGAATGCGGCACGTGTTATTGAACGTTCTTATACCTGCCCGTTTCTTGCCCATAATTGTATGGAACCAATGAACTTCTTTGCCAATGTCACTAATGACAAGGCAGAATTATTGGGGCCTATTCAAACTCCGGAGTATGCTGAAAAGAGTGTGAGCAAGCGATTAGGCCTGGATCTTGAAAAAATAGATATACAAATGACCCGTATGGGCGGTGGATTTGGCCGTCGGCTTTATGGAAATTTCCTCGTTGAAGCTGCGGTTATTTCCCATAAAATGGGAGCACCAATAAAACTTGTTTATACCCGTGAAGATGATATGACTAATGGAGTTTATCGCCCGGCTTATCATGTTACTTATCGGGCTGCCCTGGATGGGAATAATAATCTTACTGCCTTCCACGTGAATGCCGGTGGTATGACTGAAAGCCCTCTTTTTGCCAATCGTTTTCCTGCAGGAGCTGTTGATAATTATCTTGCCGAGAGTTGGACTATTGAATCAAATATTTCTACAGGAGCCTTTAGGGCGCCCAGGTCTAATTTTATAGCGGGAGCAGAGCAGTCATTTCTGGATGAACTTGCTGAAGAAATGGGGCAGGATCCTATTCAGTTTCGCCTTGATATGCTGAAGCGTGCACAAAATGACCCTGTTGGAGAAAACAACGATTATGACGCGGCCCGTTATGCTGGAGTTTTGGAAGTAGTGAGAGATAAAGCCGGCTGGGATAACGGCAGTTCTACTTCAAGCAGAGGTGTTGCTGCTTATTACTGCCATAATTCCTATGTGGCGCAAATCCTGGATATGAACCTGAAGGATAATGAACCGGTAATTGATAAAGTTACCTGTGCGGTAGACTGCGGAATTGTGGTGAACCCAGATGCGGCAAAGAATATGGTTGAAGGTGGAACTATAGATGGAATAGGGCACGCGCTTTATAGCGAATTAACTTTTAAAGATGGAGCTACACAACAAAGTAATTTTGACTCTTACAGGCTTATTCGTCATCGGGAAGCTCCAAAAAAGATTGACGTACATTTTATTGAAAACGGCATTGATCCTACAGGACTTGGAGAACCGCCATTTCCACCTGTGCAGGGAGCATTGGCAAATGCATTGTATAAGGCTACAGGAAAAAGAATTTATAAGCAACCATTTTACCCGGAAATAGGCACTGAAAGCAGGGAAATAAAAACCTAATAGGAGTGCTATGCACGATGACAAAGATCAAATTCAAATTTTGTATAGAGGATGGAGGTGAAAAGCTCTATGGCACCAAACGAATTCATCAAATGCATTCAGGCAGAAGGTTCTTGCAAAGGCTGCCGGACAAATGAATATCTCATATAAAAAGGCCCGGGACTGTTTCAGAGATTGAACAATGAACCTGAAGATTTCCTTGATAATAATGAAAAAAGATGGACAACATGGGGGCGGGGCTGAAGTAACCACAAATGCTATTAGACCGTGCAGGAATATGATAAACTGCAGCAAAAAGATTAATAAGCTGCTCGAGCAGCATGAAGCTTTGCTTAAAGTTGTTTTAAAAGGTCTATTTTCGGAAAGCTGAAATTGTTTTAGCTTCTACCTTATATTAAATTATAATCATATTAGATTCTGAAATAAATACGTCTGACCGGACGGGCAGGTTCAGAATGATGTTTTAAGAACTTTTCAGACAGTTTAATTACCGATATAAAAAGCAATGTTAGTAAAGAAAAAAGTATATCTCGACTATAATGCAAGCACTCCGGTAGATCAAAGAGTGGTTGATACTATGTTGCCATTCTTTACACAAAAATTTGGTAATGCCAGTAGTGATCATATTTTTGGTTGGGATGCAGGGGAAGCGGTTGAAACTTCTCGTGAACAAATTGCCGGATTGATAAATTGCAAACCCACCGAAGTCACTTATACTTCCGGTGCTACTGAAGCTGCTAATATCGGGCTTTTTGGTTTTTGCGAAAGAAACAAATATAGAGGAAATCACCTTATTACCTGTAAAACCGAGCATAAGGCTGTACTGGATACGATGCTGGCTTTGGAAAAGAAAGGTTTTGAAGTCACCTATTTGGATGTGGATCCAGATGGTAATATTAACCTTCAGGAACTAGAGGAATCAATTAATTCTGAAACACTTCTCGTGTGCCTCATGCTGACAAATAATGAAACCGGATTGATCCATCCCATGCTGGAAATTGAAAAGATAGTGCACTCCAAAAATGTGCAACTGATGAGTGATATCACACAGGCGGTGGGTAAAATTCCGGTTGACCTAAAAAAACTAAATTTAGATCTGGCTATTTTCTCCTCGCATAAAATTTACGGGCCTAAAGGTGTGGGCGCACTGTATATAAATAAGAAAAATAAAGTGGAAATCGATCCTTATATTTTTGGAGGCGGACATGAAAAAGGACGACGCCCGGGTACATTAAATGTTCCCGGAATTGTAGGCTTTGGAAATGCCGCTAATATTGCATTTTCTGAGATGGAACAGGAATCAGCAAGAATTTTAAAATTGAGAAATAAATTGGAAAGCGATCTGAAAAATATTGAGGGTACAATAATTAATTCTGAAGCTTGTGACCGACTTCCAAATACCACCAATGTTTCTTTTGAGAATGTTGACGGTAATATTTTATTTAGAATGCTGAATAGTCTCGCTATTTCGCGAGGCTCAGCCTGTACTTCAAATACAGTTCAGGGCTCGCATGTTTTAAAAGCAATGGAATTAAATGATGAACTGGCGCTATCCTCTTTTCGTATTAGTCTGGGAAGGGGAACTACTAATGAGGATATTGAATTTGCATTAAAGGAGATCAATAGAACTGTAAATAAGTTGAAAGGAGCAATGGTATGAGGGAACTGGACGCTATCATATCAAAATATGATCTCCTGAAAGAGCAGGATGTGGAATGCGTACTAGCAACCGTAGTGCACGTGGAGGGCTCGTCATATCGAAGGGCAGGAGCCAGAATGTTGGTAGATGAATTCGGAAATATTACCGGGGCAATTAGCGGTGGCTGCCTGGAGGGCGATGCGCTCCGAAAAGCTCTTCACGCATTGCACCAGCAACAAAATAAATTGGTTACTTACGATACGAGCGATGAAGACGATGCCGTAATTGGTGCCCAGTTGGGTTGCAACGGGATCATTCAGGTTTTATTTGAACCCATGGAATATGAGGATGCCGTAAATTCCTGTGAGTTGCTAAAAAAAGTGATTAATCAAAAGAAGCATTTGGCGATTGTAATTCAGTTTAATCTGGATAAATCTAAAGTTCAGCCTGGAACAAAAATGATAATTTCTGAAACTTTAGAAGTTATTGGCAGCAAGCCGGAAAAGGAACTATTCGATCATATTTTGGAAGAAGCTCGCATTACCCTTAAAAATAAAAGCACCAATTTTGCTGAATATTTACTAGCAGATGAAACTCATCACTTTTTTATTCAGAATTATCAGCCACCGGTAAAATTGATCATTGTAGGTGCCGGAAATGACGCCCAGGTTTTGGCACAACAGGCCGATTTGCTGGGTTGGGATGTGATAGTAACCGATGGCCGACCTACCTATGCGAATAAAGCCCGATTTGTATCTTCCTGTCAGGTAATTGTTTCAAAACCAGAGCGAATCCTGGAGAATATTCAATTAGATAATCGCAGCTATTTTGTATTGATGAGCCATAATTACAATTATGACCTGAGGGTTTTGAAGCTACTTTTAGCCGTAAAAACAATACCATACATTGGAATTCTTGGACCTATGAAAAAATACCAGAGAATGTTGAAGGATCTGGAACAACAAGAATTTGATCTTAAACAGGATGATTTAAATAAAATATATGCACCCGTAGGGCTGGAAATAGGGGCAGAGACTCCTGCAGAGATCGGACTTTCTATTTTAGCTGAAATTCAATCGGTTTTAACGGGAAAGACTGCCAGGCCCTTAAGGGAAAAATCTTCTCCTATCCACGAAAAAGAGGATTTTCAATTTAAGCAGGTTCAGGTTTGAGGGAAAATGCAAAAATAGGAGTTATAATTCTTGCCGCAGGATCTTCCAGCCGCCTTGGTTACCCAAAACAAATAGTGGAATTCAGGGGGAAATCCTTACTTCAGCATAGTATTGAGGTTGCAAAATCGCTAAAATTTGACACTAGAATCCTTGTTCTAGGAGCAAAGGCAAAAGAAATTGAAAAGAAAATTGATTGCAGGAATTTTGATATAGTGTACAATCAAAATTGGGAAGAAGGAATTGGCACAAGTATTAGTAAAGGTATTTCTGAAGCACTGAAAATAAAAAATGATCTGAACCATATCCTAATGCTGCTTTCAGATCAGCCTTTTATAACAAAAGAAAAAATTCAGGAATTGATACGAGTGCAACTCAATACAAATAAACCGGCGACATTCTCAAAATATGCAAATAATATTGGAGTTCCAGCTATTTTTTCCCGTCAACTTTTTTCAAACTTAAAAAATTTGAAAGGAGATCAGGGGGCTAAGAAACTTTTGTTCGATAAGATTTTTGAGTATGGGACTGTAAAATTTGAGAATGGGAATTTTGATGTGGATACTGCTGTAGATGTTGCATTATTGAAACAGATGGAAGAAGAATGAAAATGTCTATAAATTATTTAAGCTTGCTCGATGAAATCCTGTTATGGATGGAAATAGAATCTAATATTTTTAATTTCCTTCTATGCCAATAGAATATCTTCCGCTTATTTTTTTCTTTATCGCACTATTTTATAGTTCTGTAGGTTTTGGTGGGGGATCCAGTTACCTGGCCATCCTGAGCCTTTTTCTAACTAATTTTTATGAAATCCGCTCTACAGCCCTTGTACTGAATATTTGCGTAGTCAGCATTGGGACAATCATGTTTATAAAGCATCGGGTATTTAATTTTAAGTTGTTCTGGCCATTTATACTAACCAGTATTCCGCTTGCTTTTTTGGGTACACAACTCAAACTTTCCCAAAAGGTTTTTTTCCTGATCCTGGGTGCTGCTTTAATTCTTTCAGGATTATTTCTGATACTAAAATATCTTCAGAAAAAAATAGAATCAAAAGACTTCTCAAATCCTAGGAAATTTTTGTTAGGTGGTTTTGTAGGCTTACTTTCGGGGATATCAGGAATAGGGGGAGGTATTTTTTTATCACCTGTCCTAAATATTCTAAAATGGGCAAACCCACGGGTTACTGCCTCGCTGGCTTCCGTCTTTATTTTAGTCAATTCAGCCGCTGGCCTGGTAGGTTTGAAGATAGCAGGGACTTTTCACATAAACTATGAGCTCATCTTTCAATTGATTATAGCTGTTGTTCTTGGAGGAACCCTGGGATCTTATCTTTCCAGTAAAAAATTCAATCTTAAGTTTTTAGGTATATTAACCGCTCTTTTAGTGTTTTATGTAGGCCTAAAATTAATTTTAGGTTATGGCTTTGACATAAATATCTAATAAAAGGGATTTTTAGCTGATGAAGTTAAGTCGTTTATTGGTCTCAAAAGCGGGATTTAAACCCTGCAATTTTATTGCAGGACTTTAGTATTGCGAAAAAATCTATATTTTCGAGGTATGGTTTATCAACGAAAAGGCTCCCACACAATCAGTCATTTGACTT
>Ga0307486_1000587_pt1 | contig 32250 bp, 27 predicted proteins | sample CBIW02metaG_FD_203663 | JGI IMG/M metagenome (GOLD analysis project Ga0307486, IMG submission 203663) | Sea-ice brine microbial communities from Beaufort Sea near Barrow, Alaska, United States - CBIW 0.2 | ecosystem: Environmental > Aquatic > Marine > Coastal | place: USA: Alaska | collected... | reverse complement strand
CGCGGCAACGGCAAGCAGGCCGACCCCTACGACTGCCGGCACCAAACTCTGGGCGGTCGGAAAGTCCCTGAACGCAACAACTCCGAGCGCAAGCAACATCTCGAGTGCCAAACCCACAGTGACACCCACGCGCAGCACCTGGCGCGCCGGTGCCGGCTGCCATACCGGGTAAGTGGCGTAGGCCAGCGTCGCGAAGCCGAACCCAGCAAGGGTCAGCACCCACTGTTGGTCCATGTGCCCGGCTGCCCAGAGCAGGCCCGACACGGCCGCGGCGAGGGTCATCAGCACACCAAAGACGGCCGTTGAGTCGCGTTCATCTGCTTGTGCTGCCACCCGCAGTGCCCCGGCGGCAATAAGCGCCAACAGCACAGACAGCACTACCGCCCACGCAAAGCTGCCTGCCATCGCGAAACCAGCGGCGGAGCTGTGAGGCGCGACCAAGGACGTGAGCACCGCGAGCGCCCCTGCCGCCACCGCGGGCAGCAGTCCAAGCTTGACGAGTCCGCGCCAGCGCTGCGGAACGATCCCAAGAATCCACACCACGCCCGCGGCGGTCACCAGCGCCGCAGCCGCTTCCCCTTGGGCTGGCGCACCCGCCGCAGCAGCGCCCGCCGCCGCCACCACCGTCAGCAGCAGTGCGAGCGCAGTCGCCGTCTTGAGTGGTTCCCAACGCATCACCACGGCGAGCGCGAGGATCGGCAGCACGGCCGCGAGCGTGGTCGAGATCGCCGCCCCTGCGTTGTCACCCACTGCGAGCCCCTGGGCAAGACCGAGCGAGCCAAGTAGGCCAGCCACGGTGACCGTAGAGACACCCGAGACGGTCGAGACGACGCGCGCGATCCGGTGCTGCCACACCCACCGAGCCGCGAACATTGCGGCCGCCGCGACCAGCAGCGCGAGACCGAGTGCCGCGCGTTGATCCGGCCACTGCGACTGCGTGATCGCCGTCGCGAACATGACTGTGCCTACGACCATGAGGGCGGCTCCGGTGGTCTCAGCGGCCGCCCTGAGCGCCGGCGCGAGTTGCCACCGGCGCAATGCGAGGACGATCGCCAAGCAGGCGATGGCCACGACTCCTAGCCCCGCGTCGAACGTGAATCCGGCGCCCTGGAAGAGCATGCTAAGGACAGAGCCGAGCGCCGCGCCTGCCGCCACCGCGGCCGTGATCGCCAACACCCCGGCGGCGGGTATTAGACCCAATAGCGCCGGCACGCGATGCGCACGGGGCCACGAGCCGGACCACCACACCAGCGCCGCGACGGCGACTGCGGTGGCGGCCATGCTCGCCCACCAGGGGACGGCGCCGAGCGACACGAGTGTCCCCACCACCGCGGGGACAGCGAGCCCTAGTGGAGCCGCGACGGCGCGTGGCCAGGCCCAGTGCCAAGCGATCAACACGAGGAGCGGCGCCACGAGTCCCAGCACCAACTCCAGGCGCCAGTTCGCACCCGCATTGATCGCAGAGCGACTGGGGCCCGAGAGCGCCACAGCGGCTGCGGCCAGCCCCGCGGCCGTCACCCCAGACACTGCACCAAAACGGACGATGCGCGGAGCAACTGCACCGCGCCACAGTGGGTGGGTGGCACCGACCAGTGCCCCGCTGAGGGCTCCCGCTACGCCCAGCCACGGCAGGTAGCTATCGACACCTAGCGCGACGAACCCAAGGGTTGCCGCCGCGCCCGCTCCGACTACGGCCAGCGCGGCAAACGACTGAACCCAGCGCACCCCGTGGCGTGCCAGGAAGAGCCCTGCCGCGCTCGTCACGAGGAGCGCACCTGCCGCCGCAAAATTGCCGAGCACCCCGGAACCGCGGTCAAACGCGAACACGGAGACACCGGCGAACGATGCGGCGACCACTCCGACGGCGCCGCCAGAGACAGCGAGGTTCTGCCTACCGAGCCAAGTAGAGATGTAGGCCACCGCGGCCGCGACGGCAAGAATCAACGCGCCCAAGAATGCGGGGTGGATGGTGGTCCAGCTGACCGCGACAAAGATGACCGCGGCGGCGATGAGCAGCGAGGCACCAGCGATTCCCAGCATCACAGGCACGGTGAGCCGCCGTGCGCGTCTCGGAGCTACGGCCCGAGGCGCGTACTGCTCTTGTGGCGCCGCGGGCCAAGCCGGTGCGGCGGGAGCGGTCGCGGGCGCAGGTGTGGCCATGGGCGCAGGCGTGGCCATGGGCGCGGGCGTCGCTGCGGGCGTCGCTGCGGGCATCGTGGGCGACGCGAAGCCAGGCTGCGTGGTGGGGGCAGAGCGGCTGCGCTGAACCTGCTCAATCAAGCTTGCGCGGTGGACATTCCACTGAGTCCACCTTGCGGCAAGCAGATCGTACGACGACTGGCATTGGGCGATGGCCTCATCTGCCTCGGCAATCATCGCTATCGCAGGAAGCGCCAGGTCGGCACCGCAGGTGGGGCACCTGGTCCCGGAGAACTCATTGGTGTGAGATCCACACAGCGGACAGGAGACGGGCCTAACGGCGCCGGTCGTCGTTGATTCAGCCATTGTTCCCCCTAGTACTGAGGGTGACGCTAGCGGAACTGCACGGTTAATACAAAGCCCCCGCGACCAGGCTATGGATAACTACCACAAAGGCTCCCTCGCGAACGGAAATCCCAGCGGGCGATATTCTGGCACGTATGAGCGAAAACAAACTGAGCATCGGCGATGCCGCCCCGGACTTTACCGCCCCTACCGACACCGGCTCCTTCACGTTGTCAGAACACCTGGGCAAGAACGTGATCCTGTACTTCTACCCTGCGGCGATGACGCCGGGGTGCACCACGCAGGCCTGCGACTTCCGTGACTCGCTGAGCACGCTCGCCGCCGCCGGGTACGAGGTCGTGGGCATCTCCAAGGACGACCCCGCAAAACTCGCCCAGTTCCGCGAGGAGGAGGCCATCACCTTCCCGCTCGTGTCTGACCCCGACAAGACGGTGCAGGACGCGTACGGGGCTTGGGGCGAGAAGAAGCTGTATGGCAAGGTCGTCACTGGTTCCATCCGCTCCACCTTCGTGGTGGACAAGGACGGCCGCATTGCGTTGGCTCAGTACAACGTGAAGGCCACCGGCCACGTGGCAAAACTGCGTCGTGACCTAGGGCTCGACTCCTAGCGGTTTCACTGCGGCGCCTGGCGTCGCGTATCCTTGATGCGCGGCATCGCTTTGGCGGTGCCAAGCATGCGTGAGTGGCGGAATTGGCAGACGCGCTGGTCTTAGGAACCAGTGTCTTCGGACGTGCGGGTTCAAGTCCCGCCTCGCGCACACAACAGAAAGAGGCCCTCACCGGGTGAGGGCCTCTTTTCTCGTAGCCTCTCGGCTGGGACATGTGCGTGACCTAGTGGTCGGTCGCGTCGTGCTCATCGATCTTGGCGCGGACCTCGTCCATGTCGAGAGCCTCTACGGCCTCAACCAACTGCTCAAGTGCGGGTCCGGGAAGTGCGCCGGCCTGGTTAAAGACCATGACGCCGTCACGGAAGGCCATCAGCGTAGGAATCGCGGTGACGCCAAACTTGGCGCCCAACTCCTGCTGAGCCTCGGTGTCGACCTTGGCGTGAACAATCTCAGTCTTCGACTCTGACGACTTCTCAAAGATCGGTGCGAAGCGCTTACACGGGCCGCACCATTCTGCCCAGAAGTCAACGAGGACGATGCCGTCCTTGCTTACGGTTTGGTCGAACGTTTCGGTGGTCAGTTCTACGGTTGCCATCTGTTCCTCTCTTACGGGGGCTATCCCTCTCAGCGCTGTAACACGTTGCCATTGCGCTTCATTCCCTCACCAGATTGGCATGCGTCGGCGCGCATAGTGTGGGCGACGCGACGAGGGGGTACAAAAGGACTATGACCGATATGGCCGAACTTCCTTCCGAACCCTCCGGATGGCTCAGCGAGAACGAACTCCAGCAAGTACGTGGCGAGCTTCCGTTGCTCTATGTCAACGCGATTCCCGTACGCATCAGTCCCCTCGGTGAACTCACCGAGGTGGGGCTACTGCTTCGCGCCGATGACGGTGCCATCTCGCGCGCGCTCGTGGCGGGCCGCGTCCTGTATCACGAGCGAATCCGCGAGGCGCTGTTGCGCAACCTCGAGAAGGACCTGGGCTCAGTGGCGTTGCCACGCATCCCCGCCAACCCGCTGCCCTTCGCCATCGCCGAGTACTTCCCCACTCCTGGGTCCGGTCCCTTTACCGATTCGCGCCAACACGCCGTGGCCCTCGCGTTTGTGGTGCCCGTGGACGGAGACTGCGCGCCCAGCCAGAATTCGCTCGACATCGTGTGGGTCACCCCGGAAGAGGCCGCCAGCGAAGAGGTGGGGCGCGAGATGACGGGCGGCCAGGACGTGCTGCTACGCCAGGCCCTCGCCCACTGCGGCGTACTGCCGTAGTCGCGCCTGCCGAAGTGAGTCCCCGGCGCAGTTAGTTCAAGACCGCCGCGACATGAGGCGCTAGCGCCCGGAACGCCGCGCCACGATGAGAGATCTGGTTCTTCTGCTCCGCCGAGATCTCTGCAGTGGTCACGTCATAGCCCTCGGGCCTGAAGATGGGGTCGTACCCAAATCCCCCACCGCCGGCGCGTTGATGAGTGACGTGGCCGAGCATGCGACCCACCTCCACGTACTCGTCGCCCGCAGGCGTCACCAATGCTGCGGCGCACACAAAGGCCGCGTCCCGATGCTCATCCGGCACGTCGCGCATCTGGTCCAGCACGAGTTGCAGATTCGCGGCGTCGTCGCCGTGCACTCCGGCCCAGCGTGCAGAGAACACCCCCGGGGCGCCTCCCAGCACACCGATGGCGATTCCGGAGTCGTCGGCGATCGCGGGCAGCCCCGTGGAGGCGCACAGTGCGCGCGCCTTAATCAGCGCGTTGGCCTCAAACGTGACGCCGTCCTCGACGGGCGCGGGAGCCCCCAGGGCCCCGGCATCGGCCACGTGTTCGCGGCTCATCCCGGGCACCAGTGGGCCCAGGATTGACCACACTTCTTCGACCTTGTGGGCATTGTGCGTCGCAAACGCCAGCCGCACTCCCGCGGGGACCGCGGGGGAAGCCACGGTGTCTGCGACGCCCATCGCTACTTACCCAGGTCGGTCGCGAGAACCTGCTGCTGCATGAGCGTGAGCTCCGCGTTGCCGGCCGTCGCCAACGCCAACAGCTCGTCGAGCTCGGACTTAGAGAACGGCTTGCCCTCGGCGGTGCCCTGGACCTCCACGAAGCCGCCGGAGCCAGTCATCACGACGTTCATGTCGGTCTCCGCGCGCACGTCCTCCACATACGGTAGGTCGAGCATGGGGCTGCCATCGATGATGCCTACGGAAATGGCAGAGACGGAGTCACTCAGCGGGTTCGCGTTGGCCTTGATCGCACCATTCGCCTTGCCCCACGCGATCGCATCCGCGAGCGCCACATAGGCACCCGTAATGGCCGCCGTCCGCGTGCCGCCGTCAGCCTCGAGCACGTCGCAGTCAAGCACAATCGTGTTTTCTCCCAGCTCCTTGACGTCGATCACTGCGCGCAGCGAGCGGCCGATCAGACGCGAGATCTCCATGGTGCGGCCACCGATCTTGCCACGCACCGACTCGCGGTCGTTGCGGGTGTTGGTGGCGCGGGGCAACATCGCGTATTCCGCGGTCACCCAGCCCTCGCCGGAACCCTTCTTCCAGCGCGGCACGCCCGCGGTGAACGATGCGGAGCACAGCACTCGGGTGCCGCCAAACGTCACGAGGCACGAGCCCTCGGCTGAGCTCTGCCATCCACGCTCAAAAGAAACGGGACGCAGTTGGTCAAGGGATCGCCCATCGGCGCGAGAAACAGTCATGACACGAGACTAGGCGATACGGCCAGCCCCAGGTGCTCATTACCAGAAGGCGCGGCCCAAACTCTGGTCGCTCTACAGGACGATGCGCATCCCGGGGCGCGCGAGGTCAATTGGGCCGCTGTAGTGCTCCCCTACCTCGATGCGCGTGGCGTTCGGGTCACCCCAAGGGGGCAGGTGCGTCACGATGAGCCGCGCGCATCCGGCGTCGGTGGCGACGCGCCCGGCATCGGCCGCGGTCACGTGCAGGCCGGGAGGGACATCGTCGCCTTCCAAGAAGCTGGCTTCGCACACAAACGCGTCGGCGCCCGAGGCGACCAGGGCAAGTCCCTCGCACACGTCAGAGTCGCCGGAATAGGCGAGCACGCTGCGTTCGCCCGGGGAGGCGTCGCTTGGGCCCTCGATACGCATCGCGTACGCGGGCACTGAGTGAGTGACCGACTCAGTGCGGATGGAGATGGGGCCAATCTCCACGGTGCTACCCGACTGCCAGGCGAACGTCGCGAGCACTCCGGTGGAATCTGCCTCGCCGCGCAGCTCAGCGATGCGGCCGGCCGTGCCGAACGGGCCGTAGACCACCGTCTCTTTGCGGCCATCGGGGTGGTAGGACAGATACGTGTGCAGGCCCGCGAGGTCGGCGCAGTGGTCGGGATGCAGGTGCGAGATGGCGACGGCGTCGATCTCGCGCGGGTCGCAGTACTTCTGAAGTGCGCCCAGCGCGCCCGAGCCCAAGTCGAACACCACGCGCCACGTGCGCCCGTCAGCATCGTCCGCTTCCAACAGGTAGCACGATGCCGGTGACGCGGGGCCAGGAACGGAGCCGGAGCAGCCAACCACGGTGAGTCTCATGAGCCCAATGATTCCACTTGGGTGACGACGGGACCCAAGAATCGCTGCGCATGCGCCTCGAATTCGGCACGCTCGCCGGTCGCGAAGAAGCGGTGCTGCGGGGGTGACGAGGCCGTGCGTTCAAGCCCATTCGCCGCCAGCGCCCGGAACACGTCAATGGCGGTCTCCGTGGCACTGTCCACCAGGGTGACGCCCTCCCCCATGACGTAGCCAATGGCTCCCTGCAGCATCGGGTAATGGGTGCAACCCAGAATCAATGTGTCGATATCGGCTTCCTGGAGCGGTGCCAGGTACTCGCGCGCCACGTCAACCACCTGCGGCCCGGCCGTGATGCCGCTCTCTACTAGCGGTACAAAGCTGGGGCAGGCCTGGGAGAACACGGTCACGTCAGGTGCGGCCGCGAGCGCATCGTCGTACGCGCCCGAGGTAATGGTGGCCGTGGTGCCGATCACGCCAATGCGGCCCGTCTTCGTCTGCGCGGCGGCGCGGCGTACGGCGGGAACGATGACCTCAACCACGGGCACGCCCCGTTCGCGGCTGAAGCGCTCGCGCGCGTCGCGCAACACGGCCGCCGATGCGGTGTTGCAGGCGATGACGAGTAGTTTGACGCCATCGGCTACGAGCGCATCCATGATCGCGAGCGCATGAGTACGGACCTCAGAGATAGGAAGCGGGCCGTACGGGCCGTTCGCGGTGTCTCCCACGTAGTAGATGGCCTCGCCTGGCATCGTGTCCATGATCGCGCGGGCCACGGTGAGCCCGCCCAACCCGGAGTCAAAGACACCGATAGGTGCATCATTCATTCTGGCCTCGTTCCTCGATACTCATCGCGAAGGCGATCAGGGACTCCTGAAGCCACGTCAGCGCCTGGTACAACATGCCCAGCCAGACCCGCTCTGGGTCGATCAGCAGGTCATCGTCTGCGTCGGTTTCGAGCGCGTGTTCAGCGAGCTCAATCTCGGTGTGAAGCCGTTCGGCATCCTCATCGGTTTCGAGTGACAGTCGAGACGCGAGCACCAGCCGAATGTCGGTCAGCGCGGCGGCCGTCGACATCGCGTCCTCTGCGCGCACCTCCCAGTCGGGTCCGTCCTCGCTGAGCTGCTCCCACATCGTCTTGAGACGGGAAACCTTGGTCGTGCGCAGGTCAGACTCGGTGAGGCGGCGAAACTCGCTCGCGACCTCGCGGTCGGTGGGCGCAGCATTGGGCAATAGCCTCAGGATGGCCGGGTCGTCGGGCTCCACCAGCGTCTCCTCCAGCCCAGTCAGGCGCGCAAAAATCTCGTCCGCCTCGTCACGCTCGGGGCGCTCCGGCTGGGCATTCATGCCAAACGACTCGCCGCCGAGCAGCAACCCTACGTCTGCGACGATCCGCGCCACCACGGCGCGTTCGTCCGCGTCTAGCTCTGCAACCGCCACTCCGTCGCGCTCGGTGAAACCTCTCACTGACCGCTCCGCTGCATCGTCGCCCAGAGGCCATACCCATGCATGGCCTGCACGTCGACCTCCATCTTTTCCCGGCCGCCGGTGGACACGACTGACTTTCCCTCTTTGTGTACCTCTTGCATGCGCGCCTCGGCCTGGTCGCGGGTAAAACCGAAGTAACTCTGGAACACGAAAGTGACGTAGTTCATCAGGTTGACCGGGTCGTTCCACACAATAGTGACCCACGCATCGTCCAGGCGCGTGGCGACGTTGCCTTTAGCCTCGAGCTGTTCCTTGGGATCCACGCTCTTAGCCTACGGCGCTGGGCGGGCGACTCAAGGTATTGAGCCGATGCCGTGGCGGGGTTCCGCTACTCGTCTCCGCCGTCCTGCGGGCCAAAACGTCCGTCGATGATCTCTTTGCACTGCGGGCACACGGGGAACTTCTGCGGGTCACGGCCTGGCGTCCACACCTTGCCGCACAAGGCGATCACGGGATCACCGCTCATCGCGGACTCCATGATCTTTTCTTTGCGCACGTAGTGCGAGAAGCGCTCGCCGTCCCCGGGTTCAACTGCTTCGCGCACGGTGGTGCGCTCTATGGTTGCGGTGCCGCCCTGGGGAAGGTCGGTCTGGGGTGCTGGGGTCATGGGCTCGCTCATGGGCACCATGGTACGACGGGTTAGGTCACCGCGCCCAGCAGCTTGCCCGAGCGCGAGTCATAAATCCTGCCGGCGTACCGCAAACCAATGATGTATCCGAGTGGACCCAACACCAAGCCAGCAAGGCAAGCGAGCCAGGTCCACCGCGCATCCACGGTGAGCGCCAACGCCAACGGGACCAGCACCAAAGGCAAAAGCATTGTGGTGGCTGCTGACGAGACGAGCTGCGCGACCAGACCTGCGCCCACGGAACCGACTTCGGCGCCAAGGGGGTTCTCTCCCGGCGCGGGAGCCCGGTAAGGCACCAACACCGAAGACACTGCCGAGATGGCCAGCGTGAGCCCGAGCACTCCCACACAGGCGCCTATCAATGCCGGGCCAATGGACCACAGACCGCTCCATGCCAGCACCCCCACGCACGCGACCGAGGTCGCGGGCACCGACCACGTGAGCACCGCCGCCATGCGGCCACGCATCACGTCCGCCCCTACGGAGCCGGAGACCACGTCAAGCCATAGCGCGCTCGAGTCGTACGCGACATCGTTGTGCCGTCCCCAACCGATAGACGCCGCGAGCAGGATAGGGGCGAGGAAGGCCCAGCGCGCATCGAGGCTCGCGGTGGGCATCACCACGGCGAAGAAGATGACAGGGAAGGCAAACACTCCGAGCATGTTCGCAAGGTAGCGCGGGTCCGAGAACCAGTACCGAAGCAAACGTGCGCGCACCGCACTGGCAGCCACTGAGCGCTTGGGGATAAGCGGCCAGGTGCGCGTGCCTGCACCGACGATGCCGTCGTCACGCTTGCGTGTTCCAGCCCCTCGAAAGCGTGGGTTGACCAGGGAGTGAGCCACGTTGGCCCGCCACGCGCCCCACAACACCAGTACCCACCCAGCAAGCATCGCGAGCCGCCACGCCACGCCCCACCAATCGCCCTGCAAGGCAGCGAAAGGCGCGGACACTCCCGCGCCGAGCGGGGTCAGCGCCACCTGGTCGAGGAACACCACCAACTCGTTGTCGAGCACCGAGTCCAGGCCCTCGCGGAACAAGGCCCAGGCGAGCGGGGCCAGCAGCGCAAGGCTCGCCACGATGATGGCCACCGCCGCGCCCCGAGCGCGGCGCGAGGCAAGCACGCGGGAACTCCACGTCGCGCTGACATGGGCGCCAAAGACCAGGGCCGCAACCGTCAGCAATCCGCCCACGACCGCGACCGCGACCACCCCGGGACCACCGTCGCGCCAGGCGGAGCTGAGAATCAGAAACAGCGCAGTGAAGAAGAACACCGGAATGGTGAGGAACGCCGCGGCGGTAAGCCCGCCCATAATCTTTGTGGCGCTCACTCCGAACGAGGCAAACCTCCCCGGGTCCAGGGTGTCGTCAAAACCCGTCACCAGGACCGGGACGGAAACCCACCCCAACGCGAAGATCACGGCGATGGCCACGAGCGCGTCTTCGCGCAAATCACTGGGCTGGCCGGCCAACGCATTCGCGCCGAAAACCGTCCACGGCAACAAGACCAAGGTCCACAGCACGCCGCTCGCGACTATCAGAATGCGCCACCATTCCCGCTCCAGCACGTGACGCTGGGTACGGAACTTGATCGCTAGGACTGTCGCAACCACGCCAAATCCCGCTGGTCAGCCACATCACCGATCAGGTCAACGAAACGTTCTTCAAGTTGACGCCCGCCGCGCACCTCATCGAGAGTGCCTTCCGCCAGCACGCGGCCGCTGCCCACCACCGCCACGCGATCGCACAGTCGTTCTACGAGTGCCATCACGTGTGAGGACATCACGACCGTGCCGCCTGACTCCACAAACGAGGTGAGGATGCGGCGAATAGCGCCCGCAGAAACCGGATCGACGGCCTCAAACGGCTCGTCCAGAACCAATACCTGAGGAGCGTGAACCAGCGCGCACGCGAGCGCGATCTTCTTTGCCATGCCGGCGGAGTAGTCGGTGACCAGCGTGCGACCCGCATTCTCAAGATCCAGCGCGGCAAGCAGATCGTCGCGGCGCGCGGCGACGGTGACGCGGTCCAAGCCGCGCAGTAGCCCCGCGTATGAGATCAGCTCCGCACCGGTGAGCCGGTCAAAGCTGTGCAGTCCATCTGGCAACACACCCAGCATCGGCTTAGCCTTCTGCGGAACTTTCCACAGGTTGACGCCGTGGATATACGCGGATCCCGCGTCGGGCGTAAGTAGCCCGGTCGCCATCGAGAGCGTGGTGGTCTTGCCCGCGCCGTTCGGGCCAACCACTCCGTAAAAGGACCCAGCGGGAATGTCGAGGTCGATCCCGTCGACGGCCAGCGTGGACCCAAAGCGCTTGGTCAGCCCGCGTAGCGAGATGGCTGGCACCTTGGCGATGGGGGGCAATGTGTCAGCGTCTGGCGCACCCTCGCCCAAAGGTGAGCTAGTCAACGGGATCACTCATGGGGTCAGGCTACCTGGCGGCACTGACGGTTTCGGAACTATCCGGCCGTGGCTAGCAGCAGTGTGGTGTATCCCACCCAGACCACGAGCAGAACGATGCCCTCGACGCGGTTGACACGACCCTGCCCCAGCCGCCCCCACGCGAATACGGCGAGCAGCACTGTCATGATCGCCACCATCGGCATGTCACGGGTCAGCACCGCGTGGTCGACGTTGATGGGAGTGATGACTCCGGCGATGCCAATGACTCCCAGGGTGTTGAAAAGGTTCGAGCCAATCACGTTGCCTAGGGCCAGGTCGGTTTCCCCCTTGCGCGCCGCGGCGAGCGACGCGGCCAGTTCCGGCGCAGAGGTTCCCACGGCGACGACGGTAAGCCCGATCACTAGGTCTGACCAACCTAGCGATTGCGCGATCTGAACCGCACCCCACACCAGGGCCCGCGACGAAACGACCAGTAACACCAGCCCCACGGCCAACCATGTCCAGGCCGCGCGCTTACTTAAGCCTGCCGCAGCGGTCTCCGCCGCCGCATCGGCTGCGAGGCGGTCGTCCTTGTTCGCCTTGGCGGACACGATTGACCACGCCACCAAGACCACCAGCAACACCAACAAAATCGCGGCGTCGGGAGTCGACATGGTGCCGTCGAGCATCAGCAGCCACGCGACCGCGGTGGCTGCCAGCAGCACCGGCAACTCCTTGCGGAGGATGCCCCGGTGAACCATCACCGGCACCACGATGGCCGTGATACCCAGGATGAGCCCCACGTTCACGATGTTTGAACCGAGCGCGTTACCGATGGCCAGTTCGGGATTGCCGTCCAGCGAGGCGAATGTCGACACCACCATCTCTGGCGCGGACGTGCCAAACCCAATCACGAGCATGCCGATCAGCAGCGGCGCCATGCCAAGGTAGCGCGCAACGCTCGATGCGCCGATGACAAATTTGTCTGCGCTCCACGCGAGCACTGCGAGGCCAAGTACGGTGGCAATGATGGCGAGCGTCATGGATGTAGCGTAACTACAGACCCCGCAAAACACCTTTTGCCCACGTATTTGGGTGACTTTTACGAACCTTGTGTCAGACACTGGCAATCTAACCTACGGCACCGTAGGATTGGGGCAATCTGAACAATGGGTGTTCTGCCCAGTCATCGACTGAGAAGTCGTTTGTTCCACATCTCAGGAGACCTATGCAAAACGCCGCAGCACCCAACACCGAGTTCGCACCCACGGCCACCGTGACGTCCTGGCCGTTCCCAGTAAACTCGATCACCTCGACGTTTACCGAACTCGCTATGACGGTGCGCGACCTGGGCCTGCTGCGCAGGCACTACGCGTTCTATATCGGCTCTGCGGTCGCGCTTTTGGTAGCGCTCGGCGGCATCATCACCGGCATCGTCCTGCTGGGCGACTCGTGGTTCCAGCTCATCATGGCAGCGCTTCTCGGCCTGTGGCTGACGCAGGCCGCATTCCTGGGCCACGAGGCCTCGCACCGCGTGATCCTCAGCTCCGGCCCCAAGAATGACCGGCTGGGCCGCTGGATTTCGACGCTAGCCGTGGGCATCAGCTACCAGTGGTGGATGAACAAGCACTCGCGTCACCACCAGAGCCCCAACATTCAGGGCAAGGACCCCGACATCGAGAAGGACACCATCTCGTTTGTCGACGAGGACGCCCGCGAGGCAACCGGCCTGCTGGCCGCCATCACCCGCAAGCAGGGCTATCTCTTCTTCCCGCTGCTGACATTCGAGGGCTATAACCTCCACTACCGTTCCATCGACTCGCTGTTCCGCTTTGGCTCGACCAAGCAGAAGTGGACCGAGCTGTCGCTGATCGTCGTGCACTTCGCGATCTACCTGACCCCCATCTTCCTGTTCCTGCCGCTCGGCATGGCGTTTGCGTTCGTCGCGGTGCAGATGGCCGTCTTCGGCGTCTACATGGGCGCCTCTTTCGCCCCCAACCACAAGGGCATGGCGATCATCCCGGCCGATGCGAAGGTCGACTTCTTCTCCAAGCAGGTCCTGACCTCGCGCAATGTCCGCGGAGGCTGGTTCATGACCATCTTCATGGGCGGGTTGAACTATCAGATCGAGCACCACCTGTTCCCCAACATGGCGCGCCCGCACCTGGCCAAGGCCCGCGAGCTCACCATGGAGCACTGCAAGGCGCATGACGTGAAGTACACCGAGGCCGGGCTATTCGAGTCCTACGGCATCGTCGTCGACTACCTGAACCGCGTTGGCCTCCAGGCCCGCGACCCGTTCGACTGCCCCATGGTCAACCGCTGGCGTTCTTAGGCTGGTCACCCGCGGACGCCTCAACGGGGCTGAAGCTAGCGCCAAAAGTTACTTAGAACAGCCCCAGCTAAAACGGCTAAGGCCCCGGCTCACAAGTGAGTCGGGGCCTTAGCCGTTTGTACAGGGATGATTCTTGTGGAGATGCCGGGAATCGAACCCGGGTCCGCATGTCCATAGCCAGGTCTTCTCCGGGCGCAGCCTGAAGAATATTTCTCGGCCCCTCGCCAACATCAGGCAAGTCAGTGAGATAGGCCCAGTCATCAAAAAGTCCCGAATCTCCCGATGACGAAGAGATTCAGCTAGTTCCCTAGATGACGCCAGGATCCAGGTCGGGATCTACCCTGGGCTGACGGACTTCATTGCGCTCGCTTAAGCAGCGAGGGCGAAGTCGGTGCGCTTGGAATCGGCACCTATTGGTTTGCTGGGAGCGTTAACGAGTTAACCCAACATCCTCGGCCCGCTTCCCCTGGGAAGTAAACACACGTCGAAACCGATCATCCCCTGTGCAGTTATGGCTCCAGTCTAACGGCGGAGCCTCAAGAAGAACACCCCTCGCCTACCGTGGCGCTACGCCGGTAGCGGAGGCGGTCCCAGAATGACCTGCCAGGCCCACAACGCCGCGACGTCGGCCGACGGTCGGGGATCCGTCCGCAGCCACGCGCCGATCACGCCGACGATGGAACCGGCCACTCCCGCGGCCATCACGTCCAACGGGACATCGCGCGGTGCCATGACCTCATCCCTGCCCGCTACGTCAACGATCGCCTCGTGGATCTTTGCCCGTAGGCGCATCAACACGACCCCCCAGCCCGGGTCGGTGAACACACTTCGATACAGGTCGCCGTGCTCCTCGATGTGAGACAAGAATCCCACCAGTACCTGGGGAGGCTCCTGGGTGAACACGAGGCCCTGTCTAAGTTCCCCGTAGGCGCGCTCGGCGACTACGTCCAACGCGTCCGCCAGCAACGTCTCTTTATCTGCGTAGTACTGATAGAAGGTGCTGCGGTTAACCTCTGCGCGTTCCGCGATGGCGCTGATCGAGACGTGTTCGATCCCCCGCTCACGCGCCAAGTCAAAGAGGGACTCCTGCAGCCGCGACCTAGTCCGCGCGCTACGAGTGTCCATCTGAAGATTGTGCCACGCCCCGATGCGACTTAACCAACAACTGTTGGAATTCCCCTCTGGCCTGGGTTACGGTTGTTTCCGGGCATCGTCGCCTCCCCTTCCCCCAGTTCAATGACGCGAAAGGCTCAGACGTGGCCAACTTCCTCTTTAATCTAGGTCGCGGCTCTGCGCGTCACCCCATCGTCGTCATCGTTTCGTGGCTCATAGCATTGGGCATAGCCGGCGGCGCGGTCGTCGCATTCGGCGGCTCGCTGTCCAACAGTTTCTCCATCCCCGGCACCGAGACCGAGCGCGTTACCTCAGAGTTGAGCGACGAGATTCCGGGGCTCGACAGCGGCACCTCCCGGGTGGTCTTTCAGACCGATGACGGATCCGAGCTCAGCGACGCCCAACAGCAGCAGATCAGCGCGGCGCTGATCACTGTGGGAGAGTACGACTTTGTCTCTGGAATCATCGACCCCTTCGCCTCCGTGCAGCAGCGTGCGGATCAAGAGCAACAACTCACGGCGGGCACCCAGCAGCTTGAGGACGCCCGGGCAGAACTGACCGCGGGCCAGGCACAGGTTGATGAGGGTCAGGCTCAGATCGACGCCCAGCAGTCATCGCTCGACGCCGCGACCGGTGATACCTCGGCCCAGCAGGCGTCACTCGACGCGCAGCAGCAAGCCATCGATGATCAGGCACAGCAGATATCGGAGGGGCTGGCCGAACTCGACGCCCAGCAGCTCCAACTCGCCGCGGGCCAGCGGCTCGCCAGCAATGCCGCAGCGATTCAAACCGTCTCCCCTGACAGCACCACTGCGCTCGCCGCGGTCTCCTTTGACGACAATCTCTTTACGCTGTCGCAGGAGTCCAAGGACTCCGTCGCGGACACGCTCCAAAGCGCCCCGCTCGACGGGGTCAACGTGTACCTCTCGTCAGACCTCGTGACGAACGTCGACGGGATTCTGGGGGTGGGAGAACTCGCTGGCGTGGCCATCGCTTTGATAGTGCTGATCGTGATGATGCGGGCAATGCTCCCCGCCCTTCAGCCCATCGTCACCTCAATCATCGGCGTGGGCGTGGGGGTCGCCACCGCGATGGCGTTCTCTGACGCAGTGGAGATGTCTTCTGTGACCCCCGTGCTCGGCGTCATGCTGGGGCTGGCCGTGGGCATCGACTATGCGTTGTTCATCATTAACCGCCACCGCAAGCAGCTTCACTCCGGAATGGACGTGCACGAGTCCATCGGCCTCGCCAATGGCACGAGCGGCAACGCGGTGGTGTTCGCCGGCACCACGGTGCTGGTCGCGCTACTCGCCCTCAACGTCACTGGAGTGCCGTTCCTCGGCGTCATGGGGACGGTCGCGGCCTTCTGCGTGCTGATCGCTGTGGCCAACGCCGTGACGCTCACCCCGGCCATCCTGTCGCTGCTGGGCACACGGGCGTTGGGCAAGAGGGCGCGCGCACGCATCGGCAAGGCCGATGTCGCCGAGGCCCCTGCAAAGCCGATGCGCACCGGCGCCGCCGTTCTGTCGCTAGTAGCCACCATTACGGTTCTCGCCATCGTGGCAATTCCCGCCGCCTCGATGCGCCTGGGGTTGCCCGACGGCACCCAGGCCCCCGTCGAATCGACCCAATACCAGGCATACTCAGCCATCGGCGAGGAGTTTGGGGAGGGCATGAACGGCACCCTGCTCGTCACCGCGGCATTGCCAGCGGCCGTCACGGGGGACGACGTGCTCACCACGCAGGCTCAGCTCAGCGACGCGCTGTCCGGGATAGAGGACGTATTCGCGGTCGCGCCCATCGGCGTCTCCGACGCAGGCGACTTCATGGCGTTCCAAGTCATTCCCAACGAGGGACCTTCCAGCGTCTCCACCGAGCAACTGGTGCACCACCTGCGGGCACTCTCCCCGCTGGACAACGGCACGATCCTCGGCGTCGCGGGCGAAGCCAGCGGGAACATCGACGTGTCAGCCAAACTTTCTGACGCGCTCCCGCTGTATCTCGCAGTGGTGGTAGGCCTATCCCTCGTCATCCTGATTGTGGTGTTCCGATCCCTGCTCGTGCCGCTCATGGCCACGCTGGGCTTTGTGCTGTCGCTCGTCGCTGCGTTCGGCGCGGTGACCGCGGTGTACCAGTGGGGCTGGTTGGGCTCGCTCTTTGGAGTGCACGACCCCGGCCCGGTACTGAACTTCTTGCCCATCATCTTGACCGGAATCCTGTTTGGGCTCGCGATGGACTACCAGCTGTTCCTCGCGACTGGCATGCGCGAGGCGTGGGTGCACGGGGCTGGCGCACGCGAGGCGGTCGTCGCTGGACGCCGCCACGGACGCGCGGTCGTGACCGCCGCCGCCATCATCATGGCCTCAGTGTTCGGCGGCTTCATCTTCTCTGAAATTTCGATGATCCGGCCGATGGGCCTTGGACTTGCCACTGGCGTGTTGTTCGACGCCTTCCTGGTCCGCATGCTGCTGGTCCCCGCGCTCATGCACATGGTGGGCGAGGGTGCGTGGTGGCTACCCCGTTGGCTCGAGCAGATCCTGCCCAACGTGGACGTTGAGGGTGCGGATCTGGAACGGTCTCACCCGGTGACCGCCAAGTAGTCTAAGGCTCACCAGCCGCCGCCGCCTCCGCCAAAGCTGCCGCCACCGGAGAACCCTCCGCCTCCGCTAAAGCCAGAGCCGCCACTCGAACTAGGCGTGGGGGCACTGATGGCGGAGTCGACCTGCGTCGCGAAACTATTCATCTGGCGTCCGAATCCGCCAGAGGCGATCCAGAAGCCACCTAAGGCGTATCCGCCGTACCAACTCGGCTCCGGCATCGTGGCGCCCTGAGCGGCAAGGTTCTCGAACTTCTGTGACCACTTGTCTGCGATCCCGAACGCAATGGCGTAGGGCAGGTAGCGGCTGAAGATGTCCTTGCCCTCTTCGTAGCGCAGCTGATTAGCATCTGCGGTCCCTAGGTACAGCTCAAACCCACGTGTCTGCGCGAGCACCCGCGTCCCTTCCGCCTTGCGCGCCGGGGCAGCCTTGATCGTGGCCAACATGATGAGCCCAAAGAGCACCACTGGTACCGCCAGCAGCGTGTAGCTCGTGTTGTTGAACAGCACCAGACCCAGGGCGCCGCCTCCCACCGTCAAGAGTCCGCCTACAAATCCCCACGTGGCCCGCGCAGCGGACGGATTGCCCCGGAACCAGCCCATGGCGGTGACGTTCGCATACAGCTGGTTCTGCACGAGTTTCATGTCCGCCGCGAAGGTGGTCTTCAGCTTGGACAGCGCGACCTGCTCGCGGTCCTTGAAAATAGCCTCGAACAGCGTGCGCTCGTAGGCCACCATGCGGCCGTCCACGGGCAGCAACTTCACCAAGGTGTAGTCGTTCGGCTCGGCATCGGGCCGCTTGGGGTCAGCCACGGGGTCGATGCGCATGAATCCGCGCACCGCAAGGTCAACGATGGTCGCCGTCACGTCACGCGGATCTGCGATCTCGTCGATGAGCGTCCCCAGCTGACCGGGGTGCATGCCGGGTGGCGGCTGGAACTCGACGGCTACCGGTGTGCGCTTGTCGCGCTTGACCACCCGAGCTTGAGCACCCAAGCCGGGCCCTACTCCCGGAGTGAGATCGGCGAATTGTTCGTCAGCGGCTTTGCGCCTAAGAACTGGCACCAACACCAGCAGCCCCGCAATAAGCAATACGGCGGAGCCGCCCACCGTGACCGGCGTCAACGCGAACGCACGCGCGACATCATTCGCTACCTCAAGCTTGGGGGTCGCGTCGAACGCACCTACGGGGTATAGGGCATCTACGGACAAAGGAGTGTTGGCGTCAAGGGATCCCTGCTTGAACGTGGTGGTCGTGCCACTCTCCGTCACCGAATCACAAGCGGTATCCGTGCCCTGCGCGCCCGCGAAGCACTGCGCGTCCGTGGTGTCCACCGGAGAATTCACGGTGACCGTGATGTTCTGCACAGGCGTGGCCCAGTCCTGACCGAGCGCGTTGAGGTAAAACTCGTCGCCCAACTCGCCAGTGTTCAGAATGTGGTCCACGGTGTAGGTCAGTACGTAGGTCTGTGTTCCCGAGACATCGCCGATGTCGGCGTCGCCCACCCGGAATTCCGTCCAGTAGCTTCCGCTCGAGACGGACAGTCCGTCGGGCGCCCCCGAGGGGGACGTCACCGCAACATCGTGAATGTCGTACACCCGGTTATAGGTCTCGTCGTAGCCCTCGCGGGTGGGGTAGGTCCAAATCACTCCGTGGCCGGGGTCGTCGCCAAAGTTGAAGTCGATCTCGATGCGCGCATCCATGGACCCGTCTGCGTTCAGGTCGTAGGTCGCATCCCAACGCGTCACCTGCCGGCCGGTGGTCTCGCTCACCCCCGTGGCTGCGTCGGTTCCGGCGAAAGCTGCCGTAGGGATAAGAGCCGTGGCGAGGGCAAGGACGAGAGAGCCAAGAATACGCATGCCCCCATCATGCCGTGCCTACTACTGCTGGCGGCGCAGGCTCATGGCCCGCTCCGACTCCCGGGTGTCTTGCTGCTCGCGCAGTGTCTGGCGCTTGTCGTGCAACTTCTTACCGCGGCCGATGCCGATTTCAATTTTGGCGCGGCCCTTTACGAAGTAGAGCTTGAGCGGGACGATCGAGAAGCCCTTCTCTCGCGTCTTCACCATCAGTTCCTCAATTTGCGAGGCGTGGAGCAACAGTTTGCGCCGGCGTTTAGCCGCGTGGTTGGTCCAGGTACCTTGGGCGTACTCGGAAATGTAGACGTTCTCGAGCCACGCTTCGCCGTTGTCGATGGCGACATATCCATCGCCGATGGTGGCGCGGCCCATGCGCAGCGACTTCACCTCGGTGCCCGTGAGCATGATCCCGGCCTCGAAGGTCTGGTCGATGAAGTAGTCGTGACGGGCGACGCGATTGCTCGCTACCAACTTGATGGCGTCCTCTGCCATGACTCACCTCCACTGTTTCAGACCTCGCATCGTGCGCGGTGCAACGTACGAGTCTATGCCCTCACAGCAGCAGCGACGGAATCCGCTACTAGTTCGAGCCCAGGATCGACATGGGATCGACGGTGCTGCCGTTGACGTAGACCTCGAAGTGGAGGTGGCAGGCAGTGGAACTTCCGGTTGACCCGGAGTACCCCACGAGCTGCCCCTTGCTGACCTGCTGACCGCTGGACACGGCAAAGCTGGTCAGGTGGTTGTAGCTGGACATCACGGAGTTGCCGTTCACCACACCGTGATCCAGCAGCACCTCGTTGCCAAAACCGCCGTAGTACTTGGCCCACTGCACCTTGCCGGCAGCGGCCGCGTAGATAGCGGTGCCGCAATAGGCCCGGAAATCGGTGCCAGCGTGTAGCCGCGTGTAATGGAAGATCGGGTGATAACGCATGCCGTAGGAGGAGGTGATGTAAGGCACCTTGGTGGGGTAGTTCATGTAGCCCTTGCCCACTGCGCCCTGCTCGCCTGCGGCCTCCGCTGCGGCGTCCTGCTCCGCCTGGCTCGCGTTCGCCGCGGCTGCCGCCTCGCGAGCGGCCTTCTCCCTCGCCGCCTTCTCGGCCGCGACCTTCTTTGCGGCAAGCGCCTCGACCTCGCCAAGCAACTTCTTCTCTAGCGCCTCTTGCTCCGCCTGCTGCGCGAGGAACGATGCGCGCTGCGACTCGAGATAGTCCTTTTGGTCCTTCACTTCTGCCAGGAGCGCGTCGACAGCTTCCTTCTTGACCTTCGCCTCGTCACGCGCCTCGTTGGCCTCGACCACTAGCGCGTCTGCCTGAACCTTAAGTTCGCCGATGTATTCGCGGACCGCCTCTTGGCGCGTCCCACGGTTACGGTTGACGGCCGCGATCTCTTCTACCTCGCCCAGCGCATTGGACTCGACGCGGGACAGCGAGTGCTGCACGGTGAATTCGCTCACGAAGTCGTCTGACGACTTGGCTCCGAACACCAAGCTCAGGCTGTCCTCTTGACCGGCACCCTTGTACGACTCGCGAGCCAGCGCCGCGACCGTCTCTTGCAGGCCGGCCACCTTGTCGTTGTCGGCGTCAATCTCTTTGGTGATCGCCTCGTCTTGAGCTTTGGCCGCGACCAGCTGGTCAGCGACGATGCCCTGCTGCACTACTGCGGTGTCGACCTTGTCTTGCGCGGCCTTGAGCTCTTCTTGCAGCGGAGGGAGCTGATCGTTGAGCTCCTCAAGCTTGTCGTTCGCCTCAATGATGCTGGCATCCGTGTTTTCAAGCTCGGAGGCGAGTTCGTCCTGACGCTTCTTCGCCGCATCGGCCTCGTCGTTCTTTTCCTCGATCTGGCTGTCCCAGTCAGTCGCTGCCTTCGCGCCGCCCGGCGCCGCGAAGGCGGCCGAGAACGCATACCCAGACATGATGAGAACTACCGCGATAGCAGCGGCAATGGTCAGAAGGCGGCGAGGAATGATCATGCGCGCGTGTACTTCGCTATGGTGATTCCTGAAGCGACGATTGCGAGGCCGACGGCAACGACGAGGAGCCAGGGAGCGACTGCGAGGACGTCATCACCGCCCACATACTGAACCCACGACACCGAACCCTTGAGCCAGTCCTCGACCAAGTATCTCACTCCGAACCACAGGCTCACTATGGCGAGCACTGCTCCGGCTGTGGCCGCGACCGCTCCTTCGAGCATGAAGGGCAACTGGATGAGGCTGCGCGAGGAGCCCACCATGCGCATGATGTTGGTCTCGCGGCGCCGGCTCATCGCGCTCAGGCGCACCGTCGTCGTGATCAATAAAATTGCGGCGAGCAACATCACTGCGGCTAACCCCGCAGTGACGAGCGTCGCGGCATCCATGAAGCGGAACAGGTCAGAGAAGATCTCTCGCTGGTCTTGAACCGTCTCGACCCCAGCCAGCCCGGCCGTCGCATCGGCCACCACCTGGAACTGCTCCGGGTCCGCCAGCTTCACGCGGAAAATGGGCTGCATCTGCTCGGCGGTCAGCGACGAGTACACGCCATCCGTGTCCTGCGCGATGAACTTCTCGTACGCCTCTTCACGAGACTCGTAGTAGACCTCTTGGACGAGCCCGCCAACAGCACCGTTCTCGAGCACGTCGCGGATTGAATCCTCTTGTGCCGTGGTCACCGGACCTGCGGCGCACTGCTCTGTACGGGCATTCTCCGGGCAAAGGAAGATCGACACCTCGACCTTGCCGTACCAGTCGTCCTTGAGCTGACCGAGTTGGACCTGGATCAGCGCGGCGGCGCCCACAAAGGTGAGCGACACAAAAGTCACCAGGATGACGGAGAGCGCCATCGTCGAGTTGCGGCGCAGCCCATTCCAGACCTCGCCGAGGATAAATCGGAGCCTCACGCGCGCTCCAAACCGTAGACGCCACGATCCTGGTCACGGACCAGGCGGCCGCCCTTGAGCTCGATCACGCGCTTGCGCATCTGGTCAACGATCTCATCGTCGTGTGTCGCCATCAGCACCGTGGTGCCGGTGCGGTTGATCCGGTCCAGGAGGCGCATGATGCCCACGGACGTGCCGGGGTCCAGGTTTCCCGTGGGCTCGTCACACAGCAGGATCGGTGGATGGTTGACGAAGGCGCGCGCGATCGCGACACGCTGCTGCTCACCGCCGGAGAGTTCGTGAGGGAGCCGCTTCTCTTTGCCAGCGAGCCCTACGAGTTCGAGCATCTCCGGGACGGTGGCGTTAATGGTGCTGCGGTTCTTGCCGATCACCTGTAGCGCGAAGGCCACGTTCTGAAACACGGTCTTGTTGGGGAGCAGGCGGAAGTCCTGGAACACCGCTCCGATCTCGCGGCGCAAGTGCGGCACGCGCCAGCTAGAGAGCTTATTGAGGTGGCGCCCCGCCACGTATACCTCGCCGGTCGTGGACCGTTCCTCGCGCAGAATCAGCTTGAGGAATGTGGACTTGCCGGACCCCGAGGAACCCACGAGGAACACAAAATCGCCGCGCTCGATCTCGACGTCTACGCCGTCGAGGGCGGGACGTGCACCACGTGTGTACACCTTGCTTACATTGTCTAGTCGAATCATGTTTCCGGGCGCGAGGGGACGGACTCGTACCACCGGCATCGTAAGCCAGCCGATCGCGACCTACTTGGGAGGCGCGCCGAGCCCGCGAGTGTGAACCCGCTCACGTCTGGGGCCGCCCATGTGCCCCATACATTGGGTAACGTCATCCCCATGGAGCACTTCACATCACCTCCCGATGCCGTGGAGGCGGTTCTCGCCGACTACCCCGATGCCGTGCGTGAGCAATGGCTGAGTGTCCGGCGGCTCATTCTTGACGTCGCCCAGAGCGCACCCCACGTGGGCAGGTTGTCCGAGGAACTCAAATGGGGGCAGCCCAGTTTCCTGACCCGCGACAGCGGGAGCGGCACCACTGTGCGCGTGGACTGGTTGCGAGGGACCGATGACGTGGCCGTGTTCACTCATTGCCAGACGCCACTCGTGCGCGACTTTCGCGACGAGCACGGCGACAGGTTCCGCTACTCAGGCAACCGCGCCATCGTACTGTCGAGCAGTGAGCCACTACCCGAGCCCGAACTGCGCGAGCACGTGCGCGCCGCGCTGACCTATCACTCGGCCAAAAAAGCGACTCCGTAGCGCTTAGGTGTCCTGTCCGCGACGCCAGCGAATACCCGCGTCAATGAACCCATCGATCTCGCCGTCGAATACGCCCGTGGTGTTGCCGGACTCGTGCTCCGTGCGGAGGTCCTTGACCATTTGGTAGGGGTGCAACACGTACGAGCGCATCTGGTCACCCCACGAGGCCTTGATGTCGCCCGCGAGTTCCTTCTTCTGCGCCGCCTCCTCCTGCTTCTTCAGCAGCAGCAGTCGCGACTGCAGCACGCGCATCGCGGCCGCCCGGTTCTGAATCTGGCTCTTCTCGTCCTGCATCGAGACCACAGTGCCCGTGGGCAGGTGAGTGAGGCGCACCGCGGAGTCGGTGGTGTTGACCGACTGGCCGCCGGGTCCCGAGGACCGGAACACGTCAACCTTGATGTCGCCATCGGGGACATCGATGTGGTCGGTTCCCTCGATCAGGGGAATGACCTCTACCGCAGCAAAGCTGGTCTGCCGGCGCCCCTGGTTGTCGAACGGGCTGATGCGCACCAGGCGGTGAGTGCCGGCCTCGACGGAAAGCGTGCCGAAAGCGTACGGCGCGCTCACCTCGAACGTGGCGGACTTGAGCCCCGCCTCCTCGGCGTAAGACGTGTCCATCACCTTGGTGCCATAGCCGTGACGCTCGGCCCAGCGCAGATACATCCGCAACAGCATCGCGGCGAAGTCTGCGGCATCTACACCACCCGCGCCGGAGCGGATGGTGACGACGGCGTTGCGCTCGTCCCACTCCCCCGTCATCAGCGTGCGGACCTCCATCGCGGTGAGGTCAGCCTTGAGCGTCGCGAGCTCCTGCTCTGCCTCCGCGAGGGTCTCAGCGTCGTGAGCCTCCGTGCCCATCTGGACCAGCACCTCGAGGTCATCGATGCGCTCGGTGAACGACGCGAGGCGGTCCAGTTCATGCTGAGCAGCACTTAGCGCGCTGGTCACGGCCTGCGCGTTGTCCTGGTCGTCCCACAGGTCAGTGGCGAGGGCTTGGTCAGAGAGGTCTGCAACCTTGGTCCTCAGCGCATCGGGGTTAGAAACCGCCTCGATCTGATTGAAGGTCGATCGCAGGGAAGAGATCTCAGCAGAAAAGTCGATGGCGGCCACAACACCCGAGTCTAGCCGCGTGCGGCGGTGCCGCCTGGCGGGCTATGCGCACGCTCACCACGGGCGGCCGTCCCTGGTCCGGATACCGCTACTTACATCCGGACACCACAATGCCCCGACATCTGAGGTGTCGAGGCATTGGGCCCGCCGGATGATCCCCGGACCGGCGGAAGCCGGGTGTCCGCAAGTTGTAGCTATGCCGATGGAGCCTCCTTCTTACCTGCCTTACGCGAGTTGTTCGCGTCCGACTTGGTGGAGGTGGTCTCCTTGACTGCGCCGGCCTTGACCGACTCGAAGGAGGTGCCGTAGAAGGCGGCCTCCATCATGATCTTCATGTCGTCCAGCATCGGCAACCTGGGGTTAGCAGGTGCGCACTGGTCTTCGTAGGCCTGCATGGCCAACGTGTCCAGGCTGGACATGAACTCCGCCTCGTCAACACCGGCATCCTTGAAGGAAGCCTCGATGCCGACCTTGGCGCGAAGCTCCTCACAAGCCGTGGCGTAAGCCTCGACTGCGATCTCGGGAGTCTCGTGTGGGAGTCCGAGGACCTTGGCGATCTCCTGGAAGCGCTCCGGAGCAACGTACGTCTCCTGCTTGGGCCATGAGGTGGGCTTGGTGGGCATCTTGCCGTTGTAACGGATCACGTGCGGCAGGTAGATCGCGTTGGTGCGACCGTGTGCGACGTGGAACATGGAGCCCGTGACGTGTGACATGGCGTGGACCAGGCCGAGGAACGCGTTACCGAATGCCATACCCGCGATGGTCGCGGCGTTGTGCATCTTTTCGCGAGCCTTGACTGCGCTGCCACCTACGGTGACCGACTCTTCGATGTACTCGAAGACCATGCGGATCGCCTGGAGGGCGAGGCCATCGGTGAAGTCGTTGGCGTAGACGGAGACGAAAGCCTCAGTCGCGTGGGTCAGTGCGTCCATGCCGGAGTCGGCGGCCACCCGCGAGGGGAGGTTTGCCGTGAGCACGGGGTCGATGATCGCGACGGTCGGGGTCAATGCGTAGTCAGCCAACGGGTACTTGCGGCCCGTCTCGGTGTCAGTGATGACAGCGAATGGAGTAACTTCGGCACCGGTACCAGAGGTGGTCGGGATGCAGACCAGCTTGGCAAGTTCACCCAGCTTGGGGAAGGTGAATGCGCGCTTGCGGACGTCGAAGAACTTTTCCTTCAGGTCCGCGAAGTTGGTCTCGGGGTGTTCGTACAGGAGCCACATGACCTTGGCAGCGTCCATCGGCGAACCTCCACCGACAGCGATGATGGTGTCAGGTCGGAATGCCCGCAGCGTCTCCGCGCCTGCCTTGACCGTCTTGATGGACGGCTCCGGCTCAACGTTGTCGATGATCTGCAGCGAGATGTTGTTGCTGCGGCGACGGAGTACGTCGATGATCTTGTCGACGACGCCGATGCGAGTCATGGTGGAGTCGGTGACGATCGTGACGCGCTCGACATCTTCCATGTCGCGCAAGTACTGGATCGCGTTGGGCTCGAAGTAAGTCTTGGACGGAACCTTGAACCACTGCATGTTGTTGTTCCTCCGGCCAATACGCTTCACGTTGATGAGGTTCACTGCGGTCACGTTCGCGCTGACCGAGTTGCGGCCGTAAGAGCCACAACCGAGGGTGAGGGAAGGCATGAAGGCGTTGTAGATGTCGCCGATGCCACCGTGGCTTGAGGGTGCGTTGCAGATGATGCGAACGGCCTTCATGCGGTGTCCGAATTCGCGGATCAGGGCATCGTCCGTAGCGTGGATCGCGGCGGAGTGTCCGAGTCCGTTGAACTCGACCATCTGCTCTGCGAAGAGCAGACCCTCTTCGGTCGACTCGGCCTTGAGGACAGCCAGTACGGGGCATAGCTTCTCGCGGGTAAGGGGCTCGCTGACGCCAACCTCGGGGACCTCGGCCAGAATGATCGAAGTCTCGTCCGGAACGGTGAATCCGGCCTGCTCGGCGATCCACTGGGGGGACTTTCCGACGACGTCGGGGTTGAGCTTGGCTCCGGCGCAGTTCTCGCCCTTGGCGGTTGCTCCGAAGATGAACTCTTCGAGCTTGGCCTTCTCGGCGGGAGTCACGCGGTATGCGTGCAGCTTGGCGAATTCTTCCATGCCCGCGTCGTAGATCGACTCGTCCAGGATGACTGCCTGCTCTGAAGCACACACCATGCCGTTGTCGAACGCCTTGGAGATGATGAGGTCGTTGATGGCGCGCTTGAGGTTTGCCGACTTGTGGACATAAGCGGGCACGTTGCCTGCACCTACGCCGAGTGCGGGCTTGCCACAGGAGTAAGCGGCCTTGACCATGGCGTTACCGCCGGTGGCCAGGATGAGTGCCACACCGGGGTGGTTCATGAGAATGCCGGTGGCCTCGAGGGAGGGGGTCTCGACCCACTGCACACAGTTCTCAGGAGCGCCTGCGGCGATGGCTGCGTCGCGCACTACGCGTGCTGCGGCTACGGAGGATTCCTGCGCACCGGGGTGGAACGCGAAGATGATGGGGTTACGAGTCTTGATCGCGATAAGCGACTTGAAGATCGCGGTCGACGTGGGGTTGGTCACGGGGGTCACACCGCAGATGACGCCAACAGGCTCTGCGATCTCGGTGACGCCGGTGATGGGGTCGTCGCTGATCACGCCGACGGTCTTCATCGGGCCCATGGAGTGAGTCACGTGCTCACAAGCGAAGATGTTCTTGACTGCCTTGTCTTCGAAGACGCCGCGGCCAGTTTCCTTGACGGCAAGTACAGCGAGTTCGCCGTGCTTGTTCAGGGCTGCGACGGAGGCCTTCTTGACGAGGTGGTTGATGTCTTCCTGGTTGAAGGCACTGTATGCGTCGAGTGCGAGCTGCGCGTTTGCGACAAGAATATCGATAGCAGCGGCTGCCTTTGCGGCGGGATCTGCCTGCGCGGTAGGGGTGTTCCCCTTCTTCACGGTGGGTTCCGTGGCGGTCATGATCGTTTGCTCCTTATTAGGTGGATTCGCCCCCCGGTGGGGGCTGATCTCCTGATACATACGCTAAGGCCAGTGGTAAGGACTTCAAGGGGCCTTAAGTCCCAGAAATAGTAAACCCCTGGTAGATAGCACTAAGAGAACAGTGCCGCGGCCTTAATCGCCGTCATCGTGAGCCCATAGACCATTGCCACGCCCACCACCACCCAAGCCACCCGGGCAAGCAGGACCGTGGTGCGCATCGTCGCGTCGGAGGCCTCGGCAGGCGCCGGTTGCGTATGGGTCGCGACGGCGACGCTGCCGCCGCGACTGTCGGCGGCGGCGACAACCACATCGTCATCGACTCCGTCGAGCTCAGTGGGGTGAAGGTCAGCGGTGACAAGTCCAGCGTCGTCGCTGTCAGCCTCGGGGGCTGGAGTCAGGTCCAAGGAGTCCGCGGCCTCGCGGGAATGGTGGCGAGACGCCACGGCCTTAACCGACAGCGAAGCGACAAATCCAACGATCAATAGCCCGCACAGCGCAAACAACGACGGCTGGTAAAGCGAGGCGCCGGTGATGCCGCTGGCCTCACGCGAGTCCACCAACGAGTTGACCACGAGCGGTCCCACCACTCCGGCGGCAGACCAGGCTGTCAGGATCAGGCCCAGAATCACGCCGATGTGGCGCTCGCCAAACAGGTCCTTGAGATACGGGGGCATGGTGGAGAATCCGCCGCCGTAAAAGCTGACCAATATAAAGGTCAACGCGACGAACAGCGCGATGGCCGTATTTCCGGCGGTAGCGAGCGCGATGAATCCGGCGGCGCCGCCGCCAAGGAAGATGGCAAAGGTGGTCTTGCGGCCGATCTTGTCAGATAGCGTGGACCAGCCAAAGCGCCCGCCCATGTTTGCCAGCGAGAGCAACCCAACGAACCCTGCGGCTACGCCGGCCGTGACGGTCGGGAAGAATGCCTGAATCATGGGGGACGCCTGCTCGAGTATCCCGATGCCGGCAGAGATGTTGGCGAAGAAGGCCACCCACAGCATCCAGAACTGCGGCGTACGTACTGCACGCTTGGCCGTGACGAAGGCGTCTGAGGGCAGCGCCCCGGCGACGAGCTTGCGTTGCGTCGTGGCGGACTGATCGGCGGGGTTTGGGGTCCACATCACTGCGGCGCCAAGCGCCATCAGCACAGCGTTGATTCCGGCCAGTGCCAGGAAGGTAGGCGCAAGCGCCTCGGCCTGCGTCGCACCCCAGTTATCGAGCATGCTGGTCGCGAGCGGGGCGGCCAGCAGCGCACCGCCACCAAAGCCCATGATCGCCATTCCGGACGCGAGGCCAGGACGGTCCGGGAACCAGCGGATCAGCGTGGCGACGGGCGCCACATAGCCGATGCCGAGCCCCACGCCTCCGAGCACGCCATAGCCCAGGTAAAACAACCACAACGAGCCCGAGTTCACCGCGATAGCGGCCACCACGTAGCCGGAAACCCAGAAGGCCGCCGCGAGCGCGATAGACATGCGCGGGCCGCGCTTCGCGACCCAGGGGCCACCGAATGCAGCGGCCAGCCCGAGCACCACGACCGCGATCGAGAACGTCGCCCCGATCGCGGTGTGGCTCGCGCCAAAACGCTCCTGGAGTGGCTCCTTGAAGACACTGAAGGCATAAATCTGCCCAATCGCAAGATGCGTCAGTAGTGCGGCTGGTGGGATCAACCAGCGGAGGTAACCACGGGGGGCGATGGCGCGCGAAGCGCTCAGGTATGACATGTGAGGGTAGGCCGACTTCGTCTAGGGGCTCGGGGTAATGGGCGTTAAAGGGAGAGTGACGGTCTGATGAGCGGTGAGACTAGAAGACTGTGAGTCCCCTGCGCGAGAACTCTTCGCGCACCTTCGCCACCGCTTCATTCGTGGGCACGGGGGTGTCCTCGAGCTCGTAGATTTCGTTGAGCTCGTGCCACTTGTCGCGTCCCATTTGGTGGAACGGCAGCACCTCAACGCGCTCGACAGTGCTCAGCGAAGCCACGTAGTCGGCGACGGCGGTGATGTTTTCTTCGCCATCGGTCAGGCCCGGCACCAAGACAAAGCGCACCCAGATGGCCTTACCCTGGGCGTCCAGCCTGCGACCAAAGTCGAGCGTGGGCTGAAGCGGCCGGCCGGTGGCCTTGCGGTAGACGTCCGGCAAGCCGGACTTCACGTCGAGCAACACCAGGTCGGTGTTGGCCAGTAGCCGGTTGCTGGCGCGAGCGCCGAGGAACCCGGACGTGTCCAGGGCGGTGTGAAGGCCGAGCTTCTTGCACTCGACAAACACGTTCTCCACGAAGGCGGCCTGTAGTAGCGGCTCTCCGCCGGACAGCGTGACTCCCCCACCGGTCGCCTTGAGGACCTTTTCGTAGCGGCGGACCTTGTCCATGATGTCTGAAACAAGGTGGCGCTCGCCGCGGCGCATCTGCCACGTATCTGGATTGTGGCAGTACAAGCACCGCAGCGGGCAACCAGCCAAGAAGACCGTGAGCCTGCTTCCCGGCCCGTCGACGGAGGTAACCAACTCCCAGGAGTGGATTGAACCCGCCTCTCCGGGGCTGCGAAGTGACTCCCTGAGATCGGAGTCAGCGACTGCGATCTCAGGGGTGGACACGGCCTTTGCAATCATTACTGACCCTTACAGACCTGCGTGGAATGTACGGGAAAGAACGTCCATCTGCTGTTCGCGGGTGAGGCGAACAAAGTTGACGGCGTATCCGGACACGCGGATGGTGAGTTGCGGGTAGTTTTCCGGGTGCTCCATCGCGTCCTCGAGGGTTTCGCGGTTGAGCACGTTCACGTTGAGGTGGAAGCCATCGGACACGTTGTACGCGTCCAGGATTCCCACCAGGTTCTTGACCTGCTCGGTGATGTCGCGGCCAAGGCCGGCGGGCACCATCGTGTTGGTCAGTGAGATGCCGTCCTGTGCGTCCTCGTAAGGAAGCTTGGCAACCGACAACGCTGAAGCGAGTGCTCCGTGGGTGTCGCGGCCGTTCATCGGGTTGGCACCGGGTGCGAAGGGCTCACCGGTGCGGCGCCCGTCGGGGGTGTTACCCGTTGACTTGCCGTAGACCACGTTGGACGTGATCGTCAGCACCGACTGCGTGTGCTTGGCGTTGCGGTAGGTGGGCTGACGGCGCACCTTCTCCATGAAGCGGTGCACGAGGTCCACAGCGATGTCATCGGCGCGGTCGTCGTCGTTTCCGTACGTGGGGAACTCACCGGTGACGTCGTAGTCGACAATCAGTCCGGTCTCGTCGCGCACTGGGCGGACGGTCGCGTACTTGATTGCTGACAGCGAGTCGGCGGCTACAGACAGACCGGCGATGCCGCATGCCATGGTGCGCAAGATGGTCTTGTCGTGCAGCGCCATCTCGATGCGCTCGTAGGAGTACTTGTCGTGCATGTAGTGGATGCAGTTCAGCGCGTCAACGTAGGTCTCGGCGAGCCAGTCAAGCAGCTTGTCATAAGCGCCCAGAACCTCGTCGTAGTCCAGCACTTCACCGGTCAGCGGCTTGGCCACGGGGGCAATCTGCTTGCCCGTGATCTCGTCGCGCCCACCGTTCATCGAGTACAACATGGCCTTGGCCAAGTTGACGCGAGCTCCGAAGAACTGCATCTGCTCGCCGACTGCCATGGCAGACACGCAGCACGCGATGGCTGCGTCGTCGCCACACTGTGAGCGGATCAGCTCGTCCGACTCGTACTGGATGGCTGAGGTGTCGATGGAGACCTTGGCACAGTAGTCCTTGAAGCCCTGCGGAAGGTTGGGTGACCAGAACACCGTGAGGTTCGGCTCTGGTGCAGCGCCCAAGTTGTACAGGGTCTGGAGGAAGCGGTACGAGTTCTTGGTGACCAGGGTGCGGCCGTCGCCACCCATTCCGCCGATGGACTCGGTGACCCATGTGGGGTCGCCCGAGAACAGCTCGTCGTACTCGGGGGTGCGGAGGAACCGGACGATGCGCAGTTTGATGACGAAGTCATCGATGATTTCCTGTGCTCCGGACTCCGTGAGGGTGCCTGCTGCGAGGTCGCGCTCAATGAAGATGTCGAGGAACGTCGAGGTGCGTCCGAGCGACATGGCCGCACCGTTCTGCTCCTTGACTGCTGCGAGGTAGGCGAAGTAGAGCCACTGCACGGCGTCCTTGGCAGTGGTCGCGGGACCAGAGATGTCAAAGCCATAGCTGGCCGCCATCGTCTTCAGTTCCTTGAGCGCGCGGATCTGCTCCGAGTTCTCTTCGCGGTCGCGAATGATGTCTTCGGTGGAGTGCTCCATGTCGAGCTCCACGCGGTCCAACTTCTTGCCTGCGATAAGTGCGTCGATGCCGTAGAGGGCGACGCGGCGGTAGTCACCGATGATGCGGCCGCGGCCGTAAGCATCGGGAAGTCCGGTCACGATGTGGCTGGAGCGCGCGGCGCGAACGTCGGGCGGGTAAACGTCAAAGACACCAGCGTTGTGAGTCTTGCGGTAGTCGGTGAAGATCTTCTCTAGCTCGGGGTCAACCGGGTAGCCGTAGGTCTCGAGAGACTTGGCGACCATGCGCCAGCCGCCGAAGGGCATGATTGCGCGCTTGAGGGGGGCGTCGGTCTGAAGGCCGACGATGACCTCGGCATCCTTGTCGATGTAGCCGGGCTTGTGCGCGGTGATCGAGGACGGCGTGGTGGCGTCTACGTCATAGACACCCTTGCGGATCTCTTCGGGGAACAGCTTGGTGATTTCTCCCCACACGTGCGTGGTGCGCTCCGTGGCGCCAGTGATGAAGCTGGAGTCGCCCTCGTAGGGGGTGTAGTTCGCCTGAATGAAGTCGCGGACATTGATTCCGTCGCACCATGGTCCAGCAGTGAAACCCTGCCAAGCTTGTGGAAGGTTACCCTCGGCGACATTGGTGCTGGTGGCGTTTGTTGCCTCTGCAGTCATGATGTTCTCCTTTACTCGCTCTGGTGGGGCGAGCCTCCGTCTGCGTGGAACTCGGGTTGGGTTCGCGCGATACCTCCACGCTACGGCGGTGGGTGTCC
>Ga0307486_1000586_pt1 | contig 32293 bp, 29 predicted proteins | sample CBIW02metaG_FD_203663 | JGI IMG/M metagenome (GOLD analysis project Ga0307486, IMG submission 203663) | Sea-ice brine microbial communities from Beaufort Sea near Barrow, Alaska, United States - CBIW 0.2 | ecosystem: Environmental > Aquatic > Marine > Coastal | place: USA: Alaska | collected... | reverse complement strand
ACCATAAAGAAGTGGGCTGGCCACTCACGGCCAGAGGGCCCTCAGGCCCGTCCTAAGGAGGATGAATGCCCGCACTCGTTACCAATGAAAGAGGACACAGAGAGTGGTTGTATCTTCTACAACGATTTGGAGAGTCCCGACTTCTAAGCGCAATTCAGGAGCTTCCGGGCAACAGAAAACACTACCCGTTAAATGTCGCCCGAACTCTGGGGATTCAGCTACCGCAAATCGCTGACCGGTTGAATGCACCACCTCGGTTTTTAGGGGGATTACCCAGGCGGGTGTGCAGATCGATTCCAAAATAATGAATGTGGGTGTTATGGTAAGTCGCTAATAGTCTTCTTTCTTGTACTGCTTGGTTGCCTTCTAGTCTAATTAAGGGTTCGGGAGAATGCTCGCTCAGTATCAAGTCTTTCGCCAGTGATGGCGGACACACTGGAATCGACGAATCATGTTGACGGATGCGGCAAAGAATCAGACGGCAGGGGATGAGCGGAGTATGTCTGCACCTGTGGAGGTACATCTGGTTGGTGAGGAAATCGACTTGGATGCCAATGAAAACTACTTCAACCGGGAAATTAGCCAGCTCCAGTTCAATTACCGGGTACTCAAGCAGGCCATGGATACCAACCATCCTTTGATCAATCGGCTGATCTTCTGTTGCTTCTTCAGCAGCAACATAGATGAGTTCTTCGAGATCCGTGTCGCTGGTCTGCGGCAGCAGATCAAATATGGTCGGGAAATCCTAGGCTCCGACGGTATGGTTCCTGAGCAGGTATTGGGCGAAATCAGTCGGGTTGCCCACGAATACATTCGCGAGCAGTGTTATATACTCAATAACATCCTGATTCCTAAGATGGAGCAGGAAAATATTCACTTTGTCCGGCGCCGTGAGTGGACGCCGCAACAAGCTGCGTGGGTGCGCACCTATTTTGAAGAAGAGATCCTGCCGGTTGTCAGCCCTATAGGACTGGATCTCTCGCACCCGTTCCCACGCCTGGTCAATAAAAGCTTAAACTTCATTGTCGAACTGGATGGCAAGGATGCCTTCGGGCGGGAAACCGGCATGGCGATTGTACCGGCTCCCCGCTCTCTTCCGTGTCTGGTCCGGCTGCCCGATGATGTTTGCAACGGTGGCGACAATCTCGTGTTCCTGTCCTCAATGATTCACGCCCATGCAGATGAGCTTTTTCCTGGCATGGAAGTGAAAGGCTGCTACCAGTTCCGGCTTACCCGTAACGCCGATCTGCAGATTGAGGATGACCTGGAAAATCTGGCTTCAGCGCTGCGCGGTGAGTTGCAGAGCCGCCGGTTTGGTGATGGCGTGCGTCTTGAGGTTGCTGACAACTGCCCGGAAGAGCTGGTTCAGTTCCTGCTCAAGGAATTCGATTTGACCGAGCGGGAGCTATACCAAATCCATGGGCCTGTGAACCTCACTCGTCTTATGGCTGTCGGTGAATTGGTGGACCGGCCTGATCTCATCTATTCCGGATTTTCTCCGTCAATTCCTGAGCAGATCCGTAACAAGGACTCGATTTTTAATGTCATCCGCAAGCGGCCGATCTTATTGCTGCACCCTTATGAGAATTTCAGCCCGGTAGTGGATCTGCTGCGCCAGGCCGGGAAGGACCCCCAGGTTTTGGCGATTCGCCAGACATTTTACCGCACTGGGGCTGATTCAGAGATTGTCGAGGCGTTAGCGGATGCGGCCCGTCGCGGCAAGGAGGTAACTGTCGTTATCGAATTGCTCGCCCGATTCAGCGAGGCCGAGAACTTGGAGCTGGCCAGCCGGCTTCAGAAGGCCGGAGTGATTGTCGTCTATGGCGTGGTCGGCCACAAGACCCACTCCAAGATGATCCTGATTGTACGTCGCGAAAAGGGACGACTAGCCCGTTACGTGCACCTTGGCACTGGCAACTATCATTCCGGTAGTGCTCGCCTTTATACCGATTACAGCTTTATGACCTGCGACGAGTCCGTCGGCGATGATGTCAGCAAACTTTTCCAGCAACTGACGGGGATGGGGAAGGCGCTGAAGATCAAGAAGCTCTTCCACTCGCCGTTCACTCTGCACCCGCGCCTGCTGAGCCTGATCGAGCGTGAAGCCGGCTTTGGGGAGAAGGGCCGGATTATCTTAAAGTTCAATGCGTTAACGGAGATTCAACTGATCAAGGCGCTTTACCAGGCTTCCCAGGCCGGTGTGAAAATCGACCTGATTATCCGCGGCATCTGCTGTCTGCGTCCGGAGGTGCCAGGTCTTTCCGAAAATATTCGGGTAACATCCATCATCGGTCGCTTCCTAGAGCATACTCGAGTGTATTATTTCGGTAATAGTGGCCATCCGAATGTGTATTGCTCGAGCGCCGATGGCATGGAACGGAACTTGCTCAGCCGGATTGAAACCGCGTTTCCCCTCGATGATCCGGAGCTGGCTGCCCGGGTACGCGTAGATCTCGATACCTGCTTGGCCGATAATTGCCAATCCTGGGTGCTGCAGCCGGATGGCAGCTATATCCAGAATCGGCCGGGAGAAGACGAGGAACGCTATGCCTCTCAGTCGGTTTTGCTTGAACGGCTGACAGGAAATGTCTGATTCCTGAGGGAGAGAAAGTGGTTGAGCGCCAAATGAATGATTATGGTGTGGCCGGCGGCCTGCCTATCATTCCAATGTGACTTATAACGTGACTGGCAGTGTGGTAGGTTTTATTCGTGAACGTGGCTGGTTCATCCGGGAGACGATTGGTTACGTCGTGGGTTCTTCCGCGAGGCATCGTTGGATGGTCATCAATCTTTCAGTGGGCACGCGCCTACCAGCGGCTTATGCCTCAACTGGCAAGGTCATGGTGGCAAGCCCACCTGACCAAGCGCTGCCACGACTGCATGACGCCGCGCAATGGGTCTATGGCTCACCTCAGTGACATTCAACCCTGCTATGCGCCCTAGATGTTAGGGTGTGTAAAAAGCCCTTTGCCCCACAACAGTGGTTCTGTGCAACCGGCGGATATCGTCACGGCCATAGCCCCCTGTGGCGCGGTGCACGATGCAGCGATTATCCCAGAGCACCAGGTCGCCGGTGCGATAATAGTGACGGTAGTGGTACTTGCGTTCTTCATCGGTAATATAGCTGAACAGTTCGTCTAGCAGCGGCTGAGCCTTTGCGTCGTCCATATCTTCAATGCCCAAGGTGAAACGGGGCGACACATAAAGCGCCTGGCGACCGGTTTCATCGTGAGTGCGCACTAGCGGTTGGCGGACCATGGGCCGTTCTTTGGCCTGCATGGCGTAAAACTCTTTGGCGCCAGGGCGATTTTCCGAAATCTTCACACGCGGGTTCAGTGCTTTGGATGCGTGATGAATCCCGTAGCGTCCGTTAATTTTCTGCCGTGTTTCCTCGGGCACGGCGTTATAGACCGCGTACATGTTGCAGAAGTCTGTGGCGCCACCTTCAGAAGGCGTGCGAATTGACATCAGAATGGTGACTTTCACTGGCTCCTCATGGTGTGAGGAATCCGAGTGCCAGAAGTCACCCGCGTCGACCACGCCCACAGCGGTGCCGTCGGGGCGGATCTCATTAGACAGAATGAGCACTTTGTTGTGGTCCGGGTGGGCGTGCTTGGCGTTTTCCTGCCATTCCAGCTCGCCATAGCGCTCCGAAAAGGCAACCTGTTCAAGCGGGTTCAGGTCCTGATCGCGAATAACCAGCATCTGGTGGTCCAGAAAGGCCTTGTAAATACGTTCAGTGACTTCACCGGAAGGGTCTTTGAGGTTGACGCCGGTGATCTCGGCGCCAAAATCATTGGCGAATGGGTGGATCTTCATGCTGACTGTCCTCAAAAAAATGGTCTGCGCCCAAGGGTGCAGACCTTCTACCGGATAATATTTAGCTTGTAGTTGCGCGCTTGATCACTTCTACGACGTCGGCAGGGTACTGGTAGGCTTCTTCTACGATTTCCTGAATCTCTTCACCAGTCACAAAGTCGATGTCCAGCCCCTGTTTCTGAGCGTCCGCCAGAAACTCGGGGTCTTTTGCCGTGTCGGCCATGGCTTTGCGGAGAATGGCAACACGGTCGTCAGGAACACCGGCTGGAGCGACAAACGGACGCCCCATAGTCTGGCGGGCGAACATCAGCCGCAGCACTTCACGCTTTTTCTTGGTTTCAGCCAAATCAATGATCAGTGGTACATCAGGCAGTTCGGGATGCTTTCGCAGGGACATCTGGAACAGGTTTCTCAGCTCGCCGTTTTCAATTGCGGACTGGCGCTGTTCCATGCCGCTGCTGTATGACCAGCTGCAGATGCCCTGGACTTCACCGCGTTCCAGCGCGAGGCGAATGTCGTTGCTGCCCGGGTAACCTGCGACCACGTCAAATTTGAACTCCATTACTTCGTTGAGAACGCGTGGAAAGACGTTAGAGTCACCGCCTGAGCCTGTTGCACCGACCAGCAGTGGGGTATCTCTCAAGTCCTGCCATTTCTGTACTTCGGCGCCTGTTGAGGCAACACACAGGCTGGTTTCATTATTCAGGCTGCCGAGCCAGCTGGTTTTTGTGGGATCGAAACGGGCTTTCTCGTTTCCGAACAGTGGCTCGAAGGCCAAGCCCCGGGAGACGGTGCCGAACACCGTGCCATCTTTTGGCAGAGTGTTCGCCAGTTGGTTCATCAGAACCAGGCTACCGGCGCCCGGAATGTTCTTGGTGATCACGTTAGGGTTGCCGGGAATGTGCTTTCCGATATGGCGAGCCAGTGTACGAGCGTAAGTGTCGTAGCCACCCCCAGCAGAATAGCCAATCATAAGCTGGACAGTTTTACCTTCGTAGAAATTTTGGTCGTCGGCGTGTGCCAGAGACATCGCGCCGAAGGTAAAGCAGGCGGCGAGTGTGGCGAGTTTTTTAGCGAGCATGTTTAAGTGATCTCCGAGAGAAATGAGGGTTGTTTTAGTTGTTTACCCGCCTTTAAGTAAGACCTTATTTGCGATTATATACAAATGAAAATTTGGGAATTTAGAATAACGAAATGGCGCGGATCGTTCGGCCGCGAAAACAGTGATGTCCAGAGAGTTTATATTGAAAACGATATAGTTTAAGCAAGTTTTAATTATTTGACATGGTTAGGCGTGAACGAAATAGTTGGTGGTGCAGTCGGATAACAAAATCAACCAACGACCTCAATTTTTTTGTGCTGAAGTACGCAGCTTTTCTGCATTTTTCTGCATTTTTTAAAGGTACCTTTCGATATGATCACTGACACTTTGGACCCACAGAGGACTGCCATATTGTTTTTCGACATGCTTAACGGGCACGTAAAAAAAGACGATCCGAAAACCCGGGAACGTTATAGACCGGTGGTCGCCGCTGCAGCAAAACTGATGCAGGGTGCGCGAGCTCACAACGTCATGGTCGCCTATGCCCACGCCAATCATCGCGCCGATAACGCCACCAGTGCGCATCTGATTCGAGATACCAATAACCGCCTGCAACCGATTCCGATGGAGCAGCCCCCGGAGTTCAAGCCGATTGTGTCCGGTGGAACCTGGGAATCGCAGGTGATCGACGAATTGGGCCCACGGGATGAAGATTATCTGATTCCGAAATACCGCTGGAGCGCATTTTATCAGACTTATCTTGATCTGGCGTTGAGGTCACGAAAAATTGACACGCTGGTCGTTGCCGGCGGTTCGACAGATGTCGGCGTGGCCAGCACCGCCTTTGCCGGACGGGACATGGATTACAATCTGGTGTTTGCACGAGACGCCTGTAGTTCACCGGAAAAAGACAACCATGACCAGCTCATGGACCGGGTTTTCCCACGGTTGGGTCGTGTGCGGAGTGTGTCGGAGATTGTTGCCATGCTGGATGCTGGCGCCAAAGTCTGAACAGCTTTGTCGGTCAGCCGTGGCAGTGAATCATCGCCGCCTTGTTGTTTTCGCGTTTGCCGTCGGTTGGCTGGCGGCGGCGCAGGTTGGCAAGGTTCCGCCAGCTCTTTCACTACTGGTACAGGACTTCGGTCTGTCAATGGTCGAAGCGGGCTGGGTCGCTTCGGCGATTGCCTGCGTGGCGGCTGTGTTGGGCATTTTCGGCGGATTGGCGGCCTCAGCCTTCGGCTATGGACGAAGCTTGGTTCTGGGGCTTGGTCTGATAGGTGTCGGCTCGCTGATGGCAACGGTAGCGCCGAACTTGGCATGGTTACTCGTTAGCCGCTTTCTGGAAGCCTTGGGCTTTGTGGTGGTGGTTGTTACTGTGCCTTCGTTTTTGGCCATAATGTTGGCAGATAAGCCGGCCTGGCGTCAGCGCGCGCTGGTTATCTGGGGCACCTACATGCCAGTTGGCGTCGCTGCCATGATGGTCGTAACGCCCCTTTTGATGAGCATTTCAGGCTGGCGAGGGCTGTGGTTTCTGAACGCTTTGGTGTCCGGAGCGTTGATTCTGTTTGCGGTCAGCTGGCGCCGGCCACTAGCCAGCGTTGTCGTCCCTTGTTCCTTAAATATTCGGGTGCTTGGCGAAGGCCTGCGGTTGCCGGGCCCCTGGTTAATGGGGCTGTGTTTTGGCTGCTACACCGCGATCTGGTTCATGCTTGTTACTTGGGTGCCCAGTTTTGCCGTGAGTGAAATGGGGTACTCTCTTTCTGCTGCTACCCGGCTGATGGCTGCTGCTGTCGTGTTCAATATCGCCGGAAATTTGAGTGCGCAGCTGTTTTCGCTCGCCCGCGTGCCCCGCTGGTCTGTTTTGGCAGGTGTTCAGCTGTTGATGGGCGGTTTCGGCTGGGTGGTTTTCTCATCCGGGTTTTCAGACCTGGAGCGTGCCGCTTCAGCAATACTGGCCTGCGGGTTATCCGGAGCCTTGCCGGCTACGGTATTTTCAGCTATTCCCTTCCATGCCAGGCGACAGGAACAAATTGCCGTGATTAACGGTATTATTATGCAGTGTGGGAGTCTGGGCACCTTTGCCGGGCCGCCTGCTATTGCCTTTGCGGTAACTCACTTGGGCGGCTGGGACGCAGGGAGGTGGTTGATACCCCTGCTGGCGATGGTCGGCCTCGGGGCCGCCGTTACTCTGCGGGGCGCTGAGCAACGAATGGCCTGGCGTAACCAGTCCCCGCCAATGACATAACGACCGGATAAGAAAATTATGTTGTACAACCGAATAAAGTTCAGGCATTTGCAATGCTTTCTCGAAGTGGCTCGTCAACGCAGCGTTGGCCGGGCCGCTGACGTCCTGTGTTTGTCCCAGCCGGCGGTGTCCAAAAAGCTCAAGGAGCTGGAGGAAATGCTGGGCGTAAGGTTGATGGAAAGAAGCAAGAGTGGCGTCACGCTGACGGGTTTTGGCGTGGTTTTCCTCAAGTATGCGGGCGCTAGCGTGAACGCCTTGCGTGAGGGAACGGACAGTATCTGTCAGGCTCAACTGAAGGGTAAAACCCGGTTGTCGGTCGGAATTCTGCCAACCGTGGCCGCCAGCATACTGCCCAAAGCCGTCGATCGTTTTCGGACGCTAGGCATGGACGTGACTCTCAAACTGGTGTCAGCGCCCAATAACTTTCTGCTGGGCCAGCTGCGGGTGGGTGATCTCGATCTGGTTGTTGGTCGGCTCGCTGAGCCCGTTCACATGTCAGGACTGTCGTTTCAGCACCTGTATTCGGAAAGTATCGTGTTTGCAGTTCGCAAGGGCCACCCTTTGCTGAGCAAAGAGCGACTGAGCTTTATGGATATACGCGACTACACTGTACTATTTCCGGTTGAGGGTTCGATCATTGCAAAAGCCGCTGAAGCAGTGCTGTTGGCCGAAGGTGTCGGGGAATTGCCGGACGTAATTGAGGTCATTTCTGGTGCCTTTGGCAAGGAATATGTGCGGCAATCCGACGCAATCTGGATCATTTCCCACGGCGTTGCCGCACCACAGATCGGATTGGGCGTGTTGGAGGCCTTGCCGCTGGACACCAAGGAGACGCTGGGCCCGGTAGGGCTGACGCTTCGCGCCGATACCATACCGTCGTCTGCCATGCAGCTATTCATGCATTCGGTCAGAGACGAGGCGAAGGCGCAAAAACCAGGCTTTGATCGATAGCGGTGTTGCCCGCTGGCTGGCGTTAGCCAGTCAGATTCCAGGTGGCTTTTGCGAAGACATCATTCAGTTGAACCGGCTTGCGCAGTATCTGTTGCCGCGTGGCGTGGCAAACCAGCTCTTCAAGCACCTTGCGGTTGGGCTCAATGCCGTAGGGTAGCGGGTCGCCAATGACCTCCATCACCTTGCTGTGAAGGCGGTCGATTGCGGTGGGCTTGTTGATGCTGCCTGCTTTGAGCTGCTCCAAGTACAACCGCTTGGACTCAGCAAACGCATTGAATACAGAGACGGCAACATCCGGATTTTCCTTGAGTACGTCGTTTCTGACAACGATCAGGTGGTTAATCGGATAGTGTCCTGAGGAGCGCAGGGCTTGCAGGCCAACTTCCGTGGCATTAGCAATCAGCGGTTGGACGTCCGGATGATCTGAGCTCACACCAATGGCGGCAGAAAGCTCGCCACTGGCCAGCATGTCCTCCATCGATTTGCCATCCTCCAGCGGGATCACATTGCCTGGTGCCTGCCAGCTCTGCACGTGCTCGTCGCCGGAAAGAACCCAAGTGATTTTGTCCAGATCAACGCCGTACTGGTCCTCGAGGATAGCTCGGGCCCAGACCCCGGTAGTCACCGTATAACCACGGTTCACGCCAACCTTTTTACCCTCCAGGTCTTTGGGGGTAGTTATGCCAGCTTTGACGTTGCGGAGAATGGCTCCGTGGTGAAAGCCCCGTACCAGGAAAATGGGCAAGGCTGTAAAGGCTACTCCGTGTTCCCGGGCGGTAAGGTAGGTGGTCAATGCCATCTCACAAACATCGAATTCCAGGCTGCGGACCATCCGCCGAAACGCCTGGGGCAAAACCGGGACTTCCTCAAATTCGAACCTGAAGCCTGCGGGCTGCAGGCGGCCATCTTTCAGCGCGGCATTGTTGCCCTGGGTTCGTGTGACGGTTTTCAGTGTGCGCGGGCTGTTGCTCATGATTGCTCTCCATGATTTTTGTTTTGACCAGTGATTGGTTAGTTTACACCAACTCCTGATCCAATCGGAACGCCGTTCCGAAACAATAAGGGGAGCTAGCAGCAATCGCAGCCAAGATCTTCTTCGTCAAGCAGCGATGGAAGTAACCAGCTGACGGGGAGGTCGTCTTCGATAATTTCAGCAACGGGCTTGAAAATCTTAAATCGGTAGCGGGTGTCCGGGTCGGTCCAGAACGCAACCACGGTTTCGATCGGAGGGCAGCCCGGAACTTGGCAGTTCACCTCCGCCACCATCACTGTAGCGCTGGCCGAAAGCGCGAATCGCGCAGTTGTCCAGCCGCGTACTCGCGCAATGGCCTCGCGTTCGCGCGGTGATTTTCTGAATGACTGGAACATGACAATGTCTCCTTCTACAGATATCGCTATGCGTATAGCTATGCTTTTTACGTGTTAAAACAGTTCTACCACAGCGTTCCTTTATGTGGAACATTGTTTTGCAAGAGTAAAGATCGCTTGGTAGACTTAGCTGAAACCTTAGTTGGTATAACTGGAGAAAAATAATGACCAAAAAAGTAAGGGCCGCCGTCCGCACCGCTGCGAACAAAACAGAAATCCGTGAATATCCCATGCCAGATGTGCCAGACGATGCGGCGCTTATGAAAGTGGAAGTTGCGGGCATCTGCGGCACCGATGTCAAATTGTATGGTCAGCCGCCGTCTGATGATGCGGTCATTATGGGCCATGAGAACATTGGCTATATCACTAATGCCGGCAGCCAGTTCATGGAGCGCAAGGGCGTCAAAGATGGCGATCTGGTGTTTGTTGAGCATTACGTACCGTGCTTCCAGTGTGAGTGGTGCCATGCCGGTGAATACCGTCTGTGCCCAGCGACCGACTGGCGCGGCAACCCGGACGCTATCCGCTATGGCTATACGTCGGCAGAGCGTGCGCCTCATCTTTGGGGTGGTTTTGCCGAGTACATGTATTTGCCCTGGAATGCGGTAATTCACAAGGTCCCCGAGGGTGTTTCAGCGGAACTTGCGGGCATCGTTACGCCTATGGCCAATGGCATTCAATGGGCTCTGTTTGACTGTGAAGTAGGTTACAACTCCAGCGTTCTGATTCAGGGGCCGGGCCAGCAGGGCCTCTCCCAGGTGGTTGCGTGTAAACAGGCCGGAGCTTCATTAATCATCATTACCGGAACCTCAAGGGACAAGGCGCGCCTGGATACCGCCCTGAAACTGGGTGCTGACTACACCATCGTGGTAGATGAAGAAGACCCGCTGGCGCGCATCAAGGAAATTACCAACGGTAGAGGCGTTGATGTGTCGTTGGACTGCACTGCCGGCGCAGGAACCATTCCGGTGATGCTGGGTATTGAGGCGCTGAAGCGCAAAGGCGGCACGCTGCTGATTCAGGGCGAGATGGCGGACTTCCCGAACTTCCCGCTGGGCAAGGTAGCCACCAAGTACATCACCATCAAGTCGGCGCGTGGCCACAACTACCGCTCGTGTGAACTGGCGCTGGAACAGCTGGCATCCGGCCGCTTCCCGCTGCACCTGCTGACCACACACCGTTACGGTCTGGAGGACACCGACAAGGCCATCAACGCGGTCGCTGGCAAAGGTGAAGAGGGCGTTGTCCACGTCTCGCTGATGCCCTGGAAGTGAGTGAGGGCGAGTCCATGACTAGTGCGCGCATTCCGGTGACATTGCTGACCGGGTTCCTTGGGGCCGGCAAGACGACCCTGCTCAACCGGATACTGACCGGTGATCACGGGCGGCGTTACGCCGTCATCGTGAATGAGTTTGGCGAGGTCGGCATCGACGTCGACCTGGTGCTCTCGTCGGACGAAGAACTGTTCGAGATGAACAACGGTTGCGTGTGCTGCACCGTGAGGGGTGACCTGATCCGAACCCTCTACTCCCTCCTGGAGCGCTCGGAGCAGTTCGACGCCATCATCATTGAAACGACGGGCCTGGCGGACCCCGGACCCGTCGCCCAGACCTTTTTTGTCGATGCCACTCTGCAAGACCGGCTAGCCCTTGACAGCATTACCACTGTGGTGGATGCCAGGCACATTCAGGACACGCTGAAACAGAGCGCCGAGGCAGAAGAACAGATCGCCTTCGCCGACCAGATGGTTCTGAACAAAGTTAGCCTGGTGTCGCCGCAAACGCTTGAAAGTGTTGAGCGTTCACTGCGGGCGATCAATCGGTTCGCGCCGATTTATAAGGCCGACAGGGCCGACATACCGCTGGACAAGATCCTGGGCAAAGGCAGCTTTGACCTGGATCGCATCACCCAACTTGAATCCGGATTTCTCAATCCTGGTCATGGCGAGCCCGGGCATGTGCACGACGAACAGTGCGAAAACCGGGGCCATGATCATAACCACCACGACCACACCCACGACGCTTCTGTGACCAGTCTGGTTGTCGAAAGTGACCAACCGATGGATGCCCAGCGTCTGTCCGACTGGCTCAATGAATACCTGGCGGAAAATGGTCAGGACATTCTGCGGGCCAAGGGCATTGTCGATGCCGCGGGTGAGGATCGTCGGCTGGTGTTTCAGGCCGTGCACATGATGGTTGAGGGTGACTTTCAGCGCCCCTGGAAGCCGGATGAGGTACGAAAAAGTCAATTGGTGTTTATAGGTCGCAACCTCAATCGAGACGAGTTGCAAGCGGGCCTGATGGCCTGCGCCCAGAATCATCTGAGTTAGCTTGAGAAGCCATTGGAGAGAACACTGTGAAAAACGTAGTGATTCAGAACATTGACCGGGCCGAAGAAGCGCCTGCCTTCGCAGAATACGGCGTGGCGACTGTGCACGAGGCGCAGGGTCGCAAAGGACTTTTGGCACCTTACATGAGCCCGATTTATTCCGGCGCCCACATTTCCGGCCCTGCGGTGACCGTGTCGGTAGCGCCGTGTGACAACTGGATGATTCATGTGGCTGCCGAGCAGTGCCAGCCGGGAGACATCATGGTCGTCGCGCCGACCTCCTACTCGGACGCCGGTTATTTCGGTGACCTGCTGGCCACGCTGCTTCAGACTCGCGGTGTGAAAGGCCTGATTCTGGATGGCGGCTGCCGCGACATTGCCGACCTGAAGAAAATGGATTTTCCGGTCTGGTCCAAGTGTGTATCCGCGCAGGGCACCGTAAAGGAAACCCTGGGCAGCGTGAATATTCCGGTTGTCTGCGGTAGTCAGCTGATCAATCCGGGCGACGTGATTGTTGCCGATGACGACGGGGTGGTGGTCGTGGCCCGTGCGGAAGCGTCAGAAGTGCTAAAAAAATCCAAAGAGCGGGAAGAAAGGGAAGCCGAGATACGCCGCCGGTACGCCGCCGGTGAGCTGGGCCTCGATATGAACAACATGCGCCCGAGACTGAAAGAAGAGGGCCTGGTTTATCTTGATCGTGCGCCAAAAGACTGACCGCCAATCCCCGATTTAAAAGAGGACACACCGAATGATCATTGATTGCCACGGCCATTACACTACCGCGCCACAGCAGCTCCAGGATTATCGTGACGCGCAGATCGCTCACTTTAAAGACGCGTCAAATCCGCCGCCGAATCTGGCGCACATCTCGGATAATGAGATCCGGGAATCGGTCGAACAAAATCAACTGAAGGCACTGCGTGAGCGCGGCGCCGACATGACGATTTTTTCTCCCAAGGCGTCAGCCATGGCGCATCACGTGGGCGATGAGAGTGTCTCCAAGGTCTGGACGCGCATCAATAATGATCTCATCCACCGGGTTACATCGCTGTTCCCCGATAACTTCATTGGTGTCTGCCAGCTGCCCCAGTCCGTCAATGTTCCGATCAAGAATTCGATCAAAGAGCTTGAACGCTGCGTGCTGGAACTCGGTATGGTCGGGTGCAACCTGAACCCGGATCCATCAGGTGGTCACTGGAACGGGCCACCGCTGACCGACAAGGCCTGGTACCCGTTTTTCGAGAAGCTGGTGGAGCTGGACGTACCGGCGATGATTCACGTATCCGGTTCCTGCAACCCGAATTTCCACGCTACCGGAGCACATTATCTGAATGCCGACACCACCGCGTTCATGCAGTTTCTTGAGGGCGACCTGTTCCGGGATTTCCCGGATCTGCGCCTGATTATTCCTCACGGTGGCGGCGCTGTTCCCTATCACTGGGGCCGTTATCGTGGCCTGGCGGACATGCTGAACCGACCGCCGCTGACCGAGCACATCATGCGCAACGTGTTTTTTGACACCTGCGTCTATCACAAGCCAGGCATTGAGCTGCTGTTCAAGGTGATCGATGTCGAGAACATCCTGTTTGCGTCTGAAATGTTCGGCGCTGTGAAAGGGATAGACCCGGAAACCGGGCACCATTTCGACGACACCAAGCGCTACATTGATGCGCTGGAATTGTCCGATGCCGACCGGAAAAAAGTTTTTGAAGGTAACGTTCGGCGGGTTTATCCGCGCCTGGACGCTGCCCTGAAGGCCAGAGGCCACTAACAGCCAGACACGTTTCCAGAGGAACCGAAATGAGCAATAAAGTAACGATCCCGATGCTTCAGCAGAAGAAAAGAGCCGGGGAAAAAATAGTAGGCATCGTGGCCTGGGACTACCAGATGGCCAAAATCGTTGACCGGGTTGGTGTTGATATTCTGTCTGTGGGCGACACCGTGGGTATTAACCTGTGGGGTCAGCCGAACCCACTGGAAGTCACGATGGATCAGATGGTCACGGTGGCGCAGGCCGTGCGTCGTGGAACCAAGCGCGCCCTGGTCAGTGTAGATTTTCCCTACGGCCCGCTTCAGGAAGGCGTGGATGCGGCTGTGCGAGCAGCGATTCGTCTGGTCAAGGAAGCCGGCGTGGATATGATCAAGCTGGACGGTGCGGCTGATTTTCCGGAAGCCGTGACCGCGCTGACCCGAGCGGGCATTCCCGTCTGGGCGCAATTCGGCATCACTCCACAGACTGCATTGCAGTACGGAATGGAGTACTCGGCCATGTCCAAGGCTGGCGCCCAGGTGCCGGATGGCATGATAGAGCGCCTGGTGGAAGAAGCCCGGATGCTGGAAAGAGCCGGCGCCGCACTGCTTGATTTCACCAACTCAGGCCCGGTTGTGGGGCCGGCGGCAACGGCCGCGGTGGACATTCCGGTCATTGGTGGTTTCGGCGGCGGGCCATGGCTCGATGGCCGTGTGCGCATGGCGCACGCAGCGATTGGTTACTCTGCCACGCACCTGGACGACGACATCGAAACCTACGCCAATGTGGCTCAGATCACCTACGACGCGATCTCCGCCTTCAGCGCCGACGTCAAGGCCGCTCGCCAGATCAAAGGGGCACCGCCCGTAAAGAAATGAGAGGTTACTATGCCTATTGTGGTTATTGATGGAATAAAAACCGAATATGATGTGATCGGCAGTGGGCCGCCCCTGCTGATGTTTGCGCCGGGTGGCTTTGATGCCTCCATGGATAAATGGTCGAGTCTGGGGGTTTACGCCAAGATCAAACTCCTCGACCATTTGCCGGACAAATACAGTTGCATCATTTTTGACCGTCGGGAAACCGGAAAGTCTGGTGGCCGTGTTGAGCGGATCACCTGGGCGGATTACGTGGCCCAGGGCAAGGGGTTGCTCGATCACCTTGGCCATAAAAAAGCGCACCTGATCGGTGGCTGTATGGGCTGCTGCCCGGTGGCGGCCTTTGCCACGATGCACACGGAGATGGTTCTCAGCACGGTCCTGTTCTGGCCCGTGGGTGGTGCCGGCTTCCGCATGAATGCGAGTCGCCGGTTTTCGGTTCACCTTGCCTATGTGGAAGAACACGGATTGGACGGGGTGGTCAAACTGGCCCACGACACCACGGAGGGCTTTGGCAAGGACCCCAGAATTGGCCCCTGGGGGCCAGTGATTCGCAACGACGACGACTTTGCCGTGCGCTACGTCCAGCATGATCTTGCCAACTACAAGCTGGTGATTGCCGGACTGGCCCGCACGCTGATTGATCGCGATACCGCGCCGGGGGCTGAGCCGGAAGACTTGATGCAGCTGAACATTCCGACGCTGATTATTCCCGGCCGGGATGCGGCCCATTCGATGTCAGCGGCCCGCTATCTTGAAGAGTGTTGCCAGGGTTCGGAATACTGGGACGTGCTGCCTGATCAGCAGACCGAGGACACCGCACCGGCCCGTATTCTGCAGTTTCTCGGTAAGGTGTCGGGTTAGCCAAGGCATCGTTTTTTAACCCTGTCAGAGACACGGAGGAGGGTATCAGCCGCTCCTTCTCCGTGTCTTATACGCTCTTCATTCTATCTTTTCTTTCTTCTGTTTTTTCATCCTTCCACAACCGTTTCTCCATTGTTTAGCGTGCCGTCTTGAGCGGTGTTCTCGCTGTTTTCTGAGCTAACAGACGACCGGTTGCGTCTGTGGAAACTTTGCATGCCGTTTTGGGCATAAGAAAACAACAAATCGTCAATTTACATGCCGAAGCACGTATTCGATATTGAATTAGTGGCACAAGATGACTTTTAACCAAGTTAGAAAACAAAGATCTTGTTCTGTTATATGGAACGGTGTACCGTCAGAACAATCGTGCTTATCTTTGCAGTATCTATGGCGCGTACACACAAGCATAGAGAAATAGGAGTAAGTGATGAGTGATTCGAGCACAGAACAAAAACAAGAAGTTTCCTGGGAGCGATGGACGAAGAAAAGAACCTTTGTTCGCGCCTTGGAAGGTACTTATGGCGAGTTGATGTCAGAACTGTTCAATCAGCCGCGAATCTACCCGACTCAGGATCTGAAGTGGAAAGGCGGGCCGCAAAACTTTGGCAAGAAAGTCATCAACCCGCAGGCAACCCGTATTGCCCAGTCTATTGAAACGCACGTGGACGCCTTCGCACCCGGCGGCCATGGGCAACGGCACGGGCACATGAATAGCGCAGTGTTCTTTGTTCTCAAAGGAAAAGGCCATGACGTTCATGACGGCCGCCGCATCGATTGGGAAGCCGGCGATGCACTGATTGTAGAAAACGGCTGCGTACACCAGCACTTCTCAGACGACACAGAAAACGAGTCCATTTGCCTGATCATGAAAGCGAAGCCGCTTTTCCTGTTCATGCATCTGATTTTTCAGGAAGTGGTTGAGTTCCCGCCGAAAGAGCCAGTACCCGGGCAGGAAGACTATACCCCACCCGCGTCACTTTGAGTCTGAACCAACTCGTCAATTATGTGAGGAAGTGTAATGAGTACAGATACACCATTTGTTTCTGATATCGAACGCCAGCGCGCGCGCTCTGGCATCAACGCTGATTTTTATGCCAAGGCGCTGGAAGCGTCCAAAGAATTCCGTCGCGAATACCAAGAGCGCAAAAACGTTGTCAAGCACAGCGAAATGCCGATGGAGCGCTCGGCCGACGGCCTGATCAAGCACATCATCAACGAAGGCATGAACACCAAAGAGTGCGCGATTGACATCTACATGCAGTTCATCGCCGCCAATAAGGCGACCGGCACCAGCCGCCACCTGACAGAAGAAGTGGCTTTCGTGATCGAAGGCAAGGGTTACGACCTGCACTACGACGTCAAATTCCGTTGCGAAGAGGCCTTCGTATGGGAGTGGGATACCGAACCGAAGAAATTTGAATGGGGCCCGGGCGACTTTATCTACATTCCCCCTTACTGCGCCCATAAGCGCTTCAACACAGATTCTGAAAACGAAGCCAGGGTCGTTGTGATCAACAGTCGAATGATGAGGGCGATCGGCTTTGACTGGTTCGACCAGCTTGAGCCAGCAGAAGGTTTCGAGGATTTGTGGGTGCCGCCGGCAGACTGATGCACGCGGAGTGAAGCTGGACGGTTGATAGGTTTAAAACCCCTTAAATCGGCTTGACGTTGTATGTTCTGGTCTCGCCGATTCTGGGTTTTCTGGTAGAGGTAACGTAATCACGGACGACGATAGGCCGCGCCAGGGTGAGGTTTTGCTCGGGCGCATTGCAGGTGTCGTAGGTTGGTTGTTCGCGGCTGGCTGCATGATTTGATAAGTCGACTGGATGGGTTTGAGTCCAAATCAAAAAACAAAACTGTGAAGAGATCGCATCTTATGAAAATAATAAAACTATCTGCAATTGCGGCCGCGGTTGCCCTTGCATCGGTTTCTGTCGGGGTTAATGCCAAGACCACGCTGATCAAGAAAGACGACCTTGAAGTCTACACAAGCATGGCAGTCGAAGTTGAAAAAATGGTCTTCCGCGATCGTCCGAGGGATGGTGGATCAACGATCGACCAGTGGGATAACGAAGTTGAGTTCGGGCTGGGCGCAAAGATTGGCGAGAACTGGGAGGCCTACTTCGAAATGGAAGTGGACAACCTGCAGGACAACGCCGAGAGCAACACAGGCAGCGGCGGCGATATCGAGTTTACCTCCGCGTACGTCAGTTACAAGGCGAGTCAGTTTGGTGCCAAAGCTGGTGTTTTCCGTGATGATATGGCCGGTGGAACTCGCATCTGGTTTCGTGAGCACATGTCTGGCGCAAAGCTGCAATATGATATTTCGGACAACGTTGGCGTGGAATTCGTCAGTGGTATTCTGAGTGAAGAAGGCAACGCCTTTGCTGATGACCGTCAGGTAAGCTGGTTCACAACCACCGTTGGCGGTGCTTACGGTACTTTAGGTTTGGCTCAGGACGGCAATCAGGGCGGTGAAAACATAACCAATGATCCAGATCAGGATGACGTCGACGATGCCTTTGGTGATCTGTACAACGTAGCTCTGGGCTGGGGCGGCAAACTCGGCGGTATTAGTGCCGAATTTGAAGTAAACCAGAACTTCGGCGAAGCAGAGACCGGAGAAGACTTCAAAGGCTACGCTGCCTACGGACAGATCTCTACCAAGATCGGCGATCACAAACCTCGCCTGTTGGTTGCCTACGGCTCTGGCGATGACGACGTCACTGACAACGAAGTGGGAGAGTTCCGTGCCGCTCGCGCTGATACCGCCTTTACCAAGTTGATGATTGATGAAGGCTTCGTTCGTCGCGCAGTACCGTCTGGATCGGGTGATCTTGCCCAGGATGACATTGGCAACATTACGCTGCTGCAGGTCGGCAACACCTTCCAGGTTAATAACATCTGGCGCACTGACGTTTCCGCAACCTACTTGGCACTGTCTGAAGACAACGATGCGGGCGACAACTACCTCGGTACTGAGATCAACTTTCTGAACCGCTGGAGCCTGCCCATTGAAGGGGCCGATGTACGACTCTATTTGGATCTGGGCTATGTGTTCTCAGGTGATGCGTTTGGCCCTGACAACGTATGGCTGATTGAGCCGGGAGTACGGGTCTGGTTCTAACTGAAGTCTTGCCGATCGATCTGGTTGCTTGGCTGACGAAAATCAGCGTCTGAGCGGCCTTTGAAACCGCCCCGTCATCCGGGGCGGTTTCAAAATCGGAGTTTCTTAATGACTGACAAAGCCTTGGGAGATACGGGCGGTTATCAACGGGTAACGGAAAGCCCCCTCAATAACATAAAAAGGTCTGGGCAATGATTGAAGCAGCGTTTGGCGCGCTAGAAATGGTCTTGGATCCGACCCGATTGATGATTCTCGGGGTCGCGGTCCTTCTCGGTTTGGGCATCGGGGTTATTCCCGGACTTGGCGGCATTGTCGGGCTGGCAATTCTAATTCCATTCACTTACACCATGGATCCCCTGGCGGCATTTGCCTTCTTGATAGGGATGGGCGCGGTTACTACCACCTCGGATACCATTCCGGCGGTCCTGTTCGGCGTGCCGGGCACCAGCGGCTCGGCGGCGACCGTGGTAGATGGGTTCCCCATGGCCAAAAACGGCGAAGCTGGTCGGGCGTTTGGCGCGGCGTACATGGCGTCTCTTATAGGTGGTGTTTTCGGGGCAATCCTGTTGGCCATGTCGATTCCGGTCATTCGTCCGCTGATGCTGCACTTCGGATCGCCTGAACTGTTCATGCTTACGATTCTCGGTTTGACTATGGTTGCCGCGCTGAGCGGAAAGGCCCCCATGCGGGGCATTGCAGCGGGCGCTATCGGCCTGGTGATCGCGATGATTGGCCTGGGGAGTCAGGGCGGTTCGCTCCGCTGGACGTTCGGCCAGTTGTACTTTTGGGACGGGCTGCCCCTTGTGCCCTTGACGCTGGGCCTGTTCGCGCTGCCTGAATTGATCGATATGGCGATTGCCCGCACCAAGATTGTGCGAAATGAGGAAACTACAAAATCCAGCCACAGTGGCCAGATGCAGGGCATTCGCGACGTGTTCCAGAACTGGTGGCTGACGTTGCGCTGCGGGGCTTTGGGCGCGGGGTTGGGTGCGGTTCCCGGGCTTGGTTCTGCGGTGGTTGACTGGTTGGCTTACGGCCATGCCAAACGCAGCGAAAAAAATACCGAACGTTTCGGTTTCGGTGATGTTCGCGGTGTCATCGGTCCGGAATCTGCGAACAACGCCAAAACCGGTGGTGCACTGGTGCCGACTCTCGCCTTCGGCGTGCCGGGAAGCGCCTCCATGGCTCTGCTTTTGGGCGCATTCCTCATGCATGGTCTGGTTCCTGGCCCGGAAATGCTGACCACAAACCTTGATATTACCTACGGCATTATTTGGAGCTTGGCGTTAGCGAACATATTGGGCGCCGGCCTCTGCCTGATTTTTGCAGACCAGTTCGCCAAAGTGGCGCTGATACGGTTTGGTATTCTGGTTCCGGTGATCAGTGTGGTGGTCTTCCTGGGCGCATATCAGGGTTCTGCAAGCTGGGGCGACATCATGGTGCTGCTGGGTGTAGGCGCCGTCGGCTGGATTATGAAACAGTTGGACTGGCCGCGCCCACCGCTGCTGCTTGGCTTTGTGCTGGGAGAAATCTTCGAGCGTTATCTCTGGATTTCCGTCAACACATCGATGGCTACATCGGACACCGGTTCGGCCTTTGAGTGGATCACCCGTCCGCTGGTGGTGGTGTTGATTGCGTTGACGGTATGGGGTCTTTTTCAGGGCGCTCGTCCCTGGTTGAAAAAGACCTTCATGCAGCGCGGTGAGACCGCCGGCAGCATCATCTGGTGTGCGCCTCGTGTTACACCGAACTCGCTGTTCTCTGGCGCATTGCTGATCTTTTTCGGTGTGCTTTGGGTTCAGGCAGGTGACTTCTCGTTCAACGATCGGGTGGTGCCGCTCTCGGCACTGGGTATTGCCATCGGCTGCACGGCTTTGTCCTTTCTCGCCTCAACGTTCACCCGGCAGGTGGGTGGCACCGCAACCATTAGTGACGTTCTGGGTGCGCAATGGGTGACTCGTCTGGTTAAGGTCGTCGGCTGGTTATTGGGCTTCACCGCTTTGATTTGGCTGATCGGCTTCTTGCCTGCCATTTTTGTGTTCATTTTTGCGTTCACCGCGTTTGAAGGAAAAGAAAGCTTTCGCGTTGCGTTGCTGACGGCTTTGGGAACTGCGCTGTTCTCTTACCTTGTATTCCATATGGGGATCAACGTGAACTGGCCGAACTCAGTCATTGGCGATTTGATCCCGGCATTGAGAGATGTGACGCGGTTCCTGTGAAGCGGCGCGGATGACTGACTTAACAGACATGAGGAATAGACGATGAGTATTGAAGACCATTACCACAGCAAGAAAGACCGGATTTTCGTTCGTGGCATTCAGGGCCAGTACAGCCTCACAGAGGAACTGGCAAAGCTGCGCGCGCAGCCTCGGGTCCGCAAGGGCAGAGAAATTTCATTCGTCGACGGCCCCCAGTGTTTCAGCAAGCACTATGTGGAGCCAAAAGACGAGATTACTCAAACCTTTCACCTTCACCTTGAAGAGTATGGCCCGGGCGCAATGTCGCAAAAGCACGGGCATGTGAACGAGGCGGCCTTTTATATTCTTGATGGCAAGGGCTACGAAGTTCACGACAACATCCGTTATGACTGGGAAGCCGGAGACGTAGCCATTGTCCACAACAACTGCGTGCACCAGCATTTCAACGCCGACAAGAACCTGCCCGCGCGAGCACTGGTGATCAAAACCAAGCCGATGTACATGTTCATGAACATGCTGTTCCAGAAGCAGGTCGTCCCCCGTCCGACTGAGCCGACACCCGAAGGTGTGGGTTTCGAAGCGCGTGAAGATGGCGATAAGTAACTGTTAACGTTTATAGAGTGGAGTGAGTGTTATGGCATGGGATGAAGCAAACAAATGGGCTCAGGGTGATCTGTCACAGCCGCTTTACCAGCATTTGCTGGATGATGCGATGGAAAAACCGGAACGGGACAGCCACCGCAAGAAGATTGTAAAGCCCTCTGAAATGCCATGGGAAATGTCTCGCCAGGGCCTGTTAAAGCATTTGATCAACGAAGAAATGAACACTCGCATGGAAACGGTGGATGTGTACATGCAGATCATCCCGGCGGGCAGCCGTTCGGGCAAGCACCGTCATCTGGCGGAAGAGTGCCTCTACGTTCTTGAAGGAGAGGGCTACGATTTGCATACCGATTGCGACGTGGAAATCACCGACACTTACCACTGGCGGCCCCAGGATCTGGAGAAGCGGTTTGACTGGGAAGCAGGCGACGTCATTTACATTCCGCCAAACACCATTCACCAGCACTTCAATGCCAGTCCGGACAAGCCGGTCCGCCTGATCTCGGCCATTAATCGCATCTACAAGTACTGCGGTCTGAACGATCTTGAGCAGATTGAAGATGCACCCGAATACGATCCATCTGTGGTGTTGAACGCAGAGACTGTAAAAAAGTACATGGGCTAACGCGGCATGTAGTCAGTCTATGTGCTCACGTTAGGCAACTGGTTCAGCCAAATAACCGATAATAAAAAGGCAGGGCTCATGAAAACAATATTGATGACAAATCCAATGCGTGCGCTTTCCTGCGCGGTGGCACTTGCGGCTACCTTGATGACCGGCTCCGCGGTCGCTCAGGAAAGTTTTCCCCAGCGCAATATTGAACTGGTGGTCGGCTACAACGCTGGCGGTGGCTATAGCAGCTGGGCGCAGGCGTTGGCTCCGGTACTGGAGGAGCAGCTGGGCGGCGACGTCAGCGTGCTGGTCCGCCACATGCCTGGTGCCGGTGGCGTTGTGGCAACCAACTATGTTTATCGTGCCAAGCCAGACGGCTATACCATTGGTATTTTCAACCTGGGCGGTCTGGCTGCAACCCAGACCGCCAGTGAGGTGATGTTCGATCTGACCAAGGTGGCGTGGCTGGGCCGGCTATCCCTTGATCCCACCATCATGGTGGTCGGATCGGGCTCCGGCCTCAATGAGCCAAGTGACTTCAAAGCGCGCGACCGGACTGTGGTGTCCACCAAGGGTTTAACTGCCAACGCGACGATTACGGGCGCGGTCACCTTTGACCTGCTGGACGTTGACTGGCAGCCGCTGAACCATTCAGGCACCAGCGAAGCCATTTTGTCGATCATTCGCGGGGATTCCCACGTGTCTTGGGGGTCGTTCGACAGCCTCAAGCAGTACATCGAAAACGGCGATCTCAAGATGTTGATGTATTACGACGCTGAGCGAAATCCCGCCTATCCAGACGTTCCCATACCATCAGAAATCGGTTTGCCGGAAGAAATCAACGAAGCGTTCAACACCAACCGCATTCTGGGTGCGCCTCCCGGTACCAAGGAAAGTGTGGTGAAGACTCTGGAAGTGGCCATCGCGCAAGCAGTGAAAGACCCGGCGTTTATTGAGCGTATCGAGAAAATGGAAGTGTCGGTGCAATACCTCGACGGCGCAGCCACCTCCAAAGTGGTCAACAGCGCGGTTAAGGGCTTTACCGATTACAAGGATACGATTTCAGAGCTGCTCGGAGGCAATTAATAAAGCGTTGCTGGAAAGCCGTTAAAAGAAGACCGTCGAGGGCCCCGTGTATTCGGATGGGCCCTCGAGCCCACCGCCAAAGTTTTACTGTCCCGACTTTTTTTCAGGAGTTGTCCCTTGGAGCTTCTCAACGAGTTCGTCACGCTACTGTCGCAACCGTACCTGATGTTGCTGATGCTGGGTGCGGTCGTGCTTGGTCTGCTTATTGGCATTCTTCCGGGGCTCGGTGGCAGTGTTGCACTGGCTCTGCTTATCCCGCTGACCTTCAGCCTGGGGCCGGATGCTGCCATTGTGTTGTTGATATCGGCCTATGGCACCGTGACCTACGGTGGTGCCATCACATCGATTCTTTTGAACACCCCGGGCGAGGCCACCGCCGCCGCCACCACCTTTGACGGTTACCCGCTGGCAAAACAGGGAAAAGCAGGAAGAGCCATCACCGTGGCGGTGTTGGCGTCGGCCATTGGCGGAATTTTCGGGTTTCTGGTGCTTTACTTCATGCTGCCGCTGGCGCGGAGTCTGGTGCTTGCGTTTACCTACCCGGACTTCTTCATGTTGGCGATCTTTGGCCTTACGGTCATCGCCGTGGTCACTCAGGGCAGTGCCTTCCGCGGGATCGTTTCTGCGCTGGTGGGCTTTATGCTTGCCTTCATCGGTACCGATCCTTTGATGGGGTCTTCACGGTTTACCTTCGGCTCGTATCATCTTTGGGATGGGCTGGGCCTGGTGCCGGTAATCATTGGCCTGTTTGCGATCACCGAAGCCTTCCAGCTCTATTTTCAGAAGTCTTCCATTGCCGGCGAGTATGACCACGAGATAAAAACGGACTTCCTCGAAGGCGTGAAGGACTTTATTCATCACCGATGGTTGTTTGTTCGGTCATCTTTGATCGGTATTTTTCTGGGCATGATTCCCGGTGTCGGCGGTGCGGTGGCCAGTTTCATGGCCTATGGCTCGGCGGTGCAGACCTCCAAAACGCCTGAATGCTTTGGCAAGGGGGCCATCGAGGGCGTGCTGGCACCGGAAGCGGCAAACGATGCGAAGGAGGGCGGTGCCATGTTACCGACCCTCGCGTTTGGTATTCCGGGCAGCGCAGCCATGGCGGTACTGATTGGCGGTCTCATCATGCATGGACTGACGCCGGGTCCGGAGATGCTGACCACCAACATCAGCATGACCTATTTTCTGATTGCGGTGGCCATTGTCAGCAAGGTGATCGCACTGCCTGTGTCGCTGCTGATTGGCCCGCGTATGGCGATTGTAACTAAAATCCCTGGCACCCTGATGGCGCCCGGCATTGTAGCGATCTCCTTTGTGGGTGCCTATGCGGTTGAAGGGTCCTACTGGGACGTGGTTATTGCGCTGCTGTTTGGGCTGATTGGCATCCTGATGAAACAGTTCGGCTATTCCCGCATCGCGCTGATTATTGCTCTAGTTCTGGGCGGTCTGGTGGAAGCCTCCTATCACCAGACCATTGCAGCGTTTGGCTGGGAGGCGTTCTTTAACCGTCCAATTTCGCTAACCTTACTGGGCCTGACAGTGCTCTCACTTATATGGCCATGGTTGCGGACATCAGAAACCGTCAAACGCGTACTTGGAGGCGGCCATGGTTCACATTAGCGCAAGAACCGTTTTTTCATTTCTGATTTGTGCCTTTGCCGCGATCGTGCTGTTTCAGACGCTCGACCTCAGGTCGGATGCCGCCCTCGTGCCCCGAGTGATAGGGGTGCCGCTTTTGATTCTTGCAGGGTTTCAGTTCTTCTGTGACCTTTTTCCCGCCCTCGGAACACGTTTCTCCTTTGCCGGCACTGAAAAAGGGGGATTGGATAATGCACCGGGCGATCAGACGTTTGGCCTTAAAGGCAATTACCCGTTTGTCGCCTGGATGGTTTTGTTTGTGCTGGCCATTTACTTCACCGGCGTCATTGCCGGCATAGTGATTTCTTTTTTTCTTTATCTTAAGTTTCTTACCAAGCAAAGCTGGATGTTGTCGGTTCTGTACTCGTTGCTCTTTGCGCTCAGCGTTTACCTGATATTCGTTCAGGGCATGGGAGTTTATTACTTCACTAGCCCGGTGGGATAAGGGCTGGCTGTTAGCTAATTATCACAAGGTATCAAAATGACAGACAAGAAAACTGTACGCTACGGTTCAGACCTGATGGCTGAGCTGATTGCCAACCTGGACGTGCCCTTTATCGCTCTTAACCCTGGCGCATCCTTTCGCGGTCTTCATGATTCGCTGATCAATCACCCCCACCGGGCGATGCCCGAGCTGATCACCTGTACTCACGAGGAAATATCCGTGGATATTGCCCATGGCTACGCCAAGGCAACGGGTAAAGTGATGGCAGCGGCTATTCACAACGTCGTCGGTCTGCAGCACGCCACCATGGCGATTTACGATGCCTGGTGTGATCGGGTGCCAGTACTGCTGTTTGGTGGCACGGGGCCGATGCCGGTGGAAAAGCGTCGCCCGGGGTCAGACTGGCTGCATACCGCGCTGGTGCAGGGCAATCTTATCCGAGATTTCGTCAAATGGGACGACCAGCCTGCCTCGGTTCAAAGCCTGAGTGATTCGATCTATCGCGCGCATCGGTTAGCGGTAACCGAACCCGCAGGGCCCGTGTATGTCTGCTTTGACGCAATACTGCAGGAAGCACCTATTGAGCAGGACGAACTTGATTCCGTGCCAGCCCTGGTGAATCCACCAGGGCCTGAGGCCTATTCTCCCGGAACACCTCCTGGTCCCGCGCCAGCCGTCACTGCGCGGCTGGTGGAGGCGCTGGAAGGTGCCCAGTGGCCAGTCATCATTGCCGACTACACGGCACGGTCGGATGAGGCCTTTCACACCCTGGCGCAGCTTGCCGAAGAGTGGGCTATTCCGGTCATTGACCAGGGCAGCCGTTTCAATATGGCCACGGATCACCCGATGAACCTCAGCGGGGCCAATTTCGACGTTCTCGAACGGGCCGATGTTGTGATTGCGCTGGATATGAAGGACCTTTATGGATCGCTGTCGCGGATTGAGCGAACCATCCGAACCACTGAACCGGTGCTGCAGCCGTCGGCCCGGGTCTTTGCTGTCAGCCTTATGGATTACACCACCCGAGCCTGGTCCGCAGACTTCCAGCGCCTTTACCCCACTGAAATGAATATTCTGGCAGACACACAGATTTTGCTACCAGTCCTGCGGGCGGCGCTTGCCGAGCGGCAGCGTCCGGAGATTGTCGAGTCGCGGCGCGAGCGGGTCACCGAATGGCACCACAGCCTGCGAGAGAAATGGAAACAGGCGGCGGTGAAGAAGCGTTTGGAAACACCCATTGCTACGGCGGTGATGGCGGACGAACTCTGGACCTTGTTGAAGGATGAAGATTTTGTGCTGGCCAATGGCAACCTGAGGGGCTGGGTACAAAAAATCTTCACTATGAGCTCGCCGCGTCAGTACCTTGGTGCCTCCGGTGGAGGTGGCCTGGGCTACGGCATCGGCGCAACGATCGGTGCCTGCCTCGCCCATCGCGACTCGGAAAAAATTGTTGTTGATATCCAGTCTGATGGTGACCTTCTGTTTACGCCCGGCGGTTTGTGGACGTTGGCACATCACGACCTGCCGGCGCTGATCGTGATGTTCAACAACCGCTCTTATTACAATTCGGAAGAGCATCAGATCAGTATTGCACGTCACCGTGGTCGCAACGTCGAGCGCACCGCAATTGGCACCACGATTGTTGATCCGCCGGTGGACTTCGCGGCCATGGCCGAGTCCATGGGGGTGGCCGGCATCGGCCCGATTGAAAAGGTCGAAGATATAGCACCCGCATTGCAGAAGGCACTCGCGATCGTGAAAAACGAGCGGCGTTCGGTATTGGTGGACGTGGTAACTCAGGTTAAATAATTAAGGAAAATAAGTGATGGCGAATAATCTGAAAGCCTATGGCAAGAAAGTATTAGATGACGCAGAAAGAGAAACCGAAGGGTGGCAGATGACCATCAACGGAAAGTTTGTGAAAAGCCAGTCGGGGAAAACTTACACGACGGTAAACCCTTCAACGGATCAACCGTTGGCCGATGTGCCCTTCGCCACTGCGGAAGATGTGGAGTCTGCCGTTGCCGCAGCCAAGGCGGCGTTTGCAGGCTGGAAAAAGCTCCACGTGGATGAACGTGGCAAGATGCTCAAAGCGCTTGCCCGCGCTGTTCGGGAACGGGCAGAAATGTTCGGCATGCTCGACGCGCTGGATTCCGGTAATCCGTATCAGTCCATGGTGGACGATGCAAATAAGGGTGCAGGACTGCTTGAACATTTCTCCAACCTGGGAATGGAACTGAAGGGCCAGACCGTGCAGACCCCGGGCGGTGGACTCAACTATACCCGCCTTGAGCCCTTCGGTGTGGTTGCCCGGATTCTTCCGTTCAACCATCCGATTTCCTTTGCCGTGGGCAAGATTGCCTCTGCGCTCATTGCGGGTAACACCGTGGTGATGAAAATCGCCGATCAGACACCGCTCAGCGCATTGCTGTTTGGCAAGCTGATTCAGCAGCATTTGCCGCCCGGCGTGGTCAACATCATTACTGGCGATGGCGCCACCACTGGGGCTTCTCTGGTATCGCACCCGGATATTCATCGAATCGCATTCACCGGCTCTGTAGCGACCGGCAAACTGATCACCCAGCAGGCAGGTATTGCCGTGCTGAGCCTCGAGTTGGGTGGTAAAAACCCGCTGATCATCTATCCAGACGTTGATGTAAAAAAGGTGGCCGATGCCGCCGTTGACGGTATGAACTTCACTCGCTGCCAAGGGCAATCCTGTGGTTCCAACTCCCGGGTGTTCGTCCATCGCGATCTGCACGACGAATTTGTCAGGGAGGTGGTCAAGCTGGTGGAAAAAATCAAGGTCGGCCCGGCGGACGCCGACGACACCGAAATGGGGCCGGTGGTATCACGCCAGCACTACAGCCGGGTAATGCATTACATTGAATCGGCCAAATCTGAGGGCGCCAAACTGGTTGCCGGTGGCGGCCATGCCAAAGGTGAGAAGTTGGCCAACGGCTATTATATTGAGCCAACGGTGTTTGACGAGGTCACTCACAGTATGACCATCGCCCGCGAAGAAATCTTCGGCCCGGTGATGAGCATTCTGGTCTGGGACGACGAGGCCAGCATGATGGAGCAGGTCAACGGTGTTGAGTACGGCCTTTGCGCTAATATCTGGACCAACGACATTTCGACCGCCCTGAGGATTGGTGATGATATTGAGGCGGGCTACGTCTGGATCAACGGCCACGGTGGCAAACGCTTCAAAGGTGCGCCCTTCGGTGGCGTGAAAAACAGCGGTATCGGCCGTGAGCATGAAACCGGCGAAATCCACAGCTTTACCCAGGAAAAGAACGTTAACGTCCGTTATTGATCTCCTCCATATAGTGGACGAGCAGCAACACGCTTTGCCCAGCGGGGCGACCTGTCCCGCTGGACATCACGGATCAAGGAGAGAGTTATGCTAGGTGGTGTATTCGCGATCCTGGCGGCAGCCAGTTTTGGATTTAACAACGCGGCCTTGCGGCGAGGCGTTTTGAGTGGCTCCGTGTTTCAGGCTCTTGCCATCACGGTACCTATGGGCGTGCCGCTTTTTCTGCTGGCCGGTATCGCCACCGGCCATATCGACAAACTCTGGTCGTTTCCTACCGAGGCTTACTTCTGGTTGGCAGCGGCGGGGGTCATGCACTTTGTCTGGGGCCGTTACTGCAATTACCGATCCACCAAAGCCATTGGCGGCAACTTGTCCGGTCCCTGGAAGCAGGCACAGCTGATTATCGCTTTGATTCTGGCAATAGTGCTTCTGGGCGAGACGCTTACTCCGCTAAAGATTCTGGGCATCGCACTGATCGTTGGCGGGGTGGTGGCCACCAGTCGCGCGAAGCACAAGAAAAAGCCCAAAACCGTGGATAGCGCTGAGGGCAATAGCGAGTCGTCGGACATGCCGAAGCGGGCGAAGCTTCCGGATTTTGAACCCAACTATGCTGAGGGTTACACCTTTGCATTGCTGTCTGCCACCGGGTACGGCATCAGCCCGGTATTGGTGCGTATGGGCCTTGAGAATCAGGGGCCGGGCTTCAGCATTGCCGGTGGCCTGATTTCCTACACCGCCGCTGCTTTGGTTGTTGGCATCATCATCCTGGTTGGCCGGCAGTGGGGCCACATCCGGTCCATGCAACCTGTGGCCGCCAAGTGGTTCTCTCTTGCGGGCGCTCTGGTTGGCCTCTCTCAGGGCTTGCGCTACACCGCCCTGGCCATCGCGCCGGTAACGGTGGTAACGCCCATTCAATCGACGTCGGCGGTGTTTCGTGTGCTGTTTGGCTGGCTGATTAACCGTGAACACGAAGTGTTTGGTCTCTGGGTTTATCTTGGGGTCCTGCTGTCCATGGCGGGTGTTATTGCCCTGACGCTCAGCACTGAAATCATCGTTGCACACGTAGACCTTCCGCAGGTGCTGGTCGATATCGCCGGTTGGCAGTGGCCATAATGCGTGCATTAACGGCCCGAGGTCACAGCCGGTTGGGTGGATATTCCAGTGTCTGATCCGCTCACCGGACAGCTGCTAGCCCTGATTTCGGCGGTAGCCTTCGCGTTCAGCAACGTGTTTATTTCCAAGGGCGCGAGCGGTGGTGGTGACCGGGGCGTTATGTTCTCTGTGCTGGTCACTATGGTGTTTTCGGGTCTGCTCTGGCTGACGCTGGAAGGTGGCAGCCTGAGTACCAGTAATCCTGACGATTGGTGGACTGGTATTGGCTGGTTTGTTCTGGCAGGCATATTGGCCATGGTGTTCGGGCGTACGTTGCTGTTCGCCTCGATTCGCAAGTTGGGGGTAACCCGCGCGAGCGCCGTCAAGCGGTTGAACCCGTTCTTCTCTGTGCTGTTTGCCTTTGTCCTGCTGGGCGAGCCTGTTACCGGCATGGACGGGATCGGCATTGTCGCTATTGCACTGGCGTTCGGGTTGTTGATCCGCCGGTCATTCCAGAGCAGTGCGGCGAAAGTGGAGGCGCAAATGGCGCCGCTCTCGCTGGCAAGCTACGGTTGGGGAGTAGGCTCGGCGCTGTCTTATGCGCTTGCCTACATCACTCGCAAATACGGCTTGCTTCTGGTGGCGGCACCCGCCTTTGGCACTATGGTCAGTGCGGTATCGGGCTTCACCTTTTTCGTCATTGCATCCATTTTCGTTACCCAGTACCGGGCCAACTTCCGCAACATGTTCCGCAATCTGAATGTCTGGCTGGTGATGGCGGCTATTACCGTTTCGCTGGGGCAGATTCTTCTGTTTGCAGCGCTTTTCTACGAGAAAGTATCAACGGTGGTCATGATTGCGTCTCTGGAAATATTCATTTCCTCTTTTCTTTCTGTGGTGGTGTTTCGAACCGAGGCCCGTCCGGATCTGGAAACCTACATCGCTGCCGCGATTGCGACGGCCGGTGTAATTGCCATTGCCTGGAACTGAGGTTGTGTTGCTGAGTGCGACCATCTGGCATATCGATTGTGATATAAGTTTGGGCCAAAATCGAACGGTATCGCCATAAAATCTGTGTGATACTAGAACCTTAAATTCAGGAACGGCGTTCCCCAAATGGGGTCTGACGCCTCAATGACGTCAAGAGAGGAACTATGTCAAAGCTCAGGCTATCGCTCGGGTGTTGGGATTACGATCGAACACGAGCGCTTATGGATGGAAGTGTTAAGCCAGATGGTATTGATCTTAACTATCTGAACATGCCGGTCGAGGAGACGTTTTTCAGAATGTTGCGTCACCGGGAATTTGATGTGGCGGAAATGTCGCTGTCGTCCTATGTGGTGTCTCTGTTCTCGGAAGATCGCCCGTTTGTTGCTATCCCGGTATTTCCTTCCCGTTTTTTCCGCCACTCGTCCATCTACGTCAATGTGGATTCGGGCATTCGCGAGCCCGGTGACTTGGTAGGCAAGCGCATTGGTACACCGGAATACCAGATGACGGCCCCGGTTTGGATTCGCGGCATTCTGTCAGACGAATATCAGGTGCCGGTAGACAGTGTGCTTTACTTGACTGGTGGTGAAGAAGAACCGAACCGGCCAGAAAAGCTCAAGCTGAACTTGCCGGAAAATATCAAGGTAGAGAGGATTGGGAAGGACAAGACCCTGGCAAAAATGCTGGTGGATGGCGAAATCGATGCGTTACACACCGCACGTGCGCCGTCGACATTTTATAACGGCAGCGGCCGCGTGGTGCGGCTGTTTGAAAATTATCCGACGGTTGAGCTGGAATACTATAAACGCACAGGCATCTTTCCAATCATGCATTGCGTCGTAATTCGGCGTGAAGTTTATGAACAGAACCGTTGGGTAGCTCAGTCGTTGTTCAAAGCGTTCAAGGAAGCCCAGAAAAAAACGTACCAGGACATGCATGAAACAGCGGCACACAAGACCATGCTGCCCTGGCTGTCTGCTCATGTCGAGGAGGCGCGCCGGGAGTTGGGGGACGATTTCTGGTCATACGGCTTCAACGAGAACCGGGAAACAATTTCCACCTTTTTGCGATACCACCATGAGCAGGGCCTGTCGAAGCGGCTGTTGACGCCCGAGGATCTCTTTGCACCGGAGGCTCTGGAATCGTTTGTAATCTGATACGGGGCAGCTCATGGGCTGCCAATCTAAACAAGGAGCAGAGTATGACCATCAGACGGATACACAGCGGAAAGCGCATTAGCCGTGTTGTTGTTCATAACGGCATCGCCTATCTGGCAGGGTTGCAGGCGTTAAAGAGCCGGGGCGGGACCGTTGCCGAGCAAACCGCAGACGTGCTCGAGATGATTGATCGGCTTCTGGGTGAAGCAGGTACAGACAAACGGCACTTGTTGACAGCCACCGTCTGGCTAGCAGACATCAGGACGGCCGAGGAAATGAACCAGGTCTGGGATGAATGGATGCCCGAGGGCTGTTCGCCCGCCCGTGCCACCGTTGAGGGAAAGCCGGCATCGGCTGAGCACAGTGTGAAAATTGCCGTCACAGCGGCGATTATCGATTAAAACGTCAATACACATAATTACAACAATAAAGAGGTACCTTCTATGAAACTTACAACAAAAATTCTGAGTGTTTTATGTCTGGCCATGGGGTTGTCTTTCAACGCTCACGCGTTCCCCGATGAGGACGTGTCGATTGTCATTCCGTACAGCCCCGGTGGCGGTTTTGACCGGGCCGTCAGGGCGTTTGCACCACAATTTGGTGAGCACCTTGGCGCCGATGTGACGGTGTTACCACGCAATGTTCCCGGCGCTGGCGGCCGCCGTGGCACGACCATGGTGTATCGCGCCGATCCCGACGGTTACACCTTGGGAGTCATCAATTTGCCTGGCTTCGCCTTGCCGCGAATTCTGGGCGAGCCCGCGGAGTACGACCTGAGGG
>Ga0307486_1000584_pt1 | contig 32396 bp, 24 predicted proteins | sample CBIW02metaG_FD_203663 | JGI IMG/M metagenome (GOLD analysis project Ga0307486, IMG submission 203663) | Sea-ice brine microbial communities from Beaufort Sea near Barrow, Alaska, United States - CBIW 0.2 | ecosystem: Environmental > Aquatic > Marine > Coastal | place: USA: Alaska | collected... | reverse complement strand
TTGCCTCCGCAGAACCGCAGTGTGGTGCAGGTGGCCGCAGAGGAAGGCATATCGGATGTGACTCTGTATAGTTGGTTAAAACAGCGGCATCAACTTCGTGACGCCTGCGCAACGGCACCAAGGCGTTGATGCAGAGTTGTTAGCCAAACGTGAAGCGGTTTATGAACGAGCAAAGAGTCTGAACCCCAGGCGTTGGTCTGGTGACATTCGAAACTGGACAGTCGCCGGAGCCGTATCCCTCAACCCTGGAAAATTGCAGGAAATTGAGCGCAATAAACAGGCTGCTTAAGTGCAGCTATTTGGACAACTAGGTTGCAAATCACCGGTTTCAAAGGAGCAAAAGATCAATGATTCGTCGTATTCAACAGATAATGTGGAGCTATCTCTACAAGTGGCTACGCTCCGGCGCGCATCTCTCCCGGTTCTGGCTGGCTTTTGTCTATAGCAAAAAACTAAAACAAACCGTCTGCTTCGTAGGCATCACCGGAAGCGCAGGCAAAACCACTACCAAGGATGTCTCTGCAAACATTCTTCGTACGGCAGGTGAATGTTTCAGCACGCCGGATTCTCAGAATTATTCTCACAGTATTGCCAGGCTTTTGCTCAGGGTACGCCCTCGCCACCAGTTCTGCGTTCTCGAGTTGTCTGTCGGCGAGTTAGATAAGCCGCTTAGATTATTTACCCCGAACATAGCCGTACTGACTCTGGTCGCGCGGGACCATTTCAAGGCGTTCAGGAGTCTGGAGGCCATTGCAAAGGAAAAAGGTAAGCTTATTTCCGCTTTGCCGGCCGACGGTGTGGCGGTCTTGAACATTGACGACCCACTCGTCAGGGCCATAGGTGAGAGCTGTAACCGGCAGGTTATCTGGGTAGGGGAAGCGGATGGCGCGACTATAAGGCTCCTTGAAGCGCGATCCAGGTGGCCAGAGCCACTGATCCTTGAAATCGAATATGGAGGGGAGATCTACCAGGTAAGAACAGGCTTCCACGGAAAACATCTTGCCTTATCAGTACTGTCAGCTTTGGGAGTTGGTTTGGCCGCAGGGGTACCGCTCAGGAGCGCAATATCTGCTGTCGCTGAAGTAACGCCGGCACAGGGAAGAATGCAGATCGTTGCGAATGAGAACGGCGTTACTTTCCTGCGAGATGACTGGAAAGCTCCCCATTGGTCGCTCTCGGCGCCACTCGAATTTATGGCCGAAGCAGAAGCGCGAAGAAAAATTATTATTATCGGGACACTTTCTGATTATTCCCTATCCGCATCCAAGCTCTATCCCAAGGTAGCCAGGCAGGCACTTGAAGTTGGCGATATTGTTATTTTTGTCGGTCCTCACGCGCCGAGGGCGGCAAAGGCAAAACGCGATACAGACGTTGAGAACCTTCACACATTTAGCGAGATACGCGAGGCGTCGGCGTTTTTGAACAATCTCCTTGAGCCGGGAGATCTTGTACTTCTAAAGGGCTCCAACAAAGCAGATCATCTGGTGAGGCTGATGTACAACACACAAAACCCCGTCAGTTGCTGGGCCAGTCGATGTGGAATTCAGAATTTTTGCGGCGGCTGCCCAAGATTGTACAAACCAATGCCCGCCAGCGCTGCTATTATTCCGTTAGCCGGAAACGATTCAGGGCGGAAAGCAATCGTAGGGTTGGGCAACCCAGGCTCCAGCTATGAGAACACGCCGCACAATGCCGGTTATATGGTACTGGATCGGATGGCAAAAAGGATAAACGGATTGTGGGTTAGCTGTCCAGAGGGGACGGTTTGCGAAGTAGATGTTGCGGGGAAAACTGTGAGTTTGTTCAAGCCGTCGGCAAAAATGAACAACAGTGGCCTGCCAACGCGGCAGTTTCTTGATCGTATGGGCACTGCTATAAACGACTGCCTGGTTGTTCACGATGAAATGGATTTAGCTCTTGGCCAGGTGAAGCTGAAACAGGGCGGAGGCGACGCAGGCCACAAAGGTTTGAAGTCGCTGATTGCTTCGCTTGGTTCCCATGAGATTAAACGGCTAAGAATAGGAGTGAGGCGCCCGGACAATGCGAAAACCGCGAAAAACTCGGTCCTTCAGTCTTTTTCCGACTCTGACGAGACGGCTCTCGAGCCAGGCCTTGATCGAGCGGTAGACATCCTGCTGAATGAGATTGCAGCGCCGGCACTGTGTAAACTATGACTGCTAAATCTCTTAACCTATGTCTGCTATGATTCCGCGCCGATCATGCAATGATGAGGGGTTTAATTTCATGCAAAATTCTGTTTTGATTTATTTTATGGTTCTTGATTAAATTGAACAACAATATTGATCTCGAATGAATAAGCTTCATCAGAAGCTGGTTTAGGAAGCACGAACAGCGATATTGATGAGAGGGATAGCAATGGTAAACTTACTTTGGACTGGTGGTTGGGATTCGACCTTCAGATTATTGCAGCTCGCCCAGGAGGGTACTGTGATACAATCCCATTACATACGAGACCCACATAGAGATTCGTTCAAAAAAGAAATGCAAGCGATGAATGAAATCCGGCTTAAAGTGAATGAGAGATTTCCGGATTCCTATGTTCGAGAAACAATGATAATTGATCAACCTGAAATTATCGTGTGTCAAGAATTTGTTAACGCTCATAAAAACTTGCTGTCAAGAGGATGGATCGGGTCTCAATATATATACACGTCCTCTTATATTCGACAAAAAAATATAAAAACGATGGAGCTTTCTATTGAATTGCTAAGTGAGACTCGACATAGCGTTATGCCCTGCTTGAAAAATACTGAAATAAATAAGGAAGGAAATCGAGTAATCGCTACCGATGCGGATGAAGATCTTATTTGCTTATTTCGCCAAAGCTCCTTTCCTGTTCTTGCATTGAGAAAGATGGATATGTTTAAACAAGCCACGGAACGCGGCATTCTCGATATTTTGAACATGACATGGTTTTGTCACCAACCTCTATTTGGTAAGCCCTGTGGCTCATGCAACCCTTGCATGAGCACCTTGGAAGATGGTCTGAAATACCGATTCGATACCATAGCATTGGCCAGATATCGGATAAAAAAGTTTTTAATTTCTCAGCCAAAGACCCATAAGTTCCTGAGAAAGTTGAAATATGGAAGCAGTGATTATTCATAATGCTCGCTCGTGCGGATCAAGCGATTACATGAAAAGACTCGCGTAATGTGACGGAACGGCTGTTCAGGAACTCAACCGATAGATGGATCAGGCTCGCAAAGGTCTCCGAAAATGAACAAAGATAATGAGTTCAGCGCTCTCAAAGCACGTGAGTGGTCTCTTTACTCGGAAAGAGGTGACTTTTTTACACGCTGGTTTGGCTTACCTGTTTCACTGAGTATCACCAAAGTCTTTCTGAAGCTGGGACTGAATGAAAACCACGCCTCAGGGTTAATGCTCATCACAGGCCTTATTGGTGCCGGCTTAATGATCCTGGGGCCGTGGGGGATTTTTTTTGGCGCATCCTTTCTCGTGCTGCACCACCTGCTCGACTACGTAGATGGGCAAATTGCCAGGCACTATGGCCGAGCAAGCGTGCACGGCGCCGTGCTCGATCGCTGGAATCACTTCGTCGTTGAAACGACGACCTTTCCATGCCTCGCCTACGGCCTATATCTGAATACTGACCAGATCTGGCCATGGATTGCCGTATGGGTTCTCTATATCTGGAACCGGTTCCGTGTTTTGCTAGCACAACTCCCTGCAAACATACTGTCAGACGAGTTATCGCAGTACCCGGCGTTTGAGCGCGAGATGATGCGCACGAACCTGCGGGAACGGCAGGCTTCCGTAGTGAGCTCGAAAACAGAAAGAGCGGCGAGTAGCCACGGAATTACGAAGGCGAAAAACAAGTCCAGATTCAGGTCAATTATTTCACGCGCACGGGTAGCCAGTACCTCGTATAACGGCTTTACCATGTTGCTTTGGTGCGGCGCGGCATTAGACTTGCTCGCCCAGCACTTTTTTTCCAAAGACGGCACGATTGAAGCGCTGACCGTAAGCCTGACGGTCTATGCCGTCTTTAATATTCTAGATTATTCGTGGACTTACATCCGTTCGGACAGAGTGGCGCGGGAACTCTCTTCTCGGCTAAAGAGCGCCTCAAAGTGATGGATCATTTCCGGCCTGAAATATATGTCGATTAGCTTAAAGGTTATAAAAAGCTCCGGATTGCTGCTCGGCTTGCAACTCGTGCACCGTGGCTTAGGAATTATAAGCACGCTCATCCTTGCCCGCCTGCTTACTCCAGAACATTTCGGCATCGTTGCACTGGTCACCATCGCCCTGCAATTCTTTGAATTGTTAGTGGAGACCGGCAATCGGCAGTACATCGTTCAAAAAGCTGTACTTGATGACGAAGATCTTAATACAGCCTGGACGCTGGATTTTCTCTCGAAATCTCTGATCGCAGTACTCATCATCGGTACATCTTCCTTTATTGCAGACTGGTTCAACGAGCCTGATCTTACTGTGGCGCTGGCCGTCGCCGCATTGGCGCTGCCAATACGGGCACTGAGAACACCAGGGATGTTCCGCCTGGCAAGAGAGATAAATTACAGGCCGCTCTTCAAGCTCAGCCTTTGGCAGAAGGGTGCGTCATTTTTAACCGTTATTACCATTGCGTTCATCCACCCAACCTACTGGGCGATCATAGCCGGCAACCTCGTCGCTGCAGTCATATTTACCGTGGGTTCCTATCGGGTAGATGCCTACAGGCCTAAATGGTCGCTGAAGAAGCTAGGTGAACAATGGGGCTTCTCCCAATGGCTGCTGTTACGCGGAATCGTAGGATTTACCCGCTCGCAAATCGACAACCTGATGGTTTCACGCCTGTTTGGAACCGCCCAATTAGGCGGCTACAACCTGGTGCGTGAAGTCAGCCTGCTGCCTGCGCTGTCAGCCATCATACCCATGGCTGAACCTTTACTGGCCGCCATTTCCGACAGTAAAACGGACCCAAAAGCTCTTGCTTACCGCATACGATTAAGCTTGGCGCTGATGATCACCGTGCTCACCCCCATAACCGCTTTCATCATGCTGTATCCGGAGTTGATTATCCGTGTGTTACTGGGCTCGGACTGGTCTGAATATTCCGCGCTGCTGCAACCCTTCGGATTATTTTTCTTCACCTTTTGTCTATTCGCTCTGGTGAGTGATGCGATCATTGCTCAAGGAAAGGTCAAACTGCTCTTCTGGTTCGATGTGGTGTCAACCGTATTGATTATTGCCATCCTTTGGCTAACCGCTACGGGTGGCCTGGAAATTATGGCCTGGGTTCGCGGCTGGCTAGCTGTTGCAACCACCGCCATACTAATACTCATTCTTGCGCAGCAGACAAAATTCTCGCTAATAAAGCTTCTGTTCCTATGCCTTCCAACACTCGCGGGAACATCTTTGGCCATTGTCGCGACCCAGTCATTAGACCTTGCAGGTAGCCATCACCTGGTGCAATTTTTTCTGCTTGGCACCCTGCACGTTACAGCTGCCGCACTCAGCACTGGCATTATTGGCTTTTTCCTGCTTAAAGGAACAGAAGAATGGGGGCAGCTTCGCTATCTGGCAAACCAGGCTCGTGGAAAATGAAAACCGCTAAACTGCGATTATCTCGACAATTTTTAATGGGCGCGTGGGTGATAAAGCTTACCGTTCCGAGCTGATGATTCGGCCAAAATGTGACTTTAAGTTATTAGTCTGAAAGATTATTCTATCCATCACACAGGAAGTTAGGTTGCACGCATATTTATGGACAAAATAACTATTCGGTTAGAGGAAAAAAACGGCTTAGCTCGTATCAACGAGCCCGTAGGCCTTGGCGTTCCGCTGCCCAAAGGTGGCGTGCATGCAATGCAACAGCTTGCGCTTATGGATGATCAAGAACCCGTCAACGTTCAGGTTGAGCCTCTTGCCCACTGGCCAGACGGAAGCCTTCGCTGGGTTCACGTGAGTTTTTTGATCAGCCTGGAGCCAAACAGCACGAAAAGCCTGAGACTGGCCCACCAACAGGCAGCCTCCCTGTGCACTCCTGAACCTGTTATTAATCAACCGGCTGAAGGTCTCGTATTCCACACATCGACAGGAAACGTTGTTTTACAGCCCAACGGCTTGGCTTGGCAAGTTAATAACCACAACGAGGAAGGTATTCCATCGAAAGTGATCTTCAGCGACGATGGTGGAACACCGTGCACAGAAAAAGCTGAAGCCAACTGGGCAATTACCCATAAAGGCCTTATTTTTATCGCCGCGACTTTAAAAGGCGAATGGCTAAAGCAAAACGGCGAGCCTCTCGCGCGGTTTCAATGTGAGCTGCGTATTTTCCGGGAAACCGGACTAGTACAAGTGGAGCTGGTAACTAACAACCCTAAACGGGCCCGTCATCCCGGCGGCTTGTGGGATTTGGGGGATCCAGGCTCGGTTTACTTTCGCGAACTTGCCATAGAAACAACATTACCAGCCACTAGCAAGGCCAAGGTTACCCCGCAGGCTATAGATGAAAACTCAACTGTTTTTCATTTTTGCGACTTCAACCTTTATCAAGACTCAAGTGGAGGCGAGAATTGGCAAAGCCGGAATCACGTAGGCGCTAATGGCGACATAACTACTCAGTTTTGCGGTTACAGACTCACTAACGCTAGTGGGCTGCCGCATGAAGGTAAGCGTGCTGATCCGGTCGTTAATATTGAGCACGATTGCGGACAGCTAAACTTGGCAGTACCCAACTTCTGGCAGAACTTTCCGACCAGCCTGCGCAAAGAAGAAAACAGGGTAACGATTGGCCTTTTCCCGAAAGATGCAAAGTATCCGCATGAACTACAGGGTGGCGAGCGGAAGACTCTGAGCTGTTTGATGGCCCACGGCTCCAATAACAGCCTTCTTGCAACAGCTTACACACCTCTGGTACCAGTGCTTGCCCCAGAGTGCTACGAGCAGGCCAATGCTTTTCCGTGGTTCAAAGCCAATACTCCATCCAGCGTTTTAGACGAACTCATAGCCGAAGGCCTAAACGGGGAATCTAACTTTTTTGCAAAAAGAGAGGTTATTGATGAGTTTGGCTGGCGTAATTTTGGCGATATTTTTGCTGATCACGAAACCCTTTACCAGAGCCAAGAGGAACAACCGTTCATCTCCCACTACAACAATCAGTATGATGCAATCTATGGCTTTGCACGCCAATATGCCCTCAGCGGTGATAACCGCTGGTTTGAATTGATGGATGACCTTTCACGGCACGTGGCAGACATCGACATTTACCACACCGATAACGATCGTGCTGAGTACAACAACGGCCTATTCTGGCACACAGATCATTACTTGGACGCCAATACCGCCACCCACCGAACATTCACCCGGCATAATGACACCAGCTCCACCCTAGGCCAGACCGGCGGTGGCCCCGCAGCGGAACACTGCTACACAACAGGTCTGCTCTACCATTACCTATTAACGGGTAACGAAGCATCAAAAGCCGCCGTATTGGAATTAGCAGGATGGATGGTCGCCAGCCATGAGGGTAGCGGTGGTTTCTTAGAAAACGTGCTGGCCATGAAAAAGCGGGAATTACCGCGCATGAAGGCGCTCGCTATGGGCAAAACTGTCACCAAACATCGTTACCCGTTTACTCGCGGGACCGGCAATTACCTGACAGCACTTATTGACGCATCCATCGCCGCGCCAGAATGCGATTGGTTGTCGAAAGCCGGCGCAGTTATTTACGATACCGTTCACCCAGAAGATAACGTTGCAGCACGAAACTTATTGGATAGCGAAACAGGATGGTCTTACCTGATTTTACTATCAGCCATTGCTCGATATCTTCATGAAAAACACGCGCTGAATCAAATCGACAACTCTTATCAATACGCCGCAGCCAGTTTCCTGACCTACACTCACTGGGTACAGCAAAATGAACGCCCGTTTCTAACCGACATTACTCAGTTGGAATTTCCAAACCAAACCTGGGTAGCGCAGGATATCCGAAAAGCCATGCTGATATTCCAGGCAGCGGAGTTGACTCGTGGCACAGAAGCGGAAAGCTTGCAAAAAACCGGTCAAGAATGGTTGAAAGAGATCTGCGACACCCTTGAAACCAGCAACGAACGAGAGTACTCACGAATACTGGTAATTCTTATGCAAAACTACGGCCCCCACTTGGCCGCAATCGCCGGGAAGTACAACTCGGTTTTAAGATATCCCGACTTAGCCGGTTCCCAACCGCTGAATCTTACGTGGTTCAGCCTTTTAGCACGCATTATGAGACAGCTCGGTAATCGTACACGACACCTTAACCTAGCCAAGGAAAGGGTGTGGCTGAAGGCGCGGCGGAATCAATCATGACACTTCGCCTTACTATCAAGTACTCCATTAAAACAGCCTTCTTAGTTTTGATGATGCCTGTTTACGCCCTGTGTCGATTACTCAGTCTCACAGGCAATGCGGATGGAGTTTTTATGTCGTTCTCGCAAGCCCTGAGCCTGATACCCGGCAAGATTGGCATTTATATGCGTGCCGCTTTCTATCGCCTTGCCTGTCCTGACACCTCAGACGACATCCTCGTTGGTTTTCTGACAATACTCTCCCACAGAGACACATCAATTCACAAAGGTGTATACATTGGCCCACAATGTAATATCGGAAAGTGTACTATTGGCGAAAAAACACTGCTAGGCAGTGGAGTACACATTCTTAGTGGCAGCCAACAACATAACTTCAACGACCCCGAAAAGAATATTCAAAATCAGGGAGGTACCTACACAAAAATCGATATAGGAAAAGACTGCTGGATTGGGAATGGCGCAATCATAATGGCTAGCGTTAGCAACAAGTCGATAGTTGCCGCAGGCGCGGTATTAACAAAACCAATAGAAGAACCATTCGCTATCTGGGGCGGAAATCCGGCGTCCAAGGTCAGCGAAAGACGAAAGTAGGGAGCCAAATTGTGAAGCCTAACTCATTTATAGTGACCGTTACAAAATCTGAAAACAATTATAATGAATCTATGTCTGCTAACGGTAAAGCTTTACTTCAACTAAACGACATAAACCCTTGCTACATTCGCCACGAAAAGAGTGGCCTTGGTAGCTTTGCAATCTTTATTGGAGAGCGAAAAGACAGCGAAACTGTCGATTTCGAATCTCCCATTAACGGATCGTCAATCATCTACTCAGCATCAGAAAAGAAGCTTACTGTCAGGTCTGACTTAACGGGCGCTGAACCCATTTTCTGGAGGAAAAATGAGTCCACAGTTTTATTGTCAAACCGTCTCGACAACCTGATAAATAGTGATGACGACCCCGATTGGGAATCGATACACTGCTACCTTTCTTTTGGCTATACATTAAAAGAAAATACTTTTTTTAAATGTATAAAACAGACGCTGCCTAACCAAAAAGTAGAAATTGATACCGAGTTTTTAACAGTGAATGCGGAAGCAAATTCTATTACGCTAGGAACAAAAAATTTCGAAACCCTCCCAAACAATGGCAAGATTTTCGCAAAGTTATTTAGTGGCGTCATGAATACTTATAACCCAATGGCCTTAATGATCTCTGCGGGTTGGGATTCGAGAGCGCTGCTCGCACCGAAAAAAACACCAATTAAGATAGTCTACACACACGGCGACATCTCCAGCCGTGAGTGCTCCATCGCACAGAAGCTATCAGGCGCTTTGCGAATTGACCATTACTTTAGAGATGTTAAAGGAATGATCATAAACACTCAATTGCTTGAAGAAATGCTCGAACTTCACGGCCACTGCCTTTGGCCAATTTGGCACTTATCCAGTAAATTCATATCGGAAAATTTTCACTTGCCGATTACCAGTGGCGTTATAGGAGCACGAATGGGGGGGCACAATGGTTTTCTAAGCATAGGCACCAGACTTCAGAAAAGTATCAACTCTTTACACCTTATCAACTCCAGATTAGTCACGAAAGAAAAAATCATAAAGGATTTCAAGAAAAGCCTAAGCGCACCAAGGGCCTTTTGGTTTACAAGCGACAAAGGGGCTCAAATATTTAGTCAGACCTGTGACACTGTAACCGGGAACATTAATACAACTTTGGATCATTACTTAAAAGAAACTGATAATTTTTCTTTTGCTATCGAGAGTTTTAATTACGACCATGTCAGTCGACAATATATGATGAAGCAACCAGGAATGGCCAAACCTTTTCATGGGTATTACTCTCCATTAAGTCATCCGAAACTACTTCATCTCATTTACACCATACCATTTAGCCAACGATTTCAAAACCGACTCACCCGACAAGTGGTCACAGAATTAAATTCAGAATTGTTGGAGTTCCCAATGGCTGCAACTCTCGCGAAAGCAAAGCGACCAATATTTATTCAAGAGATTTCCCGAGTATTTAGAATACTCTATGAAATAGCTTTTCTAAAATTAAAAAAAACTCGACCAACTCTCGGTTGGTTTAATTACGAACACCTCTACTCCGGTGATTTTTTTGAAACCACTATAAAATCATTAAAATCCGATATTTGGTCTAAAGAGCGAATGTTAAAAAAAACCGCTTCAAATAAAATTAACAATATAGATGCCGGATCTACCATGGACATGGTCTGTAAAATAAAAACCATTGATTACTATTTACTCTTAGTCAACAAAGCTGCGGAAGGTGAAAACGGAGTTCATAATGAAAGTAGCTGAAAAACTGTACTTCCGCGCTCCCGCATCGCTTCAGAATTTTATGATATCAAGCTATGGGCGGCTCCTGTATCAGAAAAGATATACAGGTCTATACTACAAAATTCGCACTGAGATTGAAAACATCAAAGCGTTAAGCGCCAAAGAGGTCACGGCCCTTCAAGAAGAAAACCTTCACCAGATGGTGACCTACTGCTCAACGCAGATCCCCTACTATCAAAAGCTATTTGCTGAACATGGGTTGCATCCAAGCGATATTACAGCGCTTCAAGACCTGAAAAAGCTTCCTATCTTGAATAAGCAGGCAATACTGGAACAAAGTCACAACTTTCGTGCCAAAGATGCCAAAAAACCCTTTATGATTCAGCATACAAGCGGTAGCACTGGCACCCCGCTAGCTCTCGGCGTTGATGAACGTACTTATAAATTAGCTATGGCGCTTCTGGTCGATCTTGAAGAAGCTCACGGCATTTCCTTTGGTGCAAGGCGAGCGACCCTTGCAGGTAGAATGCTCAAGCCAGCTGACGACATGAAACCGCCTTTCTCACGCTTTAACCGGTCCGAAAACCAGAGACTTTTTTCCAGTTATCACATTAATGATAATACCTTTCCCCACTATCAAAATGAACTGAACAAATTTCAGCCAGAAGAACTAATTGGCTATCCTTCTGCGATTTATGACTTGGCAACTCACTACCTGAAGTCAGGCTCCAAACCGGGCTTCCAACCAAAAGTCGTTATTACGAACTCAGAGACACTCCTCTTATGGCAGCGTGAAAAAATTGAATCTGTGTTTGGCTGCCCAGTGTGCGATTACTATGGAACTGCCGAATATGTGATGTTTGCCGGGCAGGACAAAACAGGAATCTATCAGCCAAATCCTTTCATTGGCATTACAGAAGTTGAAATAGGTTCAGACTCAAATGATACCGGCAGATTACTGGCCACCTCGCTGACGAACAGGCAAATGCCACTGTTGCGCTACAATCTTGGCGATACGGCAACATTGGCGAACGCATCTGAAGGAAGCAGCGGAACGCCGGGGTTAAAATCTATAAACGGCAGGATCGACGACTACATCGAAACAAGCGATGGGCGTCTGATCGGACGCATTGACCACATCTTCAAAGGTGTCGATGGCATCCTGGAGGCCCAGGTTGTTCAAAGCCAACCTGGTTACGCTACCGTAAAACTGGTGAAAGACTCGTCCGCCGACTTCAATGAGAACATTCTTATTACCAACTGTAGACAAAGGCTCGGGGAAGACTTCCAGGTAGCTGTTGAATACGTGCCGGAAATCCCGCGTGGTCGTAATGGTAAATTTCGCTCGGTGATTAGAGAAAAATGAGCGAACAAAGGAACGTACAACCGGCTTCGCCGTATTTTTCTATCGTGATACCTGCCTACAATGAGCAAGATCATATTGAGTCCTGCCTTCAGGCTATCTTTAGCTGTGACTACGACAACACCCAGTACGAAGTCATCGTAGTGGACAACGGATCCCAGGATGAAACCCACGAGATCGCTCTTAACTCAGAGTGCGCAAGAGTATTTCAGTTACTAGAGGGAAATGTCGGTGCAGTAAGAAATTATGGCGCAATGCAGGCACGTGGGCAAATACTCGTTTTCATTGATGCCGACTGCATTATGGACAGGGACTGGCTAAATAGAGCGGAAAAACTGATTAAGGAAAACCCTAACTGTGCGTATGGGGGTGGGGTAAAGTTACCGGGCAACGCGACGTGGATTGAAAAATCCTGGCTGCTGCAGAAAAAAGGTCAACCTACTTTGCCTAAACACATGATCGGCGCAAGCACTATAGTGCCGAAAGAACTTTTTATGAATATAAAGGGTTTCGATGAACTGGTATCTTCTGGTGAAGATACTGATCTGCATTATCGTCTAACTTCGGCAAATGTGCCTGTGCTTATTGACCATGCATTGGATATCACGCATTTGGGCAACGCCAAAACCCCAGCCCAATTTATACAGCGACAAATTTGGCATTCAGAGAATTATGTGATTAATATTAACCAATCGCTAAAAGATCCAATATTTCTGATTACTGTATTATTCATTTTTTTACCGATTCTAGCTATCGTACACACATTCTGGCCATCAGATCGCCCTACAGTTATTATTATTCTCATTATATGGAGTCTCGTTCCAGCGCTGCTCTCAGTCAAGCGATTATCTCGTGCACACTTATTTACGCTTGATCTTAAAAAACTATTAGCAATATATTCTTTAGATTTTTTCTATCTTACAGGAAGAAGCTTGGGATTTATAAAGGGAATATTAAAATTGATAAAGTGATTCGAGCATTAATTTTTAAAGCTAAGGAACTAAATATTCTGCGTGAAGTAAAATGCTAAGCGCCAATAAACTTGCTTCAAGAGCGGTGATTTGCAACCCAGTTGTCCAAATAGCTGCACTTAAGCAGCCTGTTTGTTGCGTTCAATTTCCCGAAGTTTTCCAGGGTTGAGCGATACGGCTCCGGGGGGAAGTCTTAATTGAAATTCCTCCATTCACTGGTGTCTACGCCATAAACAGCATGGAGTTTTTCTACTTCTGGCAGATAAGCCAGTCGCAATTTTTCACGTGACTCCTCTGATAAAGAAGCTACGGGCGTTTCCTTGCAACCAAATTCCGCTATCCGCAAGAAAACCCTTTTAATGGGATAAGGAAATGGTCTCTGCTCTACATGTCGTCGATAAAATTTAAGAACAGACAGGCCAAAAACGGACTTTCGCGTAACAACGGTATTGGCATTATGACGTTTCTTTAAAAAGGGTACGGTATATTCTTTGTCTGCGCCCAAAAACTCATAAATTGTGCGAACACTAGCTTCAGGTCTATCTTTTAGATCTTGAATCGTCAGTAAATGTATTTGATTACTAGGAAAATACTTTAAAAACTCTTCTATTTGACGACAATAACAACCCTGCCAGAAAAATGACTCATTGGCATAGTTCTTGACAATATCATCAAGTGCTCTTTTTTCTTGCCCCCTGTCTATTCTATGAAGATAGTGCGACATAAAACGGTCGATAGGATCCCGCAGAACGTAAATCAATTTCATTTCAGGCTTATAGTTAAATATACGTTTGGCTACCTGGTCGTAAAAAGGAGCCTGTGTATAACTGGTTGATGCTTCACCAATAATATCAACATTTGCTCTTCTGAAGTGTTTCTCGTACCAGTTAAAGCCTTTAAGCCAATAATTCTCGTTAGAAAAAAAATTGATTTCTTTCACTTCTGACATAAATATATTTGGATGAGACTCCAAATACTGAAACAGGCTTGTCGTACCTGACCTCGCAGCACCGATCACCAGAAAATTGGGCTTCATTCCTGACTCCAATAGAACAGTAATAATCAAGCAGCTAACTTTTAAATGCCATCGTAGTTGCTGGGTATCTGAAGTTACCCAAATTTATAAGCAACTACCGAAGGGTTCATAAACTAGTCAATAGAAATAGTTACATCAGTCGGAGGGCGTGGCTTATTCGGGCGCCCGCTATAAATTTTAAAATCATCTACAGCGTACCATTGGTCGTAATGAGCTTCCTCTGGATACGGTATATTATTTGCGTTTCCACCTAGTGAGCACTCATTCCAGCCCATGGTATCCGGGTCGCCAGATCTTCTCCAAGGCACATCTTTCTTGCTAAAAATTTCATGGTCGTCAATCCAAAGCTGGACTATCCCATCTTTAGCGCCCGGATGTGAATCCATCTTTATATAGAATCCTATCTTGTGCCACTTGTCATCGAGGAACACCTCTTGCCATGAAAGTGACTTGGCTTGATTCAACTTGACAGAAGACTCAATTTTTGTCGGATAGTCTCCTGCGAAACCATAATAGTCATCATCGGTTTTGTATGTGTCTGGATGGGTGTAACCTCTGATAGCAGCAAGAGGCCTAACATAATTTCCAGTGGAAGTAGTCCACGATTTTAAATCAAATATCGCGACTGGCGAACCGGAACGGGAATCAGCCCCAAAAAATGAGAACCGGTTATCAGTAGTAATACCGCTATGCCTTCGACATCTCAAAAGTTTCATCGCGGACTGCCCGCTCCCTTCAATTTGATCAGCCCACACCCAGCTTGGATCAAATTTCACCCAAGCCTCCAACCATAACTCGGGATACTCTCTTCCCAAGTCCTTTGTCAGTACAGCGTCCGCCCCCCATTGACTAGGCCCACCCCAAGACTCATCGTAAACAATAAACGACTTTCCACCTTCGTTTCGAGAAAATTTACCACTGATCTGCCCAATCGGTTCTTTTCGTGGGTACTCATTACCCCCATACTCAACACCCTTAGGGTGCCATTGTTCGTTAGTATAGTAGTAATCAAACTTGCCCGGAAGATTCTCTCCGGCACCAGATTTAGCCGTGTCGCCATCGTAGCGATAGCTTTGACTGTCATACTCCGGCGCCCAATCAGCTTGGGAGTCGAAGTCAGCATCGAAAATGAGCTCACTAGCAAAAACCGGTGATGCAATAAAAGCCAATCCACAGCTCACAACCAAAGGCACGACAAACTTTTTCATAGATTTCATTCCACCGTGAATACTAAATTTAGCCATAACGCGATAACTTTTTGTATTAATTAGCTTTTAATGATTATGATTACAGGCTTCAATAAAGCCTTGTTAGAGTACTGTAGCAATTCGTAAAAGATGGAAATGTGACTTTGCTCACGCTTATAGATTAGCACGAACGAGTAGCTCACCCAATTTGTTGTTACGCTGTCTTTGTAACACCGTACAGATTGAGAACTGTCATGCCGCGCAAGCCGTCAGCATAGTTCGCGCGCTGAAGTCATCGCGCTCGAAAAGCAGGCAGCGCTGAGTGCGCCAACGTTTGATACTCTTTCAGATGTGGATGACCTCAGAAAAAAATGACATTTATTCTCGTTTGGTAATCAACAAGACGTATCACATCACTGGAAATCCCTGAAGTGTCTGTAAAACCTTAAGACGAGCATCATTTTAATAAAATTACGATTAATACGTCATTTTTAAAGCTATAATTTTATGACAAAATCGTAAATTTTAATTTCAAATGTGGTTAGGATTTTGCTAATATTTAGCTTTACGCAGAGCTGGAATACCTAGCAATGATAATAAAAGACGGCGTCCGCAAAGAAAATAGACTGCTATTTATAGATGTAGCTCGGACGTTCGCGATATTGCTGGCTTTGCTTTCTCATTTTCTTGGGTCTTTCAATATGCCCACCTGGTTCGGTTCCGCAGGTGAGAATTACCCATATTTTACTTCCATGGCCACGCCTATGTTCATTTTTATGTTTGGCTTCATGATGGAGTACGTATATGTATCAAAAGCTTTAAAAGCATGGTCTGCGGATCTATCAAAAAGAATTTATATTCGATCCTTTCAATGCTACATGGGTTTTGCCCTAACATCTTTGGCTGCCGTTGTCGGCGGCCATGTAGATATATCAACCTTTTTTAAATCGTTAATAATGCTTGAGCCAGCCAGGTATAGCAATATACTTTTGATATATAGCTTATACTTGCTGATAATGCCTGGCATTATCTTTATAAGGGTGAAATTTGGCGCCTTAATTTTGGCCTTGATGATTCTGCCTCTCTATTATTTAACTACTGTAGTTTCCGGTTACAAAGATATTGATTTTGGGATTTTCGGATATCCGATGAACAACATCTTTGGCCTAGGCACAAATATCGGCGGCCCAGGCGCCCTCTTCGGACTAATATTTATTTGCTCTGGCATGTTAGCCGCGTGGGCACTGCGCCAGAGCACCGCTAACTCTTTAAAAACTTTTTATATTTACTTGGCAATCTTTATCACTGTTTGCTCTGTTGCGATAGTGTTAACAAACGATTTAAGCTCAGTCAGACTGATAAAAGATTACTTAACTCACTATTCATATGGACATTTTAGAGGGTTGAACAATCATAATTATTTTTTGGTAGGAACACTTGTATCATGCGTTAACTTAGGGCTAATTTGCGTCCTGTTCGCATCATTATTCAAGATCACTAACCTCCCATCCATTATTACTTCAGCTGGGAGGGCTTCACTTTTCTCATTTGCTTTTGGTAATATTTTGCTTAACTTGTTTACATTCCCCTTGGCTAATGTCGATTATGGACTAAGTCTGATCCTGTTTTTCGCGGTCGTAATTATTGCAGCCCGCTACATTCATAAGCTACCTTATTATAGCTACATAAACGGCCTGCTTAATTTAAAATATTCCAGAAAACGGCCCAATTAATTTTCTTGTAACATTGCAGCAACGACGCTACAAAAAGATTTCCTTTGCCTTTTTTGCTAACGTTTCCCAACCGAATCTGCTTTCAACATGTTTCCGGCCTGCCCGCCCCATCTCGTCCAGTTTATCTCGATCACCGAGTGCCGGCACAATGGCCGAAACGATTGTTTCCGGTGACGTACAGTCAGCCAGGAAGCCTGTTTTCCCGTCTTCAAAAGTCTCACGGGTACCGCCGGAATCCCCGGCCAATACAGGGCGGCCGCATGCCTGAGCCTCCAGTAATACCATTCCGAAGCCCTCGTCATCGTTCCCAACCCGGCGGTTGGGTAATGCAAACAGATCGCAGTGTCGGTAATAGGCAATCATTTGGTCGTCGTTTACTTCTCCCAGGAACTGAACCCGGTTTGCGACTCCCAGTTCTTTTGCGAGTTTTTCCAACAAAGACCGATCTTCGCCACCGCCTATAATGGCATAGTTGATTTCAGGAAATTGCTCTGCCAGTGCTGGTAGCGCCCTGATCATCATATCCTGTCCTTTACGTCTCTGAAGCCTGCCAACGGTAAGCAGATTCAGGCGCCCTTGCCAACTTTCAGGAATCGGGGTGCCGGGGTCTGGGCAAAAGTGATCTATGTCCACCCCCGGAGTCATGACAACAAATTTGCCCGGATCAAGATCCCATTTTTCTTCAAGAATCCTTAAGCTGTTTTCACTATTGCAGATAATCTTGTCCGCATGCTTCATCACCCGTCTTGTTAACCAGGTCAGTTCACGGCTGGTGAGAGCGGTTTCAACATCCTCTCCGTGTACGTAACAGGTATAGGGCACTCCGGTGCGCCACTTTAGCATCAGGGCTGCCACTCCCTCCGGCAAACAGCGCCCACAATGAACGTGGTCAATACGTTCCTGTTTCACAATCCGGCGCAGCTTTCGCCAGTTTCTGATATGAAATCTTAGCCCACTCCAAGAGCGGAGTCCCCATTCGCTGCTGCTGAGGTTACGGCGGTATATGGGGTGATGAAATTGGCTGTCAAATGCATTGGAGCGTTCATGTTCTCCAACTAGAAAGGCGACGCTCTGCTCAGGAAAACGGCCGTATATTTCTGAGAACCAGCGACCACTGCCGCCATGAGCCGGCGGGAAGATCTCACTGAACAAAAGTATTTTCGTCACTTAATTGGCTCCGCTATCAGGAATTCTTTGATCACCGCTTCGCATTCATCTTCAATCGGCTGAAACCAGCTCTCCGCCGCGTACTCCTTCCAGCGGCTCACGGATGGCTTTATGAAAGAAAGGTCAGCTTCACCAGCTTGCGAGCTTTCAGTCGATCCGACTGCATCAAGTATTGCTTTCACCGTCTTTTTTGGCTCATCGGTTAGCTCTTCCATACCAACGCTGATATCCGCATAGTGTCTGCCAAAACAATAAGAAAGCTTCCACAGGAGATAGAAAAGATAATACTGATGATGCCCAGCGTAATCCGTCAGGAATGGAAACTGACAGCACAAATCACGACACCACACGTTAAGGTAAAAATGATCCGGAAAGCCTTTCGCACCGATAGCGTTGTGGGGGTACACGTTAATATCCTGAAGTACCGAGCACCATTGGTCTCTGGGATTGCGGTAAATGTGAACAATACTCGCGTCTGGATAGTTGGCTCTCAGCCATCCCAACCGGAAATCAGTGCGATTAAACTGCAACACTGACCTTCCCTTCGCGGCCATGATCAACGTATCGGTATACGCTTTCATCGGGAGATCGAATGCATCTTCGTCCATATACAAGTTATGGCGGATCCAGTCCTCACTGTAGTGTCTTCCCAGTACCGACAAACCGCCATACTCGGACCAGTATTCGCTCACACCCCGATGTGTTCCGTCGGTATGGTCGCCCCGTTGTTCCTGGTCAAACCAGCGACGTTCGTTGAAAGGCTCATAGTAGGCGGTATAACCTTCCAGATTGCGAAAGATATTCCATAAGAGCGTAGATCCGCTGCGAAAACGACCGGTCACAAAAATCGCTTTTTGTGGTGCCATACTTTGTTTGTACTGGCCCGGCCTGTAGGGATCGGAATAAGCGGCGAAGCGGCGGCGGATTTCTTCATGCTGCGGACGCAGCCGACTCATGTAATGACGCACTTCGTCGGTTTTCAGCAGGCGCAGGAAGTGACCGACGAGACCTCCCCTGATAATGCGCCGTACATTGCCAACAAACATCAGCGAACTCCATTTTCTATTGAAATCGACAACACCCGCATCATTTTTTTCTGAATACAGAATTCAGGGCTCTTTGAAACTCTAAAAATAACGGATGGCCCAGCCCGAACAGCATCAGCAGCCAGAATGGAGGCATTATCAGCGCGAGAGCCAGGATGGGCTGCCATGCCGGTGCTAGCTCGAAATCAAGAAACTGCCTGATTGCGAGCGTCATCAGCGCGCAACTAACGGTGATAAGGAGGTTGGGAACCCACGCTCTGATAAACGGGATTATTTTCAACCCGATGCAAGCTTTGAGTACCCACGTAGAAAGTATGGCGTCAACCACACCCACCGCCGTAAAAGTCTGCGCAACCCGTTCAAGCCCCGCTGGAAAAGCCGTGATTATGCCAATCGACAATATGGAAAAAACAAACAGATTTTGGCCAACCATAATCTTTTCCTTGTGCATGGCCACCATCACGTCATCGGAAAAAAAGTGCACGACGCGAAAAGCCGCCCAGAGTGCCAGCCAGGCCGCCAAGGGCGCCGCTGCGTCCCACTGGCTGCCAAAAAATAATCGAATGGCTGGTAAAGTCGCCAAACTGCCAACCGCAAGCACAGGACAAACCAAGGCCCCCAGCAACACGCTGGCCCGCTGATAAGCGAACCTTACATCGCTACCTTCGCGCCGCGCTCCGGAAAGGTATGGAAGCACGACAGGACTAATTCCCTTCATCAGAGTCGCCGTTATGAACTGAATAAATCCCATACCCCGTGAAAAGATACCCACCTGAAACGTTGTCCCAAGCTTGCCGATGACCATATCAGGCAGGATAGCCGGGGCTCTTTTCAGTACATTAGCAATTGAGGTAAATATACCCAGGCTTGCGATTGGCTTGATTCCGCGGTAGCTGGGAACGTAAACCATTGCATCCGGACGCAATGCGGTATTGAGTAACAGGCACTTGATCGCAGCAGTTATAACCTGCCCCCAGGCGAGGGCATAAAAGCTAAAACCTGCATAAATCAAGGATATCGTGGCTACCAGTATCGTTAACGTACCGATGAGTTCCACACGAAATAAAAGGTTGAACTTAAGATTACGGGATAACAGCGCTACGGGAATACTGATGAAAGGCGCGAGAAAGAATACAACAGCCAGTACTCTGAACACTGTTGAAATTTCGGGAACGCTGTAAAAAACAGCAGCTACTGGCGCAATCGCCATTATGGCCAGACCAAGCGTCCAGGATATGAGAATGGTGAGCCCCAATGCAGCGCGGACCTTTGACGGAGACAGTTCAGGCTCCCTCACCAGAAATGCACCGGCGCCCAGAATCCGAAATTCGCTGACGAGCATAACGATGCCGCTGGCGATGGCAAAAGTTCCGATTTCTTCTGGCGTCAAAAGCCGTGCTACCAGCATCGTCAATATCAATCCGATCAACATCACGCTGTAACGCGAAATAGACGAAAAGATTACTGCCTTGCGAATCTCAGACATTGCTCCACCCACGTTGTAGAACCTGACGGTAGCGTTCCTGGTATCCGGAAATCATCGGAATGATTGAAAAGGTAGTATCAAAACGTGATCGGCCAGCCGTATAGCCAGCGTGTGTACTGATGACAATGCACAAGATCAAACTGTTTCTTTTTTATAAGCTCCCGAATAGCGCGAATCACATTTAGGTCGAAGCCGGGAGCCCGTTCAAGGGTATGCACCTGCAAACCCTGCGCCCTGATTTGCTCTTCAATCTCGCCGACGTGCTCGTCAATACAAAGCAGTCTGTTTACGTGTTGGTCGGGTGGAACGTTCGACACAAGTTGCCGGATAACCTGTTCTACAACCCCTATTCTAATATTAAACGTAACATGCAAAATCTTAATTTTTTTCTGTTTCCCTGATTCCCTGATTCCCTTACCTTGAATCCTCAAGTCCATCTATTTTAATTTTGCGGCGCGGGTTCTTAGCAGGCAAAAAACTGGAATCACGATCAGAAATACCGGAAGAAGCCATTTCATTACATAGCTCACCTCCTCAAAAATGTAACGCTTAGTCATAAAGTGGTAGGTGTCGTCAAAAATAACGTAACCAGATCCATAAATTCGTTCAAGAGTATTAATTTCTTTTTCGGAATACCCCTGAGCAGAATAAACATTTCTAACCAACCTAGGATCCTCAGTAATAGCCTGCAAGGACATACCCAGCTCCACGCCAAAATCAGGATCCATGACATATCGCTGGCCGTTTTCAGACTCGTATTCGATCACCACATGGCCATTGCTGAACGAACCAATGCGATTGGGTACCTCGTACCGATCCAGAATGCTTGAAAGCACGGTTGCAGCGTCGCCGCAGACGCCTATACCCCGCTTGATGTTGCGTTTGTAGTTTGCATAGTGGTAACGCTGAATCTGAGGCATATCCAGTGCCAGCCCCAGAAAATAGAGATAATAATTTTCCCAAATGGGAATCAACTGCCGGTATTGTTCGGCGTCAACATCGGGCCATTCCACGTGCACCAAGCTGTCGTTAACGATGTTATTGGCCTCGCTTGCAACAGAGTCAGGATCACCGAGCATCTCCAGAGCCTCGATTTTTGCCATGCTCTCTTCATAGCTCAGCACTCTGTCCGGAAGAAACCTCAGCAGGTGATGATCCGTTACACCCAAACCAGGCTTGCGTATAGGCTGGGTCAAACCGTACAGATTGATGCTCATCAGCACCAGGCCCAGTGCCAGGCAACCCAGAGCAAACCAGAGAAAAAACCGGTTACGGCGACCGTCTCGCTGAGTCGAATCATTACTATGCATTGCGCCGCTCTCCATCCGGGTCGCCATAAGCTCTCCACCATAACTCAAAGGCAACCATGCTCCAGAGCTCTTGGGTATTCTGGTTGTGTCCGCGTTGATGGTTTTGCCAAATTTGCCGCACCTTATTCATATCAAAACACTGGGCCAGCCCGCCATCATCCGAGTTGAAAACACCGTTGGCAAGCTCAAAGAGTTCGCTCCTCAACCACTGGGCCAATGGCACGGAAAAACCCATCTTCTTGCGATAAAGTACGTCCTCCGGTAAGAGCTTTTCAAAAGTATGCTTGAGGATGTACTTCTTTTCCCTGCCTTTAAGTTTCAGTGCAGACGGGATATTGGCAGCGTACTCAACCACCCGGTAATCCAGCAAAGGGGCCCGGGTTTCCAGGGAATTGGCCATGCTCATGCGGTCTACCTTGACAAGAATGTCGCCCGGCAAATAGGTTTTGATATCGGTATACAGAATGCTGGCCAAATGGTCGTCGGTATCGGCGTTATGGTAGTGTGCCCGAGTAATGTCCGCCGGATCGTAATCGTCAGTTTCGCGTTTCAGATCGCCTCGGACCAAATCGTTCCACAGGCTCGGCCTGAAAAAACAGTTCGTAGTAAAAAAGGCCCGATCCGGTTCCATCGCCAGCGTCCCTAGCAGGGACTGCGCCTTGCCTGTAATCGGGCTATTAAAACGCCCCGCCAGCGTCGCAAGCGTTGGGAAAAGGCCACGCCGAAGCGCGCCAGGGAACAGATTGCGCAGGCGATTCTCAATCTGATCTGTGTGGTACTTGCTGTAACCGGCGAAGTTTTCATCGCCTCCGTCACCGGCAAGTGCAACGGTTACCTTTTTGCGCGCCAGTTGAGATACAAAGTAAGTCGGCACGAACGAGGGATCGGCAAACGGCTCATCAAAATAACGGGCAATTTCTGCCAGGCTGCCGGGCACGCTCTCTTTCACCGTGAATTCATGATGATCGGTGTTAAAACGTTCAGCCACTTTTCTGGCCCAGGCAACCTCATCGTACCGCTTGGAATCAAAACCTATGGCGCATGTCGTGACCGGCTGACTGGCATGCCCTGCCATCAAGCCCACCACGGCGCTTGAGTCCACTCCGCCACTGAGAAATGCGCCAAGTGGTACGTCACTGATCATCCGAAGCCGAACAGCGTCGTCTATGAGATCGTAAAGGCCGGCTTCCAGTTCAGGCTGACTGGCCGTACTAGGGCTACGAAAACACACATCCCAGTATTCTTCGATTTGCGTCGCTTTAGCACCTGTTTTCAACCAATGGCCGGGAGAAAGTTTGTGAACATTGCGGTAGATAGTCTTGGGGTCCGGAATATATTGGTAGGCAAAGAAGTCTTTGATCGCATCCGGCCGAATCTCTCGGCGGATGAACGGCAGAACGTTCAGGGCCTTAAGCTCTGAGGCGAACGCAAACTGACCACCGCACTCATAGTAGTAAAGCGGCTTCTTCCCGAGTCGATCCCGAGCGAGAAACAGCTCCCCGGAAACCTTGTCCCAGACGGCAAAGGCAAACATGCCGTTTAGCTCTTCCAGGCATTGGTGTCCTTTTTGTTCGTATAAAGCGAGCAACACTTCCGTATCGGTTCCGGTTCTGAATGAGCAGCCCGTCGCCTCCAAATCAGTCTTTAACGACTGATAATTGTATATCTCGCCATTAAACGCAATGAGATAACGGCCAGAGGCCGATGCCATCGGCTGGTTGCCGGCTTCGCTTAAATCGAGGATGCTAAGCCGCCTGTGCACCATAGCCATCTGACCATCCTGATAGATGCCGCTGGCGTCGGGACCGCGGTGAATAATGGCCTCCCCCATCTGTTCAAGCCACTGACGGTGAACATCCCGGTTCGGAGTCTGCGGTGTTCTCAGAAATCCTGCAAAGCCACACATGGTTAACCTGCCCTCTGCTGTCTGGGAAGCGGCGCTTTACCATCCGTTACCAGTTTCCGAAACAGCTCTTCATATTCACTGGCCATGCGCGCTGCAGAGTAATGCCCATCAATCCGCTCACGCGCCTTGCTCGCAATCGATCGGGCCAAAACGGGATCCTCCAGCAAGCGCTCACAGCAACCCGCCAGTGCTTTCTTGTCGCCAAACGGTGCAAGCAGTCCCGTTTCCTCGTGATCGATAAGCTGGTCCACGCCAGGAATATCATAGGCCACAACAGGTATACCAATCGCCATGGCTTCCATCATACAGCGAGGTATACCTTCCAGTGAAGACGTCATAACGAACAGGTCCAGTTTTGACAGAAGGGCCAACCGGTCACTGCGAAAACCTAGGAATTCGATGGCATTGGCACTTCGAAGGCTGTTTGCATATGCCTCCAGTTCAGCGCGCTGGGACCCATCGCCAATCATCTGGAGGCGGTACTCCGGATGATTGGTGTACAACTGTTCAAAACAGTCCAACAGATGCATCAGGCCTTTGCGTGGGATCATTTGCCCGATGAAGCCAATTACTTTCGTATGCTTGCTTTCGGTACCTTCGTTCGCGACTTCCAGCGTTTTTTCCACTCCACTTTCTAACTCTTCTATCGATTGATCGATTTCCTTCAGATCCACGCCATTTCGGATGAACTGTGTCTTGGCTTCGGGAACCCCAAGGCGTTTCATATCGGACATCAATTCCTCAGAGAGTGGTGCGACCGCATCGAAATATCGCAGCATGTGGGTCCCGACGCGGATAAACGCCGCCAGCTTTAAGCTGACCTTGCCAGAAAAGCCATGAGGTGTACTCAAACAAGCGATGCCTGTAAGCCTGGCGGCAATCAAACCAAGAATATCCGATTTGTAACCATGAGTATGGATAATCTGGATATCCCGTTCTCTGATAACCTGGCAAAGTCTGCGCACCACACGAATGTCAAAACGGCCGTGCATATCCAGGTAGTGAACCTGTCCGACGGTTGTAGGGTAGACTTCTGCCACAGTCAGATCTTGAGATTCACTCTCTCGTGTAACAGCCAGGTCACAGGTAACGCCATTGCACTCAAGATTATTGGCCAACGCAAGCACCCATCGTTCGGCACCGTAAAAACCGGCAGGGGTTATAAATTGCAAGACCCGGATATTTTTCATTGTGCTGCAGCACTCCTTTCGCCGTATTTGGTCATCCTAATGGTCTTTTCGGAGCCCCTGGCCCGGAGATAGTGAATATTAATGGCAACAGCGAGCAAGAGAATCATCCAGAAAAGTATTTCGGCACGGAAACTGTTGATAAAGCTACCGGCCACCAGGTAGCTAACCAGCGCGCATTCCAGCGCGCGAATTTTAAAATAGGTTTGGGTGGCGTTTTCTTGCAAAACCCATTGTCGAGTCTTTTTTGACAACCGGTATAACGAGCTCAGCATAATCAGAAAGAACGCCAGACCTAGCCATCCAACTTCAGACAGACCCTGAAACCACAGCGAGTGAACGCTTTTGTTTTTATATTCCTCGCCCAGGTAAAATTCAGCGAGCCGGTTAAAACCCTGAACACCGACTCCCATTGGGTGATCCTCAACAACATCAAGCGTAGCCAACCAGAACTTCACACGGTGGGAACCACTCGCCGCTTGATCCTCGGGGTTCTCAAGCGTCTGCATACGTTCCCAAAAAGCATCGTCCGCCACATAAAGAGCCCCGCCAAGACTAACCACGGCGATTAGAATCGCCATTCCACGCTGCCCCTTCTGCCGATATTTAGAGAACATCATGATAAAAAGAAAAGCGCCGCCACCAACGACTCCGCCGAGGAAGGCTCCCCGGCTATTGATAAGAACAAGACCATTGGCGATCAACGCACCGCAGAAAACGCATAACAGCTTGACTTTCTTGTTACCCAACCACGCGTAATACATCAATAAGGCAGCAGCCGGAACCAAAGCGGCCGCAACGCCATTCGCATCAGGAGCGTCCACAAGGCCGATACCTTCCACTCGATCTCCCGAATTCCTCCCGGTAATCGTTGCCAGATACCCTATGTAGGTTGCGCCAACCAGATAAGCCCAGATTGAAGCGTGAAGAAGACGCTCGGAATGCACCAGTTTATACGCCACCAGAACAATGACGATCGACTTTGTAAAGTCGTACGTAAACCTTTGATGTATCGCTAAGTCCAACGCAAACGCATAAACAAGATAGTAAGACAGCAGCAACAACACCATCCACTTAAATATAGGCTGTGCCTTCCACGGGCTCATTGCAGAGTAACGGCTATAACTAACGCCGAGCGCCAATAACATCAATGTGGCGGATATAAACGAATAACTCAGGCCCGGTATACTCGCAGACCACCAGCGAGAATCAGGATTCAGAAAGTACAACAACTGATATAATATAAATGCCGATGACCCACTATAAGTTAACGTGGCAATTATGCCGCCAAAAAAAATCATCAGGAAAAGCAGAGCGAATTTTGACACTAGTTGTTTCCTACAATTTGAGACCACTTATCCTTTATACGGTGGAAAGTTCTTTTAATATAATGCCGATAAGCTCCGATACGCCATCTATACTGGATTTGAATTTCCCCAACTACAGCCTGGTGTGATCTATAATAAAGAGCTTCCATTTTTGATACGTTTACAGGGGTAAACTTTCCTTCGTAGGCAAGTTTTTCCAAAGTATCACGGCAAATACTCTCAACTATGCTTATCTGCCGACCAGTCAACTCCTTTTCCCATTTGTTTGTCATCTTTGGATCAAGAGCTTCGAAGGTCTTCAAGTTCTCGCGACCTTTTTTAATAAACGATGTTTTAGACCCATACTGCATCATTGCATCCGTTAACGGTACACCAATAAAACGGCACACCTTGTCAAGGGTAGAACGCTGCGACATTACTAAATCTTCGTATCTTATCTGTAAAACATGGTCTGGGTACTTCTTCAAGAATTCAAGTTGTACCGTTGTTTCTTGCAACCATCGTTGAGCGCCAGTGTAGGCATTGGTACCCAAGCCCCACTTATTCCGAATGTAAGAATTGACGACGGCTCTTGGGTCTCTGGTTATAACAATAAATCTGGCTTCAGGTAAGAACTTTTCCAGACAATCAAGATAATTCGTTAGTTCCGGGTCTTTTAACCCCCATATAGATTTTTTTTCTTTTTTTAGCAGCGCTTCGATACCAAGACCGTATCTTTTTTCAACAAAATAACTGACTTTCTCTTTGATCTGATCTCTGTCATATTCCGGCTTGAATACCGATCTGACAGGCAGTTCATTTTTAATAAAAACGTCTGGATGAGCCGTCAGCATTTGGCAGAGCAGCGTTGTCCCGGAGCGTTGTGTGCCAATTAAAAAGACGGGTGAGTGCATAAATGGCTCCTCAGGCAAACAAGCTGATGAACAAGGCAACAGACAACAAAAGTGCCGCAGCGATTAATACCAAAAAATCGCCTGTCATTTCTGAGTCGGCTTTTATATTGGTTCCATCGGCACCGCTGGCACGGGCCGTACTCCATGTGACCTGGGTGCGTCCCTGCAGGGCAGTTATGATCCCCTTGAGAGAGTACAGATTAACCATGACAAAGTAGTAGGGAATCGAGATCCAGGCGGGAAGCCGGTTCTTCTCCGAAGTTTTATAACCCCTCCAAGCCAGCAAAATCAACATCAAAGCTCCAAATGTAATTAGCTGGAACACCCCGAACCCCTGCGCGGCCAGGAGACTGCTGCCGGCTAAACCAATAGCCAGGAATAGCGGGATCAACCAGCGTAGTAATTTGTGGGAGATAACCTCCCAGGCAAATATGCCAACTTTTTTAGGGCTCATCACGCCGCGCACACGCATTAATCCACGAAGACTGCGGTTTACAATACGTTCCTTGCGAGCAATTTCGCGACCAAAATCACCGGCGGTTTCCTCATAGCAGCGGGCTTTTGGATCGAACACACCTCGATAACCTTTGGCGATGATTTGTAGCGGATTCACAAAATCGTTGATGTCTTGCGGCTGCAAGGGCTCCCAGAGTTTGGTGCGAATGGCGTAGATAGCGCCGTCGCCGCCCACTACCGAATGCAACTTTGATTCCATTTCTTTAATGGCCAGCTCGTAACGCCAGTAGAGGTTTTCATTATTGGCGCTGGCGCCACTGTCTGCGTCTGTGTAGAGCGCGGCACCTACGGCGTAGCCAACTTTGGGATCATCGAAATTCTCTGCTAGGCGACTGATGGCGTCGAGGGCGTACATGGCGTTGGCGTCGCTAAACACGGTGATTTGGCTGCGTATCTGTTCCATAGCCAGGTTAATGCCCATGGTTTTGCCCAATCGGCCTTCCTGGCGGATGAGTTTGATGCGGGGGTTGCCAAGGGCTTTTACTTTTTCGTCGGTGCCGTCGTCGGAGCCGTCTGACACTACAACGATGTTCAGCTTGTCTGTGGGGTAATCCAGTGCCAGGGCGTTGTTCAGTTTTTCTTCTATTACTGCGGCTTCGTTGTAGCAGGAAATAACCAGGGTTACGGTTGGAAGACTGCTGTCTTCCGAGCTGTAGGTTACAGTCGTGGGTTTTGGCTGAATTTTGCGGGTGAGCAGCCACAAAATAGCCGGGTAGCCGAAATACACGTATACCGGCACCAACAAACACACAACGGTAATAAATAGAATAACGTTCATAAAGTGATATAACGCCGTAATTTAGGGCCAATCCAGTTGGCGACGAGCAAGGGTAACCTTTGCCAGATGCGCTCGATTAGCGGGCGCAAGCGGCTGACAATATTGCCTGAACCTGAGCCTGCGCGTTCGTTGGTCGGGCTATCATTGCGCCAAATTAAATGGTGAGGCACCGCGCCCCACTGCTTTTTAAAACGAAATGTGCCCTCCCCCAGAGTGGAGCGGCCGAAATCAAATTGGGTGCAGCCTAGATCGTTCACTTTGGCTAGCAGGGTCCAGTACAACAGCATGTTCGGTGCCAGCCGGTTGTATTCTTCAAGCGTTGACGCCCAGGGTATGCACGCCTGTTTGCCTTGCACCAGCACGATGCCGCCGCCAATAGGCTCAACACCCTTAAAAACCAGCCCTACCAACAGGTTGTCGCCGTATGCCCTGCCCAGTTCTTTGAACCAACTCAGGCTGTGTACCGGTGAGCCAAGGCGCAGCATGTTACGTGAAAACACGGCGTAAAATAATGCGATGGCGTCGTCGCCCTGGCGTACTTCTGCGGTCAGGCCATTTTTTTCGGCTTTGCGGATCTGGCTGCGCAATTTGGGTTTGTAACTTTTGAACAGGGTTTCGCTGCAGGCCGGTAATTCGCACAGCATGCGCACTTTGGTGTCGCCGGCCAGGTCCGTACATTCTTCCGGCAGCAGTTCTGGCCCGCCTTCGCGAATTTCCAGAGCTGCACCGCCAAGACTGGCGGCGAGATTCTGCGCGGCGAATCGCATTTCGTTGGCAATGTCGGGGCTGTCAGCCAGTAGCCCACCAAGATCGCAAAATGGCACCGACACCAAGGTGCCTGCGCGGAAGGGTCGCTTCACTTTCACCAGTGGCAGGGCTCCGCAAAGCTTGCCATTGTGATGGGCCGTAATGACCCAGGCAACGTGGCCGTAAGCTTTTTCAACCGCCGTTAACCAGGCGCTGGCGTGATAGGGCGTGGCGTTTGGCTGGCTGGCGATATAATTGTCATAGTCTTTCAACGGGAAAGCCGACAGCCGTGAGGCACGTACCTGAAGCTCAGCGCTCATTGGGGGCTGTTTCCTTCAGCCAAAGCTGTTTGGTACGCCGGGCGGCGTCTTCCAGTTTCAGTTTGAAGCGGCCACGTTGCAGTGATACCTGGGTGAGCTGCCGGTGCAGTTGGCCGAGGTTGGCCTTGTAACGTTCGTCTCCACCCATAAAATCGTAGTAGTGAAACCCGTGGTGGCGATAGTCTTCAATGCACAAAGCGTGGCCCAGAAGGCCCGGTTTCAGCCGGTTATCGTTTTCCGTTGCCATGCCGCCGAGGTAGAAATAAATAACGCCTTTGTGCAAAAGGTTGTAGAAGCTGGCGATTTCCTGATCTCCGGCCATCAGTGATACCAGGTCTACTCCGCCCTCTGACCATTGGGTTCGAATTAGCTCGCGATGAAAATGCACGAACTCCGGGTTGGCGAAGCCACTCTGGTCGGCACCCGTGCCCCAACGTTGCAGATGCCGCGGGCCGATGCGATCAAACAATGCCAGGGCACCCTGCACGGAATCCGGCCGTTGCAACTGCACCGGCCCCCGCTTCTGGTATCGGCGCTCGCAACGGTTTATCTGATACCGGGTGTTACGTGACAGCGTGTCGAGGTAATGCACGCCGCCGCGCCGCAGTTCGTCCAGATCTACGCCATAACAGGGCGCTTCCCAACGAACGTGCTTGTGCAGCCCTGTTAACTGGGCATAGCGGTCGGCATCTTTGCTGTCGATGGCGCCAACAATAAACTCATCCCATTCCGGCAGCGCTTCACAAACGTGTTTTAGGGATGCCGCAGCCACTCGGTCTTCCTGCCCTTTTTCAGATAGGAAGCCGTTGTATTCAATCCAGATCTGGTCCTGCACGCGCCGCCCGGTCTGGTGTAAGCGCAGGCAGCGGCTTTTTAATACACCATGACGGCGCTCGATGGTTTCAACCAGAAGCCCCAGGCCGATAATTCGTTCGCCCTCGGTTACTTTTAACACCAGAGCCGCAGGCTTATAAATAGTCAACCAATGACCAAGCCACTGCCACGACAAAAACACCGTGGGGTCGGCGCGGTTTTCCAGATCTTGCCAGTCAGCCTTCAAGCCTGCGCACGCAGAGGCTGGCTGCAATGTCACTGATAAGGTGGCCTTTGTCATGGCATTGCTTCCTGACACCGCTTAATGCTGCGGATTCGGGTGTTTCACCAGGAATGGCCCGATGGCCAAATAATCCAGTGCTCCCTGCAGAAACGCACGAACGCCGTCTTCCGGCGAGCTTACGATGGGCTCTTCGTGCATGTTAAAGCTGGTGTTGATCAGGCTGGGGATGCCGCTGATTTTTTCATATTCTTTCAGAATGTCATAGTAGCCGGGATTCACGTGGCGCTGAATCAGCTGGGGCCTGGCGGTGTTGTCGACGTGCACGGCGGCCGGGCAGCTTTCTTTCATGAACTCGGTGCAGTCAAAGGTGATGGTCATGAACTCGGCGGCGTGTTCGGCGCCTTTGATGTTGTGGTAGCACTTCTCCCGGGCCTCGTACAGGGTAACCGGGGCGAACGGCATGAATTCGGTGCGGCCCAGGCGCTTGTTCAGCCACTGGTTCACTTCCGGCTCGCGGGCGTGGTACATGATGGTGCGATTGCCCAGAGCGCGGGGGCCGTATTCCATGCGCCCATCAAAACGGGCGACGACGTTGCCGTTGTGGATCAGCTCGGCTACTTCTTTCGCCAAGTGTTCGGGGCGCTGATAAGTCAGGCCTTCGGCTTTCAGCGCTGTTTCGATTTCGGATTCGGAGTAATCCGGTCCCATGTACCCGTTTTCGATGGACGGCTTCGCCCCACCCGGCCAGCTGTGATAGAGCGCAGCGCCGGTGCCACAGCCGCCGTCGCCCATGTTGGGGTATACGAAGATGTGGTTCACGCCTTCGATTTCAAAAATGCGCTGGTTCAGCTTCACGTTGGCGGTAACGCCACCGGACAGCACAATGGTGTCGATGCCGGTTTTTTTGACCCAGTGACGAATGTAATCGGTGGCCACTTTTTCCAAAACGTACTGATAGGCCGCGGCCACGTCGATTTTTGGAAACTTGGACGCCAGGTAACGGGAGAAAAACACGTTATTGGCTTCGTAAATGCGGAAGTCGCCGGGCGTCTGCTGAATGCGCGACAGCAGGATGTCGCCCAATATGGACGGATCGCCGTAGGAGGCCAAACCCACAATTTTGCCTTCGTGGCGACTGGGCTTGAAGCCCAGGCTGGAGGTAACGTGTTCGTACAGGGTACCCAGCGAATTCGGGAACGGCAGGCCGTGCAACCGATGGATTTTGCCATCGCGGCCTTCGCTGATGGAACCGGCCAGGCCGGTGCCGTAGCCATCCAAGGTAACGCAAAGGGCACGATCAAAGCCGCTGCACAGGAAACTGTTGGCGGCGTGAGACAGGTGGTGGTCCATGCGCTTGATGGGACCACTCCAGCCTACGGATGCAAGGCCATCGGTCAGTTCTTTTTGCCAGTGCTGGAAGGACTCCTGAGCGCTCTCGCCCCACTGTCGCGAGGCTTTTAAGGCCATGGCGTTGGATGCCATTTTTGTGGCACCGGTCATGGAGTAATAAGAGTTGTATAAAAAGCTTTTTTCCATCATGGCGTTGGGGTGAGCAAGCCCGTGAATAGCTTCACTGCGGTCTGGAACGCGACCAAGAGCTTCTTTAATTTGCGGGCCCAGATCTTTGGGTTCAAACGACTTTATAAATTCTTTTTCGTCTTCCAGGTTTTTGGAAAACAGTTTCTGTTCGTTTTCTGCTGTCAGAAACGGGTAG
>Ga0307486_1000583_pt1 | contig 32404 bp, 32 predicted proteins | sample CBIW02metaG_FD_203663 | JGI IMG/M metagenome (GOLD analysis project Ga0307486, IMG submission 203663) | Sea-ice brine microbial communities from Beaufort Sea near Barrow, Alaska, United States - CBIW 0.2 | ecosystem: Environmental > Aquatic > Marine > Coastal | place: USA: Alaska | collected... | reverse complement strand
AAAACATTGCTCCCTGGTTGATAGCGCTTGGCATCCTCGGACAAATTGTGTACACCTCCCGGTTTTTCTATCAGTGGATCTATTCCGAACAGCATGAAAAATCGTCTTTGCCCCTGGGATTTTGGATGCTGAGTTTAGGCGGATCCACCATCATCTTCACCTATGCTATCTTTAGAAAAGATCCCGTGCTTTTGGCCGCTCATTTTTTTGGTGGGATGGTATATATCAGGGATTTATTCCTGCTGAATAAACCAAAGAAATAGAGCTGATATATTCTCCTTAATTAGAAGTTCTTTTTTGCCACTAATGCACGAATAATTTTATAAAATATAATTGGATGAAATTGAATATGAGAAAATTTCAATTTATTTTAAAAATCAAAACAGGCCAGAAATCCAATTTATTTTAACATTAGTAAGACGTTCTTTTATGCCACTAATTCACGAATAAAATTATAAAACCTTCATTACTGTTAGAGCAAATTGAGGAATGCTAAAAGTTTGATTTACAGTAACATTAGTGCATTCGTGGCTAAACCTTAGCTTCACATTTTTTTAAATCTTAATATATCTCCAACTTCTCATTTGAAATTTCATAGGTAAACATTCCAATTACCACAATATATTCCAAAGCCACCATCCACAAATTCTCCCGGAAAACTGCATCGCTATAGGCAAAATAGCTTAAAACGACCATAAACGACCAGATTATGGCAAACCTATACCGCGTAAAAACAGAGAGCAACAAAGGCGTGGCGATATACCAGGGATGCACCGTGGTTGAAAGGAAGAAATAAACAGAAACCCCCAGGAGCATTGTTGTTATAAGGCGCTGTGCGGAATTATTTTTTCTAAAAATAGCGAAGCCTCCCAAAACAAGGATAACGATAACAGGAAGTACTTTCCCGGCGGTCTCAATGATATTGTAGCCTTTTACCTGAAAGCCAATCCACCGGATGAGGTAGAAAATGCTCCCATTGAATTCAAATTTCTGAAACCAGAGCCCAATACTCGCTGAAAAATTTGAAATAAGCGTTGAAGATAAAAAAGGCAGAAAACTAAAAACCACTACCATACCTACTATCAAATAATATAAGATCAGTTTCCAAAAATTTAATCTGTTTTGGGAATTTTCAGCAGTGAAATACCTCAGTAACAGGGGTAAAAAAAGAAGGGGAACTAATTTCAGGGAAACCGAGGCTGCAAAAACAACTGCGCTTAGGATCCATTTTTTCTTGTGTAAAAGATAGAGCGACCAAATCAGGAAAAACAACATCACGCCCTCAAAATGAAGGTTTCCGGTGAGTTCTATAATTACAAATGGATTGAGAATATACCAGTAGATCCTGTTAACCGGCAGGTTTAAGTTCTCAAGCAGTTTTTTTCCGAAGTAAAGCGTTCCAAGATCGGCTGCAATAATTATGAACCGCAAGACAATTACAGATCCGAGTATGCTTTTTCCGGCAAAAAGCCCTGCAATTGCAAAAATAAGCTGATTGAGCGGCGGATAATTGGTGTAATTACCGGCGTTTAATTCTCCCATCCCGGCAAAAAGTTCTATAGCCTGGGAAATGGGCGCAGTTCCTTCTTTTATGAGGTTTCCTGGTAAATATAAATAGGGGTTCCAACCTTCAACGATCATTCTTCCATCCCAGATAAACCGGTAAAAATCCTGAGATAAATTGGGAAGGGCCGCAATAAAGATCAATCGGAATAATAAAGCCGCGCCGGCCAAAAACCAGAAATTATTTTTTTCCAGTTGCAGCAATTTCCAACTGATGAAAAACAGGCCTGTGTAAAGTGTAATTAGTTTTATAAAATCACTTCGCACCAGGTCATAGGAAAAAGACGCATAAAATAAACAGGCGGCAAGAACCAGGAGTAAAGGTATTTTATGGTTTCGAAAAAACGAATTCATAAGCCGGGTTCAGATTAAGATTTCAATAGTCGGAATTATTTAAGTTCCGATTATTATATCAAAATTATAACTTCTCAAAGAAATCATTTTTGCCACTGATGCACTAATAAAAATCAGGATTCCTCAATCTACAATATTCATTTTCTTCAGCAGAAAAGAAGCGTTCATATTCTGGCAAACTCCATCTTTAAACTTGTAATCAAAATACAACTGATCCTCAATAATTTCAGCATCAAAATAATGATTTTCAACCTGAGGTAATTCTTCGGCAACTTCGCATAAACTCAGGTCATGAGTTGCTATAATCCCTGTGGATCTTGATTTGACCAGTTTCTGGATAAATTTTCGGGAACCAATTGCTTTATCGGTGCTGTTCGTGCCTTTTAAGATCTCGTCCAAAATGATAAAATATTTATCCGTTTTAATTTCATTGACAATAAACTGAAGGCGTTTTAATTCTGAAAAGAAATAGGATTCATCATCATTCAAGGAATCGGTGGTGCGCATGCTTGTAATAAGCTTGATAGGATTATAATTGCAGGTAGTGGCGCAAACCGGCATTCCGAGATTTGCCATAACTATTTGAAGGGATACCGTTCGCAGAAATGTGCTTTTCCCGGCCATATTGGCTCCGGTAATTATAAAAAATGACTCGTTCTTGATCTTGAAGTCATTCGGGATCCTTTTTTCAGGATCCAAAAGCGGATGGGCGATCCGGCTTGCTTTAATCACATATTCCCCATGAGTGATATTGGGAAAAACATAATCCGGATGATTAAACGCAAAATTTCCCAGGCTGTTGAAAGCATCCATAAATTCGATCACCTCAAACCATTTATTTACATTTTCCTGGTATTCAGAGATCCATTTTTCCAGGCGATAGGATTGCCTGAGATCCCACAGCAAAAACCCGTTCCCTACAGCCATGAAGATCATATTGTTTCTCTGGTCCAGAGAATCTATTGCCTTTGAAAATTTCTTTAAAACCTGGGAAGCTTTGTTCTTTTCCGAGAGTATTTCCGCTTGTTTCCCTTTTAGGAATTCCGATTGAAATGTGGTGTTCTCGATCATTTCCAACAATTGGTAATATTGGTGGAAAGTGTCCTGCACCTTGCTCACACTTCCGGAGAGCAAGTTGATATTTTTAAGATATATTCCGCTAAAAAGCCACCCAGCTATAAACCATAGGAACAATTGCAGCCCGGTGATCAAATCTGCAAAGAAACCTATTATCAAAGCAAGGGATACTGCTGAAACCACCCAGGGAAGCCAACTGATGAATTTGGGAACGAAGATTTTGTAATTCTTGAACCAGTCTGCAACCTGGCTTGAAGGCGTTTCGGTCTTCACCAATTTTGCCACCGCCGAAAATTCCTGTCGCCACAACACTTTTTCGGATAATTCCCTGATTGCATCCTGTTTTTTACTGATATCAGCAATTGAATTTTCGGTCAACAAATGCGCCAATTTGTTTTTTCCTTCTTTTAAAGCCGATCTGTTCAAATACTGAAAAAAGGATCCTTCTCCAAATAGATCTATATCCTGACTATAGGGATGCAATGGGTTTGCAAACTCGTTTCCAGATGGAAGATCGGCGAAATCCCGTTTTAAAACCCTGAGTTCGGTTTCATTTAATTTTACCAGTTCAAGAATCTTATCGCGTTTATATTTTAGATCGGTATGTCGGGAAACCAGGAATAAAAAAACAATGATCCCAATGAAAGCGATCAGGCCGGCTATTTTTGGTTCCGCGAAAAAATAATAAATTCCCAAAGCCGTTGCCAGAAACACAAGCAATCTCACCAAACTGGAAATATTAAGCCGGCTATTGGCTTTATCCAAATTCTGTTGCTGATTATATTTTTCGCGTTTATAAAAATCGAATACGGTCATAGATCTTTTACTCATTATTTACAGGGCTTTCAGCTCCTGTTGAAGTTTCTTCGGTAAGCTCTGAAGCACCAGGTCATAGGAATGATCCACAAGCCCGAAGATAATTGATTTTTGAAGAAATCCACCCAGCACCAGGGTATTCCAGTGCATTTTACTCATATGATACCCGGGCAGTATCCATTCGGGATATTCCTCTCTTAAGCTTAGTGCCCGTTCGGGATCGCATTTAAGGTTGACTCTTAGGGGAACCTCATCAAGCGAAGCCAGGGCGAACATTTTCCCCATAATTTTAAAGACAAGTACATCGGGGCCAAATGGAAGACCCTCAGTAACGCCTTTTTTGGAAAGGCAATAATTTCTGAAAGTTTCAATATCCATAGGAACCCAGGTTGATTACTCCCCAAAGGAAAGTTAGTTATTCTTTTAGTTTCGGATTTTCCAAAACATTCGTTTCCAATGCGGTATAATCAAGTTTCCAACCAATGGTTTCAACGATTTTTTCTATGAGCAAAATAGTGCTTAAGGCTTCTTTATTGGCTTTTTCTATCAATCCGCTTCCCGGAATTTTATCGACAATATGCTTTTTGGCATCCCGGGTGATATCCGTTAGATCTGAAGTGGTAAAAGGATTTGCCCAGCCTTCCTGCTTATCATAATATTTAAAATCGGTTTCTACGGTCAATATTTCGGGCTGGGGAAAATTAGTGAGGATTATTCTTCTAGCCTCATTATCGCTTTCCATCCTTATTTTACTGAGATCAAAACCTATATGAGCTTTCGCATTTATTAGGATAATGGCCTTTTTCTTTCCAAAGAAAAGATTCACGTACTTTTCCTTGAGATTTTCATAATGATAGATCTCCGAAAAATCGCCCTCAACAGTAATTAACTTACAAACGCTTTTGATCTTATCGATCAAAATCACCGACTGTTCATCAGTGCGCTCTTTTCTGCGGAATTTGTTAAATCTCGCAAATATCAAATATGCGAGTATGGCTCCTGCCGCAAGTCCTATAAATAGATATTCCATATATCAAATATAAAGAAAAGCTTCAATAGAATCACATCTTCGTTTTACGCTAAAATTACCCCACGATATTCACGATCTTCCCGGGGACAACAATAACCTTTTTAGGGGTTCTTCCTTCAAGTTGATTTTTGGTTTTTTCATTTGCCATCACCGCTTCCTCTATCTCGTCCTTGCTCAAATCCAAAGGCAATTCCAGGGTAAACCTCGTTTTCCCGTTAAATGAAATCGGGTATTCCTTGGTGCTTTCCACAAGGTATTTCCCTTCAAATTCCGGGTAAGCAGCAGTTGTAACCGACTCATTATGTCCCAATTTTTGCCACAATTCTTCGGCAATATGCGGCGCATAAGGCGCGATCAAGATTGCCAATGGTTCCAAAACTTCCCGCTGATCGCATTTTTGAGCCGTAAGTTCATTTACACAGATCATAAAACTTGAAACCGAAGTATTGAAACTGAAAGCTTCAATATCCTCCGTGACTTTTTTGATGGTTTTATGTAGTGTCTTTAGGCTTTCGGCGGACGCTTTTCCTTCAGAAACTTCAAAACTATTTTCCTTGCTGTATAGTTTCCAGAGTTTTTTCAGAAAACTGTGCACTCCTGTAATTCCTGCGGTATTCCAGGGTTTTGCCTGTTCCAGTGGCCCAAGGAACATTTCGTAAAGCCGCAAACTATCTGCGCCGTATTGCTCGCAAATCTCGTCCGGGCTCACTACATTGTACTTGGATTTGGACATTTTTTCCACTTCGCGGCCAACGCTATAGGCCCCTCCTTCTGTAATAAATTCAGCATCCTGATATTCCGGCCGCCATTTTTTAAAACCTTCAATATCCAGTTCGTCTGAGTTGTTTACCAAAGAAACATCAACGTGGATTGGTTGTACCGATTTATCGCCAATTAAATTTTTTGAGACAAACTTATTTTCTCCTTCCAATCTATAAACAAAAGCGCTCATTCCCAATATCATTCCCTGGTTGATCAGCTTTTTAAAAGGTTCTTCCACGGTAACATATTTGCGGTCCTTTAAGAATTTGGTCCAGAACCTGGAGTACAATAAATGGCCGGTGGCATGTTCGCTTCCGCCAATATACAGATCTACATTCTCCCAGTATTTTTGAGCTTCTTCTGAAACAAAACGCTCCTGGTTTTCGGAGTCCATATATCTGAAAAAGTACCAGGAACTTCCCGCCCAACCGGGCATGGTGTTCAATTCTAAGCTCCCTCCTTTTCTTAAGGAAGTACTCTCAAATTCCTTTTTAGAAACTACCTCTTTCTTATCTTCATCCCAATACCACTTCTCTGCTCTTCCCAAAGGCGGCTCGCCTTCTTCTGTAGGCAAATATTTTTCTACCTCGGGCAATCTCAAAGGCAGGTCTTTTTCATCTATCATTTGTGGCATTCCATTTACATAATATACCGGAAACGGTTCTCCCCAGTATCGCTGACGGGAAAATACCGCATCCCGCATCCTGTAATTTATTTTTCCTTTTCCCTGACCTATTTTTTCAAGTTCTTCAATTGCCTTTTTCACTGCCTGCTTATAAGGCAATCCGCTTAAGAAAGCTGAATCGGCGATTACGGTTCCCTCTTTTCCGGAATAAGCCTCTTCGGAAACATCTACATTTTCAAATATATTTTTAATCTCTGCCATTCCGTTTTGCCCTTTAAAAAAGGTTGCAAAAGCATGGTCACGTTCGTCTCCGCAGGGCACGGCCATTACCGCTCCGGTCCCATAACCTGCAAGCACATAATCCCCGATCCAGATGGGAACGGGTTCTTTGGTGAACGGATGCTCTGCATAAGCCCCTGTAAACACTCCGCTGATGGTTTTTACATCGGCCATACGTTCGCGTTCGCTGCGTTTGGCACTTTTATGAATATACGCTTCAATTTCTTCCTTTTGTTCCGGCGTCGTGATTTTTGAAACCAATTCGTGTTCCGGTGCCAACGTCATAAAGGTAACTCCAAAAATAGTGTCTGGGCGAGTTGTAAAAACACCAATTTTAAATTCGGAATCCGGAATCTTGAATTCCACCATCGCCCCCACCGATTTCCCGATCCAGTTGCGCTGACTTTCCTTCAGGCTTTCGCTCCAGTCAATATTTTCCAGTCCCTGCAGCAATCTTTCGGCATAAGCTGAAATCCGCATGCTCCATTGTGTCATTTTTTTACGAACAACCGGATAACCGCCACGTTCGGAAACGCCGTTCACAATTTCATCATTCGCCAAAACGGTTCCCAACTGCGGGCACCAGTTTACCTCAGATTCTGCAAGGTAGGTGAGCCTGTATTTCAGTAAAATTTGTTGTTTTTCTTCAGAAGAGAATAAATTCCATTCCGCTGGCGAAAATTCATCGATTTCATCATCACAGGCTGCATTCACCCTTAAATTTCCTTCCGCAGAAAACATATCAGTCAATTCAGAAATTGGGCGTGCTTTATCGGCTTCAATATCATACCAGGATTCAAAAAGCTGGATAAAGATCCATTGTGTCCATTTGTAATAATCGGGATCACTGGTGCGCACTTCCCTGCTCCAATCGAATGAAAATCCTATTTTATCCAGTTGCCTCCTATATCCTTGAATAATGTTTTTTTGATAATCGACTTGTTGGATGGTAGTTTTTAAACCTTTATCAATTAAGGCTTCGTTTTTAATGCTCCCATCTTCATTTACATATTTCTCAAGAATCTTTCCTTGGAAATCTAAACATCCTTCAATATTTATGCTTGTTGTATTTGCGGGATGCTGGCCGGTTTGAATGGCATACTGCTCTGCCGGCAATCCAAAACTATCATAACCCTGAGGATGCAACACGTTAAAACCTGTGTGGCGTTTATAACGGGCGTAAATATCGCTGGCGATATAACCCAGCGGATGGCCTACGTGCAACCCGGCCCCGGAGGGATAAGGAAACATATCCAGCACATAATATTTTGGTTTATCTGACTTATTTTCGGCTTTAAAGGTTTGGTTTTTGGCCCAATATTTTTGCCATTTAGCTTCAATCTCATTAAAATGGTAACTCATTGCTCTAATTTCTGAATAGCTGCAAATTTACAATTTTAAACTTCTTGGGAGAATCTATCTTATACAGAATATTTACCTGTTTCTGGCTTCATTTTCCTTGGGCAGCAAACATTCGTAAATAAACCTGTTAACCGGGGTTTGAACACCAAGCCGTGTGCCTTCATTTACAATATAACCGTTGAAGTTTTCCAATTCAGAAGGTTTTCCATCCATAATATCCCTTTGGGTAGACGCCGTGGTTTCAGGAGGTTGTTTACTGATTATTTCAAATATTTTATCCACGTGTTCAAGGGTCAAGGCCACATGCTTTGCATTTGCCACCGCCATTATTTCAAGTGCCGAATTTCTCATTACATCAAATAAATAATCACTTTCCCTGATTTTTCCAATTGGCACACGCGTTAATCCCCCAATTCCACTTATGGTAGCTATGAAGAGGAATTTTTTCCAGATCTCGAGCTGAATATCTTCCGGAATGTTATTGGTGATTTCAGAATTATTAAAAATTTCCTGTATTTCTTTAATCCTTGAAGTCCTGATATTGTCAATTTCCCCAAAAGTAATTAGCGGTTCAAAAGATGCGTGTTTGATTTTTCCAGGAGATTCAATAAAACTGACAATGAAACACAATCCGGCAAGTACATTTTTCTTCGGTAAAATTTTTAAAAGCTTTTCTACATTATCAGCCCCGTTTTGAAGGGGCAACACCATTGTTTCTTCCCCAATAATGGGTTTTAGTAAAGATGCGGCTTCTTCTATTTGCCAGGATTTCACTCCTAAGATCACCAGATCCGGTTTTGACACTTCCTCTAAATTATCGGTTGCCAGTTTTGGAAAAACCCTGAAATTTCCGTTTATACTTTCTACTTCCAAACCATTTTCCCTGATGGCTCCCAGATGCTTTCCTCTTGCGATCATGGTCACCTCATAACCCGCTTTGGCCAGTTTTGCCCCAAAATACCCCCCTATGCCACCAATTCCGTAAATTAAAATCCTCATAATTTGATCGTGTTTTTTCAAATTTAGTCATTACAGAATAAAACAGAAAGATTGAGCGTTTTAAAGATAGGAAATCATTTTCTTTCTTATTTTTACACAAAATCTGAAACTACTTTATGAGTACATCATTTGAAAGATACCAAAAACGCCGGTTGATCTCGTCTTATTTTTCTGTAGTCATTAGTATTTCATTGGTGCTTTTTTTGCTGGGCTTACTGGGATTATTGGTATTGAACACCAAAAAAGTGGCCGACCATTTTAAAGAACAGATCGCCCTTACCATTTACCTGAAAGATACGGCCAAGGATGTGGAAATAGAGCAGTTGAAAAAATCCCTTGCCCTTGCGGAATACACCAAAACCAGCAACTTTATTTCAAAAGAGGAAGCTGCAGAAGAACACAGCAAGGAAATTGGAGAAGATTTTATGGAATTCCTGGGTTATAACCCACTTCAAAACTCCATTGATGTTTATATGAAAGCCGATTATGTTTCCCCAGAGCAAATCGATACTATTGCAACCGACCTGCGTTCCAAAAATTTTGTGGATGAAGTGGTTTATGACAAACCCTTGATAGCGCTGCTGAACGACAACGTGAAAAAGATAACTTTCTGGGTTTTGGTAGTGAGTGGAATATTCACTTTTATAGCCGTATTATTGATAAACAGTTCTATCAGGCTTGCGGTGTATTCCAAACGATTTATAATTAAAACAATGCAAATGGTTGGTGCCACCAAGAGTTTTATACGCAGCCCGTTTATCTGGCAAAGTGTAAAACTGGGGTTTATTGGGGCAATTCTCGCCTTAATAGGAATGGCGATCGTATTATATTATTTAAACCACAGCTTCCCGGAATTGGAATTGCTTAGTGATATTGGCATACTTGCCGGTTTATTTTTCGGTATATTTTTTATGGGGATTTTGATCTCCTGGCTAAGTACGTTCTTTGCGACTTCCAGATTCCTAAATCTTAAAACAGATGAGCTTTATTATTAGAAATAAGGGTCAAGAATCAGGACATTAGAAAAAAGAGAATAGGATAATAAAAATAATCGCGCACCTGTTGCCGGAGAAGGCAGGTTTGTGGCTTAATCATAAAAAATGAATAAAAATAAAAAACCCCTACATAAACAAGACCTGAATTTTGTCTTCGGAAAAAAGAATTACACCTTTATGTTCATTGGCCTTGCGGTTATTGCATTGGGTTTTCTCCTGATGGCAGGTGGCGGAAGTGACGATTCAAATGTTTTTAATCCGGATATCTACAGTTTCAGAAGGATCCGGTTAGCGCCGGCTTTGGTATTGCTTGGATTTGGAATTGAAATCTACGCTATTTTAGTAAATCCGAATAAAAAATAAAAAAAATTGAGCGAAATTGATGCAATTATCCTTGGGATTATCCAGGGACTTACCGAATTTTTACCTGTTTCTTCCAGCGGACATCTAGAGCTAGGTAAAGCCATTTTAGGCGACAGAAGTATCCCTAGCGAATCCTTAATGTTCACCGTGGTTTTGCATTTTGCCACCGCACTAAGCACCCTTGTTGTCTTCAGAAAAGATGTTGCCGAAATATTCAAGGGTTTGTTTCAATTTAAATGGAACGACCAAACTAAATTTTCGCTTAAAATCATAATCTCCATGATTCCCGCTACCTTAATTGGCTTTTTTTTCGAAGAAGAACTGGAGGTCCTATTTGGCGGAAATATTCTTTTTGTTGGGTTTATGCTCTTGATCACAGCTCTTTTATTATGGCTGGCAGATAAAGCGAAAAACACTAAAAAACCGGTAAGTTACAGCAATTCCTTTGTTATTGGTATTTCCCAAGCAATTGCGTTGTTACCAGGAATTTCACGCGCCGGTGCCACAATTTCCTCCTCGGTGCTTTTGGGTAACGACAAAAGTCAGGCGGCAAGGTTTTCATTCCTAATGGTGGTTCCCCTTATAATTGGAAAAATTGCAAAAGACTTTTTAAGCGGGGATTTGGCCGAAAGTACCACGGAAACTTCTGTTTTGGTTCTAGGATTTATCGCCGCGTTTATTTCAGGAATTGCAGCCTGTACCTGGATGATCAAACTAGTGCGCAACAGCAAACTTTCGTATTTTGCTATTTACTGTTTTATTGTTGGGGTAATTGCCATAATTTTTGGGTATTTAAATTAAACCCCTTATTGATTATCTTTATCTGATGGACTCAAAAATTAATCAAATAAAATTTATAAACAAATACATTCAAATTTCATGGAGAGAAATGACTGGTTTTAGAAATGTCTTAATTCACGACTACAATAGGGTTATTTGCGAAGTAATCTGGTTAACCGCTAAGGAAGAACTACCAGGACTGAGAGTTCAACGTCATCAAATCCTTGAAGATGAACAATAAACAATTTATATCTGAAGATTTTAAAGAGGGACAAGTACTACTTTTCGATAAACCTTTGGGATGGACTTCCTTTCAATTGGTAAATAAAGTGAGATGGCTGATCCGCAAAAGTTGCGAAATTAAAAAGATAAAGGTTGGGCACGCCGGAACTTTAGATCCGCTGGCTTCAGGTTTACTTATAATTTGCACCGGGAAATTCACCAAAAATATAGTTGAGTATCAGGGAATGGAAAAAGAATACACCGGGACTTTTACCCTGGGCGGCACTACTCCATCTTATGATCTGGAAACTGAAATTGACCAGGTTTTTGAAACCGCTCATATTTCTGAAAAAAATATAACTGAAGCTACTTTTGGTTTTATAGGCGAAACAGAACAAGTTCCACCGGTATTTTCAGCATTAAAAAAAGATGGAAAACGACTTTACGAATATGCACGAAGCGGGGAAGAAGTAAAAATAGAGGCAAGAAAAATTGAGATCACCGAATTTGAGATCACGAATATTCGTTTTCCGGAAGTTGATTTTAGGGTAGTTTGCAGTAAAGGCACTTACATTCGAAGTCTGGCAAACGATTTTGGAATAGCCTTGGGCAGCGGCGCGCACCTTTCGGAATTAAGAAGGTCAAAAATCGGCACATTTAATGTAGATGATGCCCTGAACCTCTCCTCTTTTGAAGATTTGTTGCCCAAATTGCAAATATAAAAACAGGTTCAGTAGTTTTAATTCTATGGATTTTTTTGACAGACATAAAGCCTTGATTATCACACTTCTGTTCTTTTCGGTATTGCTGCTGGGATTGTTCAATTTCAACCTGGCAAACAAAAACCGGAAGGCAAGGGAAATCCTAATGGATCTGGATAATTTAAAAATAGAAGAGCCGGTGGTCGAAAAACCGGAACCGGAAGAAGTCCCCAAAAAAAACACCCGGGAAACTGCACAAACACATCAGGCATTCAATGAAAACCTGGAAGACAGGGAAGAAAATTTAGACCAACAACTGAAGGAGATTTTTGAAAAGAACAGCGCCTTGCAAACCGAAGCCAGCGAGAATGAAACTTCAAATTCTTCAGGAAATTTCGATTTTCAGGATAAAAAGAAAGAGCAGGTTCAGAAAAAATCTGATGGGAACAAAACTTCAACAGTAACTTCAACAAAAAAGGGAGGTATAGATCATAGTTCCATCTCCTTTTCCCTTCTGGGCCGAAGCGCAGTGGATATTCCAAATCCCGTTTATACCTGTGACAGATCAGGAAAAATAGTCGTGAATATTTCGGTGAATGCAGAGGGCAGGGTTACTTCTACATCGGTAAATAAAGGCAGTTCGTCAACTACCAATGAATGTTTGACCGACCAAGCCCTTGAATATGCAGCTAAGGCTGTTTTTAGCCGTCTGCCCGGCCGTAATTCACAACCCGGTACTATTACATATAATTTCAAACCTTAAGCTTATGAGTGAATTAAAGCGCTGCGGATGGTGTGTGGGCGACCCGCTTTACGAAGCTTACCACGACGAGGAATGGGGCGTGCCGGTATATAACGATGACACCTTATTTGAATTTCTGGTACTGGAAACTTTTCAGGCCGGCTTAAGCTGGATCACAATTCTTCGAAAAAGGGAAAATTTCAGGGAAGCTTTTGATGATTTTGACTATAAAAAGATTGCGGAATATCCTGAAGAAAAAATTCAACAGTTATTGCTGAATGCAGGTATCATAAGAAATAAATTGAAAGTTCGCGCTACTGTTACCAATGCCCAGGTTTTTATGAAGCTGCAGGAAGAATACGGGAGTTTTAGCAACTATATCTGGGGATTTGTGGCTGGACAACCAATTAATAATTCCGTTCAGGATTATAATAAGGCTCCCCCAACCACTGAAATAAGCGATAAATTGAGCAAAGACCTAAAAAAACGGGGATTTAAATTTGTGGGTTCTACCGTGATATATGCGCATATGCAGGCCACGGGAATGGTGAATGACCATGAAGTGGATTGTTTCAGGTATAAAGATGTGCAAAATCTTTCAAGGGTTTGAAACGTTGATAGAATTGGGTTTGAAACTCTGGTATTTTGAAACCCTGGAAGGGTTACACTACTTTAAAAACCCCAAAAATTCTTTCCTGGATATCTCTTCTGCGCCCAGACTTTCCAAATGTGCTGTATAAATTTGGCAATCTATCAGCTTAACTCCTTCCGCTCTTAATTTTTCGACCAATTTTATAAAACCGTATTTTGAGGCATTGCTCACGGTCGCGAACATGCTTTCGCCGCAAAATACTTTTTTGTCTTTCATGTAAATACCGTAGAGTCCGCCAACCAAATTATTTCCGTCCCAAACTTCAACAGAATGAGCTATTCCCAACTTATGTAATTCCAGGTAAGCTTTTTGTATTTCTTCGGTGATCCAGGTACCAGCCTGACCTTGTCGCCAAATGTTGGCACAATTTTCAATAACGGCTTTAAAATCCCGGTTAAAGGTGACTTCAAAAGCATTGTTCAGAATCAACTTTTTCATGCTTTTTGAGACTTTCAGTTTTTCGGGAAAAAGCACCATTCTGGGATCCGGACTCCACCATAAAACGGGTTGTGAAGCATCGTACCAGGGAAAAATTCCGTGGTTATACGCGTCTATCAGTCGTTTTACGGATAATTCCCCTCCAATGGCAAGCAGGCCGTCCTCATCAGCAGTTTCTACCGGAGGGAACTTTTGATATGAACTGAATTTATCCACTTTTGAAAGCTGTTAGAAAATTAAAAATACTGGAAAGTCACAGAATAAAAAAAAGCTTAGCCTCATTTTATTGATGCTAAGCTTTTTATATATTTTTTACTCCTCTTATAGAAGAGAATGGGCCTTTGTTTTAAAACGGAAGATCATCAAAATCTTCATCATTTAAATCCTTTGCAGGCTCAAATTGATCTGCCGGTGGCGCCGCATTTGGTGCACCTGGATTTCCTGCGGCTTCTAAATTTTCAATTCTCCAACCCTGAATAGAGTTAAAATATTTTGCTTCTCCTTGTGGATTTACCCATTCGCGGCCCTTTATATTCACCCCGATCTTCACCGGCTGACCCACCTTAAAATTATCCAATAGATCTGTTTTGTCCTGAACGAACTCGACCATAATATGTTGTGGATATTGTTCTTCTGTGGTCACTACCAATTCTCTTTTTCTAAACCCATTGGCCCCAAAAGTTTGGGTTTCTCCAATTAATTTAATCTTTCCTTGTACTTCCATTTTAATGTTTTTTTGCTAATAATAATTTCCAGGCTTTTGCTGGTTCTTCCTTTTCTAAATATAATTGAGCTTGTAAATGAATTTTATCTGAATCTCCGGTCTTCAATATTTCTAAAGCACCTGGTTCCTGCCGTAAAAATAGTTTAATTTCTTCTTCTGAAGGCAAAATCTCCACATTACCCAATTTCCCAAGATCATTGCCTGTTAAAATCCGGCTATTCCTGATTCCCTGCGGAATTTCATCCACCCCAATTCCAATTGACGAAAGGGGTTTTGGAACTTCAAACATCCCCATTTTTGCACGGGTATACCAATTGCCTCCCATCCTGGCAACCTGATCTATTTTATGCTGATCGATATGTCCATCTTCATCCAAAACAGCTTCATCAATATGCATTTTTACGACCTCGCAAATCACAAGGTTCCCTGCGCCGCCTTCATTCCCCAATTCAACAATTTCGCGAATTTTACACTCAAATTGAACAGGAGATTCAGCCACCCGGAATGGTTTCACCATATCTGATTTAAGCATCGTAAAACCCGCTTTTTCAAACTCGTTCACTCCTTCGGCATATTCGGTACTGGAAAGCGACATTTGCTGAACCATTTTGAAATTTACAATATTTATCACCACTTCCTTGGTCGCCTTTGCATTTAAATAGGTATGCTTTACAGTATTATCCCGTCCCCTTCTGGCAGGCGAAAAAATCAAAATTGGTGGATTTGCGCTAAAAACATTGAAAAAACTAAAGGGAGACAAATTGGGTTTTCCGTTTATGTCTACCGTACTGGCAAAAGCGATAGGTCTTGGCCCAACAGCACCCAACAAATACTGATGCAGTTTTCCCGTACTAATTTCATTAGGATCAATAGATAGCATTGCGCAATTTTTGACAAAGGTAACAAATAGCTATAGGAATGAAAAACCGGATCACAACAATAATATTAACATAAAACGGTTATCTTTAAATCTTCATTAAATTGGTTTCATGATATTTACAGATGAAAGAAACATTGCCCGTTGGTTTATAATAATTTCTTCTTTACTAATTGTAGGACTTATTTTATGGAATACCTCCATATTTTTTGAACGCCTAAAACAGGACGAGCGGGAAAAAATGGAAATTTGGGCCGCCGCACAAGCTTTTCTTGGCAAAGCAGATGAAGATACGGACATTGCGCTAACCCTCCAGATCTTAAATAAAAACACAAGCATTCCAACCATTTGGGTAAATGAAAACGGGAAAATTATCGACGGGATGAATATTTCTCCTGAAACCCGAAATAGCCCTCAAAAACTCCAGGAATACCTCAACCTGCTCAAGGAAGAAAATGAACCTATAGAAATGGTCCTTGGAAAAAACCAGGTCCACAAAATATATTACGGTGATTCCCCTTTGCTAACCAAAATCAAGTTTTATCCTATTGGCTTGCTGTTGATTATCTTTCTGTTTATTGGCGTGGTTTATTTTTTCTATACTACCACAAAATCCAGTGAGCAAAACAAGCTTTGGGCCGGAATGGCAAAAGAAACGGCACATCAAATTGGCACTCCGCTATCTTCCTTAATTGGTTGGACAGAAATCCTGAAAGAAGAGAATGTGAATAAATCCTATATTTCAGAAATTGAAAAGGATATTGAACGCCTTCTCACTATTACCGATCGATTTTCCAAAATAGGCTCTGCTCCCATCTTGTCCAAAACCGAGATTATTCAGGCAACCAAAGAGAGTTTTACATATTTGAAATCCCGCAGTTCAGACCTCATTGAATTTCAAATATCAACCCCATATTCCCCCATTTATGTCAATTTAAATGAAACCCTTTACAGCTGGACCATAGAGAACCTGGTGAAAAATGCAATGGATGCGATGCGTGGCAAAGGGAAATTGAGCATTGAAATCAAACAAGATTCAAATTGGGTGTTTATCTATATTAAAGATAACGGGAAAGGCATTTCAAAAAGCAAGCATAACCTGATATTTGAGCCGGGATACACCTCAAAAAAGCGCGGTTGGGGCCTTGGGTTATCCCTTGCCAAAAGAATTATAGAAGAATACCACAAGGGAAAAATCAGGGTGTTTCAAAGTGAAATAAATAAGGGCACTACTTTTCAAATCGCTTTAAAAAAGTTCAATACCTACTCATAATCTCTCTTAATTCTTCCGGAATATTATAGGTGGTTTGGGAATTGAAATCAAAACAAACTGCAACATCCCTTCCTTGTGCGCAAAGTTCATTATTTTCATTTAAAATAATGTGATCTATCCCAAAACTGGAATTTTTAAGATACGCCAGCTTTGTTTTTACAATTGCAGTTCCGGGATAATAAAGGGATTTTTTGAAATCACAATGAGAAGAAACGATCATAGGTCCACGATTGGTTGCTTCATAAATTCTAGAGAGCCCTGTTTTCTCCCAAAATTTGACGCGTCCGGATTGCATAAATCTCATAAACGTAAGGTTGTTTACATGTTTATACATGTCCAGATCACTCCAATCAATTCGAAGTTCTAAACTCAGTTTAAATTCCGAAAGATCCATTACAAATTAGCTTTTATCTGCTCGGCCAACTTTTGCATCCTTTCCTGTGGAAAGCTAAGTTTATTGCTAAAGTCCATGTCTTTCATACTGGTCAAGGGGATTAGATGCACGTGTACGTGTGGCACTTCCAGCCCGACAACTGCCATTCCTATTCGTTTACACGGAACGGTTTTCTCCAGGGCAATGGCTACTTTTCGGGAAAACTCCATTAAGCCCGCATAAGTAGAAGGATCAAGTTCAAAGATTTTGTTGGATTCTTCCTTGGGGATACAAAGGGTGTGCCCTTCAGCATTGGGATTGATATCCAAAAATGCCAAAAATTGGTCTGTTTCCGCTACTTTATATGAAGGGATTTCCCCTGTAATAATCTTTGTGAATACGCTAGCCATGGTTTGTTGGTTTTTTGGTTTGTGATTGGTGGTCCGGTAGGGTCGGATGTCCGTCCGACACTACAATACTGCAACAATCTCTATATTTCTTGCCTAATATCTAATATTTATTCCCTCCAGATTTCCAGGACTTCAAATTTCAGGTTTCCGCTTGGCACGATTATTTCGGCTATATCACCAACTTTTTTGCCCAAAAGGCCTTTCCCAATTGGAGAATCTACGGAGATTTTTCCGGTTTTTAAATCGGATTCACTTTGGGCCACCAACTTATAGGTCACTTCCATTTTGTTGGTCAAATTTTTAATTTTAACCATAGAATGTACCAGGGCCTTGGAATCATCCAGTTGAGATTCGTCTATGATACGGGCGTTGGAGGCTACTTCTTCCATTTTTGCAATCCGCATTTCCAGCATGCCTTGCGCTTCTTTTGCGGCATCATATTCTGCATTCTCACTTAAATCGCCTTTATCCCTTGCTTCTGCAATTGCCTGAGAGGCCTTAGGCCGTTCAATATCCCGAAGCCTGTTAAGCTCATCTCTCAACTTTTTTAAACCTTCAGGTGAATAATAAGATACTTTGCTCATAACTTTGTCGTTTAACAATCAAGGCTTGGGAAATTTAATCCATCATCCCTAATTTTAACATTTAATTCGTGATTTATAAAAAACCAAAACCCTTTAGATGCTGGATTTTGGTTTAACTTAAAAGATCTTTTTAGTGTGTTTTTTAAATTCCAACTCTAATAATAAATACAAAAAATCCCATGCTCGACGGGATTTATTGAAACAAATATAATAAATTTAAACCTTGAAAACAATTAAATTCTTTAGAGCAAAAACCTTGAAAATGATTAAAAAAATAATTTTGTCCCTAGTCCTGATGGCTGCCACTATTTCCTGTGCGACAGACGATGTAGCCAGGAATGACAACCCTTATCTTATTGATGTGAGCTTTAGGATGGACCTGAATTTGAGTTTACCGGAATACAATAGCCTTAACTTTACAGGGAATAGTTATTACTCCAATAATTATGGGATAAACGGGGTTGTGGTCTATAATATCAACAATACCCAATATACCGCTTTTGAATTGAGCGACCCCAACCATCCGCTAACCGAATGCTCTACATTAAGAGTGGAAGGCATTCTGGTTACCTGTAATTGTAACGACGGGAACACCTATAACATCCTAACGGGAGAGCTTACCGAAGGTTCGGGTCAATATTCCTTAAAACCCTACAGGGTTAGCAGAAACGGAAATGTGTTGGAGGTTTTTAATTGATTTTTTAGGATCCTTTAAGAAAAGAATCATAAAAACCTTTCCTTCTTTTTAAAGTTCTCAGGAAAGAAAGGGTTCTTCTGCTTTAAAATTTCAAGGTAACCCCTACCAAAAAATTTATTCCGGCTTGCGGATAATAACCTGCGCCTTCAATGGTAGTAATAGTTCCGGGGATTGAAAAATCGTCGTCATAGGTAAAGAAATAACCATTGGACACGTATTTAACGTCAAAAATATTATTGACCAATCCGGAAAAAACAATAGCTTTGAAAACCGGGATATTGCTCAATTCATAATAGATATTTAAATCATTTACAAAGAAACTATCCAGTATCGAGGCTTCGCTATCTATATTTCCCATGTACTGTTCCCCAACATATTTGGAAAGAAATCCAATTTGAAAATTAGGGGTTGGAAGAAACAATAACATATTAGATGCGACAATTTCCGGGGAAAATGAAATATTGGAGGTTCCCAATTTCCTTAATTCCCCATCAATGGAAGCCATAAAATGCCGGTTTTTGTTTGAACTCAGGGCTATATTTGGCATTAATTTCCATTTTTCAGATAACTGAAGTTCGGCATCTATTTCTATTCCCAACCGGTAGCTGCTGCCACTCGTGGTTCTTAGCGCTGCTCCCACATCATTTAACTCTCCTGAAAGCACCAATTGGTCTTTGTAATCCATATAAAAAATATTGGAGTTTACCTTTAGCTTTTTGGAAGCATAGCGCCAGCCCAGCTCAAAATCGTCCAACTTTTCGGGGATTGTAATTCCTTCTTCAAAATCGTTCCTGGCTGGTTCCCTGTGCGCTTTTCCGTAATATGCATAAAGCTGATTTGCCGGATCTATTTGAAAACTCACCCCAGCCTTTGGATTGAAAAATTTAAAATTTTCATTCACGTCAATAGCTACAATATCTGAGGTGATCCCTCCTGTTTTATAGCTTATAAACCTGCCCTGAAGGTCTGCAAAAACTTGCCATTTCTCATTAATCCTATAAGTTGCTTTTGAGAAAACCGTAAATTCATCTTTTGTTGCATCACTAAAATAATACCTGTCCCTAATTTCTGAGTTGTCTGCAAATCTGGCCCAGATCACCTCTCCGTAATGGTCTCCTTTGTACGTACTGAAAAATGCGCCCGAATTAATTTCAAGTTGATCATTTTTATACCTCGCATTGGCATTTATCACATAAAAATCATTGTCCAGCCAGCGGCGACGAATCAAATCTGTTCTATCTATAACTTCTCCGCCTACTTCAATGGGCGTAAAACCGTAGGTTGAAAACTTTTGGTCCTCTTTATATTGTTCAAAAAAGCCCCGGCCATAAGTGTAATTCAGTCCCAAATTTGTGGACCAGTTGTTATTGAAACGTTGATTCCAGTGCAACTGATAATGATCTTGTTTATAATCATCTACTTCATTGTCGTAAAATCGAAGGTTTCCCAAGGAATCTGTGTATATCCCGGCCGAATTAAACGTCCTGTTTGTTTCCAGGGTCTCCTTATCTATTCCATTCCACGCCTGATATGTCAACTCGCGTCCGCCAAAAGTGATGGCTTTTATCAGGGTATTCTCATCGACATAAGAAGCCTGAAAAAAATAAGATTTCAGATCGGAAGTAGCCCGGTCTATGTATCCATCAGAAGCTATTGCCGAAAGTCTGCCGGTAATTTCTATATGATCGTTTAAAAGTCCGGTGCCAAATTTCACATTATGCCTTCTTGTATTGAAAGAACCAAAAGAATTTGAAACTTCTGCATAAGCTTCTTTTGACACGGCATCGGTGAGCAAATTCAGGCTTGCCCCAAAAGCCCCGGGACCATTGGTGGAAGTCCCAACCCCGCGCTGCAACTGTAAATTTTCAATCGAGGAAGTGAAATCCGGAAGGTTTACCCAAAAAGAACCCTGGCTTTCGGAATCGTTGAACGGGATTCCATTCAAGGTAACATTTACCCGGGAGGCATCGCTTCCGCGAACGCGAATAGCAGTATAACCCACGCCTGCACCGGCATCGGAGGTACTCACAACCGAAGGCAAATAATTCAATAGAAAAGGTATGTCCTGGCCAAGGTTTCGCTTTTTCAATTCCTCCTTATCAATATCGGAATGTGTTACAGGGGAATCGGCATCTACGCGAACGGCCCGCACCAGGACTTCATCCAACAATTCTGGCGGATTGCCAATAGTATCCTTTTCGGTTTCTTGTGAAAAACCAAGTGTTGAGATCAACAATACGGCTGGAAAAATAAATAAAAGCTTCATTCGTAATAAATAAATTTACACGAATAAAAGGGGCTATTATTCTTTAATTAATAGTTTAAAAAAAGCGCATAAAAAAACCCTAATTAAATCCTTCATTCCGATTTAACAGGGGGTTCTATACTTTTAATGATACATTAAAGTATCTTCTCCCTTGGCAGCATTACCTGCCCAGGTTCCTTGGGTATAATCTCAGTCTCGTCCTGAACTTGTTCCAGAATCTGACACCCCTTTGAGATATGCAGCAAATGTAATAAGGTTTTTTGAATTTTAACGTGATTATGGAACTTTAAAAGAAATGGCGTAATTTTGGCAATATTTATTATATGAAAAATGCGAAGCGATCCATCACCTTAAAGGTCATAATAGGATATTTGCTGGTGGCAGCCCTTGCAGCCGTAGCCGTATGGTTCATTTATACCCAGGTTGTAAAATTTTCTACCTTAACACAATCCAACAGCCTCAACAACCAGCAATTGCTTTTGGTGAGTGAAATAGCTACCGATTTATACGAAACAGAGAGCACTGGCAGACGATTTATCCAATCTGGGAACACTACAGATTTAAACAGATATTCCTCCCAAATAGACAGCATCCAAATCAAAATTGAATCCCTAAGGAAAACTTATGCCGATACGGTAATGAAGGCTGAACTGGATAGCATCACCTCACTTTTATCCAAAAAAAGTGAGAACCTGGAGGAATTGTTGAAATTGCGCTCCCAGGATGGAAATACAAGTTACTATGCCCAGGTGATAACGGAACTTCAAAAAATGGATCCCTCTTTTGGGGAGTCAGATTACGACAAGCGGTTTTCCGATTTGGAACCTCACCAACGACGTATTTTAGCTCAACTGCTGGAATTTTCCAGGGACGAAGATCCGGAAGAGCTATCAAGTATTAGTTCAGATTCCCTGATTGTCTCAGTAAAAAAAGTACTGAGCGAACTGGAAGATGAAAATCAGAAATTCCGTGAGATCATCAACAAAAAGGAAAATGAATTGCTCGATAATGATATTGTACTGAATGAGCAATTGAGAAATCTGCTTACCGTAATTGAACTGGAAGAACGGCAAATTTCCTTATCGCGGGTGGAAAATTCATAAATCCTGCTGGAGAAGGTATCCCGAATTATCATTATAGTGGGAATAGCCAGCATTCTAATTATCCTTTTGTTCCTGTTTTTGATTGTTAGGGATGTTTCCAAAGGCCAGAGATACAGGATAAAGCTGGAAGAAGCCAAATTATTCACGGAGGCTTTGATGCAGCGAAGGGAGCAATTCATGTCCACTATCACACATGACCTCAGATCCCCGTTAAATACGGTTATTGGATATACCGAGTTGATGAAAAAATCTGGACTTAACACCAAGCAGGAACATTATCTTGGGCATCTCCAAAAATCATCAGAATTTATCCTTCACCTGGTAAATGATTTATTGGACTTATCTAAGCTGGAAGCAGGAAAGATGGGCGTTGAAAAACTGCCCTTTAACCCTAAAAATCTTTTGGAAGAAACCCTTTATAATACCATTCCTGAAAATGACAAAAAAGGCCTGAAATTAACCGTTATCGCTCCGGAAGACACAGATTGCACAGTTACCAGCGATCCTTTTCGCATAAAGCAAATATTGTCCAATCTAATCACCAATGCATATAAGTTTACTGAAACCGGAGGAATAACCGCAACCATTTCAATGAAAAGAGAAATTGAAGACATTTATTTTTTAACAATCTCAATTAAAGATACAGGGATTGGAATTTCAAAATTGAAACAAGAGGAGATTTTTGAGGAATTTTCCCAGGAAAACAACCAGATAGAAAAAAAATTCGGTGGGACCGGACTGGGATTAGCCATTGTCAAAAGGATCACAGGTTTGCTGAAAGGTTCGGTGAAACTTAAAAGTGAACCCGGAAAAGGAAGCGAATTTACAGTGCATATCCCGGTAGTAAAAGTAACCAAAAAGGTTGAAATCCCCCTTGAAATAGATATTACAGATTTCGATCTAAGCGGGAAAAATATCCTGGTGGTGGATGATGAATCTTCGCAATTGGCACTGGCCAGGGAATTGATAAAATCTGTTGGGATGAATTGTGATACCGCGGCAAACGGAGAAGAAGCGCTAACAAAATTAGAAAGCAAAAGTTACCACCTGATAGTTACCGATATTCAAATGCCGAAAATGGACGGTTTTAATTTGATGAAAACTATAAAAATTAACCCCAAATTTTCTGAAATCCCAGTAATTGCAGTTTCAGGAAGGACAAATGTCACTGCTGAAAGCTATTTAAAGGCAGGTTTTTCAGGCAATCTTCTTAAACCGTATAGGCCTGGGGAGTTACTGCTTAAGATCGGGGAAATTCTAAAGGTGAAATTGGAAAACAAGAACGTTCACTCAAGGAGTTATGCATCAAATTCCAAGAATTATTCTTTGGATGAAATTATATTATTTGCCGGGGCAGATCAAAAAGCGCTGGATACTATTTTAAATGCTTTTATCGATAGCAATAAAATCAATTTAAAAGAAATAGTATTTGCTCAAAAGCGAAATGATATTGAACGGGCGGCGCAAATCGCCCACAGGATGCTTCCAATGTTCAAGCAATTAAAGGCAGGTAAAATTATCGGCAAATTGGAACAATTGGAGCATAAGGAATATGAAATTCTTCCGGAAGACAAAACATCCTGCCTGGTGGAGGAAATTGAAGTTTTGCTCACAGACTTGCAAAAGGAAATTAAAGCTTGATATTATATTGTTTAAGCTTGTTATAAAGTGTTTTTCTGTCTATAGACAAAAGCCTGGCTGCTTTGCTTTTGTTCCCCTGAGCTTTTTCAAGGGCATCCAGAAGAAGGCCTTCTTCATTTTTATTTTTAAAAAAACTGTAGGAGTCGTCCATTTTGTTTGCAGAAGCTATTTCATGCGGCAATACTTTTAAAGGAATAATTGGATCCTGAGTAAGCAAAACTGCCCTTTTTATGGTATTCTTCAGCTCGCGCAAGTTCCCTGGCCAGCTGTAATTCTCAAAAGCTTCAATAACCTCATCGCTAAAACCAATCACCTCTTTTTCCAAATCGGCATTAGCCTCATCCAGAAAATGGTCTGCAAACAACATCAAATCCTCGCTTCTGTCGTGTAAAGCCGGTACCTGAATGGAAAATTCGTTTAAACGATGGTACAGGTCTTCCCTGAATTTTCCCTCTCTAACCGCCTGTGCCAGATCTTCATTTGTAGCTGTTACCACCCGGATATCAACTTTTATTTCAGAATTGCCTCCTACCGGTTTTATTTTTCGCTCCTGCAAAGCACGTAGTAACTGCATTTGAAGTCCATAATCCAGGTTCCCTATTTCGTCCAAAAACAGGGTTCCTCCATTGGCGGCTTCAAAATGACCGGTTTTATCATGAATAGCGCCTGTAAAAGAACCTTTTAAATGACCGAAAAATTCACTGGAAGCAATCTCCTTAGGAATTGCACCACAATCTACGGGCACAAAAGGAGCGCCCTTTCGTTTGCTTTTATCGTGAATGCTTTTTGCAATCTGCTCTTTACCAGTTCCGCTTTCGCCCATGATCAATACAGACATATTGGTTGGGGCTACCAAATCAATATAATCATTGAGTTTTAGGGCCGGATCACTTACTCCCTTAACAAATTCAGAGGAAAGCTTATTAGCTATGGTTTTTCTATTTTCCTTGACTTTAATTTTAGCCGAAGTTTCCTTTTCATTGTTAACCGATTTCTGACTCAAGGCATTTTCTATAGTCTGTAAAATCGATTCCGGCTGAAAAGGTTTTGAAACATAATCGAAAGCCCCGTTCTTCATTGCTTTTACTGCCATATTAATTTCAGCGTAATTGGTCATAATAATTACCTGAACATCTTTATAGTTGGTTTTAACTTCCAAAAGGATCTCCAAACCATCTTTATCGGGCAATCTCACATCGGTTAAAATGACATTAAATGGCTGTAAACTTAATTTTTTAAATGCCTCTGCAGCGGAAAAAGCGGATTCAACCTTATAACCCCTTTTTTCAAAAAAGGTTTTAAGCATTGTAGCAAATGCCACATCATCTTCTACTATAAGAATTGCCGCCATAAAAATTCCTGCTTTAAGGATTATGCAAATTTACTAATTATGAATGGTAGACGTCTTAATTAAAGCCAAAAAAAAAAGCTGCCATAATTGGCAGCTCAAAAAATTTTTAAAAATTGAAGATATTAGTAAGATTCTTTCTTTTTATCTTCTTTTTTAATCCAGTTTCCATCGGCATCAGCATATACTTTTTTCTCAACACCGTTCACATCCAATTTGATTTTGTAAATCAAATTCCCTTCCTTTTCCTTAACATAAGCCTCCTTTGTGGTTGCTCCTTCAAAATCTGTAGCAATAGCCGCTGTAACCGCTTCCGGCAATTCTGAAACTTCAACCTTTTTAAAATCATCGGTTTGAACCGCTGCTTCTGTAACTACTGATGTTGTTGTGGTTGCTTCAACATCCTGTGCCTGTGCAGCAGTTGCAAAAAACAATCCGATTGCTGCAAATGTCAATCCTAGCTTTTTCATAACTATTTAATTTTAAGGTTATTATATCGTTTTAGTTATGAATATGAACAGAAAAAATTATTCCAAAATGTGAAGCAAACACTTAAATGTTTTAAAACCTTTGGTTTTCGGTTTATTTCGGATTAGTCGGAAATCTCTTTAACATAATTTTATGTAGAATTAAGTTCTATTGAATTAATTATTGGGTAATAAATCCACATTTTTTACTTTAATCTTTTGAAATTAAAAAACACGGCGAAGACCAAAGAAATATTATAAAGAAGGTTTTTGGCGGTTTTCCTTTTTCTCGCCACGCATCTTTTTCTCTCGCAAACGTTTAAATTTTGAAGCCTTTGTTGGTCTCGTTTTTTTACGGAATTTTGGTTTTTTAAGGGCGTTGGTAATTATTTTCAGCATACGTTCAATTCCCGAATCCCTGTTTTGATGCTGACTTCTGGAATCACTGCTCTCTATAATTAACACCCCATTTGTGGTTAACCTGGACTCTAATTTTTTTTGGAGCCTCATTTTTTCCTCCTCGGTGAGTGCCCGGGAATTCGCAACATCAAACTGAAGAACTACTTTTGATGCCGTTTTATTTACGTGTTGCCCGCCGGGACCCGAACTCCTAACTGCTTTCCACGTCAATTCCTGTTTCAGGACTTCAAAATCGGCCATAATTTAACTTGCCTGATGACTGAGTTTCAATAAATCGATTACCGTTTTTACCGGGTTAAAGGTGCTCAACGGAACTTCTACAAAAAGGCTGTTCCAATTTGCCATGGCCCCGTTCCATAATCCGGGAAGTTCCAGGGCTTTTATTGCTTTCCCATCAATTGTTTTTGTGGTGATAAAACAGGTTTCGGGATCTACAAATTCGGTTAAATCAAATGCTTCTCCCTTGTAGTTTCTCAATCCGCACACAAGATCTACCGGATTAAAATGTGTTGATTTTTTGGCCATCTGCTTTTGCTGCGGATCATTCTGATCAATCTGAGCGCCTTCAATAATCTGGATAGAATGTTCTCCGTTTTTCATTTTTAGCAGAAAAGGCCCTCCACCAGGTTCGCCTTCATTTTTTACCATTCCGCAGATACGCAAAGGGCGATTTAAGCGGAATTTTAACTGCTCAATTTTATTTTCTTCTGAAAGATCATCAAAATCTTCCGGAAAGGTGTAAAACAATTCGTTTTCGATAAATTGAAGAATTCCCTGTATATTTTTTTCTGAAGGTTTTTGGGTTTCCAGACTATTGAGATAAGAAAAACACTTTTCCTGAACTTTTAAAAGCTTGCCTGCCAGGATTCTTTTATATTCTGCAACTTCATCCAATTTTGAAGCGACCACTACATTGTCTATATTTTTTATAAAAACCAGATCTGCTTTTTGATTGTTCAGATTTTCAATAAGAGCTCCATGTCCGCCCGGCCTAAAAAACAACTCCCCATCTTTTGTCCGGAAAGGCTCGTTATTTAAATCTACAGCAATTGTATCGGTTTTAGGATCCTGAAATGAATAGGAAACTTTAAATTTAACCCCGGTTTTCTTTACGATCCTGGGTTTAATATCATCAAATTCCGCCTCAAATTTTTCCTTATGTTCTTCAGAAACCGTAAAATGCAACCTGGCTTCTCCGTTTGCTTCAGCATATTTTGCAGCCTCATAAAAATGTTCTTCAAAAGCGGTCGCGACATAATCTGTATAATCATGAAAAGGGACCAACCCCTTTGGATAATTGCTTAAACCAAGGCCATGTGAGTATAAAATAGTTCGCACCAACAATAATTTCCGGGCATGTCTATTAAGTTCATCAAATCCGGGTTGATTTTCCCTCGCATTATTTAGAGTCCGTTTATAAAATGGAAGTTTTTCTATATTATCAAAAAACAGTTTTAAATTCTTATTATTGGTTCTTTTAAGATATTCCGGCAGTGATTCTGTTTTAGGTTTAAACTCCTCAAGAAAAACCTGTAAGTCCTGAAACATCCTTGTGGCAGCACCTGAAGCAGGCACAAATTTGAGAATTTCAAGTTGATCTTTTTGCTTTTCGTAATATGAGATGTACTCGTATTTCTCCTGTTCGGAATAAAAAAATATCCCATCCCAAACTGTTGCGGCCACTTGAATATCAAGGGCTACATTTCCGCGTTTAAAAATTTCAATTTGCTCCTCTACTTTTTCAACACTCAGGCCTTTCTCCTCTATTTGCTGTATATCTTTCTGACTAAAATTCAATTTTTTGGATTTAATAGTTCGTTAATTACTGAAACTGCGGTATTAAAACGTTCGTTTTCATTACCACTTAATACTATAAAAGAACGATTATGAAGCAGTAGGGTGCTTTTAAATTTTTTGAACATGGTTTCCCTGTCCTGAGGTTTATCCCTTAGATCGTCCGGAATCCAGGGAGTATCAATATTAGTTAAAAAGTATATATCATACTTATTGTTTAACGCATGTTTAAGAAGATCGGGGTTGCAATAACCGTGATAATAGGCTTCAGAATAGACTTTAAGTTCGAGTAAATTTGTATCACAAAACAATACTTTATTGGCCAATTTCGCGAATTTGTTTTCGCGCCGCATCTGGCCTTTTGCGATAGGAATTAAATCGGGGGGCTGACAGGTTTCCTTTTTATCATCCCACTTTTTCTGAAGATAATCTCGCATGTATTCCGGGACCCACTCTGTTTTAAAATGAAGTGCAAGCCTTGCTGCCAGGGTAGTTTTCCCGGTAGATTCCGGGCCAAAAAGCACCACTTTCAAGCAGGCTGAAGATTCTTGTATAAGCTTTTTTTCCATGCGATATAGCCGTAAACGGCAATAATTGTAAATAATAAATACTGAAAACTGGTGAGGGTGAGCCCTTTATAAAAATAAAGTGGCACTGAAATAACATCTCCAATGATCCAATAAATCCAGTTCTCAATTTTTTTGCGAGCCATTAACCACATTCCCACAAAGAAAATCGCAGTAGTGAAGGTATCTACATAAGCCACCCAATTGGTCCATTTATCAAATAATTCATATACCGAATATACAAAAACCAGGGTGCCTAAAAAAATCAGGGCAGCCAGCGTATGTTCCTTTTTCGTCATATAAGTAATGGGCGTAAAATGCACTGCATCTACTTTTCTGGTCCAGATATACCAGCCGTAAATACTCATGGAAAAATAGTAGGCATTGATCATCATATCACCCAAAAGCCCCCATTGCCAAAGCAAATACACGAAAATAAGGGTGCTTATAATTCCGGTGGGGTAAACCAGGATATTTTCCTGTTTGGCAAACCAAACCGACAAAAACCCAAAAATCACCGCAATTACCTCCAGAATTATAAAAAGGGTCCTATATCCGTAATACTGCTCAAAAAAGAAATCAAAAATCGGCTGCATAATCGCTTCTGTCAGATTTCACAATTTTCACATGGATCAATCCGCGGTCAATGGCTTCAAAAGCTGTTTTTATTTCCCTGGTAAGCAATTCCATCACCTGGTCATAATCGCCATACACCTGGGTGCTTAAAGGATTTTCTTTTACGGTTAATCCGGAATTCCTGAGTTGTTTAATAAAATTGATGATAGCCGGTTCGTAATTATCCTGAATAGGCGTAAGGGTAAGTTCTACTGAAATTTTCATTGTATAATTGTTTTAGCCACTAATCTGCCTTTGCCGGGAGGCAGGCGCACTCATGTTTTATTTATTTATTCATCAAAGTTAGGTATAATTTAAAAGTTAGAACCGTCATTCCCCTTTGTTTGTCATTCTGAACGATCGTTTTGGGTGAGGAAGAATCCCTACAGTAATTCCGTGGGTTTGAGGTGTGAAACTGTTTGATAAAGAACAGAAAATTATTCGTGTTCCCGTGGCTATAAAAACTCTCCATTTTCAAAAGCTGTCCCAATTACCACCATATCTGCTCCGGCTTCATAGGACCTCCTTAATTGCTGTTTGCTGCGGATGCCGCCACCCACAATCAACGGAATATTTATCGCTTCTTTAACCGCCGAGATAATTTCTTCTGAAACCGAAATTTGAGCACCACTACCCGCTTCCAGGTAAATAAGCTTTTTCCCTGAGAACTGGCCCGCCAAAGCGGTATGAACGATACTTTCAACATTACATTGAGGAATAGGCTCTGTATTGCTCACACTTTGTACAGCACTTTTATTCCCGCCTTCAATTAAAATATAACCAGTGGGAATGATCTCCAATTTGGAATTGCGCAACCGGGAAACCGATTTCACCTGCTGTTCGATAAGAAATTCCGGGTTTCTTCCTGATATCAGGGTTAAAAACAATATGGCGTCCGCGCTTTCGGTAATTTGGGAATGGTCTCCCGGAAATAGAATTACGGGCAGGTCTATTTTTGCCTTTATTGCCTCAACTGTGGTTTGCGTTTTATTTATTTCTACCGTGCTTCCACCCACTAAAATATGGGTGACGTTTTTAGGTAAATTCAGAAGAAATATTTCAGCTGATCTTTCCTCGAATTTATCGGGATCTATCAACACCGATAATAATTTTTTACCTGAACAAGCGGCTTCGGTAAGATCTTTATAAATAGAAGTCATTAATCGGGGTTAATTTGCGTTTACTTCAGCAGAAGGTCTTGCGTAAACACAAGTGTATTCCTCAAATTCCAAAAAATTGAGCTCAAAATGTGAAGTAGCTCCATTAAAATATACTTCCCCTGTAGTTTTGGCTTCCTCTAGATCAAAATCGGCGACGTGGATGTGCTGTAAAAAACTCAAACCCGGTTCAGCAAATATTTTATAGATCGATTCCTTTGCACCCCAAACGACCGTCAGTTTTCTGATTATTGCAGATACATTGGCCAAAGTCCTGTATTCCTCAATAGGCGTAAACTTTTCGGCGATTTTCAATATTTTATCCCGCTTTTTCTCGATATCTATCCCAACATGTTCTTTACTTACAATGATTGCGGTAAACTCAAAAGAATGGGTTATTGATATATAATTATTGTCCTTTAAATGAGGTTTTCCCATATCGTCATAATAGAGATCAAAGTCCGTATACCCGGCTTCTGCCAATAGATGCCTGATACTCATAAACCCGCGTTTATGAATTTCAGATTTCATTCCCTTTACACGCTCCTGGCAATTGGGAGTAAGTTCTATTCCTTCACTCAGCCATTCATAAGGTTCTTCAACCTTCCAGATAAATGCTTTGGTGTGTTGATCAACTGTTATTGTTTTGTAAAGGGCCATAAAGTTTTGTTAGATATTTTGTATTTTTGCAACTTGAAAATTGCTAAAAACCAAATATAATAATATGTCTACTAAATCAGTGCCTTATACAGCCTATAAAGTAAAAGATATTTCCCTTGCTGCCTGGGGAAGAAAAGAAATTGAACTGGCCGAGGCGGAAATGCCCGGGCTAATGTCTCTTAGAAAAGAATTTAAAGACGAACAACCCCTTAAAGGCGCCCGTATAGCAGGATGTTTGCACATGACCATACAGACTGCGGTGTTGATTGAAACCTTGACCGCTTTAGGTGCTGATGTGACCTGGAGTTCATGTAATATATTTTCCACTCAGGATCAGGCCGCAGCCGCGATAGCAGCTACCGGTGTTCCGGTTTATGCCTGGAAAGGATTGACAGAGGAAGAATTTAACTGGTGTATTGAACAAACATTATTCTTTGGGGAAGATCGCAAACCTTTAAATATGATCCTTGATGATGGTGGAGATCTAACCAATATGGTTTTGGACAAATATCCTGAAATTGCCAAAGGCGTTAAAGGACTTTCGGAAGAAACCACAACAGGTGTTCACCGCTTATACGAACGGGTAAAAAATGGAACGTTAACCATGCCTGCCATGAATGTGAACGATTCTGTTACCAAATCCAAATTTGACAATAAATATGGCTGTCGTGAAAGCGCAGTTGATGCTATTCGACGGGCTACCGATTTGATGTTAGCCGGAAAAAGGGTTGTGGTTTGTGGATATGGCGATGTGGGTAAAGGAACGGCTGCATCCTTCAAAGGAGCCGGATCGATTGTCACCGTTACCGAAATTGACCCAATTTGCGCATTGCAGGCCGCTATGGACGGATTTGAAGTAAAACGACTTGAAACTGTAGTTCCTAATGCCGATATCGTTATTACAACTACCGGAAATAAAGGTATTGTTCGAAGCGAACATTTTGAAGCCATGAAAGACAAAACCATCGTTTGTAATATTGGACATTTTGACAATGAAATTGACATCGCCTGGTTAAATAATAATCATGGCAATACAAAAGATACCATTAAGCCTCAGGTAGATAAATACACCATCAATGGGAAAGATATTATTCTACTTGCTGAAGGCAGATTGGTAAACCTTGGTTGTGCCACCGGTCATCCCAGTTTTGTGATGAGCAATTCATTTACCAATCAAACCCTTGCTCAAATAGAACTTTGGAAAAATTCAGATGAATATGAAAATGACGTTTATATGCTTCCGAAACATTTAGATGAAAAAGTGGCCAAACTTCATTTGGAGAAAATAGGAGTTGAATTGACCGAATTATCCCAGGAACAAGCCGAATATATTGGAGTTACGGTTGAAGGGCCATATAAACCGGAGTATTACAGGTACTAGGGAATAGATTTGAGATCTCAGATTAGAGACTAGAGACCAGAGAAAAATAAAAGATCCTTTTCGAAAATAAACTTTCGGGAAGGATCTTTTTTATGGGATTAAACCCAGTATTTGATGAAAATTATCTCACCGATTAAATCCTCTCATGATGGCAATAATAAGGATCAAGAACAATTGTTGTGGAGGAATCCAATTAGTAGTTTGATATTTGCCGAAAAATCACCTTGGAAAACTACCTGGATTTAATAAAGCTTGTATTGCCACAGTTTCTTGTGGATCATTTTGATT
>Ga0307486_1000581_pt1 | contig 32505 bp, 28 predicted proteins | sample CBIW02metaG_FD_203663 | JGI IMG/M metagenome (GOLD analysis project Ga0307486, IMG submission 203663) | Sea-ice brine microbial communities from Beaufort Sea near Barrow, Alaska, United States - CBIW 0.2 | ecosystem: Environmental > Aquatic > Marine > Coastal | place: USA: Alaska | collected... | reverse complement strand
GCCGTAGCAACGAAGGCAACCAACTGCGTGATGAGGCCCCTGCCGGTGGACAGGTAGCGCACGGTAAATCCAACGGCCGCGGCCAGGAGCGCACCCAGAATGATCATCGCGAGCGCGCCCGGGTCACTGGGCACCAGCACCGATAGCAGCAGTCCCAGCACAATGGCCACGACTAGCCCTGCGGTAAGCGCCCCCATGCGGTTGCGACGCAGGGTCTCAAGAAACGACGGGCGTGCTTCGCTGGCGGGGACAACGGGAACGACGGGTACCGGCTCGGCACTCTTGTGCTCCGGTGCGGGCTTTGGCTTGGTGGCCACGGGAAACTCCTCTAATCGACGGGCAAATCTCTCTGCTCATCATGACACGGCACCGAGAGTGGCTGGCCACTACTCGCGTGCCAAGGCTGACACAATGTCCCCTATGACGCATTCGGGTAATGACGCGCATCCCCCGTCCAGAGGTTTACCCGCAGATACCCCGCACGTCGCGGCCAGCGAAGAGTCCGCTACTGCAGGCACCCAATGGCGGCGGGCTTGGACACAGCAGGACGGTCAAGCTCACGCCACCGATCTCTTTGAGCGCACGTTCGCCGCACAGCCGGCGACGGTTCAGTCCACGCCTGGACACATCGCGCTGGCGGGAAGCCATACCGACTACGCAGGCGGGTCAGCGCTGACCACGGTGCTCGCTCACCGCACCTATGTTGCGGCGAGTGCTCGCCCCGACGGCCGCATCCGCATCGTCTCCGCCCAGGCCCACCAGGTGAGCGGGCCTGACGGCGTGTGGGAGGGCAACCTGGACACGCTGGCGACCCAACTGGGCTCCGGCTGGGTGCGCCATGTGAGTGGAGTGCTTTCCGTCTTCGCGCAGCGTGGCTACCCCGTGTCCGGTGTCGACATGGCAATCGAGAGTTGCGTGCCCATTGGCGCGGGAGTGGGATCCTCCGCCGCGCTCGAAGGCGCCGTCGCACTTGCCGCCAGTGAGTCCTGGGGCCTCGCGCTCGATAACAAAGCCGGGCGGGCGAAGCTGGCCTCTATCACCCTGGAGGCAGAGACTCGGAACGTGGGCGTCCCTGTGGGCGGCGTGGGCCAGTACACCGCGCTGCGCTGCGGCGCCGGTGAAGGCCATCTGCTGGACTTCAGGTCCCAGCCCCCGACGAGCGCAAGTAGACCGGTCTACCACCGTGACTACGGGATGTGCCTCATGGTCATCAACCTGCGCACTCCTTATGACCTGCGCAACGGGGTCCTCGCACAGAGAAAGCTCGAGTGCGATCAGGCCGCCGCTGCGCTGGGCGTTTCCAGTCTGCGCGAGGTAGCCGAACGACCGCGATGGCTGCAGACCGTCGAGCAGATCTCGGACCCCGTACTGCGTTCGCGGGCACGCCACGTCGTCACCGAGTTCCACCGGGTCGCACTGGTCGCCGCCGAACTCAGCGGCACGGGACCCGCACAGGAGCGGTTCGTGGACATCGGCAAGGCCATGTACCGGTCGCACCACTCACTAGCGGAGGACTTTGACGTCAGTACGGATGCCCAACATCTGGCAGTCAACGCCGCGTTCCACGCCGGCGCCTTAGGCGCGACGCTCATGGGCGCGGGAGTGGGCGGTGCCGCCATCGTGCTGGTGCGCAAGAGTCAAGAAGCGGCAACCGCGGCATCGGTCGACCGCGCGTTTGTCGAGCGCGGGCGCACCCGGCCAGAGTTCCTCACCGTCTAGGGGCGGAGCGGCCGCTTCTCAGCCAAGGTCGTAGTCAACCACGAGCGGAGCATGGTCGGTCCAGCGCGAGTCCCACGACGCTTGGCGGTCAACCTTCACTGCGGTCACCGTCTGCGCCAGCATCGGCGTCGCGAGTTGGTAGTCAATGCGCCAGCCGGCGTCGTTGTCGAAAGCCTGGCCACGCATCGACCACCACGTGTAGGGGCCTTCTTGCTCGCCTGCGAAAGCGCGGTGGGTGTCCACCCAACCCGCGGCGAACCAACGGTCAAGATACGCGCGCTCCTCGGGGAGGAAGCCCGCCGACTTGAGGTTGCCCTTCCAGTTCTTAATGTCGTTGTTGGTATGCGCGATGTTGATGTCGCCCATCACCACCACGCGGTCGAACTCATTGGCCAACTCAGCCAGCCTGGCCGTCATCGACTCTAAGAATTCGTATTTGTCGTCCATCTTGGGCGTGCCAACGGTGCCGGAATGCACATAGGTGGACACGATGCGCACGGGCCCGGCGGGCGACTGGACAGTGGCCTCGACCCAACGCCCGGTGTGGGTGGCCTCCGCGTGGATCACGCCGGCCACTCCCAGTCCATGGACAACGTCCGTCAGGGGCGTGCGCGACAGGATCGCGACGCCCGAGCGCCCCTTCTGCTCCGACACTTGGTGAGCCAGGTGCCAGTCGTCGGGGAATGCGGTGGTGACCACCTCATCGGGCGCCCGCACCTCCTGAAGGCAGATGACGTTGGCGTCAGCACCTTGCATCCACTCGGCCATACCCTTCTTGAGGGCGGCACGGACTCCGTTGACGTTTACCGACACAATTCTCATGGGTCGAGACTATCGGTGAGCGGCGGACGCTTCCGACTTCCGTGGCGCGGCGCCTGAGGCATCGGAGGGGGCTCGAGGCCCAAAGATCCGGTCCCCTACCGCCATGAGCGGTCGCTGCACCACGCGGTCGCGCAGCAACTCAATCGCGGTGGCGACAGCGAACACGATCAGCGTGAATGCGACGGCATGGAGCGGGAGCCACGCGGGATTCTTCGCGGCCTGCACCGTCCCCACCCAGGACTCCCAGATCAGCGGGCGCAGAATGAGGTTGTCGTGGATCAGGTAGACGCCGAACGTTGCCGTGGCGATGGTGTTCACCACCGGCCAGAACCGCGGGCGTAGCTTGGTGACGGCGATGAGTCCAAAGATGGCAGACAACGCCACGAAGGGCGCGTACTGAGAACGGACCAACTCGGGATCGAAGCCCAGCTCGGGGTTCGTGGCGGCCACGCTGTTGGCCAACAGCGCCGTCGCGGGCACGGCGGCCGCCAGGAGTATCGCTGAGGCTCCCCAAACCTTTGCTCTACCCCGCACCGGGTAGTGGGCGATGTACGAGGCGATCAGGTACAACTCGACGAACCAGGTGAGACTACTGGCCCCCAATGAGACCGCGGGGATGAGCGACAGCACACTCCACGCGACAAACAGGATGCCCATGAGGGTGATGTGCTGACGCTGGGTCATCCCCTTGACCAGGATGTTGATGAACGGAGACAGGATCATCAACATGATGTACACCGTGACAAACCAGTAGTACTCAGTGGCGACCGGGAAAATGGCGCGCCATGTCGTCTCGGGGTCCACGCCGCCCGGCAGAAACAGCAGTGCCGCCACGAGGATGATCCAGGCGGTGCTCCACACTTGGACCAGAATCGAGCGCATGCCGCGCCAACGGAACGTCGACTTCGCCATGAAGTACGCGCCGATCAGCACGAACGCGTCTACGCCCCATTTGCCCATGCTCGAGTAGCCCACCAGGAACCGCTCGGACTCGCCCATATCGGTCGTGCCCAACACCCCACCGTGAACGCCGTAGTGATACGCCACGATGGCCAGCATCGCAAGGACTCGATAGGCCTCGATGACCGAGTTACGCACCTTAGGCACACCAACCACCTCTCCAGCGCAACGCGCGCCGATGCTCAGGCGCGACGCCGCGCAAAAAAGGGAAAACTCTCACAAAGGTCACAAACAGGTAACGCTTGGCGTACTCAGGTTACTCCCGTGCCGCCTGAGTTAGAGCGAGCGCTCGGCGCTGTCTACGACGTTGGTCAGCAGCATCGCGCGCGTCATGGGACCCACTCCCCCAGGGTTAGGTGAGTACCAAGCCGACTTGGCGACGGCATCGGCCGCAATGTCGCCTGCCACCTTGGACTTGCCGGTCTCCGGATCTGTGATGCGCGAGACGCCCACATCAATCAGCACTACGCCGTCCTTCACCATGTCGCCCGAGATGATGCCGGGAACGCCCGCAGCGGCGATGATGACGTCCGCGTCGCGGGTATGGGCCGCCAGATCTTTGGTACCGGTGTGGCACAGCGTGACGGTGGCGTTGACGGCCTTGCGAGTCAGGAGCAGGCCGATGCTACGGCCCACAGTCGTGCCGCGGCCCACCACAGTGATGTTGGCACCGCGTAGCGAGACGCCGTGGCGCTCGATCAGTTCGATGATTCCCTTGGGGGTGCACGGCAGCGAACTCGTGACCGGCTCGGACACGCGCAGCACCAGGCGCCCCAGGTTGGTGGGGTGAAGCCCGTCGGCATCCTTGTCCGGGTCCACCAGTTCGAGCACTCGATTGGTATCGATACCGGCGGGCAAGGGCAGTTGCACAATGAAGCCGGTGCAGTCCGGGTTGTCGTTGAAGCGCGCGACAGCGGCCTCGATCTGCTCCTGGGTGGCCGTTTCGGGCAGGTCCTCGCGCATGGACGCGATGCCCACTTCGGCGCAGTCCTTGTGCTTGCCGTTGACGTACCACGTGGAGCCGGGCTCCGAGCCGACGAGCAGCGTCCCAAGGCCCGGGTTGACTCCCCGGGCCTTGAGCGCACTAACACGCTCGGCGAGTTCGGACTTGATGATGGCCGCAGTTGCCTTGCCATCCAGGACCTGTGGCGCTTGCTGTGAGGTCATATCGTCGCTCTCCGCTCTGATGTCTTTGCTACGTGGCTCGCGTTACTGCTGGAGCCCCTCGTAGAGCGGGAAGTTCTCGGTGAGCTTCGCCACTCGCGCACGTAGCGCCGAGGTGTCGGCTCCGCCCTTGAGCGCGGTCGCGATGACATCTCCCACCTCGGTGAACTCCTCGGCACCAAAGCCGCGACTTGCAAGCGCGGCCGTTCCGATGCGCACCCCGGAGGTGACCATCGGGGGGCGAGGGTCGAACGGCACCGCGTTGCGGTTCACGGTGATGCCGCACTCGTGAAGAAGGTCCTCGGCCTGCTGGCCGTTGAGCTCGGAGTTGCGCAGGTCCGCGAGCACTAGGTGGACGTCCGTGCCGCCGGAAACGACATTGACGCCGCCCTCGATAGCATCGGGAGCCACCAGTCGCTCGGCGATGATGTTTGCGCCCTCAAGCACGCGCTGCTGACGCTCCTTGAACTCATCGCCTGCAGCGGCCTTGAAAGCGACGGCCTTTGCCGCGATCACGTGCATGAGCGGTCCGCCCTGCTGACCGGGGAAGACTGCCGAGTTGAGCTTCTTGGCGAGCTCGGTATCGCGTGACACGATCAGGCCCGAGCGGGGCCCACCAAGGGTCTTGTGCACAGTGCTCGAGACCACGTCGGAGTGAGGGACCGGTGACGGGTGCAGGCCCGCGGCAACCAGACCAGCAAAGTGAGCCATGTCCGTCCACAGTTTGGCGCCAACCTCGTCGGCAATCGCGCGGAACGCCGCGAAGTCGAGGTGGCGGGGGTACGCAGACCAACCGGCGATGATCACGTCGGGGCGTTCGGCCAGAGCCTGTTCGCGCACACGGTCCATGTCGACTAGGTGGGTGTCTTCTTCAACACCGTATGCGGCGACCTCGTAAAGCTTGCCGGAGAAGTTGAGCTTCATGCCGTGAGTGAGGTGTCCACCGTGGGGCAGTGAGAGGCCCATGATCTTGTCGCCGGGGTTGATCAGCGCGTGCAGCACCGCCGCATTCGCGGTCGCGCCTGAGTGGGGCTGCACGTTGGCGTACTCGGCGCCGAACAGCGCCTTGGCGCGGTCGATGGCGAGCGTCTCTGCCTTGTCGACCTCTTCGCAGCCGCCGTAGTAGCGGCGGCCGGGGTAGCCCTCTGCGTACTTATTGGTCAGGACCGAGCCCTGTGCCTGCAGCACGGAGCGCGGCACAAAGTTCTCGGACGCGATCATCTCGAGCGTGCTCTGCTGGCGGGCCAGCTCGCTGTCGAGAATTGCAGCGATGGCGGGGTCGTAATCCTGCAACGTCGAGTTCATGACTGCTGCAGTGGCGCTGGAATCGGTGCTCATGGCGTTCCTTCTGGTCTGGGCGGGCAGGCCGCCGGCTGGTGGGTTCTCCGGTGACCATGGCCCAGGCGTACGACCATCAGTCTTCTCCAGTGCCGCTCCCTCGTGGTGACCCACTGCGCCAGTCGCGACGTGCGACAGTCTAGCAACGTGCGGGCCCCGCGGGGAATCTCGCCCGATGCAGCGTCGGCTCAGTTGTCGCCGCGCACCGCGATGTCGTCGAAGCCGTCTACGACCATGCCGGACTCAAGCACCTTGCGAAGGTACGCATAGGTAAGGTCGCCAGCCACCTGATCGAATTGGTGCTCGTAACCGGCCTTGTTGTACAGAGCAATGTTGTGCTTCGAGTTCTGCCCGGTAAAGACCCACACCTCGGCCGTGTCTTCGGGAAGGTACCCGAGCACGGCGAACAGAAGCTGCGTGCCGATGCCCTTGCCCTGCTGATCTGGCGCCACTGCGAGCCGGCCGATGGTCGCCTTCTGGTCTTCCAACGCGACTCGGATCGAACCCACCATTCGGTGCCCATCCCACCCGGCGAGAGAGACCACATCGTCGCTCTCGAGATCGACGATGAGCTCTTCGAGCGTCTGCGTCAGCGCGGGGATGTTGGGGTCATTAAAGATCTGCGCCTCAGAGACAAAGGCGGCGCGCCGCAAAGTCAGCAACTCTCCCGCTTGCCCGGTGGTCACCATTTCGATGCGCAGTTCGCTGTTCTCGCTCATGACCTAATGGTGGCATGCGTTGACGCCACGAGCACCCAGCACACGGGCATCGAGACGTATTCGTGTCATCCCGGGCCACTCGCGCCGACACAGCACTGCAGAGGCGACAGGTTAGGGTTGGCCTGAGGCCAAATGCAAGACACACGCCCGCCCTCGACGCCAACTTCACGAAGGACGAAACTCCACCACGATGCTCAGCTCACTTCGCAAGCACGTCAGTCGCACCATCCGGCGGATGGGGTTTTTGCCCGGCGGCACCCCTGACGGACTCGGCGACGATGCCCAGCTGGGTGACTACGTCATTCAATCTGGCGCCGTGGTGTTCTTCCCAGACCCGCCGGAAAACCTCTACCAAATTCGCCAGTGGTACACGGCATTTGCGGAACTGGATGCGGCAATGGGCGTCACCATCGTGACGCAGGACAGTCGTACTGCACGCGCTATCCGCGCCGAGACTCAGCTCACGGTGTTGGTCGTCGCACTCAACCGCACCTATGCGGCGCTCATCCGACGCTCGGCTGCACGTATCGCCATCTACGTGGGACATTCCAATAACAACGCGATCGGGCTACGCTCCACTCACGTCGCTCACATCTTCCTCGCTCATGGCGACAGCGACAAGGCCGTGTCTGTCTCCAACCAAGTGAAGGGGTTCGACTTCGCCTTCGTCGCCGGACAAGCCGCCGTGGACCGCTACACCACCTCCGTGCTGTTCCTGGACGCGCAAGCCCACCTACGCATCATCGGCCGCCCTCAGCTGCCGCCCAGTTCCGCTCGCAACCACAAGTCCACAACAGTCTTGTATGCACCCACGTGGGAGGGCTCGCAAGACATCAACGCCTACTCGTCCGTGAAATCGCACGGCATGGGCGTGGTTCAGTCAATTGCTGCCGAACCGGACTTCACCCTCGTCTACCGGCCGCACCCTCGTACCGGCGCATCGGACAAATCCTTTCGCGACACTGACCTAGCCATCCGCGCCTACGTCAAGACCCTTGGCTCCCGGGGCAAAGTCGATTTGTCCTCAGACGCCTCGGCTGCCCTGGAGGGTGCCGACGTCCTCATCTCGGATATCTCTGCCATGTGCGTGGACTGGCTATCGCAGCGCCGCCCGTTGCTGATCACTGTTCCAGAACAGAGCGAGGCGGTACCCACCGCCCCTTCCCGGCTGGTGCTGGTCTGCCCGCGAATCGGGGCTAGCGATGCGGCTAGGACCGCAGCGATGGTGAAGGAGGCAATTGCGGACCCTCACCACGCGGAACTCTTAGAAGAGATGTCTGACTATTACCTGGACGGCAAGACGGGGGCGGATGCTATGACCGCCTTCGTCCAGGCCTGCCAACAGGTCGCGCGTCTTCGCGACGATCAAATGACGACTGTGGAAGGAAGTGACCATGAGTGACGCCCCACGCGCGCAGCGCCCCAGCATCGAACAGATCCGCGAGGTCTGCCAGCCCGACTCCATCCGCAAGCGCAAGAACGCGGAGCACTGGACCGGCGACGTTTTCACCCGCAGCATCTCACCGTATTTGACCCGCGCCTTCGTACACGCGGGCATCTCTGCCAATGGCGTGACGGTCGGGATGATTCTGTGCGGGTGGGCAGCCGCAGCGGCCTTCTTCATTCCCGGCATCTGGGGCCCAATATTGGCCGCCGTGCTCGCGATGTTGCAGATGCTGCTCGACGCATCGGATGGCGAGGTGGCGAGGTGGACCCGCAAGATGGGCCCACGCGGAATCTTCCTGGACCGCTTCGCACACACCACGACAGAGTCACTCATCCCCATCGCCATCGGCCTACGCCTCACCATTGAATCGTCGGATACCAACTGGGCGTGGGCCTTCGTGGGCGCGACACTCGGTGTACTGGTGCTGGTCAACAAGTCTCTCAACGAGGCATCGCGTATGTCGCGTGTGGAGTCCGGCCTGGACCTCCCCAAGAAGACCGAAGGCACCTCGGCTCCCCGCGTGGGATGGATAGCTATGGCGCGCAAGGCAGCAAACTTTGTCCCCATCCACCGCGCATATCACTCCGTGGAGCAGACACTCGTGGTGCTCACCTTCGCGGTCATCGGTCTCATCGCCGGCTTCGGCGGCGTTGCCGTCGCGCTCATTGTGCTCGCGGCCGCAGCCCCGGTGGTCATCGCCGGACACATGGTGGCGATCCTCACCTCGTCAATGCTGCGAAACCCGAACCAATGAGCGTGACCTGGTCAGCAGTTGTCTTATCCCAGGGAGACCGGCCCAAGGAGCTCCGTGCGGCCGTCGACAGCCTGCTGAGACAAGCGGACGTATCACTAGAGGTAATAGTGGTGGGCAACGGCTGGGACCCGATCGACCTTCCCGATGCGGTTCGCACCGTGTACCTGAAGCAGAACCTGGGCATCCCCAAGGGTCGCAACAAAGGGGTCAACAAGACGCGGGGAAAGTACCTCTACTTTCTAGACGACGACGCGTTTCTGCCCGAGTCCGACACCGTCGCCCGCGTTGAAAAGCTGTTTAGGGACAATGAGCAGCTTGGCGTAGTGCAGACCCGGATCGCGTCTCCAGAAGGCGTGAGCGCCAAGCGCTGGGTACCCCGCATGCGCGACAAGGACCCGTTGCGCTCGTCCGAGGTATTTTCGGTTCTAGAAGGCTCGGTCGCAGTGCGCAAGCGAGTCTTGAGGAACGCCAGGGGCTGGGCATCTAGGTTCTTCTACGCGCATGAAGGAATCGAGCTCGCTTGGCGCACCTGGGATGCCGGGTACACGGTGGAGTACCGGGCCGACCTGGTCGCAAACCACCCGCTCGTTGACCCCGCTCGCCACGATGACCAGCTTTGGCTCAATGCACGCAATCGAGTGTGGCTCGCCAAGCGAAACCTTCCGGGCCCTGTCGCTGTCGCCTACATCGCGAACTGGGCGGGAGTCTCGGTGCTACGCAACGCGCGCCACCCAGCATCGGCCTCCGCCTGGCTTAAAGGCGCGTGGAACGGCATCCGCACTGACGGCGGCAAGCGCCGCCCTATCGGTTGGGGAACTGTCTGGGAGATGACCAAGCGGGGCCGTCCCCCTGTCATCTAGCTGCTAGACCGCACCCGATACACTCGAGGTCTAAGCCCCCACAACCCTTGCTACCTTGGAGCCAACGTGACCGTTCGTGTCATCACCTTTGGCACATTCGACGTCTTTCACGTCGGACACGTCAACATTCTTACTCGCGCACACGACTTGGGTGACCACCTGACAGTCGGCGTCTCAACCGACGCCATGAACTTCTCCAAAAAGGGTCGCTACCCCATCTACCGCCAGGAACACAGGCTCGAGATTGTCGCCTCCATGGCATGCGTGGACGAGGTCTTCATCGAGGAATCCCTGGCTCTCAAGCGTCAGTACCTGATCGACCACAACGCCAACATTCTGGTGATGGGCAACGATTGGGAAGGTCGCTTTGACGAGTTCAAGGACATTTGCGAGGTGAAGTACCTGCCTCGGACGGACGACATCTCGACCACCGACATTATTCAGGACATTCGCACTCGCATTGTTGACTAGTACCGGGTGTCGATGGGTGCCCAGTAGGCTTGGTCCATGAGTTTGCCCACCGCTTTTGTCCTGAGCCTTTCGTGCCCAGACCGCCCCGGAATCGTGCACGCTGTCACTGGCCTGCTCGCGCAGCACGGTGGCAACATCACCGAGTCCCAGCAGTTTGGTGATGCGGACACCGGCCTCTTCTTTATGCGGGTCGAGGTCACATGCGCCGTCGACCAGGGCGCGCTCGAACAGTCGGTCATGGTCCTGGCAAAGAGTTTCGGGATGACGTTCAAGCTCGACGTCTCCGGCCGTCGCATGCGAACGGTCGTCATGGTTTCCAAGTCTGAGCACTGCGCCAACGACCTCCTGTTTAGGGAGCGCGCGGGCACACTACCAGTCGACATTGTCGCGATCGTGGGCAACCACCCCAACCTTGAAGAGCTGGCCACGTTCTACGGCAAGCCGTTCCACCACATCCCCGTCACGGCAGACACCAAGCCCGAGGCCGAGGCCAAGGCGCTGGCCCTAGTGGACTCTCTCGACGCCGAGCTCGTGGTGCTCGCCCGGTACATGCAGATCCTGTCCCCATCGATGGCGGAGTCGCTACGAGGACGAGCCATCAACATTCACCACTCGTTCTTGCCATCGTTTAAGGGCGCCCGCCCCTATTACCAGGCTCACGACCGCGGCGTGAAGCTCATCGGCGCCACGGCTCACTACGTGACGGCAGACCTCGACGAGGGACCAATCATTGAGCAAGCAGTGGATCGGGTATCCCACAGCAATACTCCGGAGTCACTCACCGCTCTCGGCTCAGACGTGGAACGACGGGTACTGGCCCGCGCCGTGCGCTGGCACGCCGAGCACCGCGTGCTGCTGGATGGTCACCGCACCATCGTGTTCGCCTAGTAGCCAAGCACCCGTTCAGGCGTCGTTGTTGCCGCTGCCATGACGTCCTGACGCGGCACCCCCGCGGCCAAGCACACCTCGACCGCGCGATCCATCGTCAGAGTCGACCCGGCAAGAGTCTGAGTCCCGGCGACGTACGCCCGGCCGTCCTCGGTGACGTCGACGTCCAGGGTCCCGAGTAGATACCTGCCCGGCGCCGATGCGGCCGCCGCCATCGCATCGGTCATCAGTGCCACCCGGCCCGGCGCCGCCCTGAAGACCGCCGCGATGAGGCTCGGGTCAACATGGATGCCGTCCGCTATCAGTTCGATAGTGACCCGCTCGTCCGCCCACGCGGCGCCCACCGGACCCATTTCGCGCGCCACAATCCCGCGCATCGCGTTGAACCCATGCGTGAGGAGGGTCGCACCTCGGTCAATCGCTTCACGTGCCATTGCCGCATCGGCTTCGGTATGGCCTACCGCCACGACCACCCCCGCTTCCACAAACTGCTCGATGGCCTCCATAGCGTGGTCGAGTTCGGGAGCGATAGTGACCTGGCGGATGATCCCATCACCAGCGTCCAGCAGCTCGGCGACGGCAGACCGGGTGGGAAGCCTTAGCGTCGCTGGGTCGTGAGCGCCCTTGCGGGCAGGCGCGATAAAGGGCCCTTCGAGGTGGACTCCCAAGATGGCGGGGTCCAGCCTCATCGCCTCACGGATCACCTCTAGACCGGCCACCGTCTGCTCAATGGGTTCCGACACGAGAGAAGCCACCACGCGCGCAGTCCCGTGCTCTCGGTGAGCCTCGAGAGCCGCAAGAGTGCCCTCAACGGTCGAGCCAAACGCATACCCGCCGCCGCCGTGGCAGTGGATGTCTGTATAAATGCCGGTCATGATTCTGGCGTCCTTCCTTAGAACCTAAAGCTGGTGCCACTCGGGCAGATTCGCCTGCGCCCAACGGTAGTAGTCAGCGTGCTTCAGTTTGCTCGCCGCAGCCTCATCGACGACTACCGTGACGTGCGGGTGCAACTGGATGGCCGAACCCGGCATGGATGCCGACACGGGGCCCTCGACGGCGGCCGCGAGCGCCTCGGCCTTGCCCTCTCCGAAGGCCAGCAACACCAGATGGCGAGCACGCAAGATGGTGCCCAACCCCTGCGTCACGCAGTGAATCGGTACTTCGTCCTGGCTCTTGAAAAAGCGGGTGTTGTCGCGGCGCGTCTGCTCGGTGAGGGTTTTGACTCGGGTCAGCGATGCGAGGCTCGAGCCGGGCTCGTTGAATCCAAGGTGGCCCGTGGTCCCTATCCCTAGTAGTTGAAGGTCAATGCCGCCGTGGGTGCGCAATTGATCCTCGTAACGTTCGCCTGCCGTTTGCGCGCGGGCAAGCGAGCCGTCGGGGACGTGGACTCGAGCCGGGTCTAGGCCGAGTGGCTCGGTGACCTCGCGGTTGATCACCGAGTGATAGCTCTGAGGGTGTTCCACTGCGATCCCCACGTATTCGTCCAGCGCGAAGGCGAACATGGAAGAGAAGTCGAACCCCGTTGTCGCGCGCTCACGCAACGCGGTGTACACCGGCAATGGCGTTGAACCCGTGGCCACGCCAAGCGTGTATTGGGACGCCGCAGCCACGTGCGACGCGATGTGGTTGGCCACCAGTGCCCCCGCCTCTTGTTGCGACCCGACGATTCGAACTTCAGCCACGACCTGCTCCCATCATTGCGGCGCCTATTGCCGCCACTGGTTCATCTGTTTTCAGGACACGGACGCGCTCGCTCAGCCGTAAGGACTCCAAGAAGGCGCTGCGCGCTTGCCATTGCTCCAGCACTCCTAGTGTGCCCGTCATGAGCGGCTCGCCCCACTTGGTGAGGCCACCCCCCAGCACCACTTCGTCAACGTCGAGCGTGAGCACCAAGACACGCACAGCGGCCGCAACCCCGTAAAAGAGTCGGTCCCGAATGATCTCTGCAGCCGGGTCACCCATGGTCGCCGCCCACAACACGTCTTCGGCGGTCGTCGGCACGCCCCATTGCCGCACCATCCCACTACCCGAGGCATAGGTTTCGAGCGTTCCCGGGGTACCGTCGGCATCCACCGGCCCCGCGGGATCCACGGCGATATGACCGATCTCGCCGGCCGCACCGCGTCCACCTCGCCAGACTTTCCCGTCGAGTACGATTCCTGCGGCCAGTCCGGTACCGAGGTTGAGAAATGCCATGGACTGCAGCGGCGTGCCGGTCAGCACCCACGCGCCCAGTGCCGCAACGTTCACGTCGTTATCGATGACCGGGGTGACTTCCCAATGCGCTCGCAACACCTTGCGGACATCCAATTCTGTGATCTCCAGGTTGTAGGCATGCGTCACCACTCCGTCCTTGACCGCGCCCGGGACCCCCACGCCGATGGTTTCAACGTCGGACATCTCAATCTGAGCCCCGTCGCAGACCCGGTCAACTGCCGACAGGAGCGCTGCCACCACTGCCTCATTGCCCTTGCCGGAGGCCACTCGCCGCCGCTGTCGCACCGCGCCAGCGGCATCGGTCAGGACCACGTCAGTCTTAGTTCCGCCTATATCTATCCCGAGGTGCACGTCTACTTTCCGATCAGATCGAGGAGCGCTTCGCCCACCAGGCGAGAGGCTCCAAATGTGGCAATATCCGCGTAACTTAGCGATGCTTCCGGCCAGCCCATATCAACGACAACGACGTTGTCACGCGTACGCAACGCATCGATTGCCGCGCGAGCCCAAGCATGGCGATGATTGTCTTTGCCAACCACGACAACGAGCACATCGTTCGCGATTTGCCCCAAGAAGTCCACGCCGTCTTGCGCCCCCACTACCGCCGATGCCGCGACCCTTCCCGACGCAAATGGCCCCCAGGGCGAGGCACCCACGGCGATGTTCGCGTCCGACTCAAGCTGGACCCAGGAGACGGGCCTGCCTGCGTCCAGAAGCGTCCGCGCGGACGCGCTCACGTGGAACGCGCTCGCGACCACGTCTGGGGTGAGACCCGGCACCTGCCCGAGCACTAACGACTCGGGTTGAACAATCTGCTCGCGACGCACCGCGAGGAGCGACCCAAGCCTTTCGACTCGATGCACCGCGTTCGCGAGGCGGGGGGCGTCCAGGTCGCCAGTTTGAAGTGCCGCTTCGACCGTATCGACTATCTCGGCTATTTGGGCGTCCGTGTTCTTGGTACCGATGCACAGCAGGTCACATCCCGCGCCGAGGGCCAATACCGCCGCGCGCGGGATTCCCACCTTGCCGCTGGCCCCCCGCATGTCGAGCGCATCAGAAACGATGACACCGTTAAAACCGAGTTCGTGGCGCAACAGGTCGTGCAGAATCGGCTTGGAAAAGGTCGCTGGCATCTCGGCGTCAATGGCTGGCACCATGAGATGAGAGGTCATGATCGTCTCAACGCCCGCATCTATCGCGGCCCTAAACGGAGGCAGGTCCCTGCTCCGGAGGGTCGCCACGTCCGCATCAATCGTCGGTAGCGCCACGTGCGAGTCCTGGGCCGTGTCCCCGTGGCCGGGGAAGTGCTTGGCGTTGGCGGCAACTCCCGTCGACTGCACGCCACGAGTCCACGCCGCTCCGAGCCTGCCCACCTCCAGCGGGTCCGCACCAAAGCTGCGTATGCCAATCACGGGGTTGTCCGGGTTGGAGTTGACGTCCACATCTGGTGCCAGTGTCAATGAAACGCCGGCTCTGCGTAACTCCCACCCCACCTGCTCACCCACACGGAACGCAACGCCCTCATCGGCCAGCCTGCCCAGTACCGCGTTGCCCGGAAAGGGCGAACCGGTCCGTTGGTAGAGCCGCGAAACGTCGCCACCCTCCTCGTCGATGGAGACGATTGCCAGGGGGTTGGCTGCATAGATCGCATTCGTGAGTTCACGGAGCTGATCGGGGCTGTCGACGTTCTCGCCAAACAGACAGACTCCCCCCAAGCCCTGACGCAGCCTGCGCTCCAGCCATTCTGGCAACTCGGTGCCTTCAAAACCGGGCATCAAGGTAGCTAACGCATTCATCCCTTGACCGCCCCGCTCACCAAGCCTGCCGTCATGCGGCCTTGAACAATTAGGAAGAAGACGATCACGGGCACGGCGACCAGTGTCGAGGCCGCCATGACCTGGCCCCAGTCTGTGGCTCGGGTCGCCGAGGCCTGGACAAAGCCCCGCAACCACAGCGGCAACGTCTGAGACTGTTCTGCGGGCAGCAAAATCAGTGCAACGGTGAACTCGTTCCAGGCCTGCAAGAACGCATAGACACCCGAGGCCACGAGGCCAGGGGCAAGCAGCGGGAAGGTGATGCGCATAAAGGCTTGGAACCGGCTTAGCCCGTCCACCATCGCGGCCTCCTCAAGATCAGCGGGAACACCCGCGACAAAACCTCGCAGCATCCAAATGGTGAACGGCACTACCGCGGCCGTGTAGATGATCGAGACACCTACGATGCTGTTGAGTAGCCCGAGCGAGCTCATCATCTTGTACTGCGCCAGGAACAGTGCCTCCGCGGGGAGCATCTGGATGAGGAGCACCGCTAGGACGAAGGACTTGCGCCCGCGGAACCGAAAGCGCGAAATCGCGAGCGCCGCGAGGAACGCGAACAGGATGCAGAAAAAGACGACGATGAGCGTAATCGCGACTGACATGGAGAGCGCCGAGAAGAACGTGCCATCACTCATCGCACTCGAGAAGTTGTTCCACGATCCTCCTAAGGGAAGGAACGTCGGAGTGAACGACTCGAGCGTGACAGTCGGCAGGAACGCGGAGTTGAGCATCCAGTAAACCGGGAAGATCCATATGAGCGAGATCACGATGGCGAGGACGGATAGTCCGACGCGTGGCTTACGCTTCATCAGACGTCCTCCTTCATCAGTTTGCGGACATACCACCATGAGATGGCGATTGTCAGCGCGAGCACGATGACCGACGCGGCTGCCGCAGAACCGAAGTCCTGCGCGCCGGTGCCGACCTTGTATATGTAGGTTCCCAGCAGGTCATATTGAGAGCCGTTGGCCCCCGCGTCCTGAAGAATCTTGATTTGTGCGAAGACCCTCAGATCCCAGATGACCTGAAGCAGCATGACGATGGCTATTACCGGCTTGATCATCGGCAAGATGATCAACCGCAGGCGTTGGCCGTCGGAGGCCCCATCTAGTGCGGAGGCCTCTAGCACCTCTTCGGACACCTGAGTCAGGCCAGCAAAGATGGAGAAGGCGACGAACGGTACCGACATCCACGTGACGATGATGCCTGCCATCAGGAAGAACGTCCACGAGCTGGCAAACCAGTCGAAGCGGTACATGTCCACACCGGGAATCTTGTCCAGCAAGTAGTTAACGACTCCGCGCCGGGTGTCGAATAGCCACGTCCACACCGTCATCGACGCAACGATAGGCATAGCCCACGCCAGCAGCATCGATATCTGGAGCGTCAGGCGAGCGGCCTTTCCCACCGCGTTCATCAGTAGCGCGAACGCCAAGCCCAGAGCCAAGGTGACGGCCGCGACCACGAAGCAGAACACCAGCGAGCGAGCAACAACCTGCCAAAACTCGGCATCGGTCAATAGGTCGACATAGTTTTGGAAGCCGATGAACTCGGCCGCCGTTCCGAACTGCTGTGCGAGCCCGTACTTCTGGGTTGACGTCACGAGTTGCCACACGGTTGGATAACCGGTGCCAACGACAATGACGCCGATCGCGGCCGCGATCAACCAGTACGGAGTCAGACGAGCCCGTCGCTTGGCTTTACGGGCCTGCAACGCAGCCTTCAACGACGCCTCCGACCGCGTATCGCGTTTGGCGGAGGTCACGGGTGAACTCATAGCGCTTGCCCCCTCTCTGTGTGTGGGGATAGGACTCCAGACGTGGGGCCCCGTCCCGATTGGAACGAGGCCCCACCGACCATTTGCTAGTTATTGAGCAGCGGAGAGATTTTCTCGTCGTATTCCGCGGCCAGAGCGGCAACGTCGCCACCGCTATTGACCTTGCCGAAGAACTCTTCGAGCAGACCAGAACCCTCAACGGCAGCCCAACCCGGGGCCGCCGGGGTGAGCTTCGAGTTGGATGCGGCTTCAATGTTCACTGCGGCGAACTGGTCGTCACCAAGTGCGGAGGTGAAGTCCAGGTTCGCCGGGCCGAGGCCCGCCCCTGCCAGCATCGTCTGGTACTCGTCAGAGAAGATGATGGTCATCAGTTGCTTGGCCGCGTCCTGGTGCTGCGAGGATGCGGACACCCCAATATTGGACCCACCCGCGAAAACGGGGGCAGCGCCACCGTCAACCCCTGGCAGTGCAAACGTGCCGAACTTGTCGTCGCTCCACGTGCGTACCGCAGTCGCCCCGTCGTCTCCCACCACAACGTTTCCGTCATCGTCGAGCGAGGTGTCACCAACGGACCAGTGAGCCCAGTTAGGAGCCATGATGGTCGCCGCTTCGGGCTTGCCGGTTGAGTCGTTGTCGTTGATGTTGATCCACGGCGTCGAATCGAACTCGGTCACGGGGGCGTTCGACCCGGACGTGTACAGGTCCTGCAACATCTGCAGACCCGTCACCGTCTTGGGATCCGACAACGTGGAAACCCAAGTGCCGTCTTCTTGCTTGGCCAGGTCACCGCCGTTTGCGAAGATCCACGAGATACCGTTGCGCCAGTCAGAACCGCCAAGGTAGAAGCCGGACATACCCGCGGTCTTCAGTGCCGCGGCATTGTCGCTGAACTCCTGCAATGTCTTTGGAACCTCAACACCCGCAGTGTCGTAGACGTCTTTGCGGTAGATGATGGAACGCGAACCGAAGTAGTACGGAAGCGCATAGTTCTTGCCGTCCACCATTCCGACGTCGACAAAGGACTGGAGCAAGCTGTCCCCGCCCAGCTCGTCGTACATGTCCGTCAAGTCAGAGAAAGCTCCGACGCTGGTAAACGTTGGCGACCAAGTGTTGCCAATCTCCGTCACGTCTGGCGTATTGTCCGCGTCGGGAAGGGCTGTGGTCAGCTTCGCAAGCGCATCTGACCAACCCTGCTCCTCGATTGTCAGGGTGCCACCGTTTTGCTCTGCATAGGTGTCCTTAAGGTACTGGCGCAGATCGTCGTTGGTGTCACCACCCATGAGCCACAAGGTGATGTCCGCGGAGACGGCCGTCATGGCCCCGTCGGAACTGCCGGTGGACGCATCGGCGGACGGTGAGGTTGTTGCGTCATCGCTGGAAGCCGAACACCCAGCCAGTACGAGCGCGGCGGCGGTTGCCGCGGCGGCCGCTCCGATCATCGATTTTTTCATCCCAGATTCCTTGTCTACTTGCTGAAGTGACCCCAGTGGCCACGTCGTTGTGGTGAATGCGAGGGTCGGGTTAATAGACCCCTAGTTGGCCCGTGAGGACCATGACCACAGCGCCAAGCACGATGATGTCGCGCCCGAGAGTGGTCTTTCGCACCAAAACATTGCCCACAAATTCGGGCATCGTCCGGTCACGAAGGGTGTTCGCCGCAGCCGTGAGGAGAGGCCCGTCGATCAGTTCTGAAGGACCGCTCAGCACAAGCTCCCGTAGATTCAGTGCCCCCACGATGGGAGCGACGGCGATGCCCAAGCGTTCGCCCGCTCCCCGTAGTACGGCATCGCGCTCGGCTCCGCTTGTCGCATCGGCGAGGCGGCTTTCGATTCGGGGGGTCGCTAGCCATGTCTCGAGGCAACCTGACTTGCCACATACGCAGGTGTCGCCACCATCGGTGCCCACCATCACGTGGCCGATCTCCCCTGCCGCGGAACTCGAACCGTAAACCTGGTGTCCTCCAACGATCAGCCCGGCACCCACACCGCGGCCGGCACGCACCAGCATCATGTCTGCGCCGCCACCGCCAAAGGTGCGCTCCGCCAGCACCGCGATATTCGCATCGTTGGCGACCTGCACCGGCAGTTGCGATCGCAACGACAGAATCTGCTGGAGCGGCACGTTGGACCACCCTAAGTTGGGTGCGCTCAATACGGTGCCGGTCTCGTCAACAATGCCGGGGGTACCGACGCCCACGCCAAGAATTGATGCGGAGGTCGCCGCGACCAGGCGCTCAAGGATCTGGGCGGCCGCTTCTACTGCCTGCTCCCCCGTGAGACCCGCCACCTCAATCGATTCACGGTGGAGCACCGTGCCATCGAGGTTAGTGAGAACACCTCTGAACAGTGAGTTGTACGACAAGTCGATACCGACCACGACAAATCCGTCGCGGTTGATATCGAGCATCGTCGCAGGCTTGCCAGGGCGAGAATCGGTCCGCACCCCAAGTTCAATGACCAGGTTCTCGTTGATGAGATCAGACACGACGTCAGAGATGGTGACTCGAGTCAGACCAACTTGACGCGCGAGGTCCGCACGGCTCGACCCCTCGGCGCGGTACAGCGCCTGGAGCACCAGGGCTCGGTTTTGGCTGCGAGCGTGTACAGGTAGTACTCCTGCTCCGGCCCGCACCGGGCCTGCCAGCGCGGCGAAGCCAAGGGATCGGTCAACGCGAATTCCGGGAGAAGAATCGCCCTCCAGGTCCTTTCGAACGGAGGTAATTCCCGTGGAATGCTCTGAGTTCATATTTGATAGTAAACTACACTAACAAATAAAGTACAAGCCCTACTTTTCTGTGCGCAGTAACTCAGGTGCTCCGCTGCACGTCCGCGCGCGGCGCAACTAGCGGAGTGTTTTTGTACATGCCCGAGATTCGCGATGTACCGTTGCCGAATGACTACACTCCACATGCCCCAAGGCGTCAAGGCGCAAGCCGCACCGACGCGATGGACACTGCGTTTCAGCCTCGCGCTCGTACTCGTCCTCGCGCTTGCAATGACCGACGCCACTGCTTCCAACGCCCAAGCAGCAGTGGCTGTGGACGTGAGCGCGCCTGCTGGAGTTCCATACGGAGAAGCGGCGACAGTGAGTTTCACTACATCGGCTCCAGATGGAGAGACCGTCGCGGTGCAATACCTTTCGTCAGGGCAGTGGAAGACGAGTTCGATCAGGACGGCCGTGTCCTCAGGTGGGGGCTCACTTTCGTGGACACCGAACTCGACCCGGACATACCGTCTCACCGTTGGCAATGAGCAGTCTGCGGACTTCACCATCAGCATTTTTGCCTCGCTGAGCGTCACCGCGCCCACCACGATCACCTACGGAAACGTGCTCACAGCGTCGTTCACCACCGACCTGCCCACCGGGTCGCGGGTAGCCGTCTACTATCAGTCCGGATCATCCTGGGTGAAGAGCTCAGTGTCAGCCACCGTGGCAAGCGGAAAAGGCACACTCAGTTGGCGCCCCTCGGAAAGCCGTACATATCGCCTCGGCAACGCCGCAGCAACCTCGCGGTCATTTACCACTAAGGTCGAGGCACTGCTCAGCGCCTCTGCGCCTTTGTCCGTGACACCGGGACAATCTGTGACGGTAACTGTCACCACGACACCAAGCACTACGGGCACTTTAGCTCTCTATTACCGGTCGGACACCAGCGCGTGGAAGCGTTCGTCGATTCTGATCTCAGTAAAGGATGGAACGGGGAAAGCGAGTTGGACGCCGTCGTCGAGTCGCCACTACAGCGTCGCCGCCCACTGGGCCAAGTCCAAGCAGTTCACCGTTTCGGTGCGGTCGATCAACTCAGCAATCACTCAGGCAGCACTCACTCAGGTTGGCTACGAAGAGCCATCGTGGCGCGATAATAAGTTCAACACCTGGGTTGGCGATAACAACGCGTGGTGCTCAGTATTCGTCTCATGGTCGGCATCTAAGGCCGGCTACGCGAAGAACGTGCCCCAGGAATCCAACTACGACGACTTCGTTGCAGCTCTCGAGGCAAAAGGCGTACTTCGCAGCGACAACACCCTCCCCGGACCTGGCGCAGTAGTGCTATTCGACTGGGGCTCCTCGTACGGCCCCTCCCACTCCGCGATTGTGGTTTCCCGTTCCGGCAACACTCTGTATACCGTTGAGGGGAACACTACAGACGGCACCGGAGATCCTCAACGAGGGGTCTACCGACGAGCTCGATACATGTCTAGCGTATGGAAGTGGTTCTACCCGAGCGACCTCTAACCGCTCGCGAGTGCGGCGCTAGCTGGGCGTGATCGTCCACACCCACGGCGACTTGACACCGAGGCCAATCCGGATCTTGTCGCCACCGGTGATGGTCGCGGTGGCTCCGCTCAGGGACGTGGCCTTCAGAGTCAGCGCCGCGGCCTTGGAGCTACTTCCCGTCCGGGTGGCCACCGCGATCGACACAATGTCATCGAGTCCGAAGAGGCTCTCTGCCCTTGCCTGAGAGATGGAATCACTCCAGGACGCGTTGGGGTTGTTAACCGTTGATGAAACAGACCAGGGATCACTCACCGAGCGTAGGTAGCTCAGCTTTGAGACCCAGATGTCTTCACTATTCTCGGTCTGCCCACCTGAAGACGAGAAGTAGTACGTGCGGACGATGTTTCCCACGCCACCTGAGCCGTATGTAAGCACCTTGCCTGATGCGCCACTGGATGAGTTGGTGGCGTTGACGGCAGCGACCCAGCGCTTCCCGTAGTAGGCGTTGGTACCCTCGTCCTCTTTCTTCCACCCGCTGAAATTCTGACTGCGCGGGTCATCGTATAGGTCACAATCGCACGCGCTTGACAGCCCGAGGTTGCGTACGGCATACCCTCGCGCCGCGATCGCCTGGGCCTGCAAAGCCTCTGCAGACCACGATGACGGCATCTCGGCAATGCCGTAGAGGTACTCAGTGTTGAGGTCCAACGTGTTCACGATGTTGATTCGGCTATTGATGCTCGAGATGAGCAGCCGACCATGGCGATACTGGCCGTGCGTCAGCGCGGATCCACCCTCTTTTGAGAGCAGCTCTACGTAGGCATCCTCGTTAGATGTGGGCTGATAGAACGAGGTCGATTCCCAGTGCAAAGAGATGACGCCCGTGGCACTTTCCGTGCGCCCATCTTCACGCTTGACGGTGACGGTACCTCCACTGCGGGTGACCATCAGGTCATCGTTATTGATGCCGTACCAAGTGGTGTGTGCGCTCGACTCACCTGCGTCGTAGAACTGCATGCGCCACTGACCGTCATCGGTTGCGTCACTGCCCGGGGATCGCACTACTACGTCAACACTGTTCCTGTTGTCAGAGCCTGAACCGAAAACCTGGACACGAATGTCTTGGTCAACGGGAACCGTCTCAACGGACGTGCCGGTGTAGTAGTGGGTAAGAATCTCTGTCTCGGTGGAGCCTGCCTTCGCCATCCCGTACGCCCCGTACTGAGACATCCCCACTCCGTGGCCCCAGCCCGAGCCTGTGATGGAGAACGACGCGGGCACAGCGGCGTTGACGGTCACAGAAAAGGCCTTCGACACGAGCGAGCCACAAGAGACCCGGTACGTACGCGTGGACGACGGACGCCAGGAAAGGGTGGCGCTACCGCTCTTGAGCGTTGACTTCACGCTCGAGGTCGCCCAGGTACTGCCGCGTAGGTACTGAACGGTAGCGGTGGTACACGCCGTGGCCGGACTCACCTTGGTTGTGACGGTGGCCAGCTGACCCGCGGTCACGGATTTGGGCGCGGAGACGCTGATGGAGGCTGCCGTGATAGAGACGGTGAAGCTGGAACTGCGGGTCCCTCCGGACACGAGGCGGTACGTGCGCTTCGAGGACGGTGTCCACGACAGCTTCGCAGTGGAACCGCTGATGCGCGCGGTGACGCTGGACCGCTTCCAGGTACTTCCGCTCAGGTACTCGACGGCCACCAGGGCGCCCGAGTTACCCGCGAATGTTGCGGTCGCAGTGACCTTTTGCCCGCTCACTACGGACCCTGGCGCACTGACCAATAGTTTCGCTGCCGTCACTGAGGTGGTGAAGGTCTTACTCACAGCGCCACCTACGTAGATGCGATAAGTCCTGGTGGAGGACGGGGTCCACGTCATCGTGGCCTTCCCGTCTTTGACCGATGCGCCCACAGACGACGACTTCCACGAAGACCCAGACAGGTACTGCACTACTGCCCGAGTACCGTCCTTGACGGACGTCACCACGGCTGCGGTGGTCGCGGTGCCGGCGGTAACGCTCGACTTTGCCGTCACCACCACAGCACGTGAGATCACCAGCACCGTAAACTCACTTGTTGTGTCTGAGCCCACCGAGACTCTGTACGTACGTGTCGATGAGGGACGCCAGGTGAGCGTCACCTTACCGCTTGCGGGGATCGTCGACCGGACGGACGAAGCGCGAAAGTCGCCATCAGTTTCATATTCGACCACGGCCACCTGGCCGGCGGTTCCAGTAGTAGTGACCGACGCGTCATCCCCGTAAACCACCGCTGCGGGTGCGGTGACAGCCGTCGCCGCAAGGGCCGGCCCCGCTGCCAACACTCCGGCACCTGCGGTGAGCAGTGCGACAAGAATGATTGAAAGAGTACGTGGTGGGGCAAGGCGGGAAGTCATGAAGACAGTCTGCTATACAGAAGCACCATAGTCACGCAAAATCAGTAACATTTGTCACATCTGTGACTTCTACCACACCGAGCACTATTCACTAGCGCCTGCATCGCTCCAGACAGTCCTATTGAAAGCGGCCGATAGAAGTGAGGCCTGGTTGTGCGCTACCACCACTGCGTCGGCGTTCACATCCTGGACGTATGCCGCCAGCGGGCCACCCTCCCAGCCCCGTTCATCCACAAGGTAGAGGTCACTCACCTGCTCCGCCAACTGCATCGCAACCAGGTGAGAGAAGGAATCTTTGAGCAACACCAACGTGCCCTGCGCGTGGGCCGCGTCATTGTGGAAGTGAACGGGGTCGAAGCCCTGCCCCAAGAATCCTTTGTACCTGTTAACGTCCCATTGCGGGTCCTCGAACCATGAGGAGAAGATCGTTGACCCGTCGCACGACTGCTCGTTGCAAAGCCGCGCTTGCCAGCCCCCGAGTGGTTCACGCCATTCGATACTGTCGCCAGGGATTGCGACACCATCGGGCACTTGAGTTATTTGTGACCCAAAGAAAGGTAGCGTGACGCTCTTCACGTCGCCCCAAGCGGGGGCGGGCCCAATCTTTGTTCCCTGTGCAGCCAGCTGGTCGACAATCGCGTCCGTCACAACCTTCGCACCTTCCCAAGTGGGGTGATGGTCGGTATGGAAGTAGTAGGAGTCGCGCGAACTTGGGTCCGACATCACTGGGGTGAGATCGATGAGGGGATCGCCCACATCAAGGTAGCCGAGAACTTCCTGCCTCTTGTCGTCGAGCGGGTTGCCAAAGCTAGCCGTAAGTTTGTCAGCGAAAGACTCCTCCTTGCGCGGCACATAGAACCAGGCCAGCGGCACATCGACCGCCTTCATCGCGTCCGATAGCGCTTGGGCATCCTCACCCAAAGAGCTGTCTAGCGGCTGATCGGCATTATCCGAAAGTATGGTTCCGGCAGCGTCGATGACTTGTGACTGAGGGTAGGTCGCTACCTGCGCAACCGTGGCGTCGACGGGATGTGGCGGTTGCCAGTCCCCTACCGGCGCATTAAGCCACACGTCAGAAGCAAAGGCCTGCGAGAGCAAGGAGACCTGGTTGTGCAACACCACGACCGCATCGGCGCCCGTCTGCGCAAATAGCTGCCCCAGTGGGTCACCCGTGTAGTGACGTTCGTCCACCACGTAAAGGTCCTTCACGCGTTCAGCTAGGTACGTTGCCACGGCATTACCGTAAGAATCCTTAACCAGCACCACGCTTCCACTGGCAGCGGGGTCCGAGTTATAGATATGAGTGAGGCCGCGATCGCCCCCGATGAAGGCGCCGTAGCGGTTTGCGTAGGGGTTCGAATCATTGGCTTGAGCCTCGTCGAACGTCGCCAGATCACAACCGGAGGGGGTGCAAATGCGCGCTCTCCATCCACCGTCGGGGACTTCGTACACAAATGGTTCTGCGCTCGCTGCACCCAGTGTGACCTCGCGCCCCACACTGCCTACAAATTCATACTGGGCATTCGCCGCATGATACTCACGGTCGTCTGTCCCCAACTCGACGCCCTGTGCTGCGAGTTGCTCCACGATTGCCGCCGTCGCCGTTTGCGCCCCAGCTGCTGTCCAGTGGTGGTCGGTCAGGAAGAAGTTCGAGTCGCGCACTTGAGGCGCAGAGACCTCCTCGGACACGTCTAGAACGGGGTCGCCAGTTGACGCGAGCGCCTCAACAATGGTGTCTTTGCGAGCAAGGTACGGGTTGTCCCACGCCGCAGGCAGTTCGTCCGCGAAGACTTCTTCACGGCGCGGCGCGTATACCCAGAGAAGCTCGGCATCGGCATCGCTCGCCGCAGTCGCCAACGCCTCTGCCTCCTCATCCAAGGTGTCACGAGCGGGTTGATGAAGCGGCTTCTCGAGCAAATGTCCCGAGTTTGCACCCACGTATACCTCGTTGAGCACGGGATCCTGGAGCGCCCTAGTGACCGTAGCGGCGTGGAACTCCAGCCAGCCGTCACGTGCAGGTAGCCGGTCGTCAACGTATGAATCAAAGGAGTCCATCCAAGACTTGTCGAGGACCCCGCTCACCGTGGGGAACTGGAACTCGGCGAGTTCCCGGTTGTCGAGGCTCGAGAACTCAGTCTTGTGGTGCGCAAGCGCCCATGCGCCCCCGATGGCGGCGCATGCCACAAGGACCACACCAGGGAGTAACCGCAGGAACGCCTGGCGACGATGCGAAGTCGGCTCAGTCATCATCAGAACCTAAAGTAGATGAACGGGGAATAAGACACAGCGACAAGAAACGCAGTGGCGATCAGGAGTGTGACGACCGTAGTGGTCGTCATCCAGACCGAGGTCTTGACCGTCATCGTCTCCGGCGGTTGTGCGTCTTGGTCAAAGTGTCCCCCCTGGTCAAGTGTGTTGGGCGGCATGCTTTGCGCTCGGAATCCGTCCATCACTCGCTTGGCGATTCCAATCGACAATGCGACAGAGATGAGGAACAGGACCCAACCGCGTTGCACCGCAAAAGTCGCGCTGGGATCCCACAACGCCACCCCGCCAAATCCAAACATGGTCTTGTAATAGGTCACGGCTTGCCCCAAATCCACAGCGCGGAACAGGACCCAACCGAGTACCGCGACCAAAACTCCGTAGAGGTGCTGAAGTGCGCGCGGAGCTCGCTCCAGAGCAGCCCCCCAGACAAATCGCTCAAGGCCAATGAGTATTCCAAAGTAGAGGCCCCAAAGCACGAAGGTCCAAGCCGCCCCATGCCAGAGCCCAGTCAGCGCCCACACCACCAGTAGGTTGCGCCACAGTAGCAACGGACGCACGCGGGAGCCACCCATGGGGATATAGATATAGTCGCGGAACCATGAGCCTAGCGAGATGTGCCAGCGCTGCCAGAATTCACGCGCTGACCTTGCTAGATACGGGAACCGGAAGTTCTCATGGAAGTGAATCCCCATCATTGCCGCGAGGCCGATGGCGATGTCCGAGTAGGCGCTGAAATCAAGATAGATTTGGGCCGAGTAAAGCAATACTGCGATCCACGCCGCTCCGACTGACGAGGGACCGCCGGTACCCCAGAGTTCATCCGCAAGCGGCGCAATTGAGTCCGCAACCACCGCCTTCTTGAATAGACCAGTACCCACGCGCAGCGCACCGTACCCGAACATTCCGGGGTTGAACTTGGGGGCGGCGAGCTGCGGGCCGATGTGGCTCCATCGAACGATCGGCCCGGCCACCAGGTGCGGGTACATCGCGAGGAAACCAGAAAAATCCAGGAGCCGCGGCGCACCTTCGTCGACCCGACGGTAGATATCCACCAAGTACCCGATTGACATGAAGGTATAGAACGAGACACCGATTGGCAATGGGAAGTCAACAGATGATGCCCAGCCATGGAACCCTAGAGAATCCGCAATGAAACCGGCATATTTAAAGACCGCGAGCGGTATACAGATGATCACAATGCTGGCTGTGAGAAGCGCCTTGCGCCCTGAGCCCTCTACACGTATCAGCCACTTACCTAAGTAGTAGGTGACTATGCCTGTCGCAAGAATGAGCAACACAAGAACCGGCTCGCCCCACGCATAGAAGACAGCGCTGGCTGCTAGCAGCGGCCATGCGCGCCAGCGTGGAGGGAAGGCAAAGAACAACGCCATCGACAGTGGCAGGAACACGAAGACGAAGACAGTGCTCGTAAAAACCATGTATTTAGCGATCCTCCGCTACGGGGAATATGTAGTCGACGATGCGTTGGGCGGCATGTCCGTCATCGTGCGGGCAGAAGCGTTCAGCGAAGGCGTCGAGATCGTAGCCGGAGAAGCAACCGGATGTTAACGCTTCACGGACAAGTCCGCGTGCCTGTGTTGCTGTCGTTGCAACGGGGCCTGGTAAGTCCGTTGAATAATCGAGATAGAACCCTCGCAACACATCTCGATAGTCCTCAAGATCGGGAGCAAAGAAGACGATCGGACGGCGTAGGTTGAGGTAGTCAAAATAGAGTGATGAATAATCGGTCACTAGTACATCGGCGGCCGCAAGTAGCTCCTGAATGTCTGGGTACGCGCTCACGTCTAGTATCCGACCGGCATTTCCCTCGGGCAAAGGTGCGCGCGCCTTGTCCAAGGTGTGACGCCGTAGAAGCAACGTCGCAGTGTCGCCCAACTCGCTAAGCCACAGAGGTAAGTCGATCGCGGCTGTCGGCGCACTTTCTGCGTCAGAATCTAGCGCGCGATCACGGAAGGTCGGCGCGAACAATACAATCGGCTTGTCGCGCGGCAAGCCCAACCGAACCCGAACGCGCGTAGCCGCTTCGCGTGCAGCCTTACCGTGGAGGATGTCGTTTCGCGCGTAGCCAAGTTCAAGCGCGTCGCCGTCGTACTTGAAGGCGGACTTCATGATGTTGGTCGTGTACGGATTTGGCGAGGTCAAGATACTCCACTGCGCCGCACCAACCGTGGCCCGGTTCACATACCCACTATCGCGACCGTGAACCTCGTCAAGGTCATGCAACATCCTTTTCAGAGGTGTGCCATGCCACGTTTGAAGAAAAACCTGCGAGCGTCGGCGTCTGATGTAGTGGGGGAAACTCTGATCGTTCACCCAATACTTCGCTCTGGCAAGGGCGTAGTAGTACCGTAACGAGAACCGTGGAACGCGTTCCGGAGACGCATAGACATCCAAAATTTGCCCCTCGTAGAACCAGGTCTTACGCATCGTCTGGTTCTGGCGGTCAAGCTCCTTGAATATCGCCTTCGGCGAATCTCCATACTTTCGACCAAGGCCACTCTCAAAGACCACCCACTTATCGTCAACCGGCAAGAGGCGGGCGCACTTGTAAAACGCCTTCGCGACAGGGAAGTAGAAGCGGCTATGGCGCCAGCGTCGATAGAGTGCCTGGCGAACCCTTGCCGCGCGCAGGTGCCATTTGGATATACGCCGCGGCTTTGCCGCAACTATTCCGTCAAAGATCCTGGCGGAGGAATTTCGATCCATCATGGGAAAAAACATCTGAGCACGCGCGAACTCTTGTTCGCGAACAGCAGGTTCGTCCGCCAACGCACTGGCAAGCGCCTCGACGACCCCGTCCGCCGTGAAGGCAATTTTCCCCGGAAGGACAGCATCGAGGTCCATGTGTGATCCATGACGCCCCAGAAAACGGTGCCGGTCAAACTGGAAGTAGACGACAGGTCTGTTCTGGAGAGCAAAGTCGAACGCGACACTTGAGTAGTCAGTGAGAAGCACAGCGCTCTCCCTCAAGAGCTCCTGCACCGTGACTTCGCCTTGATGGACCACCTCGACGCCAGCCGCCGCGAAAGTGCTGGAGAACTGCCGGAAATTAGGGTGCATGATCAGCTTGATCTTCCACCCGGACACGCGAATCAGTTCTTTGAAACCATCGGATGCCAAAAGGCCCAACCACTCTTCGTAGAAGCCACTCTCAAGGAACGCCCGGTCGCTGCTAATCCAGTCCCGCCAAGTGGGGATGATGAGCAGTTGCCGGACAGGATCAGACGGCTCAAGGAGCGAGTCAAACCGGCTTAATCCGGTTACGAAGACCTGAGCGGGCTTGTACCCAAAGTCACGCTCAACTAGACGCTTTTCAAAATCGGAACTGACCATGAACGCATCTGCTTCAAAGCCTGCACGCCCACGGCCGTAGAGGTTTGCGATCCACTTGGTACCAAGTACTCCGTGCTGCAAAAACACCTTTGTCGCGCGGACGGACGTTTTGAAATCCGCTGTTCTAACCGGGTAAATGTACTCGGGATGGTGCGACGTTACGATGCGCTCCGCAAGCAAAATTGCCTCGACGTGTTCGGGTGTGCCTGCTATAAGAACTGGCCCCACGTCCTCCGCCCGTTGACGGTCAGGCGCATCTGCTTCGATGACGAACCGCGCATCGATTTCAGGGTGGTTAGATCGCACAAACTTGAAAAACTCGAGACCGGTGTCCTGTGCTTTATAGCCTGTTTCTCCAATGACCCAGATCGGCTTGTGCGTATGGCTATGCCACCAGCGCCGCACCCGCAAGAAACGGCGAGTTTTGGCCATCGTGTGGGCGCTTTCAACAGGCAACGTCGAAACATGCGCGGCCAAGCGTCGAGCCTTGAACGTATAGAAGGGGCCGAAGTATCGCACCACCTCACCGTGGGAGACACTCACCGATCGGAATCGTCTGAAGACTCGGTACTTCATTGGTGCGCGAGGCACACCAAGCCGTACCTTCTCACCCTCTACATCAAATTCGATGTAGAAATCCACCCAATCGGATGGCAGTTCAGTCGCAATCTCACGCCACGCAATATCGAAGCTTAAGTCGTAGTGTGAATACAGGCTTGTCTGCCGGTCGATACGTTCACTTCGTATCGGGTACCGGTGTTCAATACGGGAAGTGCGTTCGACAACCACCAACACGGCGTCAGTGTCTGCACCGCTAGGAACGTGCGCCCGGCCTCGCCACTTCAACCGATCTTTGGACTGGACAAGACGGCTTGAAATGCTTGGCGAACGTCGCACTGACCTGCCGGTTTTGATCACGAAACTCCGACGACCCGATACCCGCGGACAGGCGATTCGACCGCCGTCCGAGACCTCGCGGAACACCGATGCGCTCATGTGCGCCGCGTCTCCGACTCGTCGCCATAACTCGCCGTTCACACGGGTAGCAGCGGCAGACTTGGTGCTTGCTGTTGTAGTTTCCGGCTGCGGGTCTCCGTCCGAGACAAGGACCTCGGGGACGCTCACTTCGCCTGCGAAGACCCAAAGCGACCACGCCGCGTTGCGTTCCGTTGCAAGCGCACCCAGGTTGATCGCGAGGCGTGACGTGGTACCCACCGTCTCAGCTGGGATGCCCAAGCTGTCGCCGTCACGCAGCGAACGCAATTCAAAGACCGGCGCCTGTGCAGGCATCTGACTCCAGTCGACCTCTATCTGGAGGCTTGCTGACGCCTGACGCAGATCGATGCGAGCCATCTCGGCGTACGCGAAATCGCCCGCGTCAGCCTTTGAGTTATCCATGGTAACGACTGCCTTTCAGGTCTATCCGGAGAATCACATCGAGCATCTGCCAACCGGAAGCAGAAACACGTCATCGGAGTCTTCCCGCCTGGCTCCAAAACTGACTGTGAGCCACGGCCGGGACCGCCTGAGCAAGAATAGCGTAACTATATTTTGCCAGCTGGACCGGAGGTGCCTGAGCGCTACTTGGTTGCTTACAGTAGTCCGCGTTCCTTCACAGCATCGCGCTCGTCAACCAGCTCCGCAACAGAGGCATCGATCTTCCCGCGCGCATAGTCGTCGATCGACAGTCCCTGAACGATCTCCCACTTGCCGCCAACCGACTTGGCGGGGAACGAGCAGACCAAGCCCTCGGGGACCCCGTATGAACCATCGGACGGTGTCGCAACCGACGTCCACTCGCCTTCAGGCGTGCCGTTGACCCAGTTGTTCACGTGCTCGATGGCAGCGTTCGCGGCCGAGGCTGCGGACGATGCTCCACGGGCTTCGACAATCGCCGCGCCACGCTTAGCGACGGTGGGGACGAACGTGTCCCGCACCCAAGCCTCGTCGCCGATGACCTCGACCGCGGAGCGGCCGCCGATGGTCGCGTGAGCGATGTCCGGGTACTGCTTGGCGGAGTGGTTACCCCACACCGTGACGTTCTTGACGTCACTCACCGGCACGCCGGACTGCTGCGCCAACTGAGCCAGCGCGCGGTTGTGGTCCAGGCGCATCATCGCGTTGAAGCGCTCTGCTGGAACGTCGGGAGCATGCGTCTCCCTGTCAGACTGGAAACCCCCGACGACAGCATCCGGCACACACTCAAATCGTTGGCACGTCGCTGGCAGCATCTGAACGCCGAGGCCACAGAACTCGAGGCCATGATCAAAGACCGCGTCACACGCACCGCAACTGCTCGAACCCTTCGGCATCGGTGTCGACACCGCCGCGGAGGTCCTGATTGTCGCCGGTGACAACCCCGAACGCATCCACTCCGAAGCAGCGTTCGCGAAACTCGCCGGGATCAGCCCCGTCCCCGCCGGATCCGGGATCACCAGCGGGAAGCATCGCATCAACCACGGCGGGCACCGGCAGGTCAACGCTGCCCTTTACCGGACAGTGATCGTCCGCATGCGATTCCACGAACCGACCATCGACTACTTCACCAGACGCACCGCCGAAGGACTCAGCAAACGCCACATCATCCGCTGCCTCAAACGCTACGTTATCCGCGGGGTCTACCACCTCGTGATCCTCGCTAGAAACCTGCCCCAAATCACCAGTTGACAACTATAGGAGCATCAACGCGGTCGCCGAGTCGTTCTTCTCCCATCTGAAGACCGAGACGTACCACCACCACGATTTCGCCAATCACGTGGGGGCAAGGACCGCCGTGATGGAGTACATCGAGTCCTGGTACAACCGGCGCCGGCCCTATGCCAACAACCGATGCCTGCCACCAGCGCGGGCCCTGGCTGAATACCTAGATCAAACCGAAAAAGCAGCAGCGTAAGAAGAAAAATCAATCAAACAGTCTCACAAACTTGACGGGCACAAGGCTCAAAGTGTCCGGAAGAATGGAGTCTGCTCCGAGTCGCTGTGAAAGCTCCAGTTGGTTGCGGTTTGAGTATCGTCTTCCACTACAATTCCGAAATGGCGGAAATGGCTGACACGCGTAGCGTGAAATCAACGGCGCGGGTTCAATCCTTGGACGGGCTGCGAGGGTTGGCCGCGCTCATTGTCGTAATCCACCACTCGTTCTTGACCGGAAGCAGCTTCGCAGAACCGTACATGGCCCCGAATTCCACTCCCGTGACGGTGGGCACTGAGCTGCTGCGGAGTTTTCGGACAGTGGGCCCTCTTAAACTGAGGGACTACTGAAAGCAGAGGTCAGCATGACCGCATCACGTAGGAGATTTGCTCAGGAGTTCAAGG
>Ga0307486_1000580_pt1 | contig 32599 bp, 31 predicted proteins | sample CBIW02metaG_FD_203663 | JGI IMG/M metagenome (GOLD analysis project Ga0307486, IMG submission 203663) | Sea-ice brine microbial communities from Beaufort Sea near Barrow, Alaska, United States - CBIW 0.2 | ecosystem: Environmental > Aquatic > Marine > Coastal | place: USA: Alaska | collected... | reverse complement strand
CAGTCGGCATCGCGTATCCAGGACGGTGAGCAGGGAACTGCTGCCAGTGAGTCAGGAAGTGGATGCAGAGCGTACAGGCCGCAGGTTGGAAAACGATCGGTTGTCGCGGGACTGGTCGCGTTCATGCACGTACCGCAACGGGGATGGCGGCAGGTGAGTTGAATCCGCGAACCAGAAGCCAAATGGCGAAGACGATCTCGAACAAGCCACCGGGGATGGTGGCTGGAAGGCCCGCTCCGGCGACCCCGAGCATTTCGAGCACGCAGCCGGTGGCGAAAGCGGCGTATCCGATGAATCCCCATACGGCCAGGGAGCGGGGAACCAGTCCCGACCGGAAGAGCACGACGCAGAAAAAGAGACTGCCGATGCCGAGGCCCGCCATTGCAATGTTGTAGGCGAGGGTGTTGGTAGCGACCGCGCCGGAGACGAGGGCAATCGCGCCGCCGGCGAGGACTGCGCCCTCGAATAGGCGAGTGGCCAGGTATCCGACTGCCACCGCCGGAGAATGCGGGCGCAGGATTGGGTACAGGAATGCGCCGATTGCGATGACCACGCCCGTATTGACGAGCATCATCGCGACCCCGATCCCCCGCGGGGCACTATCCACTGCTGCGGTGGCCGCCAGCGAAGTACCGATGCCATAGAGGAGGAAGGCAGCGAGCATGCATGTTCCGACAAGTCGGGCGATGGTGCGGGAGCGTGTCACGGTAGATTTCCAATCTCAGGTAGAGGGCGACCATACACTGTAAGGTCGAATGGCACGACGTTACCATACGCTGTACGGTAACGTCTATGACGAAACCACAAATCAGGGCACCTGTGACGCGGGAGCGAGCAATACGCGTCGCGGTGGCGCTCGCCGACGCTGGTGGGATCGAGTCGCTGAGCATGCGCAAATTGGCCATCGAGCTCGGCATCGAAGCAATGTCGCTCTATTACCACGTCAAGAGTAAGGACGACATCTTCGATGGGATGCTCGACGTCGTCTACTCTGAATTCGCGACGCCCCAGGCCGGCGACGAGTGGCGCTCGGCGATGCACACGCGTGCAGAGTCGACGCGAAGTGTGCTTGCGTTGCACCCCTGGGCCATCAGCATCAAGGCCCGAACCTCACCGGGCCCCGCGACACTGGGGCACCTGGATTCGGTCATCGGTTGCCTGACCGCCGCCGGTTTCTCGATGCCGTTGATCGGCCACGCCCTGTCGATGCTGGACAGCTATGTGCTGGGGTTTGCGCTGCAAGAGGCAACATTGCCGCTCGACCAGTCCGGCAATATCTCCGCCGTAGCAGAGGAGATCATGGCGCAGCAGAAGGCAATGGCCGACGTTTTCCCCAACCTTGCCACCATGGCCACCAGCCTGATCCTGCAGCCTGGATACGCGTACGGCAACGAGTTCGACTTCGGCCTGAAGCTCATCCTCGATGGCGTCGCCGATGAGTTTGCGGCCGAGACGACAAAGTAGGTGCTGGCAAGCGGACGGTGCCGGCCGCAGGCGTTCACCTTGACGGCGCTGAAACCTTGGTCACTTCGAAACATTGGCCACTTCGAACGGCTGTCTGCTCGCCACCGCCGGACTCGCCCCGCCGGCAATTAACGGCAGGGGCGTCGGTAGCAATCGTGGTGATCTTCACGGATTACCTTGCCGGTGCGGGATTGGAATGAAGAGCTAGTATCCGAGTTCGGGCCTCACAACTCCTGTCAGATCAAAGGGCCCCCCAGTACGGTTGTAGGCACTCACGTTGGCGCGGGTGCGCTCGGTGAGCCCGGCCCAATACTCGGTGTCGGGATTTGCACAGTGCGGCGTAATCAACACGTTGGGAAGTGTCCACAGCGGATGCCCTGCCGGAAGCGGTTCCGGGTCAGTCACGTCGAGGGCTGCACCGCCGATCATTCCAGCGGCCACGGCCTCCGCGAGCGCGTTGGTATCCACCAGCGGTCCGCGTGCAATGTTGACCAACCAGGCATCGTCTTTCATCAGGCCGAGTTCGCGGGTCGAGATCATGTGGTGCGTCTGCACCGTGTAAGGAGCTGCGACAACCACGAAGTCGGCCTGTGAAAGCACCTCACGGTAGTCATCGTGCGCGACGGTCCGGTCGGCGCCGACAACTGGCTGCCGAGCGACGGCCAGAATTCGACAGCGAAAGGGTACGAGCATCCGCATCAGGTGCGCGCCGATGCCACCCGCGCCAATCAGGGCGACAGTACTCCCGACAAACATCCGCGTGTTCTTTGGCCCCCATTCACTCGCGCGGGCATGCTTGTGCAACGACCGCGACGCGGCCAGCATCAGCGCCAGTGTGTGTTCTGCCACGGCTTCCCCGTAGGCTCCGCTGGAGCAGCTGAAGGTCGGGGTCCCCGTGATGAGCCCGGCGCGCTGCCACGGTTCCACGCCGGCGTGCGGCAGCTGTACCCAGCGGATACCTGGGTGCAGCATCGCCGCCAGCTCTTCGGGATCGTCATTTCCGTAGTACACGATGGCCTCGGCACCTGCCAGGGACGACAGCGCGCCTCCCCCGGCCAGTACGGCTGCCTCCAGGCCGGGCACCGGGCGCGGACCGACGTGCACCCTTACGCCGGTCACCGCGTGACCGGTTCCGGGTCGCGAAGCAGCTCGGCAATTCCTTCGAACGCCGCGGGGTCCGCCAACGCCGACCCCAGGGAGACGACTCGCGCCCCGGCGGCGAGAAAGCGGGGAGCGTTGCCCACGTCAATTCCCCCGGTTGCGACGAATTTGATCTGTGGGAAGGGCCCCTGCATGGCGGTGAACCAGGATTCACCAAGCTCAGCAGCTGGAAAGGCTTTGACCCAGTCAAGGCCGAGGCGTATGGCGTGCTGAATTTCGGATGCACTGGCGACCCCTGGGAGCGACGGCATGCCCGCTTCCAATGAGGCCGCCACGACTTCCGCGTCGAGCCCCGGGCTCACTGTAAAGGCGGCACCCGCGTCACGTGCCTGCGTTACAAGTGTGGGGCTGGTTACCGTGCCGGCGCCAACAAATTTCGACCGTTCTCGACCAGCCAGCGCCGTGGCTCTCAAGGCTTCCAGAGCGTTCTCATTCTGTATGGGTACTTCCACACAATCGATGCCCAAATTCCAGGCCGTGGTGGACAGCTCCAGGGTGCGCTCGACAGAGAAGCCGCGCAGAATCGCCATAACGGGCGTTCGTGCGAAGAGGTCATCAAAATTCTGTTTCATGGTCGCCATCCCAGTTCCTGAGAAATTGATTCGGTGGTGGTGAGCAGATTGGGAAGGAGGTCCTCCAACTGCTCAAGGTTTGCTTTTGCCTTCAGTGCAGTTATCGAGACCGCCGCGATGACCCGGCCGGTGGAATCTCGCACCGGCGCCGCGATGCAGTTGATGAAGTCTTCAAACTCCGCATCGTCGACTGCCCATCCGCGCGCTTGGACTTCCGCCAGCTGTCCAACGAGCTCAGCGGTGTCCCGCATCGTCGTCGCAGTATGTGACGTGAACTCATATCCCTGCAACACCTCGTCAACAAATGCTGACGGCTGAAACGCCAAGATCGCTTTGGCCACGCCCGATGTGTGAAAGGGCACAGACTGACCAATTTCGGAATACAGGCGCACCGATCGAGCTGGATCGATTTTGTCGGCGTAGACGATCTTGTGGGCGGTCAGTTCCGCAAGGTGAACGGTATGGCCGCTTAAAATGCTGAGCCGCGACAGGTGCTCATGAGCCAAATTGGACAGGTTGAATTGATCCAGGGCCTGATGCGCCAAGCCCGCCAAACGGTAGCCCACGCTGTACAGACCGTGTTCGTTGCGCCGGGTCAGACCGCCCTCGGTCAGCGTCTCCAGCAGACGCAGCGCCGTCGATCGGTGTACGTCAATATATTCAGCCACTTCGGTCTGCGACCGCGGCCGATCGCTCACGTACTCGAGAATTTGAATGGCTCGCTGCACGCTCTGAACGCTTTGAGTGGTTTTCGGCATCGACAATTGCTAGACCCTTTCGCGAGGAACAAAATCACTGGTGCTCTGCAGCGTACGGGCTGCCAGTCGGTGGCCGGACTGGAGGGAGTCCAGTGAGGTTCCACCAGTCAACTGAACGGTGAGGTATCCCGCCGCAAACGCATCGCCGGCACCAACCTCTTCGACCACGTGGATTTTCGGTGCTGGTACGAAGAACTCACCGTCAACACTGAACTCGGTGGCTCCGACAGCACCATCTTTGACGATCACCTTGCCCACCGGGCCGATCAGGTCGTAAATCGACTGCGGCGTTGTGGTCTGCCATAAAACTGCTGCCTCGTCGAGTCCAACAAAGACGTAGTCGGCCTGACGTGCTATCCCAAGGAGAACTTCCGCGGCCTCGCGGACCGACCAGACACCGGGGCGATAGTTCACGTCGAACGACAGCTTGGTGGGCGTGCCCCGCAGTTGGCCAGGGATGGCCAGCATCAGGTCGCGGCAGGATACTGACAAACCTGCCGTGATTCCACTCGTATGTACCAGATGCGCGGTCGCCAGGGGAAGCGCCTCCAGGAAGCCGACCGCCATCGTTGAGGCGGCAGAACCCTTGCGGTAATAGTGCACGCTCGTTGAAGCCTCACCCGGATTCTTGAAGTAGACGCCGGTTGGCGCGTCGTCAGTGAAGACGACATATGACGTGTCGACGCCCTGCGCCGCCAGAGTTTGGATGAGACGCGTACCCAAAGGGTCTGTGCCGACAACGCTGGTCCAGGCGGTGTTGTGGCCGAATTCAGCGAGGTACATGGCTACTGTCGATTCGGCCCCGCCAACGGTCAGGTAGAACAGTTGCGCGTCTTCGAGAGCGCTCGGCTCTGTCGGGGTGACGAGGATCATCGTCTCACCGAGGCATACAACGTCGGGCAGTTCCATGGAGGGCCTCTCTAGGGGGAATCGTGCTTGACACGTTTTAGAGAATGCCATAGGTTCACATCTGACGCAACATACTTGCGTATCGCGCAACAAGTCGATCAGCAATGACGCTAGGGGGTCTTTCACTGATGCCAACGCAGCACAGAATCGGGAGTTCTCCCTGTCGACGAGCAATCGACCTTCGTGGCGAATCCGCGCTGCCCGCAGTGTGCGGGCACCATGAAAGGAATTGACGTGAGCTTTTCATCCCCCAAACCCACCCGGACCGGCCGCCGGATTGCGGCGATAACGACTGTCGTCGGAGTCGCTCTCACCCTGGGCGGGTGCGCCAGCTCGAGTGCCGCAGACGGCAGCAGCGACGTGTTCCCCTCACAGGACATCACGTTGACCGTGCAAGCCGCCGCCGGCGGCGGCTCTGATCTGGCGTCTCGCGCGATGGCCAGCGTCTTGGAAAAGGACCTCGGAGTGAGCGTCATCGTCGAGAATCGGCCTGGAGCATCCGGTTCGCTGGCCGTAAAACACGTCGCCGGGCAGGACGCCGATGGCTATCACATCGGTTTCGTTCCGGTGGAGATCGCAATGTACGAACACCTGGGCATCGATGTGTCACCAGAATCAGTAGATCTGCTCGGCCAGATCCTGATACAGCCGGGCACCATTGCAGTGCCCGTTGACAGTCCATACAAAACACTGGGTGACCTCATGACGGCGGCGAAGACCGAAACACTGACCGTAGCGAATTCCGGTGCCGGCTCTGCATGGGAGGCCGCAACCAAGCTATTGGGTAAAGCCGGAGGGGTCGAGTTCACCCTCGTTCCGTTTGATGGCGGAGCGCCGGCGGTGACCGCCGCGATGGGCAACAAAGTGGACGCGGTCGTCGCCGGTGCTGGTGAAACGCATCCCGGCGTTGAAAACGGTCAGTTGCGCGTATTGGCCATCTTCACCGATGAGCCACACCCGATCTTCACCGAGATTCCGACCGCCGCCTCCGAGGGATTTGAGCTCGAGTTCGGTTCCTGGGGCGGCATCTACGCTCCCAAGGGAATCCCCGCCGACATCAAGGCCACTCTTGAGGCCGCCGTTGAAAAGGCGGCGCAGTCGCCGGCCTTCACTGACGTGATCACGCCGACGGGAACCCTCGCGGAGTACAAGAATGCTGCCGATTGGACCGAGTTCGTGGGACTTGAATACGCTCGCTTCGGTGACGTACTCGGAAAATAGAACACAACAGCTGTAGGAGGGGATCACACGTGAAATCACCACGATCTGTGGGACAGGACTCGTCACCAGCTGACGAGTCTTCGCTGCCCATGAGCACGGCGGTCGAGACTCCGGCGCACAGCGTTGCCGAGCGGTTGGCCGAGGAAGACCTCAGGGAGGCTCACCAGGACAGCGATGAAGTGGCACGGCATCACGCGGCACCGTCGCGGATACTCGAGCGGGCCGTCGCAACCTCAGTGCTTGGGCTGAGTATTCTCGGATACTTCGGCGCTCGGAGCGTCCCCGTAGCGAACGAGACCGGTGGCTTGGACCCCCGATGGTGGCCGGCGAACATTTGCCTGGTCGCTATCGCCCTGTCTGCAATCCTTCTGGTGGTCTCGTTCCGGAGTCCTCCTTTTGACCGGGATGATTTGGAACCGATATCAGAGGGCGGCTGGTTCAGGCTGTTTTCAACCCTGCTTCTGTCAACGGCATTCGTCGTTGCGTGGAACTTGACCGGCAACTTCGTCGTTCCGTGTGCCCTTCTCCTCGCGACACTGGTGTGGGTCTACGGGGCCCGCGGCTGGAAGACCCTGGCCCTCTTTCCAGTTGTCACATCCGGGTGCATCTATTTGCTCTTCCATACCCTCTTGAAGGTGCCCCTGTGAATCCCGTCATCCAAGGACTCGAGGCCCTAGTCGATCCGACTGTGCTGTTGGGCATGGCGCTCGGCATCGGAATCGGCATGCTTGTCGGAACGTTCCCCGGAGTGACTGCGGCGATGGCGGTGGCGCTGGCATCGGGATTCACCCTCACGCTTGCACCGGTGGAGGGCCTGGCTGTTCTCCTGTCTATCTACGTTGGTGCAAACTTCGGAGACCGAGTTCCAGCCATTTTGATCAACACGCCAGGTACTCCGGCGGCAATATCCACCACATTCGATGGGTATCCAATGGCCAAGCAGGGCAAGGCGGGGCTGGCCCTGGTCATCTCTGGCCTGGCCACGGCCGTGGCCATCTTGCTCAGCATGGTCGTCTTCGCCGTCGCTGCAGTGCCCATTGCGTCATTCGCTCTGAATTTCGGTCCTTTCGAATTCTTCGCGCTCGTGGTCTTTGGTCTCACGATCATGATCTCCATTTCGTCGAAATCACTGGTCAAGGGAATCCTCGCCGGATTGTTCGGCCTATTCCTGGCCACAGTCGGCCACGATCCGATCACTCCCGACGCTCGGTTTACGTTTGGCCTGGACGTTCTCGCGGACAAGTTGGATTTCATCGCAGTCATCATCGGACTGTTCGGCATCGCCGAGCTCTTCGATCAGATGCTCAGCCACAGCAAGACGAAGCTCAAGCCCGTCTCCTCCCTCGGCCGATGGTGGCCGAATAAGAGCGAGTACAGGCAAATGGGCAAGCCCCTCGCTCTCGGCTCAACGATTGGCACTATCGTGGGGATCGTTCCGGCAGCCGGCGGGGATATCGCGGGTCTGATTGGCTGGGACCGTGCCAAACGAATTTCGAAGCACCCGGAGAAGTTCGGTAAGGGTTCCATAGAAGGTGTCGTGGCGGCAGACGCCGCGTCTGCATCCACGCTAGGCGGAGCGCTCACCACCACCTTGGCCCTCGGAATTCCTGGAGATTCCGTTCTCGCTGTCATGCTCGGTTCGATGATTATCTGGGGCCTGCAGCCTGGACCTCAACTGTTCGTCAGCAATCCGGACTTGGTCGTGAGCATCACCGCGATCATGGTGATCGCCACCCTGGTAAGCCTCGCACTCAACCTGGTGAGGATGCGTGGCCTGGTCAAGGTACTCGATCTTCCGGCGCACTTTCTCTGGGCGTCCATCTTGGTGTTCTGCGTCATTGGCACCTACGCCACCACGAACAACATCAGCACAGTCGTCGTCATGCTTGTGGCGGGGGTTGTCGGCGTGGTCATGAAGCGCACCGGTTTTCCCGCTGGGCCAGTCGTGCTCGGTCTGCTGCTGGGCCCTCTCGCCGAAGCGAACTTACGACGGGCCATGCTCATTGACGGACCGTCCGGTTTCCTAACCAACCCGATTGCCGCCATTATCCTGACGCTCGCCATACTTGCATTCATCGGAACGTTGGTGGGGCGAATTCGTCAGAACCGGCGGTCAGCCACGGTGCTTGCCGAAGCCGCGAGAGAGCTGAACACGCCAGGCGCCGAAACAACGTCGACCATGAACGACGCGCGAACGGTGAGAACACCTCAGAAGGAGGATTGACCTGGTCCGTGTTTCTGAACCAGATCGAAATGGCCCGGCGTGATCCTTGAGATCGTGCCGGGCTATTCGCTGGTCTGGACCGGGACACGCTCCTGACCGGAGTGTCGTCGGCGGTTGACCAGTCGTGGGGCCGCTGACAGACATGAAAATCAACTGGGCGTTCGATTCTCCTCTAAAAAGTGGTGCGTGGACGCTGCTCATTTCACCGAAGCCTTGTGCGCCGAAAACCTTCTTCTGTCGCTGGGTTGCGCGATTCGCTGTTACCGAATATTGTACAACCAAATGATTGTATCAGAGCTTGCCGATCAGGATGTGAACCGCATCTTTCGCGCCCTTGCGGACACGACGCGGCGCGACATCGTGCGCCGCACTCTCGTCGCCGATGTTTCGGTGTCCCAGTTGGCGGACTCCTACGACATGTCTTTCGCTGCAGTCCAAAAGCACGTTGCCGTTTTGGAAGACGCGAGGCTCGTGACGAAAGAACCACGCGGCCGTGAGCGGATGGTGCGGGGAAGCCTCGACCGCATCCGTCAGGCGCAGCGCCTACTCGACCGCTTCGAGGAAGTCTGGCGTACACGCATCGACCGCCTCGACATTCTGCTCGCTGAAGACGATCCCCCTCCATCTGGACCCTAACCGAAAGGAACATCATGCCCGTCACCTCCGTCGAGAAGGACCTCGACCAGCTCACCATCATCATCATCGCCGACTTCGCGGTGCCCCTCTGTCGGCTCTGGGATGCGTACACCGATCCGCGTCAGATCGAGCGCTTCTGGGGACCGCCGACTTATCCGGCAAGGTTCCTGCGGCACGACGCCGTGACTGGCGGACGCAGCGTGTACGTGATGACCGGGCCAGACGGAGACACTCACTACGGCTGCTGGGACTGGACGTCAGCCGACGCGCCCAACGTGTTCGCAGTACTCGACAGTTTCTCGGATGCCGCCGGCGTGCCCGACCCCGACCTCCCGACCACGCGGATGGACTTCGCTTTCGAGGAGACTACCCAAGGCAGCCGCCTGAGGACGACCTCGCACTTCGACTCAATCGAGCACCTGCGGCAGCTTCTGGATATGGGCATGCTGGAGGGAACTCGCCAGGCCATGGCCCAGATCGACACTGTGCTGGCCGATCTGGCGTCATTCGCCACCGAGCGCACGGCCGCGGCGCAGGTTCTCAGCGATACCCAGGTGCGGGTGGCGCGGGTCATCCGCGGGACCGTCGGCCAGGTGTGGCGTGCGCATACCGATGCCGCGCTCATGAAGCAGTGGCTGCTCGGACCGGACGGCTGGACGATGCCTGTCTGTGAGGTCGCGACCGCGGTGGGCGGCAGCTACCGTTACGAGTGGCAGCGGGATGGCGGCGACGAGCGTTTCGGTTTCACCGGTGAATTGCTGGAGTCGGAAGAGCCATACCGCGCGGTCACGACCGAGGCCATGATCGGGATGGATTTCCCGGCGACGCTCAACGAGCTGACGCTCACGGCTGTCGAGGGCGGGACCCTGCTTTCACTTGTCGTCACCTATGCGAATGCCGAGCAGCGCGACGCGATCCTTGCGACCGGCATGACAGACGGAATGGAAACGAGCTACCAGCGTCTGGAGGGGCTGCTACAGCCGACCCTGGCATGAGCGGTCGAATTGCTGGGAATCTCCTTGTTGGTGACATTGGGGTCGTCCTCGAGGCTGCTCGGCGGTTCCACGATGAGGCTGCATGCGCGGTCGTGGCGGACCATCCGGACCCGTCAGCCGCCGATTTGAGTGTCATTTCCACCCGCGACGAGGACTGACCGAGAGGAGTCTGCCCTAGTCTCAGTGAATGGGTAGTTCACAGAGCCGTTCGGGCGTGGTGGCCGGCGTCCTCGTCCTCGGAGCGCTGGGCTTGGTCGCAGCAGAGGTCTCCGGACTGACGCACACCTTGGAGAGCATCCGGGGCGCACTGCTCGGCGGATCGAGCGATACTACCGAGACCGTTGCGGACGGTACCATCGATCCCGTGGGCGGCACCATCCCTACCCGTCCGAGTGCAGCGGTGGCAATGATCGTGGAGCATGTGCACGACGGTGACACGCTGTTCCTGCGAACGGCCCAGGCGAATACGCTCGTCGCAACGACGGACGCCGTCAAGGTTCGCCTCCTCGGGATCGATACGCCAGAGGTAGGCGACCGTGCCGAATGCTTCGGCGACCAGGCCACTGAGCAGCTGCGTACGCTACTGCCCGACAGCAGCCGCACGTGGATCACGGCCGACCAGGACCCCGCTGACCAATACGGCCGCAGCCTGTTCTACCTGTGGACCGAGGACGGATCGTTCGTCAACTATGAGCTCGTTGCACGCGGTGCCGCCGAGTCAGTCATGATCGCTCCGAACGATGCCTACTACCCGTTGCTGCGTGCGGCCGAGGACGCCGCAAGGGCGGCAGGCGCCGGTATGTGGGGAGTGTGCTGACGGGACGTCTCCCCTGTCCCTGACTCTGGAGGTGCAGTCTCGAGGCTGCGGATCGCAGGGGCTTGCCAACGGTCACAGCCCTGCGAGTAGAGCCTTCCAATATGCCTTGCACTCGGTCGCTGCCTCGGGCGAGACAAGCTGACTATGTTGCACCGCAACCCGACACTTGCCGGATGCCGAGTCGTTGACAGTGACATTGACACGCGAGTCATCCTCCAGACCGCAACGCCAATAGCGCCACTTCGCGGTCGCTGACGTGGTCGGCTCTTCCGTCACCTCAAGGCCGTTGAACGAGGTGCGACCGTCGACTAGAGCGATCCAGGCAGCGAGCCCTGCATCCATTGAGCCCGCTATTGTCTTGCTGGCACTGGCGGCAAAGGTGCCGTCGCCTTGCTGTCCTGGGATACGGCGGCCGATGTGCTGTTCGTAAGCAATTGTGATTCCCTGCGCCCACCAGCCGTGGTTCTTCAGATCCAGATGCGCAATCTTATTCTGCACCAGAGGAACGATGTCGGGATGAGGGAGTTCTCTCCCACCCATTCCGTCGATCAGGGAAACCCACTCCGGCCACGCGCGCTGCGTCTTTTTCTCATACGGGCCGACGCTCTGTTGTTTCGTCATGGCCCGAACCTAGCCGATGGCGCTCACCCCGCGAGATCCATCCCGGCCGAAGCCCACATACTCAAGAATCTGCGAATGCCGGGGGCTTGGATTATGAAACAGCTGAAATATCTCCACATCGCCTCAGAATATGATTTCACAGGTCTCGGCTGAGGGTTGGGTGGATGACCTCATCGTCGTGGTCGTGAGAAGTGATGCTGAAACGCGTGGACTCAGTTTGAGCGGACTGGTTATCACTAACTCTGAGCTCATATTCCCCAGGGAATCCGTTGACTGAAACGCGCCCCTCCGCATCGGTAAGCACGGTTGTCTGCCTCAGCCACCACTCCTCCTTCACGAGTCTGTGCAGGGCGTCGTATGAGGGCTTTGGAGTACCATCAGCGCGTACTAGCCCGACCGGTGCGCCAAGCCAAGCGCCCGCGTCAGTCATGCCCCAATAGGTGATCGCCTCGATGGACGGGTGAGCGATAAGCGAGCGGTAGTGTCGCTCGACTTCGTCTGCCTGACGCGCCTCACCGTCCGGAGTGGAGGGCCAGCTCGGGATGCGGTAGTCGTTCAGATCCACGATGTCGGCTGGCATCGTGTGGCCGGAAACCAACGACGACTCAGTCATGTGGATAGGCAGCTTGTAACGGGCGAAGCGGTCCACCATCGAGAGCATGGCGTCCTCTCCCCAATATCCCTGATGCATGTGAGTTTGCAGCCCGATAGCGTCAATCTCGATGCCGGCTTCAAGGACGCCCTCAATCAGGCACTCATATGCGCTTGAAAGATCGAAGTCATTGAGCAGCAGTTTGGCGTGTGGGTTGGCGGCACGGGCCTCCTCGAACGCCATGCGGATCATGGGGATGCGCCCTTTTGCATGGGCCAGCTGGGTAATGCCATTGTCGCCGTGATCGAAAACCGGCATGATGACGACTTCGTTGATCACATCCCAGGTGTCGACGAGCCCCGCAAAGTTGGCGACGTCACGGTGGATACGTTCGCGCTGCAGCCGCTCGAGGTCGTCAAGTGACCGGCCGAGCAGCCAATCCGGCTGTACGGTGTGCCACACCAGTGGATGCCCCTTGAGGGCCACACCTCGCTGCTGAAACCATCTCGCGGCCTGCTGAAGCCTGGCGGTATCCGGTTCGCCGCGCCTGGGCTCGAAGCGACCCCAGTAGAACGGGAGTGTGGCCGTGTTGAAGATGTCGTTGTACAGCGTGGCGAGGGTCTCGGTACCGATCTCGTCGGGCTCGTCGTTGGCGAGGCTGAGAAAATCAAATCCGATATTACCGAATCCAAAGGCGTGGCTAATTTGGGCAACGCTGACTTCAGTGTTCGCGAGCGCCCTACCCGAGGTATCGGCCACGGTCAAAAGGGTCTCGTGGACCCGATGAGCGGGGGCGGAACTGGAAGAAAGTGTCGCGGAATGCGTCATTGCCGAGTCCTCGCTCGAATCAATCAGTCGACTTGCTAACCGGCGCTGCCCTGTATTCAGCGGATAGCAATTCAGAATTTCGTCGGTGCAGGGCCAGTGCTTGCGCGGACGACGAGGTTTGCAGGGAGGTGAACCTGGCGCGGCACGATTTCGCCGGCAAGGAGCTTCACGAGCATTTGCAGGGCCTGGGCTCCCAGGTCATGGAGCGGTTGGGCGATAGTAGTCAACGGGGGCATCGAGTTGGCGGATTCGGGGATATCGTCGAATCCGATCACGGAGAGGTCCCCCGGCACCCGAAGTCCGAGTTCCCGTGCCACCTTCAACACGCCTAGAGCGGAGATGTCGTTTGCGGCAAACACAGCAGTCGGTCGATCTACGCGGGTCAACAGCTTGCGAGCAGCATCGGTAGTCAGGGCGGCCTGGTAGCCGCCGTCGCAGACGAGCGTCATATCGAACGGGATGTCCGCGTCCGCAAGGGACTCGCGGTAACCCGCTTCCCGCTGTTGAGCGGAGGCGAGGTCGCTGCGCCCGCGAATGTGGGCGATGCGGCGGTGGCCCAACTCGATAAGGTGCCTGGTAGCGACGCGCGCACCGCCGATGTTGTCCGAGTCGATCGTGGCGGGTCCGCCCAGTCCGGTATGCGGGTCGATTGCGATGACGGGGATCGAAGTCGTCGGCATGAGCAGCGTTGGGGTGACGATGATAGCGCCGTCGATGAGAGTTCCGGCCAGCCGAGAGAGAGATCGGCGTTCCCATCCGGCACTGATTCCGCCGGGAGCGAGGGCCGAATAGGCCAGCAGTTCGTAGCCGGAACCTGTGGCGGCCGTCGAGATGCCCTTGAGCAACTCGACAGAGAAGGACTCGAATTCTGCGACGAGAATACCAATGACATTGGTGCGCTGACGCCGCAAACTTGACGCGACAAGCGAGGTCTCATAGCTGAGTTCGGCGACGACATCCGTCACTCGCTTGATGGTCGCGGGAGCGACGCCATACCGCCCGTTGACGACCTTCGACACCGTCGGCACCGATACGCCAGCAGCGCGCGCGACGTCGGCCATAGTCACTCGCCCAAGGGCGAGGGAGGGATTGAGTTCGGTGGTCACCTTGCCCACAGTACAGCCCGGGCGCGAAAATCGGGCATGAATCGCCGCGTTAGAAATCGTTATCGATATCGATTGACAAGACGAGCATCGTGCTGCGAAAATCTGGAAGCGGCAGACAGATGCCGCTTGTCAAAGATGACTACCAAGGAGCTTCCACAATGAAGAGGAAAGACCGAATCGCGGGTATTCTCGCGCTTGCTGTGGGTACCGCATTGCTCGCCTCCGGTTGCGCCAGTGGCGGCGACAGCAGTTCGGACGGCGACGTTGCCATGACTTTCTGGCAAAACTCGACGACCGGCGAAGGCAAGGCCTACTGGGAAAAAACTGTCGCCGATTTCGAGGCTGCAAATCCCACCGTCACGATCACCATGCAGTCGATCCAGAACGAAGAGATGGATGGAAAGCTCCAAACAGCGTTGAACTCTGGCGATGCGCCGGACATCTTCATGGCCCGCGGCGGCGGCAAGCTGGCAGATGTTGTTGCGGCCGGACAAGCCATGGACATCACGGATTCCATCGACAGCGCCACCAAGGCAGCGGTGCCAGAAGGCGTGCTCAGCGCTTTTGAAGTTGACGGAAAAATCTATGGAATGCCAACTGCGGTACTCCCTGGCGGCATCTTCTACAGCAAGGATCTCTTTGCTGCCGCAGGCATCGATGCGGTCCCGACAACGATAGATGAGCTTAATACTGCGGTTGACAAGCTCAAGGCGGCAGATATCGCACCCATCGCCGTCGGCGCCAAAGACGCCTGGCCCGCTGCGCACTGGTACTACTTCTTCGCACTACGAGCATGCTCACAGGCCACCATGACGGCGGCCGCCCAGTCCATGACGTTCGACGACCCATGCTGGCTGACGGCAAGCGAGCAGATGGAAGAGTTCGTCAAGACTGAACCGTTCAACGCGGGTTTCCTCACGACGTCTGCCCAGCAGGGAGCCGGCAGCTCAGCTGGCCTCCTGGCGAACCACAAAGCTGCGATGGAACTCATGGGCGCGTGGGATCCCGGAGTGATCGCATCCCTGACTCCCGATCAGAAGCCCCTGCCCGATCTCGGTTGGTTCTCCTTTCCAGAGATGTCAGACGGTGCCGGCTCGGCAGGCGCGATGATGGGCGGTGTAGACGGCTTCACATGCTCTGCTCAGGCCCCCAAGAAGGAGTGCACTGACTTTCTCAACTTCATCGTTCAAAAGGATCAGCAGGAGGGATATGCCAACGCATTCCACACGCTGCCGGCAAACACCGACGCTCAGGGCGTCGTGACCGATCCTGCCCTGCAATCCATCCTGACGGCCTACGGTGACGCACCGTACGTGACGGTGTGGTTGGACACCCTGTTCGGACAGAACGTCGGCAATGCCCTGAACACCGGCGTCGTGGACCTGCTTGCGGGCAAGGCTGGGGCCGCGGACATCATCTCGGCGGTCAACGCCGCAGCAGCCAAGGGATAGTTCTCGACTATGAGTGAAAAGTCCGCAGGTGCGGCGTCGGTTCTCGACGAGAAGACTCTGACGGGCACGCGAAAGGTCGGGGATATCGCACCAAATGGTGCGTCTTCCCCGACCGGACGGCGCCCACGACGAGGAGCAGACTGGCGGAAGCGTCTGGAAATCACCGTCCTCTCCGGGCCGGCAATTGTGGTCTTCGTCAGCTTCGTGATCTTCCCGGTCGTCCTAGCCGCGTACTACGGCTTCTTCCGGTGGAAGGGCTACGGGCCCGCCACGGACTTCGTCGGCTTGGGCAACTACGCGATCATCTTCGCAGACAGCGCTTTCCGCGAGGCGCTCTTACACAACGGCATCATCATCGTCCTGTCCCTCGTGATTCAGTTCCCCATCGCGATTGTTTTGGCGCTCCTGCTCAATCAAAAAATCCGGGGACGTTCCGTCATTCGCGTGCTGATCTTCGTCCCTTACATCATCTCTGAGGTCATCGTCGGCATCGGGTGGGGCCTGATGCTCCAGACAAACGGTGCCGTCAACGACCTGCTGGAAAGTGTCGGCCTGGGCGCGTTCAGGGCCGACTGGCTTTCAGACCCCAAGATTGCCATCTGGTCGCTGATGCTCATCATCTCGTGGAAGTACATCGGCTTCGCTGTCATCCTCTTCCTCGCCGGGCTTCAGAGCATCCCCGAGGAACTCTCGGAGGCGGCGGCCATCGACGGTGCGAGCTACTGGCAGATCCAACGCAACATCACCCTGCCGCTGCTCGGTCCGACCGTGCGCATCTGGGCATTCCTGTCGATCATCGGGTCGCTTCAGCTGTTCGACCTCGTCTTCATCATCTGGGGACAATACATCGCTTCGACAGCTGGAACTTCGACGATGGCGACATACATGGTCGCGAACGGGCGCACGTCGGGCAACTTCGGCTACGGCAGTGCCGTCGCCGTCGTCATGTTCCTGATTTCGCTCGTCATTGCGCTGACATACCAACGCTACGTGTTGCGACGTGACACGGCCGGCGCGCTCACCGAGAGGCAGAAATAGTGTCAGCACAGACCAGTGTGAAGCCCGCGCGTGTCATTGCACCACGTGCGATGCGCGGCACTCGCGAACGGCAGAAATGGGGCAGCCCCGCCACGTATTTTATCGCGTTCGTGTTCATTGCCCTCTGTCTGGGGCCGGTTCTCTACATCGTGATTGGAGGCTTCCGCGACAATTCCCAGATAACCGCCTCTCCCGCAGGGTTCCCCTCACCCTGGCGTTTGGATAACTACCTCAATGTCCTGACCAGTCCGACATTCTGGCAGCAGATCGGCAACTCCACGATTGTCGCTCTCACGACGACCATCGGCGTTGTCGTGCTCGGCCTGATGGTGAGTTTCGTGCTTGCTCGGTACAAATTCACTGGGCGCGGCGCGATGTACTCGCTGTTCGCAGCCGGGCTGATGTTCCCGATGACCGTCGCCATCACTCCGCTCTACATCTTGATCAAGGATTTGGGGCTGATGAACAGCCTGGCCGGTGTGATCCTGCCGCAAATTGGTTTCGGCCTGCCCGTAACTATCATCATTTTGGTGCCGTTCCTGAAAGCGATTCCCGATGAAATCGAAGAAGCCGCATCGATCGACGGGGCGAGTCGACTCGGCTTCTTCTTCCGAATGGTCGTGCCATTGTCAGTTCCCGGTGTGGTGACAACGGGCATCCTGGCGTTCGTCGCGAGCTGGAACAGCTACCTGCTCCCGCTGTTCATCCTGAGCGATCAGTCCATGTACACCCTCCCGCTCGGTGTACAAGCGTTTGCGTCGCAGTACTCAGTGAACACGGCGAGTGTCCTGGCATTCACCTCCCTATCCATGATTCCGGCTCTCATCTTCTTCACGCTCTTCGAACGACGCATCGTCGGCGGCTTGACCGGGGCTGTCAAGGGATGAACCGTGCTCGCCGGTTCGGCAGTGAGCCGTTCCGCCGCACGCTGATCTGCTTGCACCCCTTTTCCCTCTTAACGAAAGTGATGAACTCTTGACCGAACTCGTCTCAGCTATGCCCAACGTCTCGGCGCGCGTGCGAGCATTGCACGCCCAAATGAGCCTCGAAGAAAAGCTCGCCCAGATCGTCGGCTACTGGCTCGATCAGAATGGGGTCGTGGCGCCCATGCAGGGAGAGATGGCCGCAGGGCAGAAGGCCTCGGACGACCTGTCCGAAGTCACCCGCCACGGGATCGGGCATTACACCAGGGTCTACGGCACTCGGCCGGTAGACCCGAAGGAACGCGCCGCGTGGTTGTGGGAAGAGCAGCGCCGCCTCCGAAGGGAAACGCGGCTCGGAATCCCGGCCCTCGTACACGAGGAATGCCTCACGGGCCTCGCCGCGTGGCAGGCGGCGACTTTCCCAACACCGCTCGCCTGGGGTGCCTCGTTTAATCCTGCCCTGGTCCAGGAGATGGCTCGTGTCATCGGCGACTCGATGAAGCAGCTGGGCATACACCAGGGACTCGCGCCCGTGCTCGACGTCGTCCGCGACCCTCGCTGGGGCCGCGTGGACGAATGCATCGGCGAAGACCCCTATCTCGTCGCGACCATCGGCACCGCTTACGTGCGGGGGATTCAAGATGCCGGGGTGCACGCAACATTGAAACACTTCCTCGGATATTCCGCATCACGCGCCGGACGCAACCACGCCCCCGTCCAGGCTGGCCGGAGAGAAATCGCGGATGTCTTCCTTCCACCATTCGAAATGGCCATTCTCGATGGGGGTGCGAGATCCGTAATGAACTCGTATACCGATATTGATGGAATTCCGATGGCTGCCAATGCCGGGTACCTAACCGACGTACTTCGCCAGGAAATTGGCTTCAACGGCACCGTGGTCGCTGACTATTTTGCCGTATCGTTTCTCGACGTTATGCACAGGGTCGCGGCGGACAGGGGCGAAGCAGCGGCTTTGGCACTTGAAGCGGGCATCGACATCGAGCTACCGACCGGAGACGCCTATCTGGAGCCACTCGCCGATCGTATCCGCGCTGGACTCTTCGATGAGGCATATGTCGACCGCGCGGTCTTGCGTGCGCTGGCACAGAAGGAAGAGCTGGGACTCCTCGATCACAACGCCTTCGAGGACGATCCTCCAACGAACATCGACCTCGACTCGCCACGCCACCAGGAGCTGGCCCGTCGACTCGCCGAAGAATCCATCGTGCTGTTGTCGAACGACGGCGTTCTGCCGCTTGACCGACGTGCGAGCGCGCCCTCGAGAATCGCGGTCATCGGTCCCAACGCAGACCGTGCCGAAGCGCTCCAGGGCTGCTACTCCTTTGCGAACCATGTGCTCTCCGACTATCCCGGCCTCCCCCTCGGCTTCCAGATACCGACCGTACTCGAGGCGCTGCCCGGTGCCTTCCCGGCAGCTGGACTAGCCGTGCCGGAGTTCGTCTATGCCGAAGGATGCACCGTCGAGGGCGAGGATGAGACCGGATTCGCCGCAGCAGTGGACGCCGCGTCGTCAGCGGGACTGGCAATCGTCGTGGTAGGCGATCAGGCGGGTCTGTTCGGTCGCGGCACTGTCGGCGAAGGGAATGACTCAGAGTCCCTCGAGCTGCCGGGACGGCAACGCCGGCTCGTCGAGGCCGTGGCCGCGACCGGAACGCCAGTGATCATGGTGCTGTTGACCGGGCGGCCGTACGCGATCGGCTGGGCTGTCGACGGTGGGCGAAATACCCCGGCCGCCGTACTTCAGGCATTCTTTCCCGGCGAGGGCGGCGGCCTCGCGATTGCGGACATTATCACGGGCCGAGTGAATCCCTCGGGGCGCCTTCCAGTCTCCATGCCACGGTCAGCCGGTGCGCAGCCATATTCGTACCTGCATCCGGTTCTGGGTGGGCCGTCCGATGTCACCGCCACCGATTCGACACCGGTGTTCCCTTTCGGATTCGGTTTGTCTTACACCTCCTTCGAGTACTCGAGCCTTGTCGTCGATCCCGCGGTGGAGTCCAGCGGCGTCTTCACCGCTGCTGTGACGGTGACCAACACGGGTTCCGTTCGCGGTGCTGAGGTCGTGCAGCTCTACGGGCACGACGTGCACGCGACGGTAGTCCGTCCGGTCGCGCAACTTGTCGGCTACTCACGCGTCGAACTCGGCGCGGGTAAGTCCATCCGACTGACATTCTCGATACCAGCGAGTCGATTCGCCTTCAGTGACCGCCGCATGGTCAGAGTCGTCGAGCCCGGCGACATTGAGCTTTGGTGCGCCTCACACGTGGCCGCTTCAAACGGCGCACGTCCCAACGAGGCAACGAACGGCGTGATCGTCAACGAGAGAGCGAACCAGTCCAGGCACATTCCCGGCGTGTCAACAGCGCGCGCAGTCGTTGCGATCACCGGCGCCATCCATGAGGTCACCGCCTCTGACCGCCGCACTGTGGCTGTTCACGAGGACCATGAATACGAGCACGCGCCAGTCGGCAAGTCGTAGCGTCACAGGCTAAGGGTGATGACCCAGCGCCGCAGCATCCGAACGCTACGGCAATCCCAAGATTGACAGAGAGGACGGACAATACAGTGGATGTCTCACCACTCAAGGTTCTGTACATCGGCGGTTCGGGGACGATCAGCGCCGCCTGCGTCCGACTTGCGGTCGCCCGGGGAATGCAGGTCTTCGTCCTCAATCGCGGCCGCAATTCCAGCGGGCGACAGTTGCCGGACTCCGTCGTGCGCTTGACCGGAGACGTGACGACAAGCGACTCGGTGACGGCGGCCCTGGGCGATTTACGCTTCGATGCCGTTGTAAATTTCCTGTGTTTCACTGCTGACGACGCGGAACGCGCGATCGAGATATTCCGACACCGCACACGCCACTACATTCATATAAGCACGGCGTCGATGTATCACAAACCGATCCTGCAGGTGCCGATCGTCGAATCGAACTTACGACAGAACAGCTTCCTGCGGTATGCGCGTGACAAGATCGCCGCCGAGGATGGGTTCATGCGCGCATATACGGACGAAGGCTTCCCGGTAACAATCGTGCGGCCATCTCACACGTACGACGAAGCGAGTCCGCCGCTCGCCGGTGGATGGACGGTCTTCGACCGAATCGAGCGTGGTGCCGAGATCGTGGTCCACGGCGACGGCACCTCACTCTGGACATTGACTCATGCGGCGGACCTGGCGGAAGGCTTAGTTGGGCTGTTGGTCAACCGGCGCGCAATCGGCGAGGCGTTCCACATCACCTCCGACGATGTGTACACCTGGGACCAGATCTACACACTCGTTGGCGATGCCCTCGGTGTACGGGCAAAACTGGTACATGTTGCGTCGGAGATCTTTCCAGTTGCGGCGCCGGACTGGGGGTGGTCCGACTTGATCGTCGGTGATCTAAGTCACAGTGCCGTCTTCGACACCTCGAAAATCCGTCGGTATGTTCCAGAATTTGCACCAAACCGGACCTTTATCCGAACGTTGAGCGAGATGACGCGTTGGCGAAGAGATCATCCGGCTGAAGCTGCAGGAGATCCGGTCGCCGAAGCCGTGATTGAACGCATGGTGACGGGGTACCACGAGTCGCGAAAACTCTTTGAGAAGCTCGCTCCTCCTAGACCCTCCGCGTGATCCACGAAAGGCCCTGTCTCCGAGAATCACGCCAACGGGGGCGTTCTGAGCCTCTAGTCGTCATCTGTATTTGGACCCGAAGCCCCCAGAGAAGGCGCCTCCGGCGTCCGATTCGATGCGATCCAATCCAAGCACATAGCATCACTGATTGCCGTCGAAAGGTCACCATGACCCCTGCAGCACCTATCCACCGTCACGCGCTCGTCGTCCGTGGCGGGTGGGATGGTCACCAACCCGTCGAGACGACGGATCTATTCATCCCATTTCTGAAAGCGAACGGTTTCACGGTGCGTGTCGAAGAATCAGCGGCGCCATATGCCGATTCCTCCTACATGGCCAGGGTCGATCTCGTCGTCCAGACCAACACGATGTCCACGATCGAAGATGGTGAATTCGCCGGGCTGCGGGCGGCCATCGAAAACGGTACGGGACTCGGAGGCTGGCACGGCGGCATCGCGGACTCCTACCGCAATAACGTCGACTACCTGCAGCTCGTCGGCGGTCAATTCGCAGCTCACCCCGGTAAGGCCCCAGCTGAGCGTGTCGGAGAGCAGTCAGACAATTACATTCCGTACCGCATCAACATGCTGCCCGCGGCCGCGGATCATCCGATTACCCGCGGCATCGAGGATTTCGATCTGGTCAGCGAGCAGTACTGGGTGTTGCACGATGACTACAACGATATCCTGGCCACGACCACGCAGGCCGTTCGCCCGTGGGACCCGTGGCACCGCCCGATCACGTCGCCCGCCGTCTGGACTCGGCAGTGGGGACACGGGCGCATTTTTGTCTCGACGCCCGGGCACCGAGTCGAAATCCTGCAGAACATAAATGTACGAACCATGATCGAAAGGGGACTGCTGTGGGCGGCCCGTTGAGAATTGGAGTTGTCGGCGTCGGAAAAATCAGCGAGCAGTACCTCGCCGAGTTTCCTAAGCTTCCCGGCCTCAAGCTGGTCGCCGTGGCAGATCTGAACGCAGCTCGAGCCGTCGCTGTGGCGTCAGACCACGACGTTGTGCCACTAACCGTTGGCGAGCTGGTCGCCTCGCACAATGTGGACGCCGTGCTCAACCTCACCGTTCCGGCGGCACACGCTGCGGTCGCATTGCAAGCGTTGAATGCGAACAAGCACGTATATGGAGAAAAGCCGCTCGCTCTCAATCCGACCGAAGCTGCGTCGGTACTCACGCTAGCCGCTGAACGCGGCCTGCGGGTGGGTGCGGCGCCGGACACGGTGTTAGGAACGGGCGTGCAGACCGCGCGGGCGCTACTAGACAGCGGGCGCATCGGTACGCCCGTGGCGGCATCCGCTTTCTGGACCGCACCGGGGCACGAGCTATGGCATCCGGACCCACAGTTCTACTATTCGGATGGCGGAGGACCACTGTACGACATGGGGCCGTACTATCTGAGCGCACTCGTCACCATGCTCGGGCCAGTCGTGCGCGTGTCGGGGAGCGTCGCTCGTTCCGGTCGGGCCCGCACAGTGGCGACCGGACCGCTGACGGGCACGAGCGTCACTGTAGGGGTCGACACCCACGTGTCGGCATTGTTGGAACACGCGTCAGGCGTGACCTCAACTCTCATCATGAGTTTCGATGTGTGGGCGGCGCGGCTGCCGCGGATTGAGATCTATGGAACCCGCGGCTCAATTGCGGTGCCCGACCCCAACCATTTCAGCGACGTCACAGAACTCTTCACGAGTGATGATCCCCGATGGCGCGAAGTGCCCGCCGCGGCCGGGTACGCGGACGCCGGACGCGGCTACGGGCTTGCCGACATGGCGCGAGCTATTGAAACAAATCGCCCACACCGTGCGTCAGCCGAATTGGCCTTTCATGTTTTGGAGATCATGGACGCCATATTGCGAGCCGGCCACGACCATTCCGTGATTGAGATTGCGAGCACCACCGCACGGCCGGCCATGGTTCCCCATGGCGCTGTGCCACATGGTTGGTAGATCGAAACATCCTCTCTGGTATCACCGGACCTCCTCCCCCACGGCTATCCCCCCAGCAGCTCGACCGCTGAACGGCACTCGACACTCAGTAAACCGATTCTCGTCACCAGCCGAGGAGCCCCGTGCTCAAAACCGTCAATCAGCCCCGAACTACGACAGGAACAGAACGCGTGATTCAGGCACACATCACCATCGACCGCTCCCATGTGGTCGCGACCATTAACCGACGCATCTTCGGTTCTTTCGTGGAGCATCTCGGCCGCTGCGTTTATGACGGGATCTATGAGCCCGATCACCCGACCTCAAATGAAGACGGCTTCCGTCTCGATGTGGTCGAGCTGGTCAAGGAGCTCGGTTCAACCACTATCCGGTACCCCGGCGGCAACTTTGTCTCGGGCTACAAGTGGGAAGACGGTGTCGGCCCGCGAGACCGTCGCCCTGTGCGCCGCGACCTCGCGTGGCATTCTCTGGAGAGCAATCAGGTCGGTCTGGAAGAATTCGCCCGTTGGTGCGAACTGACCGGGTCGGAACTGATGATGGCCGTGAACCTCGGCACCCGAGGCATCGACGCGGCCGTGGACCTGTTGGAATACGCCAACGGCCAGGCCGGCACGCAGCTAGCCGACGAGCGGATCAGGAACGGTAGAACCGAACCGTATGACATCCGCATGTGGTGCCTTGGCAATGAGATGGACGGTCCTTGGCAGATCGGCCATATGTCGAGCTCTGACTACGGCAAGTTGGCGGCCCGCACCGCGTCCGCGATGAAAGCCGCCGACAGGAACCTCGAACTCGTCGTCTGCGGATCCTCAGGCTCGACAATGCCTACTTTCGGAGAGTGGGAACGTGTGGTGCTCGAGGAAAGCTACGACTATGTCGACTATATTTCCTGCCACGCCTACTATCAGGAGCGGAACGGTGACTTGGACAGTTACCTCGCGTCGTCCCTGGACATGCAGTATTTCATTGACACTGTTGTCACTACGGCCGATCACGTGCAGCACAAGCTGCGTAGTCGCAAGACCATGCAGCTGTCGTTCGACGAGTGGAACATCTGGTACCTCGACGAACACCGCGCATCCGAGGAAGTCAACGACGAGTGGCGCATCGCTCCCCGCCAGCTCGAAGACGTATATTCAGTGGCCGATGCGGTCGTACTCGGCAGCCTACTCGTCACGCTGCTCAAGAACCATGACCGTGTCACCTCAGCCTCGCTCGCGCAGCTGGTCAACGTGATCGCTCCGATCATGACCGAGCCGGGCGGAGCCTCCTGGCGCCAAACCACCTTCTTTCCATTCTCAGTAACGTCACGCTTGGCTCGCGGCGCGGTACTGCGGCCCCGCATCGACGTGGGCACCTACGAGACCATGCAGTTTGGTGCCGCCCCTCTTGTGGACGCCGTCGCAACCATGGATGAGGAGACTGGCGCCGCCGTATTCCTGGTCAACCGGAGCCAGACGGAGTGGATCGACGTGACCATCGACCTCACCGAACTCAACGTTTCGAATGTTGACGAGGCCGTTAGTCTGCACGATGCCGACCCGTACGCCAAGAACACTCTCGCCGAACGGACGCGCGTTCGGCTGCTGCAGTTGGAGGGTGCAGCCCTGACCGATGGTTTACTGACGGTGACACTGCCTCCGGTTTCTTGGTCTGCACTGTCCTGCAGCTGAACACGACGGCGGGCTCTGAGAGTCTCTGGCCGTCAATTGGGCGTTCCGTGACGAGCGTGTTGCCTATCACACCGGTAGCAGCGCCGATGACGATGGCCGGGAACGTGTTCTCCCGGCCATCGTCGTTCAGGTGTGGCTAGCGGCCGGCCTCGGCAGGGGCTTCGGCGTGCAGGTTCGTGTCGGCGTCGACGTCCGAGTTGGCTGCGGCATCAGCGTCCATTTCGGCGTGGCCGTTGGCGTGCGCGTCACCACTGGCCTGCATGCGCTCGGCGATCTTCTGGATCTCGGCACCATACTCGCCCGCGAGGCCCTTGGACTCGATGGCGTTGGCGTTAGCCACGCGGTCAGCGGCCGGGGAATTCTTGAGCGCCGTCAGATCGTTCTGCAGCTCGGTCGGCAGGCTCGCGAAGAGCTCGGGATTGTTCAGGAGCGCGCTCGTCACGGTTTCGGCCGTTGTCTCCGCCCTGGCACCGCGACCTTCATCGACCTGGCCGGTGTCAGCCGACACCAGTGCGTGCACGGCCGCGGCCAGTGGATGCTTCGGGTTCTGCTGCACCGCCGCCGCAACCCTCTGTGCTTCCTCTCCGTAGCCGCCGCCGAGCGCGGTGGCATCGATCTGCGAAGCGAGCATGTCACGCTCAGCATCGGAGGCCGCGTTGAGCGCGGTGAGGTCGGCCTGCAGGGTCGCGGGCAGGCTGCCGAAGATCTCGGGATGACTCTCTAGCGTGATGGACACGCTCTGCGCCGCCTCGCCGACACTGTCGCTCGAACGGATGCCGGCGCGCAGCTGCTGAGAGACGGCGGCGATCACGTCGTCGGTCGTGCTCACCGACGCCTCGGCGGAGGCGCTGGGCTGGGTGGACGTACCGCTGGTGTCGGCGACCTGTTCGAGCGGGGATGCCTGGGCTCCGATCGCACCGAGGCCCAGCAGGGATCCTGCGGTCATCACGGTGACGGCACCGCCGAACAGCTTCATCTTGAGGGGAGTGTTGAACGCCTTGTGCGTGTGGTTCTGGGGCATTTGTAGTTCCTTTCGATAGCTCGTGGCCTCCGACCGGGTCGCAGGTCACTTGGGCATGGCCCGAGCATATGTACCGGCTCGATGCTAAAGCTCCCCGGCGGCTGAGTACACGGGTTCGATTCAGGTTTCGTCAATGGGAGCATGCGTCGCTCGTGCGCTGGCCGGGGAGGGGGCGCCGGGGCGTTCCATCTCGCTATTGGACGCATCGAGGCTCAGGGTTCTCCCACTGGTTTCCCATCTGCGGGCGATGATCTCGACGACCGTCGCCTCGGGTGGGATGTTGCTCACGAGATGTGGCCAGGGTCAGCCGTCCCGGCTATCGCGCATCCAAGGCCGCCTGAAAGTGTTTGACCCCCCGGGGATCGCCGGTACGATAACGATCACGTGGAAAGGACTTCACCAGATGAAGCACATTACTCTCGGGCGCGACGGACTCGATGTCTCCCGGCTCGGCCTGGGGTGCATGGGCATGTCTGCCTTCTACTCGGGCGCTGGAACGGATGACGCGGAGTCGATCCGCACGATTCATCGGGCCATCGACCTCGGAGTGTCCCTGTTCGACACGGCCGAGATATATGGGCCGTACGTCAATGAGGAGCTTCTCGGCCGGGCGCTGGCCGGCCGACGGGACCAGGTCGTCATCGCGACAAAGTTCGGCACCATCCTGCACCGCACGGATGGCTCCCGCGGTCTCGATGGCAGCGCCGAGAATGTGCGCCTGTCGGTCGAAGGATCGCTCACCCGGCTCAGCACCGACCACATTGACCTGTACTACCAGCACCGGATGGACCCCGGCGTGCCGGTCGAGGAGACCGTCGGCGCCCTCGCCGAACTCATCGCCGAGGGCAAGATCGGCCACTACGGACTGTCAGAGGCGGCGCCGGAGACCATCCGGCGCGCCCATGCTGTGCACCCGATGACGGCCCTGCAGACCGAGTATTCACTCTGGAGCCGCGACCCGGAGGCGGTGCTTATTCCGCTTTTGCGAGAGCTCGGGATCGGCTTCGTGCCCTACTCGCCACTGGGGCGTGGTTTCCTGACGGGGACGATCCGCTCCCTTGACCAGCTGGACGAAACGGATTTCCGTCGCAGTAGCCCGCGCTTTGCCGGCGACAACCTTGCCGCCAACATCCGGATCGTTGAACAAGTGGATGCGGTCGCGAGCGAACTCGACGTGACGCCGGCTCAGGTCGCCCTCGCCTGGCTTCTCGCCCAGGGCGATGACATCGCGCCAATTCCCGGTACGAAACGGGTCGACCGGCTCGAGGAGAACGTGGCTGCGGACGCGCTCATTCTCAGCGCCGCGCAGCTCGCCACACTCAACTCGATCGCGGCGCCCGTTGGTGACCGGTACTCGGATATGACACCACTCAACCGCTGACGTCCGGCGGATCTGGCGCCGATTCGGGCCAATCCCCTGATCCCCTGCTGCCGGATGGCGACCAGTAGTGGCGAGGGACGCGACAAAACCGCCACGGCCCGACTCACGCCATAAGCATCAGGCAAGCCGGTGCCTTCTCGTGCCCTGCCATCCATCCTGCAAGTTCAGCTGAGGCCGCGCGCTGCTTCGGTCGGGCAGCGCACCCGACTGCGCGCGAATCCACGTTCGATAAGGTCTCCGCGCGCCGTCTGGTGACGGAGTTCGGGCCGGTCGGCGACGCGCCCGTAGCCGTCGCGGATGACTTGGACGACGGTCGATCCGATCGCCACCAGCGCGATGCCGCCGAGGATGAAGAAGAAGATTAACATGAGTGCCGCCTGTCTGGAGAAGTGGTTCCGGTAGCACCGAGACTCCTCTCTAAGGCGGCCCTGTCGCATCCGGCCGATGCCGTATATCTGGACTCTACGATCGGGGCGATCTAAGGTAGCAGCGCGCCGGACGACTGCTGCTCGGCCGCGGGCTCAGCGGAGGTTCGGGCGACATAGGCGGCCTCGGTGCGCGTCGTCGCCCCGGTCTTGCGCAGAATATTGGACACGTGCACGCTCGCCGTCTTGACACTGATGAAGAGGCGCTCGGCGATCACTCGGTTGCTGAGACCTTGGGCGATCAGCTCAAGAACCTGGATCTCGCGTTTGGTCAGCAGCGCTTCGAGCGATCCGGCTCCGGCATGCGGTCCGTCGAAGCGACCCAGCTCCGTCTTTACGGCGCCTACGCGGCGTTCTAGTTCGATGACGCGTTGGGCGACGAGCCCCATCCCGATCCGTTCAGATTCCTGCCGGGCCCTCTCCGCCCAGATTCGTGCCGCAACCCGGTCGCCGGCACTCGCGTGGACCTCGGCCAGGCGTGCGGCCGCGTACGGTGCGAGCTGCGCGGGAGTCGAGGCGCCGGCGCATGCCGTCACCGCGAGCGACCACAGTTGCGGATCGGTGCCGACCCGGCGGGATCCGCCGAACTCCGCGTTGAAGACCGCCACGTGGGCCGAGGCTGTCGGCCACGCCGAGCACGCCGCAAGGGCGGCGCGCAGTCGTTCCTCGATGTGGATGGCGTCGCTTGCGTCTGCGCTGGAAACCGATCCGACCTCCGCCGTCTCGGCGCTATCAGAAGCCTCACCGTCGACTGCACTCGCGCTGTCGGCAGCCCAGTTCTCCGGGGCGGCCAGAACGACGCCGGTGGACCGTGCCGCAGTCACGACGCGCGCTGCGATCACGAGCAGGGGCAAGTCGTCCGCGGGGAAGGAGCGGTGATCGGGCTCAATCACTACGCTCACCTCCTGCCACGCACCCACCACGTCGCCCCGCGCGAGTGCAATCTCGCCGGCGATCGCGGCAAAGCCGAAGCGCAGTTGTGCATCGATGCGGAGTTGGAGGCTGATCCCGCCGCGCCAGCCGCGCAGCATCCGCTCGGCCAGGTGCACGTCGCCGGACCACAGCACTGACTGCAGTTTGAGTCGCTGAAGGTGGGCGCTGAACCCTATCGGCGGGTCCAGTTCGAGGGCGCGGTCGAGCATCTCGTCGGCGCGTCGGGTCTGACCAAGGGCCAGCAGCGGGCCGATCACGTTGGACATCAGCATCACGCCGGACGTGCGTTCGACGCCGCGGGAGCGGGCACGCTCGGCGCCCTCTTCTGCGATCCGGATCGCGTCGTCGTAGCGGCCGAGCAGATACATGGCGTCGGACTGGTTGACCCAGTACCGCAGCTGTGCCGAGTCGTTGCCGTCAGCGAGCTCCCCGGCGACGGCGAGGTCGACCAGGCCCGCGTCAATCTCGCCGGCGCACAGTCGGGAGAACCCGCGGATGTTCGCGGCGACGGACATCCGCGGACGGGAGCCCACGTCGAGGGCCTCGGTGTAGGCCGCGTCAGCCATGTCCACGGCCTCGTCGAAGCGGGACTCGAGCATCAGCCGTGCGGCGAGCTCTCCAATGATGTGCGCCCGGAGCACGCTCCGAGGCGCGTCGCTCAGCACGACGAGGGCCTGCCTGAGCAGGGCGATCGAGCCGCCCTGGCCGACGTTGGCGAGGTATGAGGCCTTGTCGCGGAGAATTCGGGCGTACAGTTCAGCGTCGGAGGGGCTGGATGCGGCGATGGCCTCGTCGATCAGGGCGATGGCCCGGTCGCTCTCGCCCGCGTTGCGCAGGATGTACGAGGTCTCGGCGAGCAGCTCGACTCGGCTGCGGCCGGCGAGCTGCTCGGCATCCGGTACTTGCTGCCACAATTCGATTGCGCGCTCCCCCATTCGTGCGGCGGTGGAGAAGGCGTAAGACTGGCGGGCTTGGATCATCGCGTCGATCGACGCCGTGAAGGCATTCGTCACACTGTGGGCCGCCATCCAATGGTAGGAGATCGCGGTCGCATCGGCCTTCAAATTGCCTTGCCGAGAGTCAAGGGCCTGCGCGTACCGCGTGTGATAGCGCACCCGTTCGCCGGGTAAGAGCTGCTCGTGGATCGCTTCGCGCACGAGGGCGTGACGGAATGCGTACGCGGTGTCGTCGACGACGAGCACGCTTGAGAACACCGCCTCGCGGGCCGCGGCGTCGATTTCGTCGGCGGTCGCATCGGTGACGAGGGCGAGGAGCTCGTGTTCCACCCGCACGCCGCCGGCCGCGAGCAGCCGAAGGATGCACTGGGTCGGGTCGCTCAACTGTTCGTATCGGGCGAGGAGAAGGTCGCGCAGGGTGTCAGGAAAGCTGTCGACGCCCGCGTACCGGTCGCAGCCGACCAGTTCCTCGATGAAGAAGGGGACGCCGTCGGTGCGTTCGTAGACGATGCCGAGCTCGCGCTCGTCGGGTGTCGAACCGAGGAGGGCGATGGCCATTTGTTTGACTTGGCGCCGGTTCAGCCGTGACAGTTCGCGCCGCTCGACGCGCCGGTTGCGGTCGAGTTCGGGAAGCCAGGCGCGCAGGGCGCTGCCGCGGCCGAGCTCGTCGCTGCGGAAGGTGAACACGAAGAGAATGCGGGCGCGCTCGATAACCCGCACAAGGAAACGGAGCAGGGCGAGGGTGCCGTGGTCGGCCCAGTGCAGATCTTCGATGATGATCACGAGCGGTTGCGTGCGGGCTACGTTCTCGAGAGTGGCGGCGACGGCTTCGTAGAGTCGGTCGGCGCCGCCGCGCCGCGTAGGATAGCCTGCCTCGGCCTGATCGCCGAGCTCGGGCAGCAGCACGAGCAACGCGTCGCGGGCCGGGCCCGACGCCTCGAGTAGGGCCCGTTCACCGACCTCGAGCGTGAGGGCTCGGAGCGGCGCGATGATCGGGGCGTACGGCGGCGCGTCCTTGTCGAGGTCGACTGACTGACCACGCAGCACGAGCGCGTCGTCCGGGAGCTCGCCGGCGAAGTCCTCGACGAGCCGCGTCTTTCCGATCCCGGCCTCACCGCCGAGCACGACGGTGTGCGTCACGCCCGCGACGCACTCACCAAAGGCAGCGCGCAGCGACTCAAGGTCACCCTCGCGACCGATGAGCGACGGGCACGTCGTGGTCTGCACCACTCCATCGTGCCACTCCTCTCGTGCCCGTGGTCGATATTGGGTCGGTCGATCCGCTTCGGCGACAACACCGCTCACGGCGACGGTTACGGCCGGTTCGACGGCACTGTAGTGAGTAGCGGATGGCGCCGGGTCCCGGGTATACGTCGATTCAGCCGCTGCGCCAGTGTCGTGCGCACCTGCGGCAGATTGTCGAGCATCCGCTCCTTGGCGATACGCCGATATTCGAGTTCGCGGGTGAGCTCACGCTCACGCTGCTGGTAGAGCCGGTAGAACGAATCCTCGGAGATGAGCATGATGTCCCTTTCGTGAGTCTGATGCACACCATTGAGAATCGTTCCTAAGGTGGCTCACGGGCATCGGGCGGATGCCTTATCTTCCGGGCTGGTGTGACTAAGCCCGCGATCCCTAGGTCAGCGGTAGACGGCGGCGCGTCGTCGTACCAGCTGCGGCTCACCTCAGCGCGAGATGCCCTCGCTGAACGTAATAAGGCGCAACTGTAATTTCCAGTACGAGGTTGCTACCGGCACCGGCAGACTGTTGCGCAAGGATGTCGTATCTCGACGGTGGAGCCTCGATTAGCGTGAGACGCGGTGCCGCAGGTAGACAACTCCCGACTCGAAGGAGCGGCTTTCGACGAGTTCGAGATCCACTCGGCGCTCGCTCTGCGGGAAGAACGAAATACCCCCGCCAACGAGCACGGGGTAGACCATCAGCTGGTACTCGTCGATCAGGCCCAAAGCGGATGCTTCTGCGGCGAGAGTCGCGCCGCCAATAGCAATGTCGCCCTCCCTCGGCTCAGCGCGCAACCGCGCAATCTCCGCTGCGAGGCCGCCGGAGGCCAGGCGGGCATTGCCCTGCACCGCAGACAGTGTGGTGGAGAACACAACCTTGGGGAGCGGATTCCACAGTGCGGTCCACTCAAGGTCTGCGTCGTCGAGCGATGCTTCCTGGTCGGCGGTCTCCCAGTACAGCATCGTCTCATACAGCCGCCGTCCCAACAGGTGCACGCCCACTTTACGAATGTCATCGATCCAGAAGCGAAAGATTTCCGCGTCGGGCGCCCCCCAGTCGAAGCTGCCGTCCGGCCCGACAATGTAGCCGTCCAGGGAAGTGCCCATCGAACAGGTCACCTTGCGCATCAGTCATCCTCCTCGGTAACGCGTACGAGAATACGCCGTACGCCACGGAAGGCAACGCTCTTCACAGAACACCGGCGCGACCAAGCTCATGCGCGTACCCCGAGTCTGCGATCGGGGACGCTACGGGAATGCCCCGGCAACCACCCGAAGGTGACCGCCCCGCACAGATACGGATCGCACATCGACACCGTCACGTTCGATGACGGTCCACGGGCGAGCGTCGAGGTCAGCGCCGCCGACGGCGGCAACCAAGCGCACGAGCGGTGCGAAAACCCGGTAAACCCCCGACGGCAACTGCATGTCCACAGTGCACGCGCGTCCGCCTGGTTGTAGCAGCGCACGCATGCGGTCCCAGGCCGGATGCCAATTGTCGAAGACGCTCATCGCGTAGCTGGAGAAGACGGCGTCCACGAGCCCGCCGGCAATCGACAGCGCCCGCTGTTGGCGTCGCCGGACCACGTGCTCAGTTATAGTGCTGAGTCATTGAGCTCCCTGGTACTCGGTCAGCGGTATTCCGGGTTGGCGTCGAAGCCGAAACGCTCCCCATCGTTCCAGGTCTGTCGGAGGTTGCCGTACGCAGGGATTCCTCCCGCATCCTTGAGCATTCTGGCCATGTGGAGAAGATTCCAAGTCATGAAGGTCGGCGTTCACTGTCGCGGGGTTGCCGTTGTGTCGGAGCGTGTGAGCCGTGTCAGCAGCAGTCTCCGTGCTCGACGTCGCGTTCCCCGGTCAGAGCAGCCACGGGGATTTTGCAGGCGTCGCCGCGCCACGCCTCGAGGCCTTCCCTGACGGCGAAGACCACTATCACGAGGGCTGCGACCGAGTCCGCCCACGCCCAACCGAAAAGCGTGTTCAGCAGCAGCCCGACCAGCAGGGTTGCGGAGAGATAGGAGCAGATCAGGGTCTGTTTCGAGTCAGCGACCGCGGAA
>Ga0307486_1000579_pt1 | contig 32663 bp, 31 predicted proteins | sample CBIW02metaG_FD_203663 | JGI IMG/M metagenome (GOLD analysis project Ga0307486, IMG submission 203663) | Sea-ice brine microbial communities from Beaufort Sea near Barrow, Alaska, United States - CBIW 0.2 | ecosystem: Environmental > Aquatic > Marine > Coastal | place: USA: Alaska | collected... | reverse complement strand
CAGGTGGCCAGCAACAGCGCGTCGCGATTGCTCGTGCGCTCGTCACCGAGCCCACCATCCTGCTCGCCGATGAGCCCACCGGAAACCTCGACTCCAACTCGACGGACGAGATCCTGGGACTGTTCGATCGCCTTCACGAACGCGGCCGCACGATCGTCTTGATCACTCACGAGGCCGATGTGGCTGCGCGCGCTCAGGTGGCGTACAACGTGACTGACGGGAAGTTCGTGGGCGATGCCCTGGAGGTGCGCAGGTGAGACCCGCAGATCTATTTGCGAGCGCAGCCGGTGCGATTCGCTCCCACCTCATGCGTTCGCTGCTCACCATCCTCGGCATCATCGTGGGCATCGCCTCCGTCGTGCTGACGGTGGGACTTGGGCTTGGCACGCAAAAGGACGTCAGCGAACAGATTGCTTCGCTGGGCTCCAACCTGTTGATCGTCTCGCCGGGGTCGGCAACCGACAGCGAGGGCGTGCGCGGGGGCTTCGGCTCCGGCTCCGGCGACACGTTGACACGCTCCGATGCCGAGGCCCTGTCCTCGACCGTCTCAGTTCCCTATGCGGCCGCAGTGGCAGCCGAAAAGACGGCCAGTCTCTCGGTCACCTATGGCGACAGTAACTGGACTACCTCGGTCACGGGCACGTCGGTGAGCTGGCTCGATGTGCGCTCACGCGAATTGGCCTACGGGTCCTTCTTCACTGACGCCGACGAGGAGACGGGCACCGCAGTCGTAGTCCTGGGGGCAGAAACAGCTCAAGAGCTCTTTGACAGGGTCAACGTGGTGGGCGAAGAGGTGACGATCAACGACATGGCCTTCGAGGTGGTGGGAGTCCTGACCGAGCGCGGCTCGTCCGGCGATTCCTCGCTCGATGACATCGCCGTGATCCCCATGGCGACAATGGTCGAGTCCATCGATGAAACGGGGGCGTCGGAGACCGTTCAGACCATTTACATCAAGGCGGCTTCCACCGACGTGCTCAGCGCGACCTCGCAAGAGGCGAACGCGCTGCTGCTCAACCTGCACGGCATCGGGAGCATCGACGACGCCGACTTCACCGTCGCGGCTCAGGATTCCCTCATCGACACCGCGACGTCGGTATACCAAAAGCTGACCGTGCTCCTCACCAGCATCGCGGGCCTGGCGCTACTGGTTGGCGGCATCGGCGTCATGAACATCATGCTGGTCTCAGTGACCGAACGCACGCGTGAGATTGGCCTACGCAAGGCTCTCGGGGCTAACCCCGCGAGCATCCGCAACCAGTTCCTCGTCGAAGCGATCATGCTCGGGCTTTGCGGTGGTGCGCTCGGCGTCGCGGTGGGCGTGGGCCTCGCCCTCGCACTGCCCTCGGTGCCCGACAGCACCATCGTCATCTCCGGGCAGGCCCTCGTTCTGGCCGTCGTCGTGGCCGTCGGCATCGGCGCCGTGTTCGGGGTCTACCCCGCAGCGCGCGCCGCCCGCCTCGCACCCATCGACGCGCTCCGCGCTCAGTGATCTACCTCAACCGAATCGAGTCATCATGAAAAACATTCGCCCCTCAATGGCAGGTGCTGCCGTGCTCCTGGTGTTACTCGCCGGATGCTCAGCGGACACGTCGTCAAACGACGCTTCATCCGAGCCCGCCACCAGCGCCTCGGCCTCCGCGGAAGCGGCCGCGCCGTCGGCAGATGGTCAGGGCGGCGACCAGGCGGGCGCGCAAGCGCGCGGTGGGTTGACTGGCGAGATTGCTTTCGTGAGCGACGGACTGCTGCAGGTGCAAGATGGCAACCTCCAGACGGCGGTGCGTTACACCGATGACACCACCATGACGCAACAGATTGGGCTTGCGTTGAGTGACATCGAGGTGGGGGCGTGCGTGTTTGGTTTTGTCGACGAGGACTCGGTGGCGAGCCAACTGACGGTTTCTGAGCCAGTGGACGGAGAATGCTCCACCGGATTTGCTGGAGGCGAGCGGACCGCGGGGGACGCTCCGGGTGGAGCGGCGCCCGGTGCTGATGTGGTCGGCGGTGCCGCACCCGGGGCAGACACTCTTCCCAGCGGCGCACCCGAGGCGGACGCGTCGGCTGCTCCCCCCGAGGGCGTCGACGGCACCACTCGGACTGGCACCAGCGGCTCTTTGGTGAGCGGCACCGTGACGCAAGTAGGCACTGACGGAATTTCGGTGGAGGACGCTGACGGCGCATCGACCGAGGTGTCGCTTGGCGCAGACTCGATCGTCACGGGGACGGGAGCCGCCACGGCTGATGACCTCGAAGTGGGGCTATGCGCGACGGCCCGAGGCGAGGCAGACGACGCCGGCGGGTACGACGCTTCCGCGCTGAAGCTGTCAACCCCCGGGGATGACGGCTGCGTGACACAGGCAAGCGCTGCCACAGGTCGTGGTGCGGGCGGCCCCGGCGACGCGGGTGAACGACCCAGCGGCGTAGCGCCTGGCGCGGAAAGTGGCAGCTGATGTCGGCGCTGTGGGGCACGGCGCTCCACTATCGGTGGAGGATCCTCATCGCGTTCGCCCTGGTCGGCGCGGTGATCGTGGTGCTGGCTACCAGGGGTGCCGCGGCGGAAGGCACCAACTACCGGACCGCGCAGGTGGTCTCCGGAGACGTGACGCAGACGCTCACGTCTACCGGCTCGGTCTCGTCCGCAAGCCGCACTGACCTCTCGTTTCAGATCGACGGCACCGTCGATGAGGTTCCGGTGGCGGCGGGTGACACCGTCGCCGCAGGAGACATTCTCGCGACCCTCGACGTGGATGACTTGAACGATGCCGTCGCCGCCGCACAGGAGTCGCTGACAGCGGCGGAGGACACGCTGGCGGAGAACCTCGAGGCGCAGGCCTCAGGTACGGCAATCGAGTCAACCACAGGCTCCAGCGGGACAGGCTCGACAGTGAGCGCGGCCGCGTTTGTGATCGCGACGCTGCCCACGGAAACGCTGAGCGTGAGCGCCGTCTCCGACATCTCGGACGAGCCGGACGCAGCTGGTCCTGCCACCGCAGATGACGAATCGGCCGGCGCGGTGGAGTCCGCCCGTGCGGAATTGGTGGCTGCGCAGACGGTGCTCCTAGACGCCTACGCCGCCGCACAGATTCAGATCTCGGCGTTCGCGGACGCAGCGGAGCTTGCGCAGACCGAGTGCGCCGCGTTGATCGATGCCGGCGCTGAAGACACCGCCGATGCTGACGACGCAGAGGCCGAGACCGACGCGCAAGGCGACGAGGGCGATGCCGATGAATCAACGGCGCAGCAGAAGCTCGAGGCATGTCAGGACGCCACTGCCGCGGCTTTGGCCGCTCAGCAGTTATCCCTTGATGCCCAACAGGCCACGGTGGACGCGGCGACGAGTTTGGACGCTGCAGTCACTGCGCTGCTGAGCGCCGTTGATGACGCTCTTGCTGCCGTCGACGAGGGTGGAGCTGCGCCGGACACGCAGGCGCCGGACACCCAAGCTCCGGACACAGTAGTTCCGGAGACGCAGTCGCCTACTGACACGGCGCCGGACGCGAGCAGCGATGGTGCGGCCAACGGCGGGGGAGGCTCTCAACAGGGTGCGGACTCCAACGAGTCCGCAGCGCCAAGCGGCACGGACGGCGCAGCCGACGCGGAACGTTCCACCTCCCAGGAGGCCGCTACGGGCTCATCCGGAGGCAGCGTACCCAGTGCCGCCGATATCTTGGCCTACCAGGCCAAGGTGACCGCAGCGCAGGCCGCGCTCTCCGTCGCCGAACAACAGGTTGAGTACGCCACGCTTACGGCACCGGTAGCGGGAACAGTGGTTGCAGTGGGATTCACCACGGGCCAAAGCGTAAGCGGTGACGGATCCGTGACCATCACGTTGGTCGCTGACAACACCTACCTTGTGCAACTCGCAGTGGGTCTCGAGTCTGCACGCCTGCTTGAGGTGGGACAGACGGCCGAGTTGACCCTGGTCGCGGACGGACAGGTGGCCCAGGGGGTCGTGTCGAGCGTGAGCTCGGTCAACACCGGCAACGCGTTCTCCGCGTCGTACGCAGTCACCATCGCTGTGGCGGACCCAGGGTTCGAGATTCGCATTGGCGCGGCAACGCGCATGCAGATCACAGTGGCCGACGCCAGTGATGTGCTGGTGGTCCCCACGTCCGCGGTCTCTGATTCGCTGGGGGATGCCACGGTGCTGGTAGCCGGGGATGATGGCCTTCCCCAAAGCACTGCCATCGAGGCGGGCGCGGTCGGATCCAAATACACGGAGGTGCGTTCGGGACTGGAGGCTGGACAGGAAGTGATCCTTGCCGACCTCACGGAAGCGCTCACCAGTGGCGACAGCGAGTCGTCTGATTCGAGTGGCCTGCTGGGAGGCTTGGGAGAGACCGACACCACCGAAGTTCAGGGCCCCGGAGTCGCAGGCTTCAACCCGGGTGGACGGGAAGGCGCGGGCAGAGGCTAGAGACGGTTCGGGGAAGGTAGGCTCGGGGCCATGATTAATGTCGCAGTGCTGGGCGCTTCAGGGCGCATGGGAACTCATGTCGTCAACGCCGTCTCTGCGGCCGATGACATGACCGTGGTCGCCGCGCTCGGTCCGGAGGACGACGTATCGAAGGCAGCCCAGGCCCGGGCCACCGTGGCCGTCGACTTCACGGTGCCGTCCGCTACTGAAGGCAACGTCCACGCGCTCATCGACGCGGGTATCAGCGCAGTGGTGGGTACCTCCGGGTGGAGCCAAGACGCGCTCATGCGCGTCGAGGAGCACTTGCGCGAACGGCCGGATTTGGGCGTGCTGATCGCCCCCAACTTCGCCCTGGGCGCGGTGCTGGCCATGCGGATGTCCGCTCTTGCCGCCAAGTACTTCGAGTCGGTAGAGATTGTCGAACTGCACCACCCCGACAAGGTGGACGCGCCCTCGGGCACCGCGATTCACACGGCGGCGGCGATTGCCGCGGCGCGGGCGGAGGCGGGCATCCCTGCGTCCCCCGATGCGACCGAGGACTTCTCCAACGGTGCGCGCGGCGCTGACGTCAGCGGGGTGCGTGTGCACTCGGTGCGGCTGCGCGGGCTGGTGGCCCACGAGGAAATCCTGATGGGTAACCCCGGCGAGCAGTTCATGATTCGCACCGATTCCTTTGACCGAGTGAGTTTTATGCCTGGCGTACTCCTGGGGATCCGCGAGGTCGGCAACTACTCCGGGCTCACCTTGGGGCTCGACAAGTACATGAGCTTGTAGCGATGAACGTCATGCGCAACCCCGCGTTCCTCGCGGCCGTAGCGATCACCGCGATTTTGTCGATCTACTTCGTCATGGTCGCCAACCACGCGTTCCTGTTCCTTGGCTCCGACGAATGGGCCGCCAAGGGCATCGGCGGCGCCATGCTGGTACTGCCCGTGATCGGTGCGTGGTACATGGTGCACGAGTTCCGCCTCAGCACTACGGTGCAGAAGATGGCCAATCATCTGGAGCGCGAGGGCCGCCTACCCCTTCACGAGGGAGAGACCAAGCCCAGCGGCAAGCTCACCCGGGAGTCCGCGGAGGCCGTGTTTGAGGTCGCCTCGGCCAAGGTTGAGGACGCCCCCACCGACTGGGCGTCATGGTTCCACCTCGCCTACGCCTACGACGCTGCTGGTGAGCGGTCGCAGGCGCGTAAATCGCTACGCCACGCCGCGGACCTGTTCCGCGCCCAGGGCAAGGACTCTCGAGTCCAGAGCTGACTCGCAGTGGCGCAGTGGGCGGTTTAGAGCTCGGCGCGCCAGAGTTGTTCGACTATTTCCCCGTTGGGGCCATCGATGGTGCGGCGTACCCCGCCCTCACCAAAGCCGGCGGTTGTCAGGAACTTCTCGCGCGCCTCATCTGCCTGGAACGCCCAGGTGCGCACCACCGCGGTATTGCGGTTGCGTAGGGTGTCGATGCACGCGGCGAGCAAACGCGAACCGTGACCGTGGCGCCGGTGTTCCGGAGCCACCTCAAGCGCGATGATGTCGCCGCCAGCGGTCAATGCAGCAAAACCGACCACGTGCGGCCCATCGCAGGCCGCGAAGACGCGATCCTGACGCGTGGGGGGTGACTCGATGGCGGTTCCCCAGGTGTCGCGCACCTCGTCGGCGTCGAGCGCGTCTACGCCGGCGTCTCCCAGCGAAGCCCGCCACGCGGCGAGCTGAATCTGGGCGATGGCCTGCTCGTCGCCTAGGAGTGCGGGGCGGGCTGACACATCGGCGGTAGGCATGGGGTCAAGGGTACGCGGCGCACGCCCGCGCTCTCCACCTGAGCTCGGGGATACAGTGGCCGTATGTCGATCTGGATCACAGCAGCTGCCGCGAGCGCTGGCATCGGTACCCTCCTGATAGGCGCCGCGATCGGCTGGTGGTTCAACGTGCCAAGGCCGCTCGTCGCAGGGGTCATGGCCTTCGGCGCCGGAGTGATGGTGGCGACGCTGGCGTTGGAGCTCGTGGTTGAGGCCGCCGAGGGCGGGGGAGTGTGGCCTGTGGTGGTCGGCTTTGCGGGGGGTGCCGTGCTCTACGTCGCGGGAGACTGGTGGGTCAGCAGGCTCTTCCAGAGGCGTGCCGCAGCGGCTCGACCATCGACTGGCCCCGGGTCTGACTCGCGCAACGTCACCGCGCGACGCGGCGGAGACTCACCCGGTGACGGCACCGCGATTGCGGTGGGCGCTCTGCTGGATGGCGTGCCCGAGGCAATTGTCATCGGCCTGTCCGCAGCCACCGGCAACTTTCCAGTGGCGATCGTCGCGGCGATCGGCCTCAGCAACATTCCGGAAGGGCTCGCCGGCACCGTCCCGCTTAAGCGCTCCGGGCGCTCCGCCAAGTGGATCTTTAGCCTGTGGGCCGGGATCACCCTCATCACAGTGGCGGCTGCGGTCGTCGGTAGTGCACTCCTGCAGGATGCCCCGCCAGAGTTGCTCGCGGTGATCGTGTCTTTCGCCGCAGGCGCCCTGCTCGCCATGGTGTGCAACGCGATGATCCCGGAGGCGTTTGCCCAGGATCACCGGATGACCGGGTTGCTCGCCACCGCGGGGTTCCTCGCGGCATTCGTGCTGAACGAACTGACGTAGACCGGGCCGACACGGACCTGGCTGGCTAGCCCCATCCCAGTGCTCTGAGCCCCGCCGCAACCACCGCCGCGACCAGGACGACCACGATGAAGGGAGCCTTGCGCCACAGCAGCAGCGCGGCGACGGCCACCGCGGCCACTCGCGCATCGAGCACGACCGCTCCGGCAGAGGTGAACGCCTGCACCGCGAACAAGGCGAACAGCAATGCCACGGTGACATACGCGGCGATCCGGTGCACACGCGGGTTGTCCAGCAATCGCTCGGGAACTACATGCCCCGCGTACTTAGTGGCCCACGCCAGCAGCCCCGCCCCGACGATCGCGACCCACATCCACATATTCGCGCTCACTCGGGCACCTCATCCTTGGCGCGTGGAGCCTTCCACCCGGCCAGTATCGCGATGACTGCCGCCGCAAGAATCGGTACACCAGCGGGCGCTACCGGGGTCAGCACAAGCGCCAGGATCGCCGATGCGCCAGCGACAGCTTGGGCGCGGCGGGACGCAAGGCGCGGCCATACCAGGCCAAGGAAGGCGGCTGCTGCCGCGGCATCGAGCCCCCAGTCGGCGGGATCGCCGATGCGAGACCCCACCATTGCTCCCACCACAGTGACTGCGTTCCACAGGACGAACACGCCTAGGCCAGTCCACCAGAAGCCCGCCCGTCGCGCGCCGAGGTCATCGGCAGGCTGAGCCAGCGCGACGGCGGTGGACTCGTCGATGGTGAGGTGGGCGGCCCACGCTCGTCGTGCGCCGCCCAGCGGCCGGAGCACCGGGGCTAGGCCCACTCCGTAGAAGCCGTTGCGGAGCCCAAGGAAGGTCGAGGTCATCGCCGCGGCCGCAGCGGTGCCGCCCGAGGCGATCACGCCGATGAAGGCGAACTGTGAGCCGCCACTGAACACCAGCAGTGACAGCGCCATGGTCTGCCAGATGTCGAGGCCTGAGGCCACAGACAACGCGCCAAAGCTGATCGCGTAGGCGCCGGTCGCGACCGATACGGACACGGCTTGCTGGCGCGCTGGACCGAGTGCACGCGAGCTCAGGAGGCCCAAGCGATCGGCCTTTCCTCAGCATCGGCCAGCGCCGGACGAGGCTTCGCCGCTAGGTGGGAGTCGGCGAACTGCGTCACGTCGAACACCCAGTACTCCGTGGGTCGCCCCTCTTCTGATGACCCGGCCGGTCCCATCCAAGTGTCCTCGAGCACGTAACCCAGGCGCGTAGGCACCGCACTGCTTCGCTTGTTGGCAGGGTCGCAGTGAATCTCGACGCGCTCCGCGAGTCCGAGCCCCAGGGCCACCTGCGTGAGCGCGCCCGCCACCTCGGTCATCAGACCGTGGCCCTCGGCATCGGCCGTGAGCCAATACCCAATCTCGAGCGCGCCCGCTCCCACGCGCGGGTGCAGGCCAGTTCCCCCGAGTAGCGTGCCAGACGTGCGGTCGAACATACCCATCGTGAAGTCCTCTCCGGCATCGAACCGCGTGCGAAAGTAGGACAGCAGGTTGCGGCGAGTCTCAAGAGTCTGCGGCTCGTCCCACGCCCACGGCAACCATTCGCGCAGGCGCACTTGGTTCGCCGCCATCGCGGCTGCCATGGCCTCGACATCGGCGGTGTCGTATGCGCGGGTCACGACCCGCTCGGTCACGACGCGGTGGGGCACGGTGGCGGCATCCATGCGCCTATCGTGCCACGTAGAGGAAGTGCGTAGGGCGGGCGACGGGCGCTAGGCTGGCGGCGTGAGCGAGACATCAGAAATCGAATTCAAGTCCTACATGACCGTCGAACTGGTGCGTGCCAACGCACAGGATGCCGACGTGCTGTTTGCGGCGCGCGTGTCGACCAAGGGCGAGCAGTCGCTTGAGGACGTGGGCGCCGATGCCTCAAAGAGCGCTGGTCTCATCAACTATTTGATGCGCGACCGGCACGGGAGTCCCTTCGAGCACAACTCGATGACGTTCTACGTGCAGGCCCCCATCTTCGTGTTCCGCGAGTTCATGCGTCACCGCATCGCGAGCTACAACGAAGAGTCCGGGCGATACAAAAACCTCAGCGCCGTCTTCTACACGCCTGCGCCCGAGCGCAATCTGATTCAGGTGGGCAAGCCGGGTGCGTACAGCTTCGAGCCGGGCACGGATGAGCAGCACGCGATGGTCGAACGCGAGATCAAGGCGAGCTGCACTCAGGCCTACGAGGCGTACCAGCGCATGCTCGACGCCGGGATAGCCCGCGAGGTTGCCCGCGCCGTGCTGCCGGTCAACATCTATAGCTCGATGTACGTCACGATGAACGCTCGTGCACTCATGAACTTCCTGTCCCTGCGCACCACGCGCGAGGGCACGCACTTCCCGTCGTTCCCTCAGCGCGAGATTGAGATGGTCGCAGAGAAAATGGAAGACGAGTGGGAGAAGTTGATGCCCCTCACCTACGCCGCCTTCAACAAAAACGGCAGGGTTGCTCCTTGACCGACGCGATCCGGAGAAAGGGCGCGCTACGTGGCATCGCCCTGTTCACCATCGCGGCTCTGGTACTTGGCGTAGTCGGCAGCTGGGTCATCGCGGCAGCCAGCAATAGCAATAGCGATGGCGACGTGTGGGTGTTGCAGGCGCAGACGGCTGACCTTTCCACGGACAAGATTGTTCTCAATAATGTGGGCGACTCCGTGATTCAGGTGTTGATCGAGGACGGCAGCCAAGTCGACTCGGCCTCGATTTCGCAACTGGTCCAGGACTGGAGCAACGAGTTCGGCGACCAACCTCCGCGTGCGGTACTCGCAGGCGTGGTCGACGGCACCAGCCGCTCAGTGATCGTGAACCTAGGCACTCCCACCGCCACCGCGGACTCCATCACATTCGAGGGCTCGTCCGTCGAGAGTGGGTCCGTCGATCCCACGGAGTTTTCCGAAGCGACTCTCTTGATTGACAACAACGGCCTGCTTGAGGCCGAACTGGGGGACGGTGTGCAGGCGTAGACCGCCACCCTGCACCAACGCTCCGGGGGTGCAACGATGAGGCGAGTAGTGCCACGCCGCGCATACACGACGAAAGGGTTTCGATGTCCACCATCAACATTTTGGAGCTCGCGGCCAAGCTTCTGGCGCAAGCCCGCGAACAAGCCAGCGGTCGCCAATCTGAGACGATCTTCGGCGGGCACCAGCACGACCTGCGGCAGACGCTGATTTGCCTGACAGAAGGCAAGAGTCTGGGAGAACACCAGAGTCCGGGCGAGGCCACTGTTCAGGTGATCGGAGGCACGATCGACATCACCGCAGGGGACGATACTGCGCGTCTTCACGCCGGCGATTTCTACCTCATTCCGCCGCTGCGCCACTCCGTCGCGGCAGTGAGCGACGCATCGTTCCTGCTCACAGTGGCCACGCGAGGCGAATGAACAGTACGCGGCCGATGCGCCGAGCGTCCCAGCAGGGCTCGCTCGGCCCAGCACACGCGGTAAGTTAGGCACATGACCTCTGCTCTACGCCCCTTTGGCACGGTACTCACCGCAATGGTGACTCCTATGTTTGACGACGGATCGATTGACCTTGACGGGGCGCAGAGGCTCGCAAAGTATCTGGTGAAGCATGGCAGTGATGGCCTTGTCATCTCTGGCACCACTGGCGAAGCGCCCACGACGCACGCTCCGGAGAAGGAAGATCTCACCCGCGCCATCGTTGAGGCTGTGGGGGACAGCGCCATGGTGATCGCGGGAGCGGGGTCCAACGACACTGCACACGCCGTGATGATGGCTGCTCAAGCGCAAGAATGCGGCGCTCACGGCATACTCGCCCTCACTCCCTATTACTCCAAGCCGTCACAGGCGGGCGTGGTCGCGCACTTCAAGGCGCTCTGCGATGCCTCAGACCTGCCGGTGATGGTTTATGACATCCCGGGACGTACGGCGCTCGCGATCGGGGACGACGCGTTCGACCAGATCGCTGACCTCCCCACGGTCAAGGCGCTCAAGGACGCGACAGGCGACGTCGCGCAGGCCAAAGCCCGCATCGAACGTTCCGGCATCGCCTGGTACTCCGGCGACGACCCCCTCACCCTCGAATTTCTGCGCATCGGCGCGGTGGGTGTGGTCTCGGTCGTGAGCCACGTGGCTGGCGAGTTGGTGCGCGACATGATCGCAGCACACGATGCTGGCGACACCGCACGCGCAGAAGAATTGAATGAACGCATGACGCCGATGACTGATGCGATGATGTCGCCCGGTCCCGGTGCCACTATGGCCAAGGCTGGAATGCAGGCGCTCGGCGTTCTGAGCAGCCGCCACATGCGGCTACCGCTGCTTCCGGCCAACTCACAGGAGTATGACTCCATCAACGCGGCTCTGAGTGCCGCAGGATTGAAGCAATAAGTGACTTTTAACCCGGATCTAAAGACCCCACCGCCCCTGAACCCTGATGCGCTGCGCATCGTTCCCCTGGGAGGGCTCGGCGAAGTAGGCCGCAACATGGCCGTCTTCGAGTACCGCGGCAAGCTCCTGATCGTCGACTGCGGCGTGCTGTTCCCCGAGGACAACCAGCCCGGCGTCGACCTGATCCTGCCTGACTTCAGCTACATCGAAGACCGCATGGATGACGTCGAGGCAATCGTGCTGACGCACGGTCACGAAGACCACATTGGTGCGGTGCCTTACCTGTTGCGCCTGCGTCGCGACATCCCGATCATCGGTTCGCAGCTCACCCTCGCGTTTATCGAGGCCAAGCTCAAGGAACACCGCATTACTCCGGTGACCCTCGCGGTGAAGGAGGGCCAGAAGGAGAAGCTGCACGATTTCGACCTCGAGTTCGTGGCCGTCAACCACTCGATTCCCGATGCGCTTGCCGTGTACATCAACACCCCCGCCGGCTCTGTGCTGCACACGGGTGACTTCAAGATGGACCAGCTCCCGCTCGACGGACGCATCACCGACCTGCGCGGCTTCGCGCGGCTTGGCGAGCAGGGAGTGGACCTGTTCATGGTCGACTCCACCAACGCCGAGAGCCCCGGTTTCACGATGTCCGAGGTGGAGATCACCCCGGTTCTGGACCAGCAGTTCGCTAACGCGACGGGCCGCGTCGTGGTCGCGAGCTTCGCTAGCCACGTCCACCGAGTGCAGCAGGTGCTGAATGCGGCACACGCGCACGGACGCAAGGTCGCCTTTGTTGGCCGTTCCATGGTGCGCAACATGGGAATTGCGTCGGAGATGGGTTACCTGAACGTCCCGCCGAACCTCGTCGTGGACGTGAAGAAGGCCGACGAGATGCCGCCCAACAAGGTGGTTTACATGTGCACAGGCTCGCAGGGTGAGCCGATGGCCGCACTGAGCCGCATCGCGAACCTGGACCACCGCCTCAAGGTGGGCCCAGGCGACCTGGTGATCCTCGCATCGTCGCTCATCCCCGGTAACGAGAACGCGGTCTACCGCGTGATCAACGGACTCATGCGCCTTGGTGCCACGGTGGTTCACCAGGGCACCGCACGAGTCCACGTCTCTGGACACGCCAGCGCCGGCGAGCTACTGTACTGCTACAACATCGTGCGCCCCAAGAACGTGATGCCGGTGCACGGCGAGGTCCGTCACCTGCTTGCCAACGGCAACTTGGCCATGAAGACCGGAATCCCCAAGAACCGCGTGGTGTTCGCTGAGAACGGCGTGGTCGTCGACCTTCAGCACGGCAAGGCGAAGATCGTGGGCGCCGTCGAGATGCACAACGTGTACGTTGACGGCTCGTCCGTTGGCGAGATCACGGATAGCGAGCTCAAGGATCGGCAGATTCTGGCGGAAGAGGGCTTCGTGTCAGTCTTCGCCGTCATCGATTCCTCCAACGGCAAGGTGGTCTCCGGACCCGAGGTCCACGCGCGCGGCATCGCCGAGGACGACTCGGTGTTCGACGCGATCCTTCCCGAGATCAAGGCTGCACTCGAGGAGGCTGGGGCGTCCGGTTCCACGGACAATCACCAGCTTCAGCAGATCATGCGCCGCACGCTCGGTCGCTATGCCGGGACCAAGCTACGCCGCCGGCCCATGATCATCCCCATCGTCATTGAGGCTTAGGCCACAACGCACGCGGTGCGTCGCGGAGGTTGCTCCGCGATGCACCGTTCGCGCGGCATGGCGGCCTCGTCGTGGACCGCGCGGGGAGTACCGTCGTGAAACATGGCACAGTCACGTCCCGCGCGCACCGCATCCAAAGGCGGTAAGTCCCGTACGCCTACCAAGAAGCAAGCCCAGCCGCACACCTTGGTGCGCGGCATTCGGGCCGTCGGCTCAGGTACCGCGCATGCAGTGGGCGGGGGAGTACGGAGCCTTGGCCACGGCGCCCGCGACGTGAGCCCCGAGGTTCGACGCGACGGACTAGCGATCACGCTGCTGATCTTCGCCATCATTATTGCTGCGCGCGAGTGGTTTGGGCTGTCGAGCTGGGCCGGTACTGCCGTGCACTGGCTCGTCGCCGGCACCTTTGGCGTCCTCGCTTACGCGATGCCCGTGGTGCTCGTGATGATGGCCATTCGCCTGTTCCGCGCGCCACAAGAGGGCCACGCCAACAACCGCATCGCCCTAGGCGTGGGCATGATGACGGTAATCGTGGATGCGATTATCCACATCGCCCATGGCACCCCCTCGCCCAACCCTGATGGGCTCGAGGCGCTCCAGTCCGCCGGGGGAGTGATGGGCTACCTGATCGGGAGCCCTCTCGCTGCGCTATTGACCGCCGGGCTGGCGGTAGTGATCTTGGTTCTTCTGGGGCTGCTGGCGATTCTCATCATTGCTGGTATTCCGCTGCGTGAAGTGATTCCGCGGGTGCGTCACGTGTTCGGCCGCGAGGCAGACGTAGACGATGACCCCGAACTGGACCTGCCGGAGCATCGGACGCTCGCGCGTGCAGGCGACAAGCCCGTGAAGCAACGCGGCCCGGGCCTCCTTGAGCGCGCGCGCAACAAAATGTCCGGCGGCTCCGCAGGCGACCATCAGGCAATCGAGGGCTACGAAGCCGACGAGGCCTTCGCCGCCGCCGCCGCAGTGGAGAACGACGAGTTCGACGACATCATCGATCCGGGCGGCCAGCATCGTATCGCCCAGGCACGCGCCGAGGCAGAGCAACGTGCGGTCGCGCAGGCCAAGCGAGACGCCAAGGCCGGTCGCCATGCCGGCGACCAGAACGACGATGACATCGCCACGACCACGGTTCAGCCGGGCGCCGCGTCTCTGTCTCCGTACGACGTGACCGAGGTCTTCGAAACGAACGACGCCGCCGAGTCGGAGTTGCTGCTCGACGACCACGAGGACGGACCTCGCGCGCCGAGCACCACGAGCATCGTCCCTCAGGGCGAACAGGGTCACCTGGAGAACTCGAACCCGTATGTGCTGCCTGATCCCAACATGCTTGTAGCAGGCCCTCCACACAAGACGCGCTCGGCGGCGAACGACCGCGTGGTCGAGTCGCTAAAGAGCGTTCTTGACCAGTTTGGCGTCGATGCGCACGTGACGGGGTTCACTCGCGGACCAACCGTGACGCGGTACGAGGTGGAGCTAGGTCACGGCGTCAAGGTAGAGAAGATCACCCAACTGTCCAAGAACATCGCCTATGCGGTGGCGAGCGCGGACATCCGTATCTTGTCGCCTATCCCGGGCAAGATGGCGATCGGCATCGAGATTCCGAACGTCGACCGCGAAACGGTCGCGCTGGGCGACGTGCTGCGGTCACAGGTGGCGATCAAGAACGACCACCCCATGGCCATCGGCATCGGCAAGGACGTGGAGGGCGGCTACGTGATGGCCAATCTCGCCAAGATGCCTCACCTGTTGGTAGCCGGTGCCACCGGAGCGGGTAAGTCCAGCTTTGTGAACTCCATGATCACGTCCATCCTGATGCGCTCCACGCCGCAAGAGGTGCGCATGGTGCTGGTGGACCCGAAACGCGTAGAACTCACGATGTACGAGGGCATTCCTCACCTCATCACGCCCATCATCACCGATCCAAAGAAGGCCGCTCAGGCTCTTGAGTGGGTCGTCAAAGAGATGGACATGCGCTACGACGACCTGGCGTTGTTCGGGTACAAGCACGTCGATGACTTCAATAAGGCCGTGCGCGCGGGCAAGGTGAAGCCGTTGCCCGGCTCGGAACGCAAGATCCACACCTACCCGTACCTACTGGTGATCGTGGATGAGCTCGCGGACCTCATGATGGTCGCCCCGCGCGACGTGGATGAATCTATTCAGCGCATCACGCAACTCGCCCGCGCCGCCGGTATCCACCTGGTGCTGGCGACCCAGCGCCCGTCGGTAGACATCGTCACCGGAACCATCAAGGCCAACGTGCCGTCGCGGTTGGCGTTCGCTACGTCGTCACTAGCTGACTCACGCGTGGTGCTCGACATGCCTGGCGCAGAGAAGCTCATCGGGCAGGGCGACGCGCTGTTCCTCCCCATGGGGTCATCGAAGCCGATGCGCGTTCAGGGTGCGTGGGTGACGGAAACGGAGATCCACGAAGCGGTGGAGCACGTCAAGTCACAGGCGCAGCCGCAGTTCCGTCCGGATGTCATCCCCACGTCCTCTGGATCAATGGTCTCGGATGACATTGGGGATGACCTGGACGACCTGCTCCAGGCGGCGGAACTGGTGATTACGACCCAGCTCGGGTCGACGTCAATGCTGCAACGAAAGCTCAAAATGGGCTTCGCCAAGGCAGGGCGCCTCATGGATCTGCTGGAAAGCAGAGAGATCGTGGGACCCTCGCACGGCTCCAAGGCTCGTGACGTGCTTGTCATGGCAGACGATCTGCCCGGCACGTTAGCGATCCTAAGAGGCGAAACACCCGCTAGGGTAAGCGAGGACGACGTCGACGACGATGCTGAAGAAGGACCATGGGCGCAATAGCGGAACTTTTTGAACAGCCAGGCTTTGTTATCACCATCGCCTGCCTGTTGGTTTTGCTCGCCGTATCCGCGTTCTACTACTTTTGGCAGTCGAATAAGGAACGCGCGGCGCATGCCGACGCGGTCACCCACGAGCATGAATTGCGCCAGCAGTTCGATGCGGTGATGTCGTCCGCCCGTGATGGGGTCGTCATCACCCGTGCGAACGGCCACGTCGCGATGATCTCTGACATGGCCGCACATATTTTGGGCCTAAGCGTGTCCGATGCGGTGGGAAAGTCGATCATGCGGCTTCCCGTGCGCGCAGTCGACGCGCAAATGCGCCCATTACTGGTGAATGAAGCCTTCGCTCCCACCGAGGATGATGCGTCGCGAGTCATTGGAGTTCCTGGCAGGCGCGGCGTGGACGACGTGCGGTGGTTGCAGGTGCGCACCTCTAACGTGCAAAGCGCGCATGACGGCACCTCGATCACGGTCATCACCATCATGGATACGAGCGGGCTCCGTGAGGCGGCCGAGGCGCTCAACAGATCCGACTCGCAGTTCCGCAAGGCGATGGAGAATGCCCCTACGGGTATGGCGCTCGTTGACCTCGAATGGCGTCTCATGGAAGTCAACCGTGCGTTTGGCGAGATGATGGGGTCCACCGTCGTGGCTCTGCGCGGGACTCCCTTCTCTGCGCTTTCCCACCCGCTGGACCTACAGGCCGAGCGTGACCAGTTGCAGCGACTCTTCGACGGCCACCAGAATCACTTCTCGCTCGAAAAGCGTTACGTGCGTGCTGACGGAAACGTGGTGTGGGCGGTACTGGACGTGGGCCTCGTGAGGTATGCCGGAGGTGCTCCGGACCATTATGTGGTGCAGGTCCGCGACTCTACCGACGACCGTATGCACTCGGAGCTGCTGGCTCACCGAGCGATGCACGATCCGTTGACGGGGCTCGCGAACCGCACGTTACTCAACGACGTTCTGCAGAAGTTCTTAGAACAGGCCGGTGCACCCGGTGAAGTCGGAGTCATCGCGGTTGACCTTGATGGGTTCAAGGGGCTGAACGACAGGTTTGGCCACGCCACAGGTGACAACGCGCTGGTTCACGTGGCGGGCGTCTTGCGTTCCGCGACCGCCGGGCGCGGAACCGTCGCGCGTGTGGGCGGCGACGAGTTTGTCATCGCGGTCCGTGACGACGATGCCACCAAGACGCTTTTCGAAATTGCCGCGGCCATCCACATGGGACTCAAGCAGCCGCTGCAGGTGAAGCGACACTTGATCGCAGTCAACGCCTCGCTGGGAATCGCGATCGCCGACGAGGACCCTACCGACGGGGGAGGGCCCGCGCTATTAAGCGCCGCCGACGCTGCGATGTACCGCGCGAAGTCCTCTGGAAAGGCACGCACGGAGCTTTTCGATCCAACTATGCGCGCCTCCACGGACACGCATAGCGCCCTCGCCGCCGAACTCTCGCGCGCGATCGAGAATGGCGACCTGGTGCTGCATTATCAGCCGGTCATGGATCTCAAAAGCAGGACTGTGGTGGGCTTCGAGGCGCTCGTGCGGTGGCAGCACCCCACTCGTGGGTTGTTGCTTCCGGGGGCTTTCCTTCCGCTCATCAACAGCCGTAAGCTGTCCGTCGCGCTGGGCACGGCGATGGTCGATCAGGCCGCCATCTTCCTGTCGAACGTCTCGAGCAACACTGCTTGGGTGTCAATCAACGTCTCTGCCGATCAGTTGGGCGACTCGGAGTTCGCGGATCGTGTGCTGAGCGCAATTGGGCGCCACCGGCTCAGCGCGCAACGCCTCGTGGTGGAGTTGACTGAAGCCTCACTGGTCGCTCCAGATACGCGCATTCGTCATGAGTTGACCGAACTACGAAACGCGGGCGTTCCCATCCTGCTCGACGACTTTGGCACGGGCGTCTCGCCATTGAGCTATCTGCGTGATCTCCCCGTCTCGGGAGTGAAGCTAGACATGTCGTTCGTGGCCGGAATCCCCGAGGATCCCGCCGGCGGGCGCGTCTCGCGCGCACTCGGTGCGCTGGCTCGCGAGTTGGGTCTCGCGACGATCGCGGAGGGTATCGAGACCGAGGCGCAGGCCGAGTTCCTGAGCAATTGCGGTTGGCGTTACGGGCAGGGATGGCTCTTTGGCGTCGCACAACCCGCTAGCGCGGTGTACGCGTCTGCTACGGAGTACTCCACGAGCCTCATCGACCCACGTCCTCAGGACGAGGACATCGACTTGACGGTCAAGTACCTCTAGGACTCACGCTTGCTCGGGCCCGGCTACGGCATCGCTGGCGCCAAGCGCTCAGTCTCCTGCACCGCCGGGATGGTGACTGACGTTACGTGGTGCCCCGCGGGATCCGGTACGCGTCGTCCGCCTCTGCGGACGCGGGCTCCGTGCGTTCTGGCGCATCCGGCCCGGCGGCATCGGTCACGCGCGACAGGCGCGCAGCTACCTCGCTCGCGGACAGGGTTGCCGTGCCGTCGGCGATGTCGCGCAGTGCGTGAATGGTGTGGTCGCCCAAGCGGTCCACCGTAATCGCAGTCCATTCGACGCCCACGTCGACCTCATCGTCGGGTTTTACCGTGAAGTTTGCGGTGAGCAGGATCCCGGAGTTGGTCTCCGCCACGCAACACTGCGTGTCCTGGTTGGACAGGAAATTACCCAGCCCAAACGCGGTCCACATGCCGTTGCCGGTGGGTCCACCGGGTAGCAGTTCAACAGGTTGGGGCACGTGCGCGTGATGTCCAAGGTACAGATCGACCAGCCCTGATGCAGCGATGTTCTCGGCAAGTTTGCGTTGCGCGGCGGTGGGAGCCGTCTGGTATTCAACGCAGCAGTGCACCGATGCGATAACCACGTTCGCGCCAGCGTCGCGTGCTGCTTGGGCGCGGTCGATGATGGGCTGGGCATCGGACGCATTGGCGTCAAAGGTATTCGCGGACCACGGCTTGCCGGTGGGCTTGGGTAGCCCGTTGAGGCCATATGCGAATGAGATGTGGGCCACGGTAATTAACCGCCCGGCGGTGCGAACGCGGTACATCTGGACGGAGTCCGCCTCGTCCTCGGTGCGAGCCGTCCCGGCGTGGCCCATGCCCTGAGCATCGAACGCGGCGAGCGTGGCATCGATCCCGGGGAACCCTAAGTCGACCGAGTGGTTCGACGCAGTGGAGCATCCATCCCAACCCTCGTCCTTGAGTCCCTTCACGATGTCCTGAGGGGCGCCAAAGCGAGGGTATCCACTGGGCCCCGTGCCGTCGGGCGCGATGGGTACCTCAAGGTGGCAAAAAGCCAGATCGGGATTCGCAATGTAGTCGCGAACAGGGTCGAGCAGCGGAGCAAAGTCGTAGCCCGAACTTGTGGTCGCGGACGCGAGCACCGGGGCGTGGGTGAGGACGTCACCCGCTGCCGCGATGGTGAAGGTGACGTCGCCGGTATCAGGTGTGGCATCGATCTGTGACGCAGGAGCGGGAGGTGGCACAAAGGCGCTTCCTGCGGGGGTGCCAGGTGCCCCTGGCTGGGTAGCGGAACTAGCTACCGCGTCGGACTCCAGTCCCTTGGGGCCGGGCCCAGCCGCACCAAACGCAATGCCGCCGCCGATGACCACCACCGCGACGGCCCCGGTGGCAAGCCACCGAAGGGCGCTCGTACGCGAGCGCGCGGAATGTGTGGGGGCGCGCGACACGGACATAGCGCCCATTATTGCCGGTGAGGAAGAGATGGGCTTACGCCAGTAGGGTGAACCTGTGAACGCTGCCCTTCCCAACATCCTGACCGCCGCCCGGCTAGTTGCGGTGCCGGTGCTGGTTCTGCTGTTGCTCGCCGACGCGGGACGGGACGGCGTGGATCGCTGGTGGGCGCTCGCCATCTTCCTCGTGGCGGCGGCGACCGACTACCTCGATGGCTATCTGGCCCGTCGCTGGGGAGTCGTGTCGACGTTCGGCAAGCTAGCCGATCCGATCGCGGATAAGGCTCTCATCCTTGCGGCGTTGGCGACGCTCGCCTGGGTTGATCACATCGGTTGGTGGGCGGTGGCGATTCTCGCGGTTCGTGAGATCGCGGTGACGGCGGGGCGCCTGATGGTGGCCGGCGACACGGTCATCGCCGCGTCACAGGGGGGAAAGGTGAAGACCGCTCTCCAGGTCGCCGCCATCATGCTCTTCGTCTGGCCGAACGCGCCCGCATGGATCGATCTCACGGCGTACGTGTTGCTCGTCGCTGCCGTGCTCCTCGCCCTGATTACCGGCTACGACTACATGAGGCGCATTGTCGCGGTGCTCAAGCGTCAGCGTCGTAACCACGACAGTGGGCAGCAGGGGAGCCGGCCCGATGTGGCAGCCTGACGCCGCAGACGTCCTCGCTCTCGCTCGCGTTGGCGGGCTCACGCTCGGCTCTGCCGAATCGCTGACCGGCGGCGCAGTGAGCGTCGCCATGACCACACCTCCCGGGGCATCCGACGTGTGGCGCGGTGCGGTGGTGTCGTACCACTCGGAGGTCAAGCAGTCCGTTCTAGGTGTCCCCCAGAGCGTCTTAGATTCGGTAGGGCCAGTCTCTGCAGACACGGCTCTCGCCATGGCGCACGGCGCCCGGAGTCTCCTGGGCGTTGATGTGGCTGTCGCGACCACGGGTGTCGCGGGGCCCGATCCGCACGGTGGACATGCCGTGGGCACGGTCATCATCGCGGTCGTCGGCCCGGGACTCGCACGATGCGCAGAGCACGCGCTCATCGGTGACCGGCGGGCCATCGTTGACCAAGCTGTAGACGCGGCTTTGCGGGCCCTTTTCGAGTCGCTCGGCGGCCACGACCCCCAGCCACCTGGCAATGGGGAACAACTCTGAGGTAATGTGCGTTGTGACAAATATGGAGCAAGTTAGAGCGTTCAACCACAATTCGGCCACAATCCCCTCGCGGGGTGCGGCTTTCACGAGCAAGAGTGCGTCGAAGGGAGCAGAGCGTATGCCAATTTTGCGCAATGAAATCGGTGACGTCCTCCGTGACGCACGTTTGTTGCAGGGCAAGACCCTGCGCGATATCTCTTCGGGTGCCCGGGTGTCTCTTGGATACCTCTCTGAAGTGGAGCGCGGTCAGAAGGAAGCATCGTCAGAGTTGCTGTCCTCGATCTGCGTAGCACTTGACGTACCCATGTCCGCAATCTTGCGACAGGTCTCGGATCGCTTCGAGACCGCGGAGTCGCTCGCGGGTGTTTCGGTGATGTCGTCGATTCCAGACACTGTCCCTGAGCTTCTGGGCTCGATGCATTCGCGTTAATACGCTTATCTCAGTTCTCAAGGTGAGGTCGTTCCAGCCATGAGGCTCAGCGAATTCTGGGGTCTCATGGATCAGGTGTTTGGTGAGGCCTATTCGCGCACCCTCGCCCGGGAACTCGCGCTCGACGGGATGGACTCCCGGACCGCGACTCAATCCCTAGAAGCGGGTTTTGACCCGCGCGACGTGTGGCACGCGATATGCCAACAGATGCAGGTCCGGCTCGAGCGACGCGACGGTGGCGACCGCGAGCGAATGGTGCCTCCGCCGCGCTAGAGCGCACGATCGATCCCAATTTATCGGCGTGTCGCTGTCGTTCGAACACGCGTTCGATTACTGTGGTGCACAGGACGTAGAGCGAACCTCTGGCCCCACAGTTCTGGGCTCGGAGAAGCGCCGATGTCAGTGGCGCAACATAGCGTCGTATCTGGACATGAACTGCTCGGGTCGGCATACGCCTTCCGCGGGTCAACTACACGCACGGCACTGACAAGATTGGACAACAACCATGGCTGCAACCCCAGACCGCTCCAAGGCACTCGAGGCGGCGCTAGGACAAATCGACCGCCAGTTCGGCAAGGGCTCATTGATGCGCCTCGGTGACAACCAGAAGGTCGCCATCGCGGCGATTCCGACGGGCTCGATCGCACTGGACATCGCGCTCGGCGTAGGCGGACTGCCACGCGGTCGAGTCGTTGAAATCTACGGACCTGAGTCGTCCGGTAAGACCACCGTCGCTCTTCACGCAGTCGCGAGCATGCAGAAGCAGGGTGGCACCGCCGCCTTCATCGACGCGGAGCACGCGCTCGATCCTGAGTACGCGAAGAAGCTTGGTGTCGACACTGACAACCTTCTCGTGTCTCAGCCCGATACGGGTGAGCAAGCTCTCGAAATTGCGGACATTCTGATTCGTTCCGGCAGCATCGACATCCTTGTCATTGACTCCGTTGCGGCGCTGGTTCCCAAGGCCGAGCTTGAGGGCGAGATGGGCGATAGCCACGTCGGGCTCCAGGCGCGATTGATGTCGCAGGCACTGCGTAAGATCACCGGCGCCATCTCGCAGACCGGTACCACCGCGATCTTCATCAACCAGCTGCGCGAGAAGATCGGAGTGTTCTTCGGTTCTCCTGAAACGACCACCGGTGGCAAGGCACTCAAGTTCTATGCCTCCGTACGACTCGATGTGCGTCGTATCGAGACCCTCAAGGAAGGTACTGAGGCAGTCGGTAACCGTACTCGCGTCAAGGTGGTCAAGAACAAGGTCGCACCGCCCTTCAAGCAGGCTGAATTCGACATTCTGTACGGACAGGGAATCTCCCGAGAAGGCGGAATCATCGACCTGGGAGTGGAGCACGGCTTCGTGAAGAAGTCCGGGTCCTGGTACACCTACGAAGGTGACCAGCTAGGACAGGGTAAGGAAAACTCGCGCACCTTCCTTAAGGACAACCCCCAGTTGACCGACGAGATCGAGTACAAGATCAAGTCCAAGCTCGGCGTTGGTATGCCCGCGGCCGAGCCCGAGGACAAGGTGGAAGCGCCCAGCGTCGATGCCCCAGAAGCCGTCGCGCCCGCGAAGCCGGCAGCAGCATCCAAGTCCGCGGCTACCTCTAAGGCAGCAGCCGCGGCCAAGAAGGAGCGGAGCTCCTTCTAAGCATGTCCCCCCGCGCTCGGCAGGACTCCACCACCACGACACCGGTGGAGTCCCCCGAGCGCGCTCGGGAAATGGCATTGAGGATACTGGGGAGTGCGCCCCGATCCTCTGCGCAACTGCGGGAAAGCCTGGTCAAGCGCCACGTGGTGGACACCGTCATTGACGAGATCATCGAGCGTTACACCGAGGTGGGTCTCCTCAATGACCCCGAGTTGGCGGCAACTATCGCCCGTACTCGGCACCGCGAGCGTGGCGCAGCGCGCAAGGCCATTGCCGTGGAGTTACGTCGTAAAGGCTTTGACCAGGGTGACATCGACGCTGCCCTCGCTCAGTTCAACGACGACGATGAGATCGAGCGGGCACGAGAACTCGCCCTCAAGCGTTGGAGCAAGTTAGAGGGCCTCGAATACGAGGTCCGGGTGCGGCGAACTGTCGGCATGCTCGGTCGCAAGGGGTACTCTCCTAGCGTGGCATATAGGGTTGTGAAAACCCTCGATGCTGCCGATAGTGAGGGCATGCGTTCTATCTGATCGCGTGTCACGTGGCCTAAGCCCCTTGATGTAGCGACCGAAAGGAGCGAGCGCGATGCCGCAGTCCACCATTATTGTGTTGTTGCTGGGTGCGTCGCTCATCGCGTTGCTGTTGGTCATATTTGCCCGGCGTGAAGCAACCGCCGTGCGCAAGGCGGCCGAGCGGGATACCAAATCCGTGCGCGATGATGCGCGCGAACGCATCGAAGAGGCCAAGCGTCGTGAAGAACGAGGCGTCCTGCGTGAGAAGGAACTTGCTGAGGACCACCGCAATTCGCAGATCTACGCGCGTAGCCTCGACGAACGTGTGGCAGTAATTGCCCGCGATGAGAAGCGACTTGTTGCCGTGCGAGAGCGCCTCGCTTCAGAGCACGCTGAGTCGATGGCGGCGTTGGCAGGCACCACAGTGGATGAGGCGAAGGCCGCGCTGGTGAATTCGCTGACCGCCGGGGCGAAGGCGGAGGCGTCGGCAGAGCTGAGGCGCATCGCGAAGACGGCCAAAAAGACGGCGGAAGCCAAGGCCCGATCAATTCTCGTTGATGCCATGCAACGTCAGGCCGCCCCCACGACGTCAGAAACTTCAGTCACGTGGATCGATCTTCCCTCAGAGGAGATGAAGGGCCGCATCATCGGGCGCGAAGGGCGCAACATTCGAGCGTTCGAGGCGCTCACCGGGGTGAACGTCATCGTCGAAGAGGGCGTCAACGCCGTGCAGTTGTCGTGCTTCGACGTGGAGCGTCGGGAAGTGGCTCAGGTGACGCTGGCCGCGCTCGTCGAGGATGGTCGCATTCAGCCCCAACGGGTCGAAGCGGCCTATGCGCGCGCGGTGGCTGGTGCCTCGCAGCGTCACCGTGACGCCGGTCTTGACGCGCTCGAAGCCGCCAAGCTGCGCGGAGTGTCGGAAGAAGTGGTTGAGACGCTCGGCCTGCTGCGTCTGCGCAGTTCATACGGCCAGAATGTGCTCGCGCACCTCGTGGAGACCTCGCAGATTGCCGCGGACATCGCGACCTCGGTTGGCGCCGACGTAGAGGTGACACGTAGGGCGGCGTTCCTGCATGACCTGGGCAAGGCATATAGCCACGAGCGAGAGGGTACCCACGCCGCCATCGGTGCCGTGATTGCTGAACGTGCAGGGGAGAGCGCCACGGTGGTGAATGCCATCGCGTCACACCATGACGAGGTGCCCCCCACAAGTGTCGAGGCCATCATCGTCCAGGTGGCCGATGCGGTTTCTGCGTCACGCCCCGGGGCTCGCCGTCAGGACGTTGAAGACTATGTGGAGCGCATGAGCCACCTCGAGCGGTTCGTGAGCGAGCACGCGGGGGTGAGCAAGGCCTTGGCCATGGCCGCGGGCCGTGAGATCCGCGTCGTAGTGGAGCCGGAGGAGGTCGATGACGAAGGCACCCGTGTCCTCGCACGTACAATTGCCGAGCACATCAGCAAGGAATTCAACGTTCCCGGAGAGATCAAAGTGACGGTGATTCGCGAACTACGCGCGGACGCGGTTGCAGGATAGGTATGACTCAGACGCCCTTCGCAAGCACCTCCCTCAACCACTCCTCCGCCGCCTCGACTGCGGAATTCGGTGTGGCTGGGGCTAAACCGCACCCCACCTACGTCGTGCGTACCTTGGGTTGCCAGATGAACGTGCACGACTCCGAACACATGGCGGGCCTGCTTGAGGGCGCCGGATATGTGGCCGCGCCGGCGAGTGCTCAGATCGCTGACGTCGTAGTAATTAATACCTGTGCCGTGCGTGAGAACGCCGCCGGCAAGCTCTACGGAAACCTTGGCCAACTCGCCTCGATCAAGGCAGAACACCCAGGAATGCAAATCGCCGTGGGTGGGTGCCTAGCGCAGAAGGACCGCGGAGACATCATCAAGCGCGCACCGTACGTGGACGTGGTGTTCGGCACGCACAACATCGATGTGCTGCCGGTGCTCCTTGAACGCGCCCGCCACAATGCTGAGGCGCAGGTGGAGATCGAGGAGTCCCTCAAGGTGTTCCCCTCGACGCTTCCGTCGCGGCGGGACGCCATTGCCTCGGCGTGGGTTTCGATTTCCGTGGGCTGCAATAACACGTGCACCTTCTGCATTGTCCCGTCGCTACGCGGTAAAGAGCGTGATCGGCGTCCGGGGGAGATCCTCGCCGAGATCACTGCCCTCGTGCAGCAGGGAGCCGTCGAGGTGACGTTGCTGGGGCAGAACGTCAACAGCTACGGCGTCGAGTTTGGGGACAGGGGCGCGTTCGCGAAGCTGCTGCGAGCATGCGGCGACATCGAAGGCCTTGAGCGGGTCCGGTTTACGTCACCTCACCCCGCCGCGTTCACCGACGACGTGATCGATGCGATGGCCGAAACCCGCAACGTGATGCCCAGTCTCCACATGCCCCTGCAATCCGGTTCGGACGCGGTGCTTCGCGCCATGCGGCGCTCGTACCGGTCGAGCAAGTTCCTGGGAATTCTTGACCGGGTCCGTGCGACGATGCCCGATGCGGCGATTACCACGGACATCATCGTCGGCTTCCCCGGCGAGACCGAGGAAGACTTTCTTGAAACCATGCGGGTAGTGGAGCAGTCGCGTTTCTCTAGCGCATATACGTTCCAGTACTCGCCGCGCCCAGGTACTCCCGCGTTCGACCTCGAACCGCTACCCAAAGAGGTAGTCCAGGAACGCTTTGTGCGGCTGCTCGATCTTCAGAAGCAGATTGCCCTGGAAGAGAATCGTGGTGTGGTGGGCCAGACCGTGGAACTCATGGTGCTCGATGCGGCCGGTCGCAAGGACGACGCGTCCGATCGCTCAACGGGCCGTGCGCGAGACAACAGACTGGTGCACTTCACCGTTCCGGATATCGACGGCGAGGCGGCGCCGCGCCCGGGGGACATGGTGACAGTGCAGGTGACGTACGCGGCTCCGTTCCACCTCGTCGCGGATTCGGCGATTGGCGGCGGCACCTATTCGGTGCGGCGTACTCGCGCGGGTGACGCTTGGGACTCGGTCCAGTCGGGTGAGCACGAGCACGCTAGCGGTGGCTGTGGTGATTCGTGCGGCACCGGCACCGCAGTCCCTGGTGCGCCCGTAGTGTTGGGAATGCCCAGCCTGCGTCGACCGAGCGCGTGAGCGACGCACGTCAGGTCATCGCGGTCGTGGGCGCTACCGCGACAGGTAAGTCGGCCGTCAGCATCGGGCTCGCCGAGCGGATCATCGCCTCCGGCACGCCCGCGGAGATCATCAACGGCGACTCGATGCAGTTCTACCGGGGCATGGACATCGGGTCGGCGAAACTTCCTGTGGCGCAACGACGCGGCGTTGTTCACCACCTGCTAGACACCCTGGAGGTCTCCCAGGACGCCACGGTCGCTTCGTTTCAGGAGCAGGCGCGCTCAGTGATCGACGATATTCACGCGAGAGGTGGCCGCGCCATCGTCGTGGGTGGCTCTGGGCTGTATCTGCGAGCGCTGTTGGACAAATTTGAATTCCCCGCCACGGATCCTCTGGTCAGGGCGCGGCTCGAGGCGAGGGCCGAGGCTGAGGGGCCAGGCATGCTCTACCGCGAGTTAATGGTCGCGGACCCCCAGGCGGCGACCAAGATTCAGCCACAGAATGCGAAGCGGATCGTGCGTGCTCTCGAAGTGATTGAGATTACGGGCAAGAAGTTCTCCAGCTCCCTGCCCGTGAAGGAGTACGCGATTCCCGCTGTACAGGTGGGCCTCAATGCGAGCTACGAGCTGCTGGATGCCCGTATTAACGAGCGTGTCGAGACAATGTGGGCCAACGGCCTCGTGGACGAGGTGCGCCGGCTCGAAGCGCGTGGCATCCGCGACGCCATCACCTCGCGCCGCGCCGTGGGGTACGCGGAGACACTGCTTCACCTGGATGGCGAACTGAGCGAACGGGAGACCATCGACCTCATAGCGCAACACACCCGCAGGCTTGCCCGCAAGCAACACCGGTGGTTCAAGCCGGACGACAGAGTGCAGTGGGTCCAGGGACCGATCGATGCTCACGACGTCCCGCGTGCCGTCGTGGACGCAGCCGTGGTCGCAGGGCTCTAGCGACCCCTTGAGACGCAGGCGCGGGCGGCCGGAAGAATTGATCGATGAGGATTGCGTACGCTAGAGCCATGCCTGATTCGAACTCATCTTCGCTCAGCGTGTTGGACGGCCTGCGATTTACCAAGGGCCATGGCACGCACAACGACTTCGTCATGCTCTTTGACGAGCACGGTGAACTCGACGTCACTCCCGAACTGGTGCGCGTGTTGAGCGACCGGCGCGGCGGTATCGGCGGTGACGGTGTCATTCGCGCCGTGCGTGCGGGCAAACTTGCTGCGGGCGCCGGCTTCGATGACGCCATGTGGTTCATGGATTACTGGAACGCAGACGGAACCACGTCTGAGATGTGCGGCAATGGCGCGCGTGTCTTTGGGGCATACCTTGAGCGCGAGGCAGGCGAGGACCTCACGAAGGGTCTCACCATCGGCACCCGCGGCGGCACGCGAACGCTCACCGCTCTTGGGGCAGGCCAGTACGCCGTGGGCATGGGTAGTTGGACGTTGGGTGACACGGCAAAGGGTTTCGATGCTGAGGTCACCGTTGCTGGACTCGCTCACCCACACCCAGCTCTCAGTGTGGACGTGGGTAACCCCCACCGGGTGGTCGCGTTGCCTTCGATAGACGCCTTAGAGGGACTTGACCTGGCAACGGCGCCACTCGTGGAGCCGGTACCGCAGCATGGCACGAACGTCGAGTTCGTGGTCACACGCGGCGGGTCGATGGTGGACGGTGAGCCGCGGGGACGCGTACGCATGCGCGTGCATGAGCGCGGCTCGGGCGAGACTCAGTCGTGTGGCACTGGGGCGTGCGCCGTGGCGCTTGCCGTGCGAGCCTGGGCCGGAGAGGGTGCTCCCGACGTGTGGGACGTCGAGGTTCCTGGCGGCCTCGTGACGGTCCGCGTCGAGGGAGATCAGACGACACTTGAGGGCCCCGCCGTGCTGGTGGCTGACGGCATCCTCACCCTCTAGTGATTTGACCCCGCCTTGATGTGAGGCGGGTGACGGCGCAGCGCCGCTACGCGCCCGCCCGGATGAGGCGAAGCACGCGGAAGCCCTTGGAACTACCCATCTTCTCAAGGTGACCCCAAGGCCCGGCTTCGTCGCGTTGCGCGGAGATCCAGGCCGCGAGCGAATCGGCACCTAGATTCTTCTGGACCACTAGGTGCGCTTCTCCGCCGGGGCGTAGCCGGGGGAGCCACTCGGTGAGCAGTCCGTGCAAGGCCTCCTTGCCGATGCGGATGGGAGGGTTGGACCAGATCGCGTCGTACTGTGCGTCGCTCCCAACCTCGCCGGGGGTTGTCGCTGTGACCTGGCCAAGCTCGTGAGCGGCTCCTAGGAGCTGCACATTGCGGCGCAGCAGGTCGAGTGCGCGCTCATTGACGTCCACCGCCGTCACGCGCACTGTGGCGCTCTGGAGGGCGGCCGTCAGCGAGAGGGGCCCCCAGCCGCAACCAAGGTCTAGCAAGTCTCCTGAGGGCGGTGCTGGAAGGTAGCGCAGCAGCACCGAGGTGCCACTGTCTATGCGGCCGGGAGAGAATATGCCCGGCGCGGTCTCCACGGAGACGTCGCGCCCCGCAAGGTTGACATCGATGATGCGGCGCTCGTCCGCCGAGGCGGGGTGCGCCGTGAAGTAATGGTCGTCGGTCACGGTAAGCGAGCGTACCCCGCGGCGCGCCGGGGTGCGACAATAGGGGTATATGAATGAACCCCAGGAGTCCGGTCTTCCCGAGCCCTCACGCGCCGATGCCGCCAGCGCCAGGGTCTTGTCGCGCGAGGGAACAGCGCGGGCAGCAGGCGGAACCGCGCATACCGACTATGACGGCGATCAGTTTGAGCGCGAGGATCGCGCCGCGCTCAAGCGCGTGTACGGACTCAGCACCGAACTCCAGGACGTCTCCGAGGTGGAGTACCGCAAGCTACGTCTGGAGCGCGTGGTGCTCGTAGGTCAGTACTCGCGCGACCTTGCGGACGCCGAGGTGGGTATGCGCGAGCTCGCTGCGCTGGCGGAGACTGCCGGCTCCGTGGTGCTCGACGGTGCGTTGCAGCGTAGGCCACACCCTGACCCCGCCACGTATATCGGTAAGGGTAAGGCGATCGAGGTCAAGGAAATCGTCGCCGAGGTGGGTGCCGATACAGTGATCGTTAATGACGACCTCGCGCCCAGCCAGCGCCGCGCGCTAGAGGACGTCGTCAAAGTCAAGGTCATCGACCGCACCGGGCTCATCCTGGATATCTTTGCGCAACACGCCAAGTCCAAGGAGGGCAAGGCGCAGGTTGAACTCGCCCAGCTCGAGTACCTTTTGCCTAGGCTTCGCGGCTGGGGTGAATCGATGTCTCGCCAGGCCGGTGGCCAGGTGGGTGGCGCCGCATCGGGAATGGGTTCTCGCGGCCCGGGTGAGACCAAAATCGAACTCGATCGCCGCCGGATCCACACCCGCATGGCGATCCTTCGCCGGCAGATCAAGGCCATGGCACCCGCGCGAGAGGTGCGTCGGGACCGCAGACTCGGCCTGCCGAACGTCGCGATCCTGGGCTATACCAATGCGGGCAAGTCGTCACTGTTGAACCGGATCACCGGTGCAGGCGTACTCGTGGAGAACTCGTTGTTCGCGACGCTGGACCCCACTGTGAGGCGCTCACAAACCCCGGACGGCCGCGAGTTCACCGTCTCTGACACCGTCGGGTTCGTTCGTGACTTGCCTCACCAGCTCGTCGCCGCGTTTTCTTCGACCCTTGAGGAAGCGACCAACGCAGACCTGATCCTGCACGTGGTCGACGCCTCCCATCCTGATCCAGAGGGTCAGATAAGCGCCGTGCGCACGGTCCTCGCGGGAGTACCGGGAACCTCTGACGTGCGCGAAGTGCTGGTCCTCAACAAGACCGACATTGCAGACCCTGAGACGCTGATGCGCCTGCGCGCGCGCCGCGAAGAGACGGTTGAAGTTTCCGCGATGACAGGTGAGGGGATCGCGGATCTGATGGCGGTCATCGCCGCCGGACTGCCGAGACCTTCCGTCAAGATTGCGCTCACTGTGCCTTACACCAGGGGAGACCTTGTCAACGAGGTGCACCAGCACGGCGAAGTCCTGCTCGAGCGTCACGACAGTGACGGCACTTGGCTCGAAGCTCTTGTGGACCAGTCGCTCTCGGTGCGTCTGCAGGCGGTGGCGGTAGCCTCGGCGTGAGCGATGACGTAGCCGCGCTGCTGGCGACGACGGTCGGCGCACTTGGCGGGCAGGAACGTGTAGGCCAGCGCGACATGGCCTTGGCTGTCGACGACGCCATTACCACTCGCAAGCCCGCTCTCATTCAGGCCGGCACGGGTACGGGTAAGTCAGTGGGCTACCTTGTTCCGGTTGTCGCGCACGCGGTGCGCCAGCATAAGCGCGTGGTGGTCTCCACGGCCACGCTCGCACTTCAACGCCAGGTGTTCACCAAGGACCTGCCGCTGGTGGCGGATGCGCTTGAGCAGGCGCTCGGAGAGCGCCCGCGGACGGCGCTGTTTAAGGGCCGTAGTAACTATCTGTGCGTGCACAAGATGGCCGGGGGCTACCCCGAGCCGGAGGACGACATGCTGCCGATTGGCGGCGGTCCCACTAGTGAACTGGGCAAGCAGGTAGCCCGCATCAATGAGTGGGCCGATGAGACGGACACCGGGGACCGGGACGACCTGGTGCCGGGAGTGCCGGGACGCGCCTGGGCGCAAGTGAGCGTCTCTGGCCGTGAGTGCCTTGAAAAGAAGTGCCCGATGATCGACGAGTGCTTCTCGCAGAAGGCCCGCGATGAGGCGGCCAAGGCGCACGTGGTGGTGACCAACCATGCGGTGCTAGGGGTCCAGGCCACCAGCCACGACATGCTTGGTGAGCACGACGTGCTGATCGTGGACGAGGCCCACGAACTGGTACAGCGCATCACGTCTTCCGCTACGCATGAACTCACTGTGTTCGCTGTGGACAGGGCGGCACGGTCGACTCGACGTTGCGGTATCACCACAGAGAATCTTGACGCGGCAGCGCGCAGGCTTGATGGGGCCTTAGGTGACAGCGAGAACGGTCGCCTGAGGTCGGGCTTGCCCGATGCGCTGGCGGAGGCCGTGGAGCAAGTCCGCGCCGCCGCGCGTGCCGCCCTCACCGAAGTAGCCAAGGTCACCGAGCGGGCAGGCTCGTCCGCAAAGGTCGCATCGGCCGGGTTGACCGAGGTATTTGACGTGTGCGAGGAGCTTCAGGGTGAGCAGGGCAAGTATGTCGTGTGGTTGGCCCCGGCTGACGGTGACTATGACGCCCCCCGGCCGTCCCGCATCGTCGCGGCACCGCTGGACGTCGCCAGGCTCATTCGCGGCGGGTTGCTTGAAGACAAGGCGGCGGTGTTCACCTCCGCCACCCTCGCATTGGGCGGCAAGTTCGATGCCATGGCACGCCACCTTGGGCTCGATGATCCTACGACTATGGACGCGGGCAGCCCCTTCGACTACGCGAAGTCTGGCATCCTCTACGTCGCGTCCCACCTGCCCCGTCCCGGCGCAGGTGGAATCTCTGAGGAAGCGCTCGACGAGATGGAAGAGCTCATCCGTGCTGCGGGTGGACGTACGCTGGGCTTGTTCTCGTCCCACCGGGCGGCGCTCGCCGCCGCAGAGGCAATGCGCGAGCGCCTAGACGTACCGGTGCTATATCAACTCGACGACCAGGTCATCACGCTCGTCGAGCAGTTCCGCGCGGATCCCAGAGCGTGCCTCTTCGGGTCGACGTCGCTGTGGCAGGGCATCGACGTGCAAGGTCCGTCGTCGTCGCTCGTGATTATCGATCGAATCCCGTTCCCGCGGCCTGACGACCCCATCTCCCAGGCGCGTACCGAGGACGTCGGCAAGCATGGCGGTAACGGCTTTATGGCTGTGTCCGCGACGTCGGCAGCACTTCTCATGGCGCAGGGCGCGGGGCGGCTCATCCGGGGTGCCAACGACCGCGGTGTCGTGGCTGTCCTTGACTCCCGCCTCGCCACCGCGCGCTATGGCGGGTTCCTGGCCAAGTCGATGCCCGCGCTGTGGCCCACGTCAGACAAGTCGAAGGTGCTCGATGCCCTCCGGCGCCTCGATGACGCTGCGCGAGCCGCCGGCCTCTGACTTTGCACTGTCCCACATGGGTACGGGGGCGAGTCATAGCCCGTACGCTTAAGGTCGAGCAACTGCCAGGGGAGTAGACACCATGACTGAATCAGCGAAGTCCGACGAATTCGTGAAGGGCCAGATGGCCGAGCGCGAGCGCTTTGCCGAGTACCTCGACCACTT